>Ga0302201_10000150_pt1 | contig 60058 bp, 52 predicted proteins | sample II_Bog_N3_2_FD_194586 | JGI IMG/M metagenome (GOLD analysis project Ga0302201, IMG submission 194586) | Peat permafrost microbial communities from Stordalen Mire near Abisko, Sweden - II_Bog_N3_2 | ecosystem: Environmental > Terrestrial > Soil > Wetlands > Peat | place: Sweden: Abisko... | reverse complement strand
ACGATGCGCATTTCCTTGGGGGTCAGGCGGTCGCGCACGCGCGCTCCCACCAGGTCCTCTTCGGGCGACTCCGGCTGCGCGGTCTGCGTGGGCTGCCAGATGTCACCGCCGGCTACGCGACGCACGCATTCCACCAGCGCCGTCCCCGTCACGTTGCGAAACACCACGCCGCGAAATCCCTGTTGCAGGTAGCTGGCCGCGTTCTCGTTGTTTTCTATCACCACAATGCCGCGGCTTCCCGTGGTCTCAAGCAGCATGGAGACGCGCGTGAAATCCGGCTGCAGCGAGGCCGCAAACACCACTATGGAACCGGGAAACGTGGTGATGGCGTGGAACATGCGCTCCAGGTCGGTACATTGCGCAATAATGCGCATGTCCTCGTCCATAGCCAGAACCTTGGCGGTCCCGGCGCGGAAGATCGCTTGTGAATCGGCCAGGATAATCTTGTTCATCGTATTTGCCCTGACTGCCTTACCCCTCTCGGGAAAAAACTCGGCAATTCAAACCCCGCAACTCAAGAAATCCAGCATCCATTCAACTTCGGCGTGAGCTGCCATCATCTCATCGCCCCTATCGGCGGCAAGACAACGGCTCTTGGCAGTGTCCATCCTTTGCGCATTACCCGCCGAACCAGCCTGCTCGGCTACCCTCGGCATCATCGCAGGCTTGTGGCACCGCGGGACGCTACTATGACCGAGCTTACAGCCTGTCGGCTTCCCGAGTCACCAAATCCTTTTGCCGGCGCCATAGAAACCATTAACTAAAAATGGACCGGGAGGCACTAAAATCCGAATATGGCGAGGCCGATCATCCTGGCAATTGACGACGACGTGAGTGTCCTTGAGGCCGTGGTGCAGGACCTGCGTCGGCAGTATGGCAATACTTACCGGGTGATGCGCGCTGCCGGCGGGCAAGCCGCGCTCGACACGCTGGCCCAGTTGAAGTCGCGCGACGAACCGGTGGCGCTGATCGTCAGCGACCAGCGCATGCCGGGCATCACCGGCGTGCAACTGCTGGAGCGGGCGCGCGACATCTATCCCGACGCACGCCGCGTGCTCCTCACCGCGTACGCCGACACCGAGGCGGCCATTCGCGCCATCAATACCGCGCGCATTCACTACTACCTCAACAAGCCCTGGGATCCGCCGGAAGAAAAGCTCTATCCCGTCCTCGACGATCTTCTCGAGGATTGGCAGGCGGGTTACCGGCCGCCGTTCGAGGGCCTGCGCGTCATCGGCTCTCGCTGGTCGCTCGCCGATTTCCGCGTGCGCAATTTTCTCTCGCGCAATCACGTGCCCTACCGCTGGCTCGACGTCGCCGCCGGCCCTGAGGCTGCCAAACTACTCGAGGATCGCAAGCTCGATCCCGCGAAGCTTCCCGTGTTGATCTTTGCCGACGGCACGGTGCTCGTTGACCCGGACCTCGAATTGCTTGCCAGCCGCGTCGGCCTCAGCGTCCAGGCCGCTCAGGAATTCTACGACCTGATCGTGATCGGCGCCGGTCCGGCGGGCCTCGCTGCCGGGGTCTACGGCGCCAGCGAAGGCCTGCGCACCCTTATCATCGAACCTCTGGCGCCCGGCGGGCAGGCCGGTTCCAGTTCGCGCATCGAAAACTATCTCGGCTTTCCCTCCGGCATTACAGGCGCCGACCTCGGACGCCGCGCCCATGCCCAGGCCTCGCGCTTCGGTGCGGAGTTCATCACTCAGCGCGCCACCGGCATGCGCATCGACGGCCAGTACCGCTTCGTCCAGCTTGCCGATGGCCGCGAAATCTCCAGCCACTGCGTACTGCTGGCGCCCGGGGTCCAGTACCGCAAGCTCGATATCCCCGGCGCCGATCGCCTCGCCGGCTGCGGCATCTACTATGGTGCGGCCCTGGTCGAGGCCCGCGCCTGCCAGGGCGAAGAGGTCTACATCGTTGGCGGCGCCAACTCCGCCGGCCAGGCTGCCCTGCACTTCGCCAAATATGCCACCAAAGTAACCATGCTGGTGCGCGGCGACGGGCTTTCGCTCACCATGTCGAAATATTTGATCGATGAGATTTCTCGCACATCCAATATTGTGATAGAGGCGCGAACCCAGGTGCTGGAGGCCTTCGGAAATGAGCGCCTGGAGTCGTTGCGATTGCGCGGCCCGGCTGGAGATTCTCAGGTGCCGGCCAGCTCTTTGTTTGTCTTCATCGGCGCAGTGCCCGTTACGGCCTGGCTTCCACCGTGCATTCTGCGCGACGAAAGAGGATTTGTTCTGTCAGGTTCGGACTTGCGCAAGGATGGGAAATTGCCGGACGTGTGGCACGAAACCCGCGAGCCCCTCCTGCTTGAGACCAGTGTTCCCGGCGTGTTTGTGGCCGGCGACGTGCGTTGCGGTTCGATAAAGCGCGTAGCTTCCGCGGTGGGAGAAGGTTCCATCGCGGTGCAGTTTGTTCACCAGTATTTGGCGGGGTTCTAGCAGGTTGAAGTGAAACTCTTGGAAGGATCGCAAGAAGTGTCAGGGCACGACTTCAGTCGTGCCGAAAAACGGCTATAAGAAGCGGGGCTTTAGCCCCTGAGGCAAGTTTGCAGCGAGACGCAAGATGAGCGAAAGTCCACAATCCATCCAGATCGAATCGATCCATCTGCGCGACGTCGCGGAGGCTCTCTCTCGCACCCGCGTCTTCGCCCAAACACCCTTCAACGAGATCGACAGCATCGGTCGCATTGATCTCGTTGACCGCGTCATCGCCAAAACCGGCGCGGTTCTGGTGGAACCCGGCGCGCCATGGAAGTTCTACTGGCTCCTCCTCGATGGCGAAGTTTGCGTCAAGCGCCCCGAGCCGGATGGAAACTGGACCCTGGTGAGCATCGTGCACGGTGGCGAAGCCTTCGGGGAAACGCCGCTGCTTACGGGAAGAGCGACGTCGATGTTCCGCGTCTTCATCTCGCAGGACGCGGTTCTGCTTCGCTTTGGCGAACAGGATTTCTGGTCTCTGCTTGCCTGCTGCCCCGCGGTACGGAAAATCGTCCTCGATGACAGCGCACAGCGCTTGCAGACCTATCAAGTCGAGGCGCTGCACCGCGAGAAGCTGGTCTCCCTGGGCACGCTTGCCGCCGGTCTCATGCACGAGCTCAACAATCCCGGCTCAGCCGCCAAGCGCGCCGCGTCGCAGCTCCGCGAAAACCTGCTGCGCCTTCAGGAGATCAGCCTGCGCGGCAGCGCTAAACCCAAAACCCCTGAACAAATCGGGTGCATGAAAGGGTTGCTCGAACACGCCCTGGGCGGTTGCAATCTGCGAGCCATGAGCAGCATCGAGCAGGCAGACGCGGAAGAGGCCATGAGCGAGTGGCTGGCTAAGTCCGGCGTCGAAAACGCTTACACCATTGGCCCCGCGCTGGTTTCCATGGGCTTCGATCGCCACGAGATTGCCTGCGTCAAGGAACATTTCGACTCCGCTGCGTTCTCCGACGCACTCAATTGGTTTGGCGCGCTGGTTTCGAGCGTCACTTTGGTCTGCGCCATTGAAGAGAGCATTTCGCGCATCAACGAGCTGGTGACCGCGGTCAAGAAATTCGCCTATGACGAGCGCACGCCGGGCAAGGAACTCGACGTCCACGACAGCCTGCAAAGCACCCTGACCATCCTCGGCCACAAGCTGCGCCTTAAGCAAATCCAAATTGAGAAGCGCTTCGCGGCCTCGCCCTCAACAATCAAGACGCGCGGCTACGCTCTCAGCCAGGTGTGGACCAATCTCATCGACAATGCCGCGGATGCTTCGCCTGAGGGCGCGAAGATCGAAATCTCCACGTGGTCCGAGCCCGGCTGGCTTGTGGTATGCATTGGCGATCACGGCTCGGGCATCGCACCCGATGTCCTTCCTCATATTTTTGAACCGTTTTTCACCACCAAGCCGCAGGGATCGGGAACTGGCCTCGGCCTCGAGATCGTATACCGCATCATCACGCAGAAGTTCGGCGGAAGAATCAACGTAGAATCCGAGCCCGGCAACACGCGTTTCATCGTGCGCCTGCCGGTGAACGCTTCCGATGCAGAGCCCGCAGCAAAAAGCTGACAGCACTGAGTAATTTAGCGCCGGTCTCCAGACCGGCTGTCGTGCGGGTGTCCTCGCCCGCACACTTCAGCTGACAACTGACAACTGCGACTCGAAACCTAGCGAATCGTCAGGTTCGCCTTCAGCGGCGTATGCGCCGACGAATCTCCCACCATCACCTGGAATTCACCCTGCGCCACGGTCCACGCATGCGCCTTTTCTGACCAATACGAGAACGCGCGCGTGTCCAGCTTCAGTTCGACGGTCTTCGATTCTCCCGGATTCAGCTTTACCTTGCTGAATGCCTTCAACTGCAAGGGCGGCTCATTGCCTTCATCAATCGCGGGGAAGCCCAGGTACACCTCGGCCACCTCGGCCCCAGCGCGCTTGCCGGAATTCGTCACCTTGAAACTCACCGTCGCGTTGGCGCTGCCCGGCTGCTTGCTCACCTTCAGCCCGTCGAAGCTGAACTGTGTATACGAAAGCCCGAAGCCAAACGGAAACAGCGGCGTGATCTTGTGCGCGGTGTAAGCGCGATAGCCCACCTCCAGCCCCTCGCTGTAATGCGCCACTCCGTTCACGCCCGGATACTGCTCCGGATTCGCGGCCAGCGTATCCTCCACGCTGCGCGGAAAGCTGAGCGGCAGCTTGCCGCTGGGATTCACTTTGCCGGTCAGCACGTCAGCCACGGCATGCCCATCTTCCTCGCCCGGATACCACGCCTCGAGAACCACGGGCACACTGTCAATCCACGGCATAAGCACCGCCGATCCACTCTTTACCACGACCACGGTCTTTGGGTTCGCTTTGGCAATGGCTTTGATCAGCTCATTCTGTGCCGCAGGCAGTTCCAGGCTCTGATCGCGTCCCTCGGCATCCTGGTCGCCCACCATTACGATCACCAGTTGCGCACGCTTTGCCGCATCCGCGGCGGCGTTGATGTCGGTGCCATCCATCACGGTCAGACGGGCCTCCAGCTCCGCGCTCAACCCGTCATAGGGCGTAATGGTGTAGAGCGGAATCACGTGCGAGCTGCCTCCGCCGCCGGTGCTCGGCCGCACCGCGTAAGGCCCCACCACAAGAACTGTCTTGAGCGACGCCGCGTCCAACGGCAGCAATCCACCATCGTTCTTCAGCAGCACCATGCCCTGCGCCGCAATTTGGCGCGCGATGGCGCCATGTGCGAGCACCGGAATCGGCTGCGGCTTTGGCTGCGGCCCAAAGTCGCCAAACTCGATCATCTTCGCGAGCCGCCGCACCAGCATCTCATCAAGCAGCGACACCGGAACCTCGCCCGCATCCACCGCCTTGCGCAGCTCTTTATCAAAATAGATCCCTGTCGGCATCTCCAGATCCAGCCCGTTAAGCGCGCTGGGCACGGTCGTGTGCGTCGCGCCCCAGTCGGAGAGCACGAATCCGTCAAATCCCCACTCCTTCTTCAGGACCCCATTCAGCAGCGGATCATTCTCGCAATTGAACGCGCCGTTCACCTTCGGATACGCGCACATCAGCGATGCCGAATGAGCCTCTTTGATCGATGCCTCGAAGGCCGGCATGTAAATCTCGCGCAACGCCCGCTCGCCGATCACCTCATTGACAGAGTGCCGGTCGGCCTCCTGGTTGTTGGCGAGATAATGCTTCACATTCGCCATGATGTTGGTGCTTTGTATGCCCTCAATCGTGGCGACGGCAATGCGCCCGGTGAGAAAAGGATCTTCGCCGAAGCTCTCGAACACGCGTCCGCCCTGCGGCACGCGCGCAATGTTGATGTCGGGCGACTCAAAGAGCAGGCTGCCCAGCGAACGCGTCTCTTCTGCCTCGATTCTTCCATAGGTTCGCGCCAGTTCGGGATCCCAAGTTGCAGCGAGAGCAATGGGTGCGGGCATCGCTGTGGCCGGCGGCTGCGGGCTAGCGCCGCCCGGCCCCACGCCTGCCGGACCGTTCGTCATCCACAAGTCGGGAATGCCCAGCCGCGGCACGCCCGGCACCATCCTGTACCGCGTCGCATCGTGCACGCCGTGCAATTCGCTGATCTTTTCGTCCAGCGTCATTCTGGCCACGATCTGTCGCGCCCGCGCCACCGCCTGCGCGCGGGTCACGTGCGCCTGCTGCGCCGGAGCCGCTGCCGAAAAGCCGGCCGCGATGAGCGCCGCAAATGCTATGCCTGTTGATCCATGGAAGGGAAACCGTAGAAAAGAAATTGCAAGAGAGATTTTTTTCACAATGTTCTCGATTCCGAAGTACAGTCCAGCGGAATTCTATCATTCGCGCTTTCTTGCTCCCTCGCTCCGTGCTTTATTGTGGTAAGACCACTTGAGCCCCACGGGCGTATGATGATTTCCGCAAGCAATTCATTCCCTCAAGAGGCACTTCCGTGATTGGGCTCAAATTCTCCCGCAGCTACGCCACGTTCTTGTGCGCGCTGGTTTTTGCGTCAAGCGGCTCGCTCCATGCCGCCCAAACCTGTGATCCCCGCGACTTCGGCGCCAAGGGTGACGGCACCACCAAGGACACCACCGCCATTCAGGGCGCGATTGACGCCTGCGCGGGGAAAGGCGGCGGCACGGTTCGCCTCACCGCGGGCACCTATCTCAGCGCGCCCATCGTGCTCAAGAGCAACATCACGCTCCAGCTCGACAAAGGCGCCACGCTGCTGGGCTCGCCCGATCACGCCGACTATCCCGCAAAAGTCGAGTTCCGCCTGCCCACTTTGCAGCCGCTGGTGAGCGCCACCAATGCTGAGAACGTGGCGATTACCGGTGAAGGCACTATCGACGGCCAGGGCGAAAGCTGGTGGCAGATGGCGCGCACCGTGCACGATGCCGGCGTGATGGGCAATCCACATCCCCGTCCGCGCCTCATCGTCTTCGACCACTGCAAACATGTGCGCGTCGAAGGTGTCACCATCCAGAACTCGCCCTTCTGGCAGCTTGTTCCCTACTACTCTGACGACGTGCTCATCCGCAACGTGCGCATTCTGGCGCCGTATCCATCGCCGAACACCGACGCCGTCGATCCCTTCTCTTCGTCCAACGTGCGCATCGATCATCTCTACGCCGATACCGGCGACGACGATATCGCCATCAAGTCGGGCGCCATCAACTCCCCGGGCGGCGATGACCCGGCCCGCGACATCACCATCACCGACTGCACGTTCAAGCACGGCCACGGCCTCTCCATCGGCAGCGAAATTGCCGGCGGCGCGCACAACATCGTCGCCGAGCGCATTCATTTTGAAGGCACGGACAACGGCATCCGCGTCAAGGCCAACCGCGACCGCGGCAACGACGTCAGCAATCTGGTCTTCCGCGACATCGACATGATCGACGTCAAGAATCCGGTTGTGATCAGCGAATACTACCCGCGCATTCTGCCTCCCGCGGGAGAGGTGGCGCCGCAGCCCGTCACGCGTCTCACGCCCCACTTTCATAACATCGTGCTCGAGAATGTGACTGCGACCGGCGGCGAAATGGCAGGGGCCATTGTCGGCCTGCCTGAAGCGCCTGTCGACGATATTGTGCTGCAAAATGTCACGCTGAACGGCAAAACCGGACTTTCCATCGGATACGCGAACGTAGTCCTCGAAAAAGTAAAGGTCACTGCCGATCAAGGCGACGCCATCCTCAAAACGGCCGGCGCCAACGTCACGCTGAAGTAGACCCACGGTCCAACACGAAGGGCCGAGTTCCATTGGAACCCGGCCCCGCTAACCGCTGTCATTCTGCGCGGAGCAGGTCGCGCGGCGACCTGCGGAGTCGAAGGACCTGCGGTTGCTTTTCGCAAATTCGATTCAGCACGAAAAAGGGTGCCCCAAGTCTCGATTTTGGGACCTGGGGTAGCGCGAACCCAAACCGCACTCTGTTATCCTCGGCGGCGCAGGACGCGCGGCCACCTGCGAAGCCGAAGGCCGCCTACCTCCGCGCCTTCGCCCTCACCCACAGCGCCAAAAACAGCGGCAGTGCCACCACCAGCACCAGCACGCCCGCGGGGAGTCCGACGTATAAATACGTGTCGGTGTAGCTCACGGAGTGCCCGCCGACCAAGTTCCACGCCAGCAGCGCGAAAATTGCGGCGCACGTGGTGGCGAAAAACGTAAGAAATGCCGAGGCAAGAGCCAACAACAGGCTTTGGAACAGGCTGAAACCTTCCAGCGGGAACCCGAAAATCCTCGCTCCACGTCCGCCGTCCGCCGATTTCATCATCGAATTCGCCATCATGGCACGACCCCCATCTACTAGAATACAAATTCATGGCCAGCGAAGCACAAATCGAGTTGTGGCATGCCGAAAAGGTCGCCACGCAGGCGACGGTACAGGACGCGCCCAACGGCGTCCGCTACGCCGCCTTCGGCGAGATCCGCATCTCTGACGCGGACCTTGAGCGTCTTGTGGGCGCCGTACCCGCCTTGATGGCTCCCGCGCTGCGACCGCGAGCCTACTACTTCGTTCCCCTCGCCATTGCCGATACCGGCGAGAATCTCGTCGCGCCCGCCTATACGGTTGAGCTCGGTGACCGGGCCGTCTGCCATCGCAACGCCGCCTTCGGCGACACGGAGGCCGTCTTCATCTCCACGCGTCTCGTTGAAGACCGCTTCGGCCTCGCCTTCGAGTTCTTCATCAACGTGGCGCACAATTTTGTCGAGGCCGCCGGCGTTCCCGATAGCTTCTCCACTCTCGCCTGGTCGCAGGCCGAAGCGCAGGTGCGCGGAGAAACCAGCCAGGATGCATGGGAAGCCCGCCGCCGCGCCCAGGAGCCGCACCCCGGCGCCAATACGCCCGGCGCTCGTCCCCCGGATACGAGTATCGACGAGCGTGCTCGCATGAGTTTCTTCGAGTCGTCATTCTCTGACGCGCTCGCCGTCTATATGCTTTCGCTTGCGGTCGACTTCGACTACAACGACTTGCGTGAGCGCGAGTACCCGCTGCTGGCCGCGCCCGCACTCGCCGAGCGCCTGCGCCACGTAGCCTCGCTTTTCCCGGCCAATCCCGGCTACGAGTTCCAGGTCCTTTACCGCCGCAAAGGCTGAGGGCTTTTCCTGGGTCACGGTTCGCGATCGGCTACAAGCTGTATCTCCCGGGCCCCATGGTCACAATCACCAGGTTCATCGTGATCAAAAGCACCTCGTAGTGCCATCCCATTGACTTCTCGCCCCAGAAGCCGGTCTTCCACTCCACGACTTTTTTGTAGATCGCGCCGAGCATTAAGAAAGTCAGTCCCAGCGCCGCCCACGGCGCCATGATTCCCACCGCCAACCCCATCGCTCCGGCAGACTCCGCCGCGCCCAGGAAGACCGTGAATGGCACGCTCATCCCGATGCTCGCAGACCGCTCTTTCGGATGCCGAAGGTGGTTGTATCCGCTGGTCCCGAACACCAGCGCCAGCATCAGCCTCAGCAGCAACAGGCTCCAGTCCGCAAACGCTATCGCCCCCGGAATTGTGAACATGGTTGACCTCCCATGCTCTCCAGCCTACCAACACGATCACGCCCACCGCTGAACACGTCACAGAAAGCAGGGAACGGCGAACAGGATCTCGCGTTGGTTGCATCAAAGGGCGCTTGGCCGAATGTCCGCGCCGGAGGCGCTGCGTTTGTTAGCCCCGCGCTTTAGCGTGGGGAGAGCAGCAAGGGAATATGAATTCCGGAGTCCCGTAGGGACGGCGCAGAAAACTCACCGCCCGCAACTCAGGACCGATCACTGCCCGGCGTAAACCACGCGCCCTTCGCTGACCGTCCAGCGCACTTTGCCCAGCATCGCCCAACCGTCGAAGGGCGTGTTCTTCGCCTTCGATTTCGACTCCGTCGCCCGGTAAGTCCACTCGGCCGTGGGATCGAAGATCACCACATCGCCAAAACTGCCCCCGGTCAACGTGCCGCGGCCTTTCAATCCCAACAGCGCTGCGGGTTGGGCGCTCAGCAGGCTCAGCACACGGCCCAGGGGGATCTTCCACTCGCTGTGCAGCCAGCGCAGACACAGTCCCAGAGCTGTTTCGAGGCCCGTGATCCCGTTCGGCGCCAGCTCAAATTCAATTTCCTTTTCGTGCATCGCGTGCGGCGCGTGATCGGTCGCAATGGCATCCACCACGCCGTCGAGAATCCCCTCGATCATGGCGTCGCGGTCGGCAGCCGAGCGCAGCGGCGGATTCATCTTGGCATGCGTGTTATAAAGGCCGACATGTTCCTCGGTCAGCAGGAAGTGATGCGGCGCCACCTCGCACGTGACGCGCAGCCCGTTGCGCCGCGCCTGCCGCACCGCCGCCAACGCCGCAGCCGTGGACGTGTGCGCCACATGCAGATGAGGATGAGACTCGCGCAACTCGGCCACTAGGCGAATGTCGCGTTCCACCATGCTCGACTCTGCTTCCGGCGGCATGCCGCGCAACCCCAGCTTGAACGACACCGGCCCGAGATTCATGCTCGCGCCCTGCGTCATGCGCGTGTCCTCGGCATGCTGGATCACGGTGAGTCCGACGCGCGCCGCCGCCGCAAGGGTCTCGCGCATCATGCCGTCTTTCAGGATCGGCCGTCCATCGTCGGTGACGGCTACCGCGCCGGCTGCCTTCAGCGCCGCATAGTCGTTGAGCGTTTCACCCTTCGACCCGCGCGTGGCCGCCGCGATGGGAAACACGCGCACCGATGCGCCGCGCTCCGGCGCCTGCATCCAGCGCGTAATCTCCGGCGAGTCGTTCACCGGCGTGGTGTTCGGCATGGCGGCAACGCTCGTGAATCCGCCCGCCGCTGCCGCTGCCGTTCCGGTCGCGATGGTCTCCTTGTAGGCCTGTCCCGGCTCACGCAGATGCACGTGGATATCGATCAGCCCCGGCGCAACCACCAGTCCCGTCGCATCCAGCACCTCCGCGCCTTCCGTGTTCTTCAGCTTGCCCGGACCTGCAATCTCCGCAACGCGTCCGTTTTTGAGCAGAATGTCCTTGGCTGCGTCCATGCCAGCCGCAGGATCTACCAGCCGCCCTCCGCAAATTGCCAGCGCCGTCATGCGCGGCCTCCATTTTCCCACCCCACGGACGAAGACCTATCCGCGGGGGCCCCGGTGTCTGCCGCCAGCGCCCGCTCCATCACCGCCATGCGAATTGCCAAACCGTTGGTCACCTGCTCCAGAATCGCCGACTGTACGCCATCTGCCACACCCGCCGTAATCTCCATGCCGCGAATAATCGGCCCCGGATGCAGCACCACCGCCGTGGGCGCGTGCGTCGCCAACCGTTGCCCGGTGAGCTGGTAGTTTGCCTTGTACTCGTCCAGATCCAATTGCAGTCCGGCCAGCCGCTCGGCCTGGATGCGCAGCATCATTACCGCCTGCGATTGCGCAAGTGCAGCGTCAAAGTCCCGCTCGATTTCGATGCCCGGTCCGGAGCGCGCCGCCTGCTCCGGCAAGAGCTCCTTCGGCCCGCAAAGCAGCACCCGCGCGCCCACGCGCGGCAAGAGCTGCATGTTCGACCGCGCTACCCGGCTGTGCAGAATGTCACCGGTAATCATCACCGTCACTCCGGCGAGCGTGTCGGGCGCAATTCCCGCGAGCCCGGGCCGCAGATGCGTCAAAATCGTGCGCAGATCGAGCAGCGCCTGCGTGGGATGCTCGTGCATGCCGTCGCCCGCGTTGATCACCGGCAGTCGCGTCGATTCTTCCAGCAGCCATGCCGCGCCAGATGAATTGTGGCGCAGGATGATGGCTTCCGCGCCCAGCGCGCGCAGCGTCAATCCGGTGTCCTTCAGCGATTCGCCCTTCTCGATGCTGGAGCTCAAGCTCGAAACCAGCGTGGTATCGGCGCCGAGTGCCTTGCAGGCCAGCTCAAAGCTCGTTCTTGTTCGAGTGGACGACTCGTAAAAGAGCAATGCAATGCGCCGCTTGGCCAGGATGTGGTCGCGGCCGATGGGATCTTCTTCCTCGAGTTCGGTAGCGCGGATGAGAAGCTGGCTCACGCCGTCCACGGTCAGATCGAGAACCGAAAGCAGCGATCCCGGATGGTAGGGGAATGAAGAAACGGGCGCAGGCGGAGTGCTGCGCTGGCGGCGGGTCGTGGCTATGGCCGGTTTCATGGAAAGCGCGGCTTTCAGCCCTCAGTTTCCGATTCCGTGTACCGGCTTTCAGTTGAAGGCAGGGGGCTGAAAGCCTGAAGCTCAGTTGGCGCGCTCGACCAGCAGTACCTGCTCCGTTTGGTCGACTTCCTGAAATTTGACCTCAATGATCTCGCGGCTGCTTGTGGGTACGTGTTTGCCCACGTAGGTGGCCTCGATGGGCAGCTCGCGATGGCCGCGGTCGATGAGCACCGCCAGTTGCACGCGGCGTGGACGGCCGTGGTCGAAGAGCGCATCGAGCGCGGCGCGAATGGTGCGGCCAGTGTAGAGCACGTCGTCGCAAATCACGATGTCGCGGCCTTCTACGTCGATGCCGATGGCTCCCGGCGTCACCACCGGGCGCACGTCCGCTGTGGAAAGATCGTCGCGGTAGAACTGAATGTCGAGTACTCCGGTATCCACCGGACGCTTCTCGATGGTCGAAATCAGCTTGCCCAGGCGCTGTGCCAGGGGAACACCGCGGCGCTTGATGCCCACCAGGGCCAAGTCCTCGCTCCCGTTGCTCTTTTCCACGATTTCGTGGGCCAGGCGAACCAGGGTTCGCTCAATCTCTGAGGCGGACATAAGCCGCCCCTTCTCGCGCAGGTTGGTCTTGCTTTCCGGTTCAGTCATGATCGATGCTCTTGCCGGATGATACGAGGGATTGGCGTTTCAGGGCAAGTTGTGGAAACGCGAGCGCCCACATCCCTGAACCTGCGCCTCGGCAGGGCAGGGGATTGGGATGCAGCATGGGCTCCCCGCGAGCCCGAATTGGTCCCATAATATAGAGGCGGGCCCGGATGGCGAAATTGGCAGACGCAGCGGACTTAAAATCCGCAGGCCGCAAGGCCATGGGGGTTCAAGTCCCCCTCTGGGCACCATATTATCAATAATTTACATGGAAATCTTCGTGCAGCATACTTGGAGCATAATATAACGCCTTGCACCTAATCCAAAGGAGCAACGTGATGGAAGGCCGCAAACTCGGACTTGGAGATCACAGCGTCACAATCTTCAAACGGCCTAAATCGAGAAACTGGTTTGCTCGTTTCTACGCTGACAGAACGACAAGCTTGGCACCTCGGCTAAAACCTAGAATATAAATCTCATCGCCTCGGTCCCACACGTAGGAAAGGAACTCATACCCATCCTTGATCCTTTGGAACAGTCCGGCACCCATGCTTCCGCCAAAGAAATGCTCGAAGGGGGCGCCATCCGTGCCCACGCCGCTATCGTAGTACTTCAACTGGGATGGATCGTCATAGACCAATTCGTAAGACTTGCGCGCGTTGGTGTCGTTGGGTTGTGCAGCAGGGCCATGAGGCTGTATTCCACGTGCCGTCAGCGCATAGGATGATCTTCTTGCTCATGATTCCCCCCCGTATCATCGCAATGGTCGCCTCACTGGCGTTGCGATAGTCTCGCTATAGCCTGATCCACCGAATCCTCCAACGTGCTTCCCTGATTCTTGAGCTCGTCGTGCAAAACCTGATACTCACTTAACGACTTCTGCTTGTCTCCGGATATCTCATCGATGTTGGCCTTGATGAAGTCGTGAATCAAGCGTTGGTACTTCATATCCTCCCCCGAGTTCTCCTGGTCGTCGAGCCACAGATAGGTTTGCCAGGTGTCGTCGGCATTAACCGCAGAGAGCGATTCGGTGAGTTCTGCGTAGTCGGTCACTCCGGGATCACAGCAAAAGCCGAGGATCCTGTGCTTGTCCTCCGCGTTTAGAGGCTCGCCGTTCTTGCGCATCTCATTCACGGCTTTCATCAGGGCGGTTCTGGCGCCAGGCTCGTCTCGATTCTTAAGACCATCCAGTTGCAATGTTCTGACGAATGAGCGGTCTTTCCCGCTCGCGATGGCACTGTTGAAGTGCTGGACCGCCTCGGTCAAACTTCCTCCGTTTTGCGTCATCCAGTTGCCGAGCATTGCATTCGCGTAGACATTTGAGGGATCAGTTGCCAGGGCTGCGCGGAAGTTCCGCTCCGCAGCCGTGTTGGGGGGAAACTCCCGCCTAGCGACGTGCTCGTTCAGCCAGTGCGCCCAACCCAGGTGAGCCTGCACATCAGCGGCCGCGGTACCCTTTGTGCGAGCGAGAGCGGCGTCGAGGATTGCGATAATCTGATCCAGCTGCGAGGCGACGGCTGCGCCAGGATCCTCTCCCGGTTTCAGGTAGACGTGGTAGTTCTCGACCCACAGCATCGTGGCCTGCAACTGCTGGTCGAGCGCCGGCCGGTATAGGGGTTCGGCTTTCAGAATGTCGGCGTAGCTCTGCACCGATGCCTCAAAATCGCCCTGGCGCGACTGCGACTGTGCAACGGCCATTTCCGAGTCAAGCTGAGTGTCGTGATGGAAATGACCCTGGATGTTGCCGAAGAATCCCGTTAGGGCCCCAATGAAGCCCAGCACCGCTGACACGCCGCCTATCCACGCCAGGATGACAGTCCAGGCTCGTTTTATGCGGGGTCCGGATTGTTGCGTATCGTTGGTCATGGGAAGCTTAGCGAGGATCAACCAATCCGAGAGCGATCATGCCGAGAGCCGTGATGCTCGGCAGGAAAAAGTAGTCACCGCCACGGAGTTCAACGAAATCCGGCAGGCGACTGCAGACGAAGGGCGGGTTTGTCGGCGTAGCATCGCCCTGGATGACGAAACGTCCATGACCTCCGTGGCTGCCCATCAGGACGTCTTTGTCGTTACCCAAATGCGAGTCGTTGCCGTACTGGACCCACTGTTGCTGTACGAACTCGAACTGCCGGGAAAGGCTGGCGTTCAGCGCCATGAAGATCACACCGCGATCGTCTGTGTCCGCGACCGGCTGATCTTCGCTGGCGAAGTGCCCATAGGGCAGGCCGCGACGCGTGATGCGGCGCCGATCAATTAGCCGTCCGTTAAAGCCGAACGCATCGCGGGGATGAACTCGACGAATGTGCGCGCCGATGGGACAGCGAGTGCCTGCCGCATCGGCGCCATACGTGAAGTTTGTGCTTTGGTTGGGATCCTGCGTGATAGTCGGGTCTGGCTTTTCAGGAGAAAGTTCGATCGGTGTTCCGTCACGCCAGCGCCCGATGAGTTTCGCGGCGAGTTTCTCCTTGCCACCGCCGTAGAGTTTTGATTGGTGGTCGAGCCAAGCCCGGAATGTGGCCAGGTTCTGATGAAGCTTGCGATAAACCATAAAAGTTCCGTTGGCCGCAAGCAGGTGAGGCACGGGCGCGACAGGTAGTTCGCCCGCCTCATCCGCATAGCCGAGCAGGAGTTCGCCGGTAGCAAGGGGAATCCATGTCTTCCCGTCGTCGCTGAGCTTTCCCTGTCCGGGCTGCGAGCTTCGCTCGACTCCGAGGTACTCAGGATTGCCGAAGCCGTCAGTGAAACCAAAATGCTCGCTCGTCGTGGGCTTGCCATTGATGATCTCGGCTGCGGCATTCTGCGAGCCCAGCAAGCTTGCTCCACCGGTTTCGTCGAGGACTGATTGCACAGACGCCTGGCAGACATCGAGCGCCTCAACGGTCTGGCCGTTGATCCCCAACCACACGTCGACATTCTCTTCGCGCCAGATGGAATCCCAGTTGCCGGGAGCGTTGACGCCGGTGTCGCCCAGAAGCTCTGCGCGCTGCCGCATGCCTTGTTGAAATTCAACAGGGAACGTAACCAACGAGGCCAGCGGAAGTTCAAGACGCTGGAGACCACGAAACGTAAAGCCGATGTTGAGGGTGCTCTGCGGCTTGCCTCCATCCCAGCGCTGGCCGGTGGTGATCTGGTTGAGCAGGCGGCGAACCAGATCGCGCGCCTTCTTCGCGCTTCCCAGTCGCAGGAAGAGATAGCGTCCCACCGGCAAGTTATAGCCACGCAGAACGAATCCTTGAATATCGGTGGCGTTGAGTTTACTCATTGTGACCACCTGTCTTGATTGTCCGATGCGGCCCCATCGATCCAGCCGGCGGCGGGGGCAGAGTCTTGAGCTGCGCTGCGAAGTGGATGAAGTCGCGCTGTAGCGTCACCGGATCATCTCCCTGGTGAGCAGCAATGAAGTCAGCCACGGCGGTTTGAATCTGTAGCGCTCGCAGCGTGGCCGGAACCGACTTGTCATTAACCGCCGCGAAGTAAAAGGTGGTTTCAAGCTGACACGATTTCATGTAAGCAATGAAGGCGTCGCGGTCGGCTGCGCCCCGCGTCGGGTAGCCGACGCAATGGCTCCAAATAGCGTCCAGGTGCTTGGGAATACTGTCTGCCAAGCCTGCGAGATAGGTGTCGAGGTCGCCATCGCAGTTTGACTCGAAGACGAGGTATTTCGACTTGAGGTGCTCTTCGCAGGACGGCATGCCCACGTAAATGACATCATCCATCACCACCAACCGCGCGAGATGTGTGCCCGGAGCTACAGCAAACGGACTGTCTTCGCGGGTGGAAAGTTGGGCCAGGTACGCACGAATCTGTAAATCATGCGAGGGCGTCGCGCGATCGTCATCGATGATCGGTGAGAGAATCGTCAGTCCGTATACGCTGCCGTTTTGGTTAGGCATAAGATCCTTAGCCGACCGCCGGAGCTTCGCCGGTTTCGCCGAGATGGGCCTGAACTTCGAGCACGAACTGGAGATATGCTGCGGCGAACTGTTCAGGGGAGGATTGAGTGGCAATGGCACTGAGGCTATCAAAAGAACTCTGCACAATATGCGCCGACTTCAGATCGTTGGCGGTGGCCTGAGGATAGGCAGTGTAGTAATAATCCGTGTCGAACTGGACGCGCGCGATGTATTCCTTGAATAGGGTCACCGGGACCGATCCGGGAAACTTCTCACTCCAACGCCAAACAAGATTCAAGCCTTTGCTCAGGACCGCGGAGAAGGCATCAATATATTGGTTCCATGTGCCATTGAAGTTGCTGAAGAACAGCAGATAGTCGTACTTCAGCTCTTCCGGCAACTGTCCTTTTCCCAGGCAGGGAAATGCACGGCGGGGAACGATCACCCACCGGGCAAACTCAATGAAAGAAAGATTGATGAGGTCGTTCTGTAATGGCTTGACGTGTCCCAGCACAAAGAACACCGCGCGCAGAATCCACGTCTTCCACGGCTTCATCGGTGTGATGGCGTTAAGCGCGTAAACCTTGCCGTTAATGTTGCTCATCGAACCTCTCAGAGTAAGGCAAGAATGGCAAACAGGCTCAAGGCCTCTAACTTCGAATCGGCTGACGAACTGCTGGCTATTTGGGGAACCTGGAAGGGCCGTCAGCGAATTATCCCATAATCCATGATCGATAGGCACGACCCTGACACCAATTGCCGGGGACTCTTTGCAGTGCAACCCCGGCGCACTCTGGGAGACGGTTGGACCATTAGGCGCTTTTCGAGATATCACAATCCCAAATAAACCTCCAAAATACTACGGTCTGTCATCAAATTGGACATATGCAAGGGATGAGGTGTCTCGTAGGTTTTGGTTATGGGCGCGCATCGCTACGGGTTACGGGACGATCAATGGGAGCGTATCGAAGGATTGTTGCCGGGGCGACAGCGTTCGGTAGGACGTCCGGCGGAGGACAACCGGCGGTTTGTGGAAGCGGTGCTGTATCGCTATCGCGACGGGATATCATGGCGCGATTTGCCGGAGCGTTTCGGCGACTTCCGGGTTGTGCATACCCGGTTCAGTCGTCGGGCCAGGCGAGGCGTGTGGAAGAAGCTGTTCGACCGTCTGGCTCAGGATGCAGATAATGATTACGCGATGATCGACTCGACCATCGTCCGCGACCACCAGCACAGCGCCGGGGCGCTGAAAAAAAGGGCGTCGACCCAGCCATCGGGCGCAGCAAAGGCGGACTGAGCACCAAGATCCACGCTACCGTCGATGCCCTCGGCAACCCGACGGGATTTCATCTTACCGGCGGGCAAGCTTGCGACTTGGAAGGCGCCGATGTGTTGTTGCCGCAACTGGAGGCCGATATACTGCTGGCTGACAAAGGCTTCGATGCCGACCAACGGGCTTCAATTCCCTTGCAAGAGGCGGGCAAAGTCGCCGTCATCCCGCCCAAGGCCAACCGCAAGGTGCAGCGGACTTACGACAAGGAACTTTACTAAGCCCGTCACCTGATTGAAAACTTCTTCGCCAAACTCAAGCTCTTTCGCGCCATCGCCACCCGCTATCACAAGACCGCGCATAGCTTCCTCGCCGCCATCTACCTCGCTGCTGCTGTTATCTGGCTAATTTGATGACACGCCCTCGAACTTCTGGGCGTGACCATCATGCTAATTGGTCGAGCACACAAGGACTCGAGTGGACGCCATACCATGGCAGCAGGATTCTATCGAAAAGATCAATTACTGGCGGATAGTCGTCCACCCTTCCCCAACCCTCGCCGCGGCGGCCAAAACGGGGTTCTATCCGTTTAGCCGATCAACCGAATATTGCCGGCAGCCAGCATTCAGACGGCAAGAATGGCGCGGCCCAGGGCGCCGGCCATTGCGTCTTGGGCTGTGATCGCAGCATCGCGAGTGAGCCCGGTTAAATCGCGCAAGTGGTTGGCGAAGTCCCAGGCAAGGTTGCGCGCGCTGCAAATGTCCCAGAAGGCGAGCAAGCGACCAATCTTGCCCGTATCCTCCGCAAGCACGCCGAGCGTATCCGCAGCGAGCATGGTCAGCGCCGAAGGCATCACGCTCCTCAGCAGTCCATTCACCGATTGATAATCGACGGACTCTGCACTCCCCGCTACGGGAACCACATTCAACTCGGCGTCGGTGGACAGCAGCGCGAGTGCAAGGTCGTGGTTTATGTGGGCGTTCATTCCAGCAAGCGCAAACTGGATGCGATCGATGCCGGCGCTGTACCGAGCTTCAAACAGCGCGTTCCATGCCGAGGGCACCGAGCCTCCGCTCAGATAGCCGGCGACAGCGCCGAAATAAAAACCGGCGAAGACGACATCGAGGCGGTCGAGCCAAACCGGACTCTGCCACGCGCCGCCGGGCGGGCACAGATCCACCTGCTGCGTCACCATCAGGTAAAGCCGGTTGAACCACTTCAGGCCATCAGTTACCGGCAAAAGTGCATCGATCGCCTGCATGCGCGCGATCACGTCGGGAATCGTCGCCAGGGATGGCCCGATGACAAGGCTGTAAAGCGGCTCGTCCGCAGGGGATGGGGTGGCCGTCTGCATGCGCGATCTCCTCAAGCAATTCGTCGCAGTATAAGCCATCCGGTCGCAGTTGAGCAGCGGAGCCAGCCAGGGTCGCGTTCCAGTCTTTGTCGCAGCGAGATCATTGCCAGACAGGTACCAGGCCGATGAGAAGAGCCGGTCAGAATCCGCATCGCGGGTGATTTGTCGCTGGGTGGGAGACAATCCCGTAGCAGATTTCATAAGATTTGCGCGCCGATCAGCGTAAAGTAATTCCAAGTTGCGTGCTTTCGTTCAGTAGAAATCAACTGATCTGGTATTGATCCGCCTCGCCGGGTTCCAACCAGCTGGCAACAGCCCGCGGGGGCTCACTGAGTTGCCCGCGCTCCGACGCTCCTCTCTCGCGGGTCTGTTCACGCGAGTCTACGAATGCCGATCCCCCTTTGGAGGTTCCGATGCGCGCTCCCTCACCCAACCTCGACGGCATGGGCAGTCTCCTCTATGCCGATGGCACCGCCCGTTTTCGCGTCTGGGCTCCCAACTCCTCCCGCGTGCAACTCTTCGGAGACTTCACCGGCGGCTTACCGGCGAACGCGCTTGATCTTGCCCCGGAGCCCGGCACCGGCAACTGGTCTGCCGACCAGATCCCCGTTGTTGCCAACGACAAGTACCAATACATCATTACCAACCCCGGGGGCGTGAACGACATCGCCGGCACCTATTACCGCACCGACGCGCGCGCGCAGCAGGTGCAGAGCTCCGCCGCGGCCTCCCAGGGTTATGTCATCGATCCAGGCGCCTTCACTCGCAACCGCCAGCCGTTCAACACTCCCGCCTTCCAGGACTTCCTTATCTACCAGCTGCACGTCGGCTCGTTTGCCGGCAAGAACGACGGCATCCTGGTTAGCAACAATATCGCCACCTTCGTCGATGTCATCAGCAAGCTCGACTACATTCGCGGCCTCGGTTTCAACGCTATTGAGCTCTTGCCTATCACCGACTTTCTCTGCGACCTGCCGGGAGCGAGCCTGGGCATAGGAGCCGATGAAGGCTACGGCCCCTGCGACCTCTTCGCTTCAGAAGACGCCTACTCCACCAGCCCCGTTCGCGCCGTCGCCGAGCTCATTCAACTCATCGACACTGCACATGCCAAAGGTCTGGCCGTGATTCTAGACATGGTCTACAACCATGCATCCATTTCCGACAATCGCTACTGGCAATACGACGGCAACGACGCCGGCTATAACCTTGACAGCAACGGCAATTCCATCCCAGGCGGCATTTACTTCGTAAACGGCCACCATACCCCCTGGGGCGAAGGCTTCGCCCTCTGGCAGCAGGAAGTGAAGGACCTGCTACTGGATAACGCTCGCATGTACCTGGGAGACTACCTCGTCGATGGCCTCCGTTTCGATGCTGTGCAAGCCATCCAGCCCGATGCCCTGGAATACATCGTCCCCACTCTGCGCAGCGAGTTCCCGGAGAAGTACCTCATCGCTGAATACAACCCCAATGACGCCGCCACCTCCGTAATGCCCTGGATCGACCCCTGGGGCGTCTTTCAGTTCTGCGCTATCTGGGATATGAACAGCCCCTGGGACGCGATCAACATGCTCAATGGTTCAGGCCCGGGCGGCATCATCAACAACCAGCGCCTGTTCGCCGACCCCAACAACTGGCACAGCGTGATGTATCTGGCAGGTTCCCACGACCAGATCTACAGCGGGGAGGGTGACACGGGTGTCTACCTCACCCAGCGTTTCGGCGGCCGCACCAACGGCTGGGCTCTCGCGAAAGCGCGCATGGCCTGGTCTCTTAACGCCGCCCTGCCGGCCACGCCGATGCTCTTCATGGGAACCGAGGGCCATTTCGACGGCTCATGGAACCCGGTCGTCGGCTCCTGGGGCGATCTGCGCTTCGATTGGAACAAGGTCGGCGATCCTACGGGCGCCCCCATGCAGCAGCTTGTGCGCGACATCAACAATCTCCGCTGGGCTCATGCAGCACTGCGATCGCCTACCGGTTTCGTCACCCACAACGACACTCAGAACCAGGTCATCGCCTTCAAACGCTATGACCAAAAGGGGGATGTCCTTCTGGTGGTCGTGAACCCCGGCGACGGCCAATGGGGATCGAACCAGTATGGCGTCAGCCTCTCCGGCGACGGCGGCACATGGCTCGAAATCTTCAACTCCCAGGCGTCTGTCTACGGCGGCATCAACACCGTGGGCAACTACGGCAATTATCTTGAAGCCGCCGACGGCCAGATCTGGATTAATCTCCCCAGTTGGAGCGTGCTCATCTTTGCCCGCCAGTAGCGAGGCGTCGCGGAACCCGGATTCACCTCAGGCTTCAGTGTCATTGGATGACAAGGTGGGGTCCACAGCCGCCCCGGCACAGAATCGAAATTGAAAATGCTCCCTGCCAGGGGTACACTTATTCGACTGGGCGCATTCCCCGGAAGTTCCCCCCCAGTTCCCGCGCACTACACGTTCAAATTGATTGACGAGTTCGGAATCGACGCGGAGTTCCAGTCAAATGAGGATCCATCCACCGCGGATCCCCGGCTGGCGCAGACGAAAGGTGTAGCTCTATGCCTCCAGGTCTAGATGCCCTGAAACACATTGTCGTGCTCATGCTTGAAAACCGTTCCTTCGACCACATGCTGGGCTGCCTTGATGCGAAGCATCCCCAGGTTGACGGCCTCAACGGAGCCAAACCCATTCCCGATTCAACTGGCGCAATGGTCCCGATTCAGCAGTTGGCTGAGTTCCGCGGGCAGTTGCTGCCCGACCCTCACCACGACTTTGCCTCTGTTGATTACCAGATTTTCAATGGCGATATGAGTCCCACGCGCACGCCGACCATGGATGGATTCATTCGTATCTACCAGAAGCAACAGCAGCCGGACGTGCCATCTTCGCATCATGTGGCCTTCGCATTTAGTGAGGATGGCGCCAACAACCTGCCTGTCCTGCACACTCTGGCAACAGAGTTTGCAGTATTCAATCGCTGGTTCGCCTCCATCCCAGGGCCAACGCTCTGCAACCGGGCATTTGCCCACTATGGCTCTTCGTTCAACAACGTGGGGATGAGCGTTTTCTATATTCCCCCGAAATTCAAGAGCATTTACGAGCGGCTTACCGCCGCGGGGCGCACATCCAAGCTCTTCTACTACGACGCCACCAGTTCCTCGCTGGAGGTAGTGAACCTGCTGCAGAACGAACAGGTGATGTTCGGTACCTTCCAGGATTTTCTCGACGCATGCGACGCCAACCAACTCCCGGACTACAGCTTCATCGAGCCGAATTACAAGGATCACCCCGATGCGAACGGCGCCATGCTGCTGGCCACAGACCAGCATCCTGATAACGATGTGCGCGCCGGAGAAGATTTCATTGCTACCATCTACAACCGGATTCGCAATAATGCGAATCTATGGCCCAACACCCTGCTGCTCATCGTCTATGACGAGCACGGAGGACTTTACGACCACGTGCCGGCGCCGACACTCGATAAATCGCGCGTGGACACTGAGTTTGTAGCGCAGCCGGATGCTACGCAAACGGGACAGCCTTTTAATTTCGACCGCCTCGGCGTCCGGGTACCGGCTATACTCATTTCCCCGTGGGTGCAGGGCGGTTCGGCCATCCCCGATGAATTTGAACACGCATCGATTCCAGCTACGGTTACAGAACTATTTGTGCCGAACTTCGACAACAGCCAGCGTTCGATACGCGAAGCAACGGCCAATACATTTCTTCAGTATTTGACGCTGAACACAATGCGTACCGATTGCCCTGACTTCGACTGACCTGAAGATTCCCCATTAGGAGGCGCCATGGTGACAATTCGCCGGCATCCCGTGCCCACCGATTCATACGACCCCAAGCGACCTTTGAACGATCTGCTCGTGGCCCAACTCGAACACTTCAAGCACATCGCGAAAAGCCTTCCTTCAGAGGTTCGCAGCACGGTCCCTGCCGAGCCCTCGCTTGAGGACCGCGAAGGTGTTGACCGATTTATTACGGCAATCACCGGCATTCATGTGAGCCGTAAAAAGGCGGCACCGCGGCTGGTGGCCAAGCCCCCCCGCCGCAAGCAGTCCGTGACCTTGGACATTGCCGCAGCAGCCGAGGAGACATCGACGAAAGACAAGCCGGCCCAATCAAACTCACAGGGCAAGCCGGAATCCAAATCGAGCCGCGATAACGCCAGGAGTTCAAAGCGATGAGAGCTCGAAGTTTCCGCATCTTGCTTTTCGTTCTAGCCGCCTACAGCATTGCGCCTGCCCTGATCTCGGCTCAGGCCAGTGATCAGAATGAAAGCTTCGCCGCCAACTTTCATGACGATCTGGTGCAGGAAGGCGTGAACCTCGGTGACTGCAAACATGGCAACCTGGCCGGTATCAGCGGTTGCGCTGAAACTTTGTTCACCGGCACTCCCTTCCACATTGCTGTGGGCAGCCTTGCTCCGCAGAATGGCGTAGGCTTCGGACTTGCGGGAGCAGAGATCTATCACCCAACCTACTGCGCGTCGTGGATCGATTTCACCAAGCCTGCCGCGGCTGGAACGCGCAATGCCTGCCACTGGTCATTGAACTTGAACGCGGAAGGCCTGGCAACTTCGAATCAATCCTGGCGCGCCGGATTCTACATGAGCGCCGTTCACCTTTCCACGCGACGGCCGGAGGTTCACCACCCTGGAGAACCTGAGCCCAAACACCCTGTGCGTAACTTTACCGGTCCATCCACAACCGTCAATTTCTACTCTGAAAGCAACTCGCTCAATCGCATTCTCTTTTACGGCCTCGGCCCCAATACCAAGCCAGCAGGTCGCGCTGACTTCGGCCTCACGGAAAACGTCACAGGGGCAAGTCTGATCCTTCCGGTTCGCGCCTGGTGGATTGATCCCGCGAGTGTCTCGCTGCTTGGCGAAATCAACGGGCGCTTCCCCTCGCAGCGAGGCAGCTATGGAGATACCAGTCCCTCGATTGAGCAGATTTATAACGACACTACCGCTCCTGGCCTGAGCGCGAAGTCCAATTACTTCCAGACAGGCGAGGGCATCCGTCTGAATCCAGTTCTTCCTCTCAACAAGATTCATCTTGAGCAGCTTCAGCTCAACTATCTGGCGCAGTTTCAGCAGTTCGTCGCCGCTGGCGCATCGTACGATTCCTTCCGCCGCTTCAATGCGGACCTGAATCATACGCTTGTGCTCTACACCAGGAACGTCGGCAAGCCTGGAGCTTCGCGGCCGCCAGTCCCGGGAGCCCCGAGCGTGCCACCTATCTCGCCCACGCGCGACGTAACAGGCTCCCTTACGGCGCGCCTTTTTATCCAGGAATCCATTGCAAATCAGGGGCACGTTGTTCCGTTCTTTCTGCAGCCCACTATCGGCGGCTCCGATCTGAACGGACAAGCAATACTCTCCAGTTATCCCGATTACCGATTCCGCGGGCCAGACTTGCTGTGGATGCATGGCGCTTATGAGCAGAGCCTGGGGAAGTTCCCCGTCGGCCTGTTCCTTGGCGTAGACGAAGCCAAGGTGGGTCTACGTCGCGACGATATTTCCTTCAATCACCTGCGCCACAGCTACAGCGCAGGTCTGACGCTGCATGCCGGGGGGCTTCCTCTTGTGTATGTACTTTTCTGCTGGGGCGGACCCGAAGGCAGACACACGATTGCCAATGTGAACACATCGTTGCTTGGAGGATCGACCCCTCCCTCGCTCTTTTGATTCCCAGTGACCGTCCGCATGCGCGGCGCCGCAAACCCGGCCACGCGTAGTAGTGCAGGTTTTGATTGCGACAGGCCAATGTTTTTGTGCTTGCATCGGGGAGTCAGAGTAGGGTATCTTTCAAAAACCAAGGTCGGTTGGCTATCCGCACAGTTGCAAGTTGCATGAATCCGAATAGGATCAAGGAGGCACACTGTGGGCGGCATCCCCTCCAACTACACGGTCGATATGTCTCTGGATCTGGTCAGTCCCGTCGAGCTTGCCGGGATTCCCAGCTCCTACCAACTGGATATCACGAACCTGCCAAAGATCCAGATTGGACTCGACCCCATCACCATCAATCCGCTGACTATCAATCCGCTGACTCTGTCTCTTAAGATCACTGAGATTCCGTCGGTTCGTGCTCACGTTCCCGCGAACTTTGTCGCGGGATTCTCGCTTTTCGGATTCCAGTTGGCTGCAATTCAGCTCTGCGGTGAAGCGCAGGTGATTACGGAACCCTACGTTCCGAATCTCTGCGAGCCGTGTGGGGCCGCGGTATTCGTCGCGCCGCCCTCTCCTCCGCCCAATAGTCCCGTGGAGCCCGAACCCAAGGTTGAGGCCAGATCGCGGAAGAGAGCCACACCATGAGCCCGCTGGCTAAGCCGCTCCTCTTCCGCGGGGCGCCGATCCGCCTGACGGCAACCTCGGTCGAGTTTGGCCAGGCGCCGAAGTCCGGGCTCGCGTTTTTCCCAGGTGCCGCTCCGTTGCCGTTGCGGATCAAAACGATGCGTGAGACCAATCCCGCGGTTACGCTGCTCAGCTTTCGTCTTCCCAGGACCACCAGTCCCGGACACTACGATGGCAAGGTGGAACTGGGTGGCTCCGAGATGCCGATCAAGATTGAAGTGCAGGCGCGCCCGCAGATGAAGTTTTATCCCCCGTGGCTCTCGCTCACAGCGCACCCCGATGAGCGGCTCGAGATCAATGTGAGTGCGCTCAACCAGGGCAACGTGAAAGTTCCCATTGAGCGCAAGTCCACCTTCTGCCTCCTCGAACCGCGGGGCGTAGATGTGGCCATTTACCACGCACTTACTGAGGAGCCTCCGCCGGATCAGCGAAGGCTCGATCGCGCGGCCGAAGGAATTGCAGAATCACACGGCGGCCTTGTGCGCGCCACTGTACGCGAGGGTGCCGGGGACTTGGCGCCCGGCGAGTTTCGGGAGTTGTTGGTCGAGTTGCATTTCAGCGACCGCGTGAAGCCGCGCCGCACCTACTACGGTGCCTGGTTTCTCGGTGAATCCGGTTTGGGAATCCAAGTTGAGGGGACGAAACCTCCGGAAGGAATTTGAATCATGGGCAGCAACAATCTTGAAACTGCGGTGACCGCTGCGTTCAAAGCCGCGGGGTGTCTGCTGGATGCCAGCGCGGACGTGAGCACGAGTTTACTGAACCTGCTTTCGGGGGTTCCCGGAACGCTCGGCGGCGCAGTGAGCTGGGCCGCGAACGCAATTCCCGGCGGCAACTGCGGCCCCTGCCACATTCCTCCTCCCTGCTGGATGCCGCGCATGCTACACCAGGTCGTTAGCTACGGCGTTGTCGGGGACGAAGCCAGCCTGACCTTTACGATCACTAACGAATCGATGGCAACGCGTTCGATCAAGATCTTTACAACTACGCCCATGGCGGGTCTCAGCCTCACATCTACTGTGGTGAGCCTGGCGGCGATGGCGCGCACCGAGGTCACCATCACTTACACTATCCCCGCAGGCACCACCGCGAATCCCGGAACCGAGATTCTTCTCTGGATCCAAGGTTGCCGGCTGCATTTCCAGCGCTGGATCGTTAAGCTGGGAACGATCTCGGCCGACACCGATAAGGAAGTCTGCGTGAAAGATGGGCCGGAGAATCTCCACCACTGGTACGACCATTTCTATTGTCCGCATCCTTGCCTTCCGCAGCAGGACAGGAGCAGGCAATGACGGAAGGGTCTTCCCTTGGCAGGATGATGGGGCAGGCGCTCGAAGCCAACCTGCGATATGTCACGCTCGCCAGCAGGGTAGCCAACTCCGTTGCCGGCGCAGCCTTCACAACCCTGTCCAGAGGCGGAGACCGGCCCGTAGCCGCGTCCGGAAAAATCGCGCAGCAGAAACAGCTCCCGCCTCCTCCGCAACCGCAGGCTGCGCAATCGGCGATTCTTCTGGAAGGCGCAGCCGGCAGCAAGCCAACCGCCCTCTTTCTGCTCCAGAACCATCTGCCGCACGAAGTATCGGCCAGCGTGGAAATCACGCCTCTATTGACGCCCAGCGGGCGGAAACTGAAATCGACGCTGCAACTCGACAAGAAGAAGATTGTGCTGGCTCCCGGACAACAAGTAGTGGCACGAATCGGCGCACCCATCACAGCGAAGTTTGTGACGGGAGAGAAATACACCGGCGAAATTCGAGTCAAGGGGATTCCTGGCGCCTCGGTTCCGCTAGTGCTCCGTCGCATTCCTGGTCCGCACGGGGTTCAACGCCGCCAACGACTCACCGCTGTTGTCGCTGCCGATTCCGGCAGGAAAACAAAGCCCTCGCGGCCTCGTCGCAGGGCAACTCAAAAAACCGCATCGCGCCCGCATAGCCGGCGGCGTAGGTCCTCGGAGTAAGAATTCATGGGCACAGCAGTCGCCGAGCAGGAAGAAACACAACATGTTTGGCAGTTACCGGAGCGGCTGGGCCTCGTCCCCGATCTCGATCGCTTGCGCGCCTTTCTGGCCTCATGGGTCAGCGAGACCGATCCTGAAGTTCGTGCCATGATCGAATGCCAGCTCTCGGGCCGGGCCAAATACTTTCGTCCCGTAACCGCATTTGCCTGCTGGCGCGCCATGAGCGACGAGCCGGTGCCTCAGGATGTGCTTCACTGTGTTGCCGGCGTGGAACTGCTGCACAACGTCAGCCTGATTGTCGATGACATTCTGGACCGTTCGCGCTATCGTCGCGGACTGCTTTCCCTGCACTGCCGCTTCGGGTTTCTGCCCGCCCTGATGGCCTCGGGATACGTGATGGCAGCGACTTCAAGGCTGGTTGCCGATGATCCGTATTCGGTCCATTTGCTCGCGGAGCTGATGCAGCGGCTTGGCGTTGCCGAGTGCCTGCAATGGCGTTTGCGCCGGCAACCGCTGGGCACCGAGGATTGGCGAGGGATCGCGGGCGAAGACACTGGATCGATGTTCGAGATTTGCGCTCGCGCGGGAACGCGCGACGACCGCCTTAGAAAATTCGGCCGGCTGCTGGGAATGCTGTATCACGGTTGTGACGATGTCGCCGATGTGCGCGGCACCACGGCTCTGGGAGGCGGCTCGGCGAGAGACATCGAAGACGCCATTCTTACCCTGCCTGTCGCTGTTGCCATGCGCGACCCTGAAGCTGCGCTCATGTTTCGCAACTCCAGCCCGTCCAACCGCGAAGCGCTCACTTCGAAACTGGTCGCGGCGCTACCCGAGGCGGAAGATTATCTCGACACGATCGCCGCCGAAGCTGAGAATGAGGCGCAGAAGAACGCCCGCAATCCCGAACGTCTCCTGGCGCTCATTCGCGATACCCGGCTGCTCTCGAGGGCTTGATATGACCGCATCCGCTTCTCCACCACAAAAGCGCGCTGAATCAAAAAAGCGTGCCGCATCGCCAAAGGTCGGCCGCGTTGCTCAACGCTCGCGAACCCGGTCCGCGCCGGCGATCTACGACGTCATCGTCGCGGGCGGAGGGCCGGCCGGAAGCACCCTCGCATGGAAACTAGCCTCCCAGGGTTTGAAAGTCCTTGTGTTCGAACGAACGAAATTCCCGCGCGAAAAAGTCTGCGGCGATTTCGTCGAGCCGCGCGGCCTTCGCATCCTCGGCCAGATGGGCGCACTCCAGGCTCTTGAAGCCACATCGCCACTCCCCATTACGCATTCCTCAACGTGGGTGGACGACGTCTGCGAATACTCCAACAAAATCCCGTTCTACGGCGTGCATCGCACGTTGCCGCCCCACGGGTACATCGTGCCGCGCCACGTCCTCGATACCCTCCTGCTTGAAATGGCCGCGAAAAATGGCGCAGAAGTTCACTACGAATCGTCTGTCACCGGCTTCACATGGGACGGCTCGTCCGGCAAGGACGGCGTCACAGTCGAGGTCCAGAGCAAGGGAACTTCTGAAAGCTGGCGCGCCCGAGCAATCGTGGGAGCCGACGGCACCAATTCCGTTGTGGCGCGCACCGCAGGCCTGCTGCTCAACGATCCACGCCACATTGCGCTTTCACAGCGCGCCTATGTCACGGGCTACTCCGGTTCTCTGGGAGAAGCGGCCTTCTTCTTCGACAAAGAATTCTTTCCCGGCTACGGCTGGATGTTTCCCATGAGCGGAGGCATGGCAAATATCGGCGTGGGAATTCTGAAAGAAACCTGCCAGCGCGAAGGCATCGCCGTGCCGGAATTGTTCCGCCAATTCTTCGAGAAGCTCAAAGCCTCCCATCCCGCGTGTCGCCAGATGAAGCTCTACAAGCCGGCCATCGGCGGAATCGTGAAGACCTACGGATCAGCAGGCCCGAACTTCTTCGACCGCGGCTTGCTGATCGGCGACGCCGGATGTTTCGTGGATCCGATGACCGGTGAAGGCATCACGCCGGCCATGGAATCCGCGCTGCTCGCGGCTCGCGTATTGACGAGCGCGTTGCAAGACGGCGATCTCAGCGCTTCAGCGCTTTCGGTCTATGAAAAGGCGCACCGCGATTATTTTGGTCCCGCGATGGCATTCACCGACCTGTGCGCGACAGCTCTGCGCAACCCCCACTACTGGCCCTCGTTGAAGAAGGCCATTGTTCGCGGCTGCCGGCTCGCACAGCATGATAGGGCCTTTGCCGCAACGGCTGGCGGATGCTTTGGCGGGATCGAGGTCGAGCCCTTGGGAATCCTTGCGGAAGTATGGAAGAAGACCGCGGAGAACTTCATCGCGCTCGGGCCGATAAGCGTCGCCGAATTGACGCAAGGCAAAACTACCACGGCAACTCGAGCGCTCTTTGAAGGCGTTGGGTGGCTCACCGACTCATGGAAATCGATTTGTGATGATCCAGTGTGGCACGCGGCTTGGGCGCTCGATGTCCAGAAGAAATGGTTGCGCGCCGCGGACTATATGGCACGGGGAGGGACCGACCCTCGTACGCAGGGAGTGCTCCAGGAATCCACGGCGTGAAGGCGTAAGCATCGTCGTCCGCACGGACGGACAAGGTCACTTTGGGGGGTCACTCTTTCGCGCGCGCCCGGCGTTTGCGCTTCGCAGGAGCAGCGGCGGGCGTTGGTGAGGCTGCGCGGGATGCGGAGGCATTCTTCTCCACTTCACTATTGAAGTGCTCGACGGCGACGGCCGGCAGAGCCACCACTTCCCGCAGGTATTCGCGGGTGAGATCGGAAAGCTTCCCGACGAACTGCTTCGAGGTTTCCCCTCCCTGATCTGCCTTGTCGAGTTCTGCCCGCAGTTGCTGCGTATATTTGTCCGCGGAAGCGACCCAGTCACCCCAGAACTTCAGCGCTGATCCGACTGCCGCCAGCTCCGTGCGCGCCAGCTCCACTACGATGCTGCGAAGTTCATCGTTCGTCGTCGCTGCTGTAGCTTGTGCCATAGGTCCGTATTCCCCTTGCTGAATTTAGATCCTCTGTGAACGCCTGCGCCGCATTAGACGGCTACTTCCAGATCGAAGATGTGCACCTGTCGCCCGCACACCACCGGTCGAGGCCACCGCTCTGCTTCCCCGTTGGTGCGCGAAATCCTTCGTCCGTGCCAGGCGCCTGCGATCTCGCGAAACTCGGTGAGATAACCCATCGGATCGCTTGCGTAAACCACCGAGTCTTCGTCGCCCGAAAGCACTGCGCCGGCATCGCCACCGACCTTGCCCTGTGAAACCGGAAGACTATCCCACTGCTGTCCATCGGTCGAGCGAAACTCGACCAGCCGTCCTGATTCCGAGCGCACAAACACCTGCAACCTTCGATGCGATGCAACGGCACTCGGCGTTCCCGCAACTCTGACTGGCGCGGCGCCGTCGCCAGCGCTGACAATCGCGGAAATCGAGTACGCCTCCAGCGGGGAACCGTCCAGGTCAACCACGAAATCCCATAACTCGAAGGCTTCCTGCACCGGGAAATGTCGATCCGCAAAAGCGGCACAAACAAAAACATGCAGTTTCCCTCTGAATTCCGTAAGGGCTGGATCGCCGGCGAAACTGCAAGCCGATGCCTCGGTGCCGAGTTCGACGAAGCGCCATGTGGTCGTTTGCAAATCGCGCTTGCATAGCAGTAACGCTTCGCCTCTCGGCGCCGAGACCACAAAGACGCTGCCTCCGGCAAGTGTCGCTACGGGGTTGGCGTCAACCACCAGGTTTGGCACAGGGATGGCCGAAACGCTCCATCCCGTCTCGGACCTGCGTTGGTATTCGAGCAACTGGCCACCGTTGAAGTACGCGAGCATCGTACCGTCATTCATAACCGCAGACGGAATGCCGCTCACAAAACGTTGGATCCCATCGACCTTATCCGGCAGTCGGGTCAAATCCAGGGCAGGAGCTTCCGGTCGAAAGTGAAGGCACAAAGGAGACAATGGCCACGGCGCACAGGAAGGTGAGCGCGGAGGGTCGGCCTGTCCAGCCACAAATAGATGCAAACCGCCGTCCGATCCGGTCAGTATCGAGGGAGTGCCGCACTGAGTGACCGCAGGTTCCTGCTGCGGGACGATGGTCTGGTCAACATCGAACCCAGGCACGTACTGTAGCAGCTTGCCCTGGGTACACGTACCGGGAGTGGAGATCGAACCAGCTTGATACATGGCGGGGAAAGCCCTCAATTTTTCTGGTTAGACCCACCAATTACGGCTTCTCGAACTCGCCGGGTAGGTTGAACGTACTTTAATCGCAGTGAAAGCAGGTGTCAAGCAATCTTCCGGCAAGTTGCGGGCGGCCCTCGTTCGGACAACCTGGGGGACTTAGCTTCTTAACAAACTTCCATGGACTCCTGTCGAAGGTTGGAAACAACTATCGGCAGTTTTCCGTTTGTCGCGATTTTCAACCGTTCCTCGACAGACAAGCAGTCCCCCGGTTGGCAGTTTACTTGCTAGCTTTCCTGGCCGCTTTCTTTGCCGGCTTCTTACCAGTTTTGCCCGGCTTCGAAGACGCGCCCTTGGCGCCCGCACTTGCCGGCGTCAGCAGCGGAATCAGTTTGTTGGCGATGGGCGACCCAAGCCCAGTGCACGCATCCCAACCCGGCCCCGCGGAAAACGCCCCGTTGTTGCCCACGGTGATGTCGTTGAATGCCGAGGCAGCCTTGGCCGCGTAGATGGCCGGCTGAATAAACCCGACATGTGTACCAAGCTGCTGGTTGGCCACTGCTACCAGCCCGGCCCATAGCGGAGCGACCGCGCTGGTTCCCCCGATTACGGTGGTCTCGCCGTCCACGCGAATGGTGTAACCCGTGGTTGGATCGGCGTCTCCGGCCACGTCGGGCACGCCGCGCCCGCCCGCGCTCGTGCTCGGCTTCGGGACGTTTGCGTTCGCCTGCCACGTTGGCAAAGCAAACACATTGCTCACGCCGCCGCCGGTCGCGCCTTCCTTGTTGGCCAACTCATTCCAAACCACCTCGGAGACGATAGTCGCCCCATTGGCATCGAGCTTGGTTCCCCCGCAAGCCAGCACGTGCGGACTCGATGCCGGAAAGTCGACGTTATTGCCCGTACCTCCGTCCGTCGAACCGTCATCGCCGGCCGCAACAGTAATTGTGACTCCCAATGCCGCGGCCGACTGGCAAGCCGCGTCCAGCGCTGTCATCGACTGCTGGGTCCAGCTCGATTCCGGCCCGCCCCAACTGATCGATATCACACTCGGCTTGTTGGCGGCGTCATGCACAGCGGTCGTAATGGCGTCGATAAATCCCTGGTCCGTGTTGGGTGAAAAGTACACGGCGATCTTGGCGCCAGCCGCTACAGAACCGGCCACTTCAATGTCCAGCATCACCTCCCCGTCCGCGCTGTTGGCGTTGGAAGGTTTGTTCTTCCCGCCGTCTACGCTGACGGCGGTGATGGCCGGCGCCGCGAGTTTGAGCGTCTTGAAGTACGCGGTGAGATCGGCCTGGCGGTAGCCCCCGCCGAGTTCGATGATGCCGATGGTCTGTCCCGCGCCACTCGAACTTGAGGGGAACTGGTAGGCTTCGGCGACCTGGGGCGGGGTATAGCTGCTGGGGGCAGCGGCCCCGGCGCGGGGTTTGTGGATACGAAAGTGAGGCTGTGCCTGGGGCCGGTTATCCAGTCCCAGCACAGCCTCCACCACCCCTGTCAGAGATTTGGGAAGGGTAATCCCGCCTTCGCGCACGCGGTACTCCTCACCGTTGATTAACTTTTGCTCCAGTACGACGCCAAACGCCTTCTGCATGTCCGCAGCAGTTCCGGTCAGCTGTACCGTGCGCCGCAACACCTGGTTCGGATCGGCCACGACCTTCAGGTTGAACTCCCGCGCAAACGCCTTCACCTTCTTGATCGCGTCCGGGTCTGCGCTATGGCGCTTCTTGAACTCAGCTCGGCTCACGCGAACAGGTCCGCTCGCCCGGCCGCTGCGCCGGATGATCTTCAGCGCCTCTTTGCGTTTCACGATGACCGAGACGGTTACTTGAGACTTCGCGGGCGTAGCCTTGCGCGGCACCGCGTTGGGAGCCGGGGCTTTCTCGCTGCCGGGAAGAACGGTACGTGCCTGATCCGCGAACCGCGGAGGCTTGGTGGACAGGGATTTCGTGCGCGGGGATTTCGCCATAAGTGACCTCTCTCTTTTCTAATCCAGGGTGCATTCTTCAAGCCCCGGACCCGATGACACTAGATCATACCTTCGATTCACGCTGGGAGATACAGCAACTTGTGCCGTTCGGAGATATTTATGATTCCGGCTGCTAGGCTGCCGAACAATCACTCGGGCCGGTGCAGGTCATCAGACAGTCCACTACTTCGCGGATCGTCTTCTCCGCCGCATTGCCGGTGACTTGGCCCAACGCCCGATAGTTTTCAAAGTGAGCTTCGTCAAACCACTGATTTGCTGTGGTGTCATCGGGAAAGTCAGGATTCGTCGTGGCATAGCCTGCGACGTCGGTGGCGTCTCCGGCCACCAGCGCGGGCTTCAGATAAACAATGACCCCGTCGTCAGCTGGCGAACTGGAGTAATGGATCTTGCCCACGGCAAAGTGGCTCTTCGCCAGACCGTTTTGCCTCCCGGTTTCAATGGGGTCCAGTTCGATTTCGACGCCGAAGTCGGTGCGGCAACGTTCCATGGCATTTTGCAGGTCGCCAAACCCCGAAGTGGGATCGCAAGAGGCGTCCCCGGCGACAATCAACTTACAACCGCGCCGGACCAGTTCGTAAACAGCCAGGTTTTCAAAATGACCGCCATCGGAAAGATAGACAAACCCGCTGTCATCGCTGGTCGTCCCAAGCAGTTCCCGCAGCAGCCAGAAAAAGCCCACGCGAGGGCCGCCCACCGGCCAGTTTTCCGGCTTGCTGGGATTGGCAATCCACCAGCCCAGACGAACGTCAAACAAAGTCATCAGGAAAGCCAGCGCGGGCTGCGAATAAGAGCCCATGTTGGGACTCGCAGCGGCGCCTGAAATGGCGACAGCGGTTCCCAGACTGATACCGTTTTCGCATCCTTGCTGCTTGGCCCCCGAATCCCTCGTCTGCGCATAAGCCGATCGCCAATCCGAGCCACCAATGGCTTCCCGCGTGAATCCAGAGTAAAGCGGGGTAAACGCAAAGGAACGGGCTTTGCGTGTTTGCAAGGCCAATTCCTTGCCGCGCACTACGTTCAAGCTGGTGTTCAGGATCGGCAACGGTCGCGCATCTTTTGGCGCGACAGAGCCGGGAGGGATCTCTAACATTCCCAGCGGCAAATCGTCAGACTCGGAAAAGCCGGTGAAGACCTGCGCTTGCCGATTCGGCACCGAAGCTCCCAAATAGCAGCGGACCAACCGATTGCGGTAAGCGTGATGGATGGAGAACTCATTGATATTGACGCGCCAGGAAAGAAGAATTGCGGCAGCGCCCAGAGCCAGGCATGCGACGAGCACGGAAGGTCCGCTGAAGGCAAACGGAAGGTGGCTCATTGGATTTGAATCGCCCGTGAGAACCAGGGCGACGCTGGCAGCGAGAAGCGAAAGCGCCGAGAGCAGTCCAAGAATGAAGATATAAGGAGTCAGCCGGGCTGCATATCCGAGCACCTTCTTCGTTATCGGCGCCTGCGGATTGATCATGCCGGTATCTCCGCTTTTCCCAAATAGAACTCCATATGCCGTCGAGATCAGCCAAAGCAACGTCCCGGATGTGAAAAGCTTATGGAAGTTTTCGGCCCAGAGCATGGAAAGACCGACCGGAACATACACTGCCATCAGGAAGAGCAGGAGCCAGCAGATCGAGTAGATGATCAGCCAGCCAGCCAAACGTGCCCACCATTCGCGGTGGGCGTCGCTCATCCCGCGGCCCATCAGTCCGATATGCAACGTGCCGGCAATCAACATGACAAGAATGAATGCCGGAGTACCGAAAGCGAAGATATGCCAATTGAAGTAGTCGCCGAAAGGCGGCGGAGGAGGAGTCAGATACCACTCAAAGGGAAGAAACAGATAGCCAACCAGTGCACCGGTTACGGCAGCCGTGATCAGCACCAGGCTTGCACGGGGCGCTGCTGGGCCGGACATACCGCGCTTGGCCCGAACCAATTGACGTATCAGGAAGGCGCCCGCCCACAACCCGAAATAAAGAACCAGGCCAAGCAGAGGGGGGTCCCATAAGGGATCGCCGAGAATGCCGTAGCCGATGTAGTTACTGATGCCATAACTGACCAGGGCGGCGGACATCATCAGAGGAACAACGATTACCAGTTGCACCGCCCACTGTTTTGCATACCAGGGAGATGGCTTTTTTGTCTGAGGGTCGACCCAGAGCAGGTTCAGACCCATGAAGGTCACAGCCAGTCCGACCAGGATAAACGCCAGAATCAGGGCGGTGAGCTGCGCCGGAAGGGCTTGTGGCATATAGTTCTCCAGCGCTTCGAGGCGATTGGGAAGGAACACCAGCACGCGCGGAAGCAGGAGAACAGAAAGAAGCAGCAGAGTAAGAATGATCTGGTTCAGGATCGTGTTACGCATATAACTGGCTGCAAATGCCCAGAAGTCAGCCCCAAGCACACCTTTGCGGGGAGTGAGATAGTTGCTGTAGTTGCGCAGAAAGTGCAGTTCAGGCGGATCGGCTGCGCCCGCGGGCGTGTACTTGTGAGGCGAAAGACGTTCTTCTATCTCATGAATTCCGATCTGTTGATGATGCATCCAGGCCATCAGCCAACCGCCGATGTAACCGCCTCCCGACACCGTGGAAACGTAGTCGAATACGTGCAGGAGCTTGGCTTGCGCCAAGGCTTGAAGCACGCCCAGATTAAAGGTTGCACTGCGGATACCGCCGCCCGAAAATGCCAGGCCGATAAGGCTCTTCTGCGCCTCCGGCCGTTCAGGATTCTTCCCAAGTCGCAAGTCGCGGGAGGATTCGACTTGCAAGAGTTCCTGTTGGAGAACATCTTCGACACGGATGGCAGTCATTTTCATCTCCCCTGGCACTTAGGAATGAACTGACCTGCCCTTAGAATGCGAATCCCTCAGGCCGGTTAGTTGTAGAGATGGATTCTTCTCGCCGTGGTCATCGTGACAGTGAGCCCGGCATTCCCACCATCTGCTTCAGAAGCCGCATTCATCGTGCCGCGGCCAATACGTGTTCGTTCTCCCAGTGGGCCTTCGATTTACTTTCTCGCTCCTGGCAACCCTCGGTATCGCAAAGTATATATCAGCTTTGTATTCTGTTACCGAGCTCTCAAGCAGGGGTAGTGTCTCATGAGCGCAATTAAGACACTACACAAAAGGCGAATGCTGCCGTTTTCCTTTCGCCTGTTGCCTTTAAGACACGGCCCGGCTCAAATTCAGGCCGGAACATCGCTGATCCGGAAACGATCGCGGACGGGAAGTCGGATTCCGGGACATGACGCGCAATCCTGGATAGGTTGCGATAAAGGACGTTATCATTCGGAATACTTGCCACCAGAGTCCATGCTGATCGCGACGGGCGACTCTCATCCCTGCGTTGCCATTCAAATTTCGGACTGCCAAACCATAATCCAGCCGTTGCCCCAAGGAATTGAAGATCTTAGGCAACCATATCCGGACCCGTCGTCTGGACCTCGGCCTCTTTCAATCGCAGGTTACCGAATTGATCGGGGTGCATCCGTTGACCATTACCAACTGGGAAGGCAACGCATCCCAGCCCCGGTCCAGTACATTCCGGCCATCATCCAGTTCCTTGGCTACGACCCTCTTGAAGCGTTTGCGGCACGGCTGATTCCGCGCCCTCATACATAGACCCATGATTCAGGGTTGTGCACTCCCGAGTCTCAGAAGCGAAACCCGGCGCACCCCCATTCGTCGAGACTTTGGGTCCTCAGATCCGAACGCTCCTGAGCGAATCTACGATTTCCGGCGAAGCCTCTCCGTCCAACCTCGCTGCGCATGGGTTACGGGACCATGGCCGGGTCTCTCTTTGCTGCTCGCCTTTCCGCGAGAGGAAGAATAGCGCCGATGAAATCGGCTGCTGTGTACGACTGGCCGGCCTGAAGGCCCGGCGGCGTCGGAGCCAGAGGATAGATGATATCCCCCGTCCCCGAATCGGGCTTGAGCCAGAGGGCGATGAGGTAAATGGGCGCACACCGCAATAACCGCACCTCGTAAGACGTCGCACCGGCGGACGGCAGAGCTGCGACCTTCGTCAAAGCCTGCGCAGTGGCTTCGACGAAAGGTCCGTAGTTGATATTCGCGAGCAGCGTTGCGTTTCCAGCGGCGTCTGACAGAACCTCGGCAGCGGCAACGGTTGCGCCGCCTCCCGTGACGAGATAGCGGAAGCCGGTTTGGGTTGCAGATTCGAGGCCGCCGCCTGCGGCGACGGCGTTAACGCGCAGATCGTAGACGGCGTGGGGCTGCGACAACTCGAGGGTGCTGAAATCGACTACTCTCCCCGACAGAGGGCTGGTCCTCGTCGAGAGCCTGTTGAGGCCCGCCTGGACCAGAGTGGTACCATTCGCCGGTGGTGCTGCAAAGTGAAGTGGCATGATCTTCTCCTTCAGGCTACTTGGTGAAATAGGACTCGTACCACGTGGCGCCGCCGTTATAGCTGCCCGGGAAAGAATTGAAATCCTGTGTCGACTGCCCGTAGATTGGGTCCTGGATATCGATGGTTGGCGTCGCGGTATCCCGGTTATCGTAACCGTCGGTCGCGGGGTTGTGACCTCCGCTTCCGCTCGGGAGCCACTGAATATTGATCGACACCGGATGTCCCGCCTCGATCTGATTGATGATGGTCTGGAGCGTTGGCGCGCCCATGGCCGTGGAAGCCAGATGGCCAGTGGTTGTGAGTGCTTTGTCTGGGTAGCCCGGCTGGTTGCAGGCACTGCTGCTTCCACTTGTGCAGCAAGTCGTCTGGCTCAATTCCGTGTTGGCCAGCGAGCATTGCGTTCCCGCGTAGGCGGGGTTGTAGTAGAGCGTGATGCTCGTCGTCGTTGCCAGCCAGCACCACTCGGATTGCTGCTGGGGTTGCTCGTTCAAGCCGAGATAGACCACGGGCGAGATCAGAGTCCCGGCCAGCGAGCCCCAGGCGGACCATGGACCGGCATGCGGCGCAGTTTGCCAGATGTGCCACAGAGCATTGTCGGTGCCGCGGGCGAAGACTTCAATCCGTCCATCGGAGTTCACCACGGGCACCGCATCGCTGGTGATGCTTCCAGCCAGCGAACCCCAGGCCGACCATGGCCCGGCGTGGGGCGCGGTTTGCCAGATGTGCCAGAGGGCGTCGTCGCCGCCCCGGGCAAACACTTCAAGCCGTCCATCCGAGTTCACTGCGACTGCCGGATCGCTGGTGATGAGTCCAGCCAGCGAACTCCAGGCCGACCATGGCCCGGCGTGGGGCGCGGTTTGCCAGATATGCCAGAGGGCATAGTCGGTGCCGCGGGCAAACACCTCGAGCCGTCCATCTGTGTTGACGGCAACCGAGGGAGTGCTGGTGATGATCCCAGCCAGCGAGTTCCAGCCGGACCAGTCTGTGTCGATGGGTCCGGTTTGCCAGTTGTGCCAGAGGGCATTGTCGGTGCCGCGGGCAAACACCTCAAGAAATCCATCCGTGTTCAGCGCCACCGCCGGATCGCTGGTGATGGACCCACCCAGTGAAATCCAGGGGGACCAAGGTCCGGCGCCAGGCGCCGTTTGCATGGTGTACCAGAGGGCGTTGTCCGTACCGCGCGCGAACACATAAAGACAGCCGGCCTCGTCCGACGACACCACTGGATCGCTGGAGATGCCGCCGCCAAGCGAACTCCATGCAGACCATGGACCAGCATGCGGCGCGGTTTGCCAGATGTGCCATAATGCGCCGTCGGTGCCGCGAACGAATACTTCGAGCCGGCCATCCTTGTTCACTGCCACCGTCGGATTGCTGGCGATGCCACCGGCCAGCGAACCCCACGCGGACCATGGCCCGGCATGCGGCGCGGTTTGCCAGATGTGCCACAAGGCGTGGTCCGTGCCGACGCCGAATATTTCCAGCCGTCCATCCGTGTTGCACGCCGCCGCAAATGCGGAGCTTAGAGCGACCTGGGATGTCAATGCCATGTTTTCCTCCAAACTGGAATAGCCCTCGCGGGGTGGGGGATATCGATCTTGCGAAGATTTCCTGTTTCCTTGAATTTTGGCCCAAGGGTGCTTTACCAGTTCACCGCATGGTGTGAACGGACAAACCGCAATGTGTTTTCAGTCGCGATTCAGGGGAATCTTCAACTGCTCGCCAAGTCTCCGCGATTCCAGAAAGCCTGTCAAGCAATTTTTGTGGGCTTTTTCCCATTAATTTCTCAAGACCCTAACAATCGGGTGCGAAGTAACCGGTCTGGTTTGCCACTTTAGACATAGTTTCATTCTCGCTATTGCGCCGATCGATCCTCCTCAACTCGGGATTAACTAAAGAAAAAACTGTTGCTGGGCATGCCATTTTTTGCTACGCTCACTGCACCATTAACGAATCGGACTGAGGTCATCCGATTCGATTCTTCTCCCTGCGTCATTCTGTGCTCCGTCTGGAGTCGGTAACGTATGCTGCGCCTTTCATCGTTGGATGCTACAGAAAAACAGAGGCTTTGCTAAGAAGCAAATCAGTGGCAACTAAACGAATTGGCGGTTGTAACAGTGGCAGCACAGTGGAAGATAGCTTGTGAGTGCAAAGACACGCATTCAATAAGTCAAGTGCCGACAACGAAAGCAGGGAAGTTCTATGAGCACTCCAAGTTACGCGGTTTCCGGCCTTGTTCTATCTCCTAGCCCAACATTCTCCTCGCAAGTACAGGCCCTCCAGCAGGATCTACGATCACTCGGATATCATTCTGGTCCTATCGATGGGGTCTTCGGCCCCGGCACCACGAGGGCTATTACGGCGTTGCAGTTCGACCTGTTGAACAATTCGGGGAGCAGCACTGCTACACCCGGAGATGGTTCTGCTCCTGTTGCCGTCCAAAGTTACAACAATGGAACTGTGACCAGTCTGACGGGGATTCTCGATCAGCCGCTGGCCGCGTGCATTGCCGCCATGCTCTCTGACACCACCTTTCCCAAGGTTCCCAGCTCTCCCAATCCCCACAGCGATAATCAGGCTGCGCTCGCCGCGATTGCCGCAATCTCGCCGCCGCAAGTGCCCGTTCCTTTTCTCATGGAGGTTCTCTCCCAAGAAAGCGCGCAAATGCACTTTCAGGTGCCTTCAGTTAGCAATACCGACAATTTTGTGACAATAGGTCTGGACCACAACAGTCCATCTGCACAGTCGGCGATTACGTCTCGCGGCTACGGAATAGGCCAGTACACGCTTTTTCACCATCCACCGACTCAATCTGAAGTGGATAGTGTGATCCGAGACCCGGTAAAGAATGCCGTTTCCGCCATCCAGGAATTGTTGCTTAAGTTCAACGGCTACGTAATCGGAACCTCTAGTCCGGCCGATGACCGTCTAGCGGAAGTTGGCACAGGACCTTTGCGTATCTGTCAATACGAGCCCGATGATCCGAAGTTTCTGCGGGATTGTGCCAACTGCTGCAAATCCGCTGGGACGATAAATATTGTTGCTGGCATTACGCCGGTATTTGCAGGTTCTACGGTCACATATGAGAAAACCCAGTATCACAGCGGCAGCTATAACAATGTTCCCAATCGTGCCGCAATTCCCTGTGACTGGCCCTATGCTATGCGCAGATACAACGGCTCCGGCCCGAATTCTTATGACTATCAGGCGGAAGTGTTGAAACGTATCGGAACATAGGCGCGCGCTGCGCAATGTGCAGGGGTATGCATCTTTTCACCAGATTGGAGAGAGTATGAAATCTACTGCTATGCATAACATTGCATTTGTCCTGTTAATCGCAGCAGCTCTGTGGTTCTCCTACTATAGCGCGCATCCGCAAGTTGCCTGGCTGGTCAGTATGGCTTGCGTCGGAGCCATTTGTATCGTTCTGGGTCTTTGGATCATGAAGATGCCGCTCGGCATTCTAATCTCTAACCAGAACCTGATGAGCCTGTCCCGTCTTCAACTCGTCATGTGGACTTTGATCATTTTCTCCGGCTACCTCGTCATCCTTATGCAGCGGATTCTGCATCATGTTTATAATCCGCTCGAGATTTCAATCGACAACAATTTATGGGCAGTACTTGGTATTAGTACAGCTTCCTTTGTCGCTACTCCACTCGTCCTGGGCCAAAAGGCGCAATCAAATGCCAGCGCCCAGGCGGTGACCGCAGCGGGCCTTGCGCTGAACGAGGACCCCGCACAGATTCAGTCAAATGCGCAAGGCACGCTCTATGTTAATCCTTCTCCCCAGGATGCCAGCATTACCGATATGTTTCAAGGCGATGAGATCGGGAATACCGCCTATGTCGACATCTCCAAAGTGCAGATGTTTTTGCTTACCATATTTGTTGTCGCTGTTTACGGCGACGATTTATACCATCTTCTTGCCGGCTTCGACGTTTCGGCCGTGCATGGAGACTTTGCCGCGCTCGATCGACTGCCCGTCCTTTCCTCCAGCGAAGTGAAGCTTGTGGGGCTAAGTCATGCCGGTTATCTTGGGTTCAAAGCTGTCGGGCATACTAACTGAAACGATCGGGGAGTGGGTCGCCATCCAGAAGGCTGACAAATCCCTGAGCGAATTGCTGTTTGCGTTGCCCAACCTACTAAGTGCGCGACTCACGAGAGGACTATCCGTAATCTCTAATTCGATTGGCGCAGGAGTCAAGTCCCCCTCTGTGCACCATAGGAGTAGAAAGTTAGTTCAGTGGTGCGGCGAATGCCTGGCCGTCATTGCGAAACTTCGCGACTTGCGGGCACTGTACTGCCCGCCGTTTTGACCCTTGCAGTTGGGGCGTCACGCTCCGTTCTCAGAAATTCGTGGACCAACTCGATGTGCGCTTCCTGTGCCGTTAGAATCTCGCGGATGGACGTCGGCAGGTAGGTCTCCAAGGCTTTGCCGTAGACTTCCGTGACGGCGTCTTCACCCTGCTCGGCGGTGACCAGCAGCGTGTGATCTCCGCCCATGAACCTGGACTTGATGCGAGCCCATGTGCGGTGTAGGGTAGCTGCCGCGCTACCCTTCTCCCAGAATGTGCTCACGCCTCGAAGGCGGAGAGCCGTCTCCAGCTCGTCGATAAATTGCGCGCGCAGAAGTGACTCAGCGAAAAAATATCGCTTGAGGGATGGATTCTGAAGCCTTTCGCCCGCAGTGGTGAGCCCGTCCTGGCTATCGACAAGGATTTCAATCACGCGCTGCACTGCGGTATCTGACCGCAACTGCTCCCGCACCGGTTGAGACACGATGCACCTCCAGTGATAGAGCCAGAGTCCGTTATGACCTCGATACTTATGCCTCTAACGGTAGTGAATAACATGTATGGACGGGCTGTTGCGCCCTTCGAGTGGCCGCTCACTGCAAATCGGGGCGACTTATACTGCGATCTCCGATTGCCACGGGTGAGGGGAAGAAACCTTCCGTCGGCGGAGGGTGAAGAAGCAACCCCGTAGGGGGCGCAAAGCTACCCCCTAATGCTTCTCCCGAGTGGACACGCCGTCCCGCTTAACCAATTTGACGTCCGAAAAGAGAATCCGGTTGCATCATTTATACGGGGCAATACCCGATTGCAGATCTCGGACCCCGGCCGAACGAACTCAAATCCGCAGACTCGAATTTGTCGCAAAAGTGCAAGTCACCTTCCTGTGTCATGGAATCAACCATTTGGGATACCATAACCGACATGCAACAACCGCCCGAAAGCGGCCGTGAAGGGAGCAATCGCCCTCCGCGGGCCTCCGTCCAGTCCAAATCCGGTCCCGGCCCGCAGATGGTGCAGAGTCTGGGCCTGTTCAGCGCCACCACGATCGTCGTGGGGTCCATGATCGGCAGCGGCATCTTCATTGTCGATTGCGACATCGCGCGGCTCACCAACTCTCCGGCGCTCTACCTGGGCGCATGGGTCATCACCGCGGTCATGACCATGATCTGCGCCCTGAGCTACGGCGAGCTGGCCGCCATGATGCCCAGGGCCGGCGGCCAATACGTCTACCTGCGCGAATCGCTCGGGCCCTTGTGGGGATTTCTCTACGGCTGGACGCTTTTTCTCGTCATTGAGACCGGGACCATCGCCGCCGTCTGCGTGGCCTTCGGCAAATTCCTGGGCGTTTTCTTTCCATCGGTTTCGAGTACGCATTGGCTGTGGCACATCGCGCACGTGCCTGCCATTCCCGTGGGCCCCATGGTGCTGGGCAACATGGATATCGGCGTCAGTACCGCGAATCTCGCCGGCATCGTCGTCGTAATGTTCGTGGCAGCAGTGAACATCTGCGGCGTGCGCTTCGGCGCTCTGCTGCAGAATGTTTTCACGGTAGCCAAGGCCGTCTCTCTCGCGGCCCTCGTGCTGGTGGGATTTACCATTGGCCGCAACGCCTCGGCCATCGCAGCCAACTTCGGCGAGCACTGGAGCCAGTTCTGGCGCAACGCGGGCTGGTCGTCGCTGCATCCTGTGCAAGTAGGCGCGCAGGGCCCCATCGTTATGGTGGGCACGATAGTGATCCTGGCCGTGGTGCAGACCGGCTCGCTCTTCTCTGCCGACGCGTGGAATAACGTTACATTCACCGCCGGCGAGATCAAGAACCCGCGGCGCAACGTGCCGCTCTCGCTCGCGTTCGGTGTCGGCTTTGTGCTGGTTGTATATTTCCTGGCCAGCACGGCGTACATCCTGGTGCTTCCGTTGCATGGCGATCCGCACGGCGCCACGATCTTTGCGCGCGGAGTGCAATATGCCGCCGAGGACCGCATCGGCGCCGCGGTGCTACAGCAGATTTTTCCGCACCTTGGCGGTTATCTCATGGCCGCGGCGATTCTGATCTCAACCTTCGGCTGCGCCAACGGCATCACTCTCTCCGGCGCGCGCGCTTACTACGCCATGGCGCAGGACGGTCTCTTCTTCCGCTTCGTCGGCAAGCTGCACCCGCGCTACAAGACCCCCGCCGCCGCGCTTGTGGTGCAGGCTATCTGGACGACCATCCTCTGCGTCTCCGGCTCCTACGGCCAGTTGCTCGACTACATCATCTTCGCGGTGCTGGTGTTTTATGTTCTGACGATCATTGGTCTCTTCGTTCTGCGCATCAAGCAGCCCAACACGCCCCGGCCCTACAAAGCCTTTGGCTATCCGTTCCTGCCGGCTCTCTACATCGTGATGGCGACAGGCATCTGCGCCGCCCTGCTGCGCTACAAGCCGCAGTACACCTGGCCCGGCCTGATCCTGGTGCTGCTGGGTGTCCCGGTGTATCTGTTCTGGTCGCGGAGAGGAACGACGGGCGGCACACCAGACGGCGGAAATGGCGCTGATCTTGTCGCGGCGATGCAGGCTTCGCCTCACAAGGAAATCGACCTTGAGCCAGAACGCGGGCCCATGCCGGTGCGCGACGTCCCGCCCTAGAACCTGTCTGACGAATCGCCTTGTATCAGGGCACGACTTCAGTCGTGTCGTAATAGTTGAAGCCGTCGTGAAAGGGCACGACTTCAGTCGTGCCGAACGCGCCGTAGGTGCGACGGTTGTTAGCCCCGCGCTTCAGCGTGGGGTAAAGAAGCGAAATGGAAGTGAAGCCCCATAGGGGCGATGCCTCATTCGCGAAAGGGCACGACTTCAGTCGTGCCGCACAAGCCCCCATCAACGTCTTGGGCTTCAGCCCCTGCCGAGGTACGCCAACTGTGGATCTGGCCTAGAGGTACAATTTCTTTATGACGCAGAGCGATAAAAAATCGGCCAGGGAGCTGCCAGAGCCTGTTTCGGTCGCATGCGAGGAGACTCTCGAAGGTCTATTCGCGCGAATGGATGCCATGGGAGCCGATCCGCTCTTTCCCGAAGGCCGAAAGCAGAATCTTGCGCCAATACGCGAATACCCATGGGATGAGAGGCCGTCGGAAGAGGACCCGACGCTATGAACGAAATCGACGAATCGAAGTTCCCCTACGGTTATGTGCCCGACCATCTGAAGGAGAGGGTGAAGAACTGGCGCAGTCTCTCGGTTGGTGAACGAATGGAACTGACTTCGGAGTTAAGCCTTGCCGCCTGGGAGAAGATCGGTGTTGTCTATGATCCGACGAAGCTGATGGACAAAAAGATTCGGCGGGTTGATCGGACGCGTGATTAACAATTCACCTCCCAGGTCTCAAGAGCGAGACCTAGGGCGCCCGGCACCCATTGCAGGGCTGACACCAGCCGATCTTCGAGACAATCCAACCTCTGTTTTTCAACTGGGCATTCCATCGACGGCGTCGACTTCGATCAGGCTTGGCAAAGTCGCGTTGAACTGTCGTTGGACGGCATTGAGGTGAACGTTATCTCTGTCGAGCATTTCATTCGTAATAAACTCAAATCGGGGCGCTTGCAGGACTTGGCGGACGCCGAGGCGATCCGCGAGGCGGACAAGGCGAGCCAGACGGGAAAGCGGTGATTCCCCAAGTCTCAAGGGCGAGACTTGGGACCCCGGCACGGGGCCCCAGGCTAATCCTTTACTAATTCTCTCTTTACGACGCCAAGTTTGACCATTCTGTCGAGATGATAGGCAACGGACTCTTCGATGGTTACCTGCTGTTTGCCGTTCTTGAACCTTTTCTCGTAGTCTGCCTTCTTTGCTTCAGAAATAATCTGACCGCGGTCCATTCCCTCGTTCGCACGCAACAGAACGTCGGCAATGATAGAGCGTTGGTCCTTCGGTTTCGATTTGAGCGCGGGAGTTCTGCTGTATGTGGCGCGCATTGGTCGCTTCTCCTTTACTGCCGTTTGAGTCGGTCACTGGATACCGGCGCACCCTTGTCTAGCCAAGTCTGCTCGAAGTGCTCGGCCACACCTATTGGCGCTTGCGTGGAGCCGACTTCTGTCCTGGCGCGCTGTCCTTCTTATCATCCTCAGTCTCGAACCCCCTTAGCATGATATTGGCAGCCTTCAAGAGGGAAGGCTGGAACGTCAGATCAGGAGGAGCTTTATATTGGCGATATGTATATGCAATGCCTGGAAGGGAATCGTCAAGCAGCAAAACCCTAGCTTCGGTGGTCAGGATGCATTGCTGCGGCTGAAAGTACGCCACATCCCAAACAGTAGGGACCTGCGGCGGGTCGGGACACTTGCTGAGAGGTCTTGTCGTTTGGATGCACCTCAGCCACGCTTTATCGCTATCAGGATTATCCGCAAGTTCCATGTCGACCACGACGTATTTTAGGCCCGAGGCGTAATCGGCACTCAGATGGGGGTTGCGGAGTCTCCGCATAAGAAGCTGGGACTCAGTTTCACGAAGGCCCTCATCTTCGAAAACGCCGACAATCCAGGCACCGTTTTCGCTGATAGGTTCGCCTGTTTGGGATCTCACACGGTCTAATCCGTAAAAATCCATACCATTCTCCGAGAACAATGGGACGACACTGCGAGGCCCAAACGCGGGACCTTGGCCCACGGAGATTTGGGTTGGAACCCTGAAATGCGGGTCCAACAGTGTATTTCTACACGTTTGCGGAGTTTGGCCGAATGCTGATGGCGCAAGCGCACAAATTAGAAGAGCAAGAAGTATCTTCATTTCGCCTTCCCCAATTCCTGCGCCCAAGATCCCACTTTCGGAGTGCTGAGGTTCAGCGCAATTCTACTGCAGCAGCGTCCCCTGCTCGCCTTCGTGATTGCCGTTGCCGTTCAGTTCTTCGGGCGGGATGATGACCGCCACAACGTTGTTCTTCGCGTCCACTTTGGGCCGTCTTACTCCTGCTTAGCTTGGCTCAGCGCCCTGAGTTTCTTCACGTCAAGCAAGTCTTGTTCCCGGCCGCTGGCCAGTTTGTTACGGATCAAATCGTCTCTTGAGATGACGGATGCGGGGACGTCGCCGTCAACGGTGCCTTCGATGCGGTTGGCCCATGCTTCCTCGAAAGTGATCCCGTCAATCCGCTGCAGGATATCGATCCGGTCGGGCTCCTGGCCGATTTGAAAGGTCGTACCATCCGCGAAATCGGTGGGGCTCATCCCCTCCAAAGGTGCGCCGAATTGCGCCAGCGCACGGAAGGCAGCCGCGGCATTCTCCGGATCAGAGCGAATAAAGAGGTCCAGATCCTTGGTCATGCGCGGCACCAAATGCACGCCGAGTGCGTGACCGCCGACAATGAGGTACTTAACCGCGTTTGCGTTGAATGCGCGCAGAAGATCCTTGAAGTCCTTGGTCATCATGGGCTGGCGCTCCTTTGAAGTTGGCGACGAATGCGTATGCGGCCTCGCTCAGCTCGCAAACTGCTGCGAGCCTCTCTCCAACCGGCCGGGACTGCCAGTAGCGATAGGTCTCGGCGTCCTGTTGCTCGAGATCGGTAACGCGACGGATGGTCTTATCCATTCGATTCTCTCCGATTGCCTTCCGCCCTACTGCAGCAGCGTCCCCTGCTCCCCTTCGTGATTGCCGTTGCCGTTCAGTTCTTCAGGCGGGATGATGACCGCCGCGGCGACCTTGTCTTCAGGTTCGAGATTGAGCAACCGAACGCCTTGCGTAGCGCGGCCGGCGTTGCGGATGGTCTTGGTATCGACACGGATGATCTTGCCGAACTGGCTGATCACCATCAGTTCGCTGGTGTCGTCGACAAGCTGGATGGAGCTCACGCGGCCGATTCGGTCGGTGACGGCCATGTTCTTGACGCCCTTGCCGCCGCGCGTCTGTAGGCGGTACTCCTCGACGTCGGTGCGCTTGCCGAAGCCGTTTTCGCTGACGGAAAGAATGCGATAGGCGCCGGCAGCGTGCTCCTTGGGTGTAACGGCGACGCCGACCACGTAGTCGTTCTTGACGAGGCCGATGCCGCGCACGCCATAAGCCGGCCGGCCCATGGAGCGCACGTCGCTCTCTTCAAATCGGATCGCCATTCCCAGGTGCGTAGCCAGAAAAATAATCTGCGAGCCGTCGGTGATGCGCGCCGCCACCAGCTCATCATCGGTATCGATGCCGATGGCAATGATGCCGCGCGACATGACGTTCGAGAAATCCTTGAGCGGCGTCTTCTTCACGGTGCCCTTTTGCGTGGCGAAGAGGATGTACTTGCCCTCTTCCTCGAGGTCGTGCACAGGAAGAATGGCCCGCACCGTTTCGCCTTGTTGCAGGTCGAGCAGGCTCTGCATCGACTTGCCCTTGCCCGCGGCGCCCACGTCGGGAATCTCGTAGATCTTGAGCCAATAGACGCGGCCGATGTTGGTGAAGCACAGCAGATAGGAGTGCGTGGAGTCGACGATAAGCTGCGCGACAAAATCCTCCTCGCGCGTCTTCATCCCCATGCGTCCCGTGCCGCCGCGGCGTTGCTGGCGGTAGATGGAGATGGGCGTGCGCTTCAGGTAGCCCTGGTGGCTCACCGTCACCGCAACCTGCTCATCGGCGATCAGGTCTTCAAGCTGAAGCTCCGCGCTCTCGTCCACAATTTCGGTGCGGCGCTTGTCGCCGTACTTCTGGAGAACTTCCTCAAGCTCCTTCACGATGACCGCGCGCAATTTCTTCTCGCTGCCCAGGATCTCCTCGTACTCGGCGATTTTTGCGCGGATCTCACCCAACTCCTTCAGAATTTCGTCGACTGAAAGCTGCGTGAGCCGGTAGAGCTGCAATTCCAGGATGGCATCGACCTGCCGCAGGGTGAGGCCCTTTTCTTCGCGAGGTCCGGGCTCGCGGTCCAGGCGGATGACGATGTCCTTGCCCTTGCCCCATGCGTACAGGTTCTCGCGAGCATCCACGCGGGAGTTCGATGCGCGGATGATCCTGATCACGGCGTCGAGATTGTCGAGCGCGATCTTCAGGCCTTCCAGAATGTGCTCGCGTTCGCGAGCCTTGCGCAGCAGGAAAACCGTCCGCCGCTGCACTACGTCGATGCGGTGGTCGATGAAGAGCTGGATGGCATCGGCCAGGCCCAATTCCTTCGGCTGGCCGTTGGTTACGGCCAGGAAGATCATGGAAAAACTTTCTTGCAACTGCGTGTGCTTGTAGAGCTGATTCAGCACAATCTCAGGCTGCGCGCCGCGCTTGAGGCCGATCACCATCCTCATGCCGTCGCGATCGCTTTCATCGCGCGTCCACTCGGTGTTGGTGTCGATCTCGGAGATGATCTTGTTTTCGACCAGCTCGGAGATGCGCTTGAAGAGCGTGGACTTGTTGACCTGGTAAGGAAGCTCGGTGACGATCAGCGCCTGCCGATCCTTGGTGACGTTCTCAATGGCTACGCGCGCGCGCATCAGAAAGCGCCCGCGGCCGGTACGGTACGCGTCCACGATTCCCGCGCGACCATAAAGGATGCCGGCGGTCGGGAAATCGGGCCCATGCACGTGCTTCAGGACCTCAAGCAGTCCGCCCTTGGGATTCTTCACTAGAGCGATCGTCGCGTTCAGCACCTCGGTCAAATTGTGCGGCGGAATGTTGGTCGCCATGCCCACCGCGATGCCGTTGGAGCCGTTCACGATGAGCGTCGGAATCCGCGTGGGCAGCACTGACGGCTCGTCGGTGGTTTCGTCGAAATTAGGAACCATATCCACGGTTTCCATTTCGATGTCGGCCATCATCTCTTCCGCGATGCGCTCCATGCGGCACTCGGTATACCTATAAGCCGCCGGCGGATCGCCGTCGACCGAGCCGAAGTTGCCCTGGCCATCGACGAGCGGATAGCGCAGCGACCACGGCTGCGCCATGCGCACCAGCGCGTCGTACACCGACGAATCTCCGTGGGGATGGTACTTCTTCAAGCACTCGCCAACCACGCCGGCGCACTTTGAGTACTTTTTGTTGTGCTGCATCCCTTCACGGTCCATCGCCGTAAGGATGCGACGGTGCACGGGCTTCAATCCATCGCGGGCGTCGGGCAGCGCGCGCCCGATGATCACCGACATCGAGTAGTCGAGATAGGAGCGGCGCATCTCCTCTTCGATGTTGATGGGAATGAGGTTGGTGCCGCCGGGAGGGTTCGCCCCGTCGAGAGGAAGCTGAGGATTCTGGTCGTCTGCCATAGTTTTTTGAGGGCTTGCAGGAAGGCGGCAAAAAAGTCCGGAAAAAGCGGGGCCGGGTCCGCAGCTCTTAGCTTCTATTTTAGAGGTTCGAGGGGCCTTTTAGCAAGGCTGCGAGATGGAAATAACTCCTTATATTTCTTTGCTTTATAAATGTCTTCGTGTTTTGCCGTACCGAAATGCACACTCAGGCGGCAAGGCGCCTTCCGGTCTTTGACCGAGCCGGCCGTTTGCGCCGTTTTGCGGTTTGTTTCCTGGGTTTTGAGGCCTCGCTTCCTTCGCCAAATCCGGTCAGGACTACCGGCGCCCGGTCGGGAAATTCCACCACCAGCGAAAGTTTGCCGCCTACGCCCTCCACATAGTTGCGCAGCGTGGAAAGGTAGAGATCGGCGCGCCGCTCAATCCGCGAAATGCCCTCCTGGCCGATTCTGAGTTTCTTGGAGAGCCGCGTCTGGGTGATCTTGCGCAGGCGGCGCATCTCGCGCAGGTTGATTTCCTGACGAATCTCGTCGGCACGCTTAAAGATCCGGGCGCGCCGCTCTTCCGGCATTTGATTCAGGATTTCTTCCAATGTCACTGTCATTTCGATGTCCTCCCTTGCATCCGAAGCGTTTGCAAATGACGGTCGAACCTCCTATCCGCCACTGCGATCAGGTCACGGTAGAACCGTCGTTGCGAAATTCCTGCCTTGTTTCCCGCAACGAGTAGAACCGCCTTTCGCTCCGGATCGAACGCAAATGCAATCCGCCAGACGCCACCCTCTGCCCGAAAGCGCAACTCCTTCATGTTCGCATGTCGAGAACCGTTTAGGGTGTCCACCAATGGCCGACCCAGGAGCGGCCCCTTTTCGCGAAGGTTGATCGTCAAGGCGAGCAGCTCGTCTTGAACCGCCTCTGGAAGCGCCTCATACTCCGCGACAAATTCGACATGGAGATCTACTCTCCACTCGTCACTATTATGCTCCACAAGGCCTAATGTCTTCAAGTGCATTTTTCTCTTTCTACTCTAACCCCGGCAAGCTCAGCACGCAGAGCACCGCCTGCAGCGCCACAACGGCTCCCGCCGCGCCGAGCGCCCAGCGTCCTTGCGGAACGTCGTATGCATCCGCGAACACGCCGCCTACAAACGTGAGCAGAAACGGCTGCGCCCAGAGCCACGGACTTCCCGGAGAGCCCCGCATAATCAGCACCATACAGACCAAAGCGCAGAGCAGCGGAGCTGTGTTGCCAAAGTAGCGCGATTTGCGCGCGCCCAGGTACAACAGCGTGGCGGCGCTCGCGGCAATCGTGATGCCGCCATTGGCGAGCGAACCAAAGAATCGCCGGGCAGGGTCCAGTGAGACCGACAGGAATCCTGCCTCCGAGCGGAAGACATAGCTCGATGCGTCGGGCGAAAACCCATAACACGCAAAGACCAACACCAGCGCGCCCACAGCGGCAACCAGAACCACAGGCAATGTCTGGCTCCTGTGCCCTTCAGCGACCCAAAGCATGGCCGCCAGACCGAGCATTGCGGCCAGCGGCAACGCGACGATATGCGCCGCTGCCGCAACGCCAAAAATCGCCGTGAGCAGAACCATCCGCGGACGCCATTTGCGCCTCGGGCCCTGCATGGCGTGGGCAACGCCTATGCACGTATACACGCCGCCGAAGATGCCCAGCGCAGCCAGCACTTCGGAATTTGGCGTGACGCAGGCACGCAGCACCGCGGGCGAAAAACAATAAAGCGCCAGCGCCGTATAGCCGCCCAGATTGCCGTAAAGCCGCCGCGTGACCCACCAGATGCATCCGCCCAGCAGGAAGCCGGCAAAGAGAAATGGCAGGTGCAACAGCAGCAGGATGTGCGTCATTTGATGACGCAATTCCCACGTGCTCAACTCGCCGGTGCTCTCTTGTACGACGCGATTCTCCGGCTTGCGCACGAGATCGAGCCCACGCTCGACGAGAAGATTGAGCGTGAGCGGCAGCCCGGCCAGCCGGTAAGCCAGAATGCCGTCGTGAATGTTGCCGCAGGAGGTGTAGTAGCCGGCCAGCGGCGAAGGCTCTTCCCAGGTTTCGCGTCCGCAACGCGCGTACTGGTAATCGATGTCCGTCAGTGTCTGGCGGCTGATGAGCCAGAATCCCTGCACGAGAAAGAGGGCCAGCAAGCCCGCCGCGATGCGTTGCGGCAGATTGAAGCGAAAGCGTCGGAGGGCTTGAAACCGGTGGGTCATGCGAGTCGAGCGGACGTTACCAGTCTAAACGGAAGCGCTGGGAGACGCGGGCATGCTCCTGACGATCCGCGGCGATTTCAGACCAGTGCTATGCTTGGCTTGAGCCCCCCATGAGCACTGTCTACACGATCGGCCATTCAGCGCACACTTGGGAGGAGTTTGCCGGGCTTCTGGCAGGCCATCAAGTCAATGTGATTGTGGATGCTCGGTCCGCGCCCTATTCCCGCTTTGCCCCTCAGTTCGACCGTGAAGTCATGCAGAGAAAACTCACCGAAAGCGGGATCAAATACATTTTTCTGGGCGCGGAACTGGGCGGCCGTCCCACCGATCCGGCGTACTACGACAAGAACGGCCACGTGCTCTACGGCCGCATGAAGTCCGATCCGGCATTCATGAAAGGTATAGAGCGGTTGGAGCGCGGAATCGCCCCTTTTCGAGTGGCTCTGTTGTGCGGCGAGGAAGATCCGGCTCATTGCCATCGCCGACTGCTGGTGGGGCGGGTCCTGGCCGAGCATGGCCACGAGCTGCTTCACATCCGCGCCGATGGGCGTCTGCAAACCGACGCGCAAGTAACTGCCGAGTCCGGCAAGCCTCTGGAAAGCGGGCAACCTGCCCTGTTTGCCGAGTTGGACGAGGACCAATGGAGATCTACAGCATCGGTTTCACGAAAAAAAGTGCCGGCGAGTTCTTCGGCGCACTGAAAGCCGCTGGCATCGAACGCCTGCTCGATGTGCGATTGAATAACACGTCGCAACTTGCGGGCTTCGCAAAGCAATCCGATCTCAAATACTTTCTTGAGGAGATCTGTGGCGCTGCGTACGAGCGTGAGCCGCTCCTCGCGCCCACACAGGAAATTCTTGACCTATTTAAAAAACAAAAAAGGAGTTGGGAAACCTACACGGAGGCCTATCTTGCGTTGATCCGGTCGCGAAAGGTCGAGTCGGCCATCTCTCAGCAAAGCTTCGAAAGAAGGACCGTTTTGTTGTGCAGCGAAGCGTCCGCCGAGCATTGCCACCGCAGATTGGCGCTCGAGTATTTGCAGCGACACTGGAACGATGTAGTCATTCACCATCTCTAGATCTGAGTTCCGGAGGAAAGTCAGCTCTATGAGCGTCGACCGGATTCTCTGTCTTGCGAACTCCTATAAACACGACCACCGGTGTGTTGCGGGGATCGATCTCGCGACCAAGCGATGGGTCCGCCTTGTTGGCAGAAAGATCGCGGGTTGTCTGACCATCGAGGAAACCTGCTACAGCGGCGGAAATGAGGTCGCACTCCTCGACGTTTTTGAGGCCGAGCTAGGCGACAAGTGCGCGTCAAAGTTCCATCCCGAGGACGTGTTTGTAACGGGAAGACCTTGGCGGCCAGCGCGCCGTTTCGACGAGCCACGCGACGTCCATTTCCTGAAGGACTACCTCAACAAGCGCCCCGCCCTGCTCGAGGGCTACAGCGACAGGGTATATGTGCGCAAGTTTGCTCAGGTTCCGGCGAACCGCTCTCTCGAACTCGTCCGGCCAGAAGATCTCTGGTGGTGGATTCGCGAGGAAAAAGGCAAACGCCGCAATCGCGCGGTCTTTCGTCTTGGCCACGCGAGCCGCGTTCGCTACGATCTTGCCGTCACAGATCCAAAGTGGCTGGAACAGCTGCGTTCACGCCCGGCAGGAATCTATGCGCACGAATCATTCTTTACCGGCAAGCCTCCGGACACGCTTCTGACCGTCAGCCTTAGCGAGCCGTTCGAAAACTTTCATTACAAGCTGGTGGCGGGAGTCGTCAACCTGCCGGCTTGAGCGGGATTGCCGCCCTGCGACACGTCTTTCACGCGCGCGCAAAAAGAAAGCCGCCCTGCAGGGCGGCTTTTTACTCAAGTGGTGCAAACCTAGTTGAAGATGGCGCCAATCGTCACATTGGAATTGTCAGTTCCGTTCGGGGCATTGCCGAGCGTGATTGTGCAACTGTTTGGACCGGCCGCGGTTGAAGGGTTAGGGCTGATCGTTGTGCAGTTATAGGACCATCCGCCGAAGGCGACTCCCGATTGCGCGGGCGCGGTCAGAGTTACGGTGGTGCCGAGCGGGTAGGTCGCCGTGCAGACCGAGCCGCCGGTGTTTCCGTTCTTGGCCCAGCCTGGACCGCAATGGATCACGTTCGGCGTATTCGTTGCCGAGGGCGCTGTCACCAGCCAGTTGGCGGTGTTCAGGCCTTCGTTATAGATCGTGAGCGTCACCAGCAATCCCGACGCTTGCGACCCCGGATAGCAGGAACCCGGCGTTACTGCGCCGGTCGTTGGATCGGTTGACGGCTCCACGAGCGGGCAATTGAAGGTCGCCGTAGCGGTCTGTACCAACCCTTGCAAGCCCGTTGTGGGGTATGTAGCTTCGGCGATAATTGTGGCGCTTCCGTTGCCGTAAGCAGTAACAATCCCTCCTGGAGCCCCAGGATTTGCGCTGTTGTTATTTGAACTGACCGGGAAAATCTGAGGCGCCGACGAGAGCCAGGTCACCGTATTCGTCAGGTCTTCTACGTAGGGGGACGACGAGAAAGTTCCAATCGCCAGGAAGTTTCCGGTGTCCTGTAGGTTTCCGACTGTAATCGCACTCGGAATGATGGTGAGCGACAGCAGCGGCTCGGGGGGAGCCGTGAGCGTGGCCGTCACTGTGCCATTCGCCGAAACGATGGAGCCGTTGGGATTCTTCACCTCGGCCGTGATGGTCGTGCTTCCCGCGGCCGCGCCGGTGACGACGCCATTGCCCGATGAGAGTCCGGATGTGACGGACGCGACCGATGGGACGCTGGAACTCCACGTGGTCTGCGGCGAATTGGTGACGTCAACCTCGAGACCGGTGGTTCCCGACGTGGCAAGCGCGATGAATTGGCCGGTCTGGCCAGCAGCCGAAACCGACTCCGAGGCCGGCACCAAGGTCACAGAAGTATATTGTTCAAACGATCCGGCCGCCACGCTAAAGCTCGCCGTGCCCGCAATCGTGCTCCCGCCGCTCGAGTAGAGAGCGATGACCGTCACCGTCCCCTGGGTCAGCGCCGTGGCCAGTCCTGTGGACCCCCCAATCGTGGCAATCTGTGTGCTGCTCGTAGACCAGGCGACCTGGTTGGTGAGATTGACCGTTGCGCCTGTGGACGTGGTTCCAATCGCGAGAAATTGAGTGGTCTCGTTGGGTACCGCCACCGACTGCGAAGCGGGGAGAATGGCCAGCGAGGTCACTGTGCCGCTGGCGCCGCCCGTGCCCGAAGATCCTGTCACCGTGATGGTCGCGCTCGCGGCGATGGTTCCCGTGTAGCCGCTCATGCTTGCCGTGATCGTTGTGGTCCCGGCGGTAAGCGCGGTCACCAGACCGGTGGAGTTGACGCTTGCCACCGCGGGAGAGCTCGAATTCCATGTTGCCGTGGCGGTGACATCCTGCGTTGTCGACGGATGATTGCTTCCGTGTCCAGTCGTCCCCGTGGCCGTCAACTGCACGGTTTGACCCACGGAAAGAGACTGCGATGTGGGTGTAACCGCGAGGGAGTCCACCAGAGAATTCGTGCAACCGGCGATGGGCAGGACAAGAGCAATCAATAAGAGTGCCCGCGGTGAAAAGCGATCATGCATGGTTGATCTCCGGAATCTGAAGCCGGTTTTGACGTCGATCGAACGGCGTCATGGCAGACTCTCGCTGGCCTATACGCCATCAAATATATGTCACGGAAACTCAACTCCTTATGGCACGAAGGTGTTACTTTGGCTTTCTGCACCAAGACAGTCAATAAGTCCTTTGTCGCTGCTTCAAACAGACGTGACAAACGTAATCACCGGCATGTTTTCACGCACAAAAAATGGGCCGCACGCCGGGAATTCAAGTCCCCTGGCACGCGGCCCGTCGGCCAAAATTTGTTGCAGTTGTTCTACTCGCGGATGATCTCTCCCGCGATGACCACTTCACGTGCCTCGCGAAGATGATCTTCCGCCCGTCGCGACGCATATCGGGCTGCCGGACATTTGCAGGTCCTTTCACGCGGTCTCTTTGCTGCCGCCGCCGGGAACGGCTACACTTGCGGTGAACATGGCCATAGCCCGCGACAGTTCTCCCGAACGTTTGGTCAGCGCCGCGCGCGCCGACGAAGAGCAGAGTTTTGAGCTAAAATTGCGCCCCCGCTGGCTGCGCGAGTTCATCGGGCAATCAAAAGCCAAAGAGCAGCTCGCCATTGCTCTTGAGGCGGCCAAGTCCCGCGGCGAAGCTTTGGACCATGTGCTCCTCTTCGGCCCTCCCGGCCTGGGAAAAACCACGCTGGCCACAATCATCGCCAACGAACTCGACGTCGGTTTTCAGCAAAGCTCGGGTCCGGCCCTCGTCATCCAGGGCGACCTCACCGCCATCCTCACCAATCTGCGCGATCGCCAGGTACTGTTCCTCGATGAGATTCACCGCTTGCAGCCGGTGCTCGAAGAAAAACTCTATACCGCGCTCGAGGATTACAAGCTCGACATCATCATTGGCCAGGGGCCGGCGGCGCGTACCCACGTGATGGAGATCAAGCCCTTCACCTTCATCGGCGCCACCACGCGGCCCGGCCTGCTCTCGTCGCCTCTGCGCTCGCGTTTCGGCATTCTGCTGCGCCTGCAGTTTTACACCGAAGAAGAACTGCGCGTCATCGTTGAGCGCTCGGCAGAAGTGCTCCAGATCCCCATCGATGAGGACGGCGCGGCGGAGATTGCGCTGCGTTCCCGCGGCACTCCGCGCATCGCCAACCGCCTGCTGCGCCGCGTGCGCGACTACGCCCAGGTGCGCGGCTCGGGCTCCATCGATCGCCCCACGGCGAATGCGGCCCTCACCATGCTTGAAGTGGATGCGCACGGCTTCGACGAGATCGACCGGCGGCTGATGCTGACGATTATGCAGAAATACGATGGCGGACCGGTGGGTCTGGGCACATTGGCCGCGACACTTGCTGAAGAAGAAGACGCGCTCGAAGAAGTGTACGAGCCGTTCCTGATCCAGATTGGATTTTTAGACCGCACGCCGCGCGGTCGCGTAGCCACGCGCCTTGCCTACGAGCACTTTGGAATTGCGGCGCCGCACCGCCAGACGCCATTGTTTTAGGAGACAGCGGAGCTAGCGGGGTTAGCGGTGTTCGCGGAGCTAGACTGCCGGCACTAACACCGCTAACTCCGCTAACTCCGCTAACTCCGCTAACACCGCTAAAGGAGAATTATGGCCCTTACTGAATCCACCATGCTGGAGCTTGGAACTGTAGCTCCCGACTTCGCGCTCACCGACGCTATCACCGGCAAGACCATTCGCCGCGACGACTTCCGCGGGCAAAAAGCGCTGCTAGTCCTGTTCATCTGCGCCCACTGCCCCTACGTTAAACACATCGAAAAATCTCTCGGCCAACTCAGCACTGATTACGATGGAAAACCGCTCGGCATTGTCGCCATCAGTTCGAACGACGCCAACGCGCATCCCGCCGACAGCCCCGCAGGCCTCAAGCAGCAAGCCGAGGCCAACGGCTTCGAATTTCCTTACCTCTACGACGAGTCGCAGGCCGTGGCGCACGCCTACAAAGCCGCCTGCACACCCGATCCCTATTTGTTCGATTCTGAATTCAAGCTCGTCTATCGCGGCCAATATGACGATAGCCGTCCCGGCAACGGCATTCCCGTGACCGGCAAAGATCTGCGCGCGGCCATCGATCTGCTGCTCGCGGGAAAGCCCGTTCCCGCGGACCAGAAGCCCTCGATCGGCTGCAACATTAAATGGAAGATTGTTTGAAGCTGGCTCGCGCTAAGTATTGACCGGCGCAGGCGCCAGCCCTGAAAGCAACTCGCGAATCTCCAGCAGGACTTCGTCGGGCCGCGAGGCCTTCAGCGGCAGCTTGAGCAGACCCTGCGGCGTAAACTGCGCGCCGCGCTTGGCGTTGCGCGCTACCAGCTTCATCAGATGCGTTGGATCGACCGCGGCATTCTCGGTAAAGCGAATTTGCAGCTCGCTGCGCTTGCGGTCGATCTGCGCTACGCCCATGCGCTCGCATTCCAGGCGCAACTGCGACGCTTCCAGCAGGTATACAGTGGGGTCGGGCAATGCGCCGTAGCGGTCTTCCATCTCAGCGCGAATCTCGTTGATCGCAGCTTCGCTGATTGCGCCGGCAATCTTCTTGTAGAGTCGCAAGCGCTGGTTCTCTTCGGGCACGTAGCTCTCGTCGATGCGTAGAGCGATTCCGAGATTAAGCTGCGTAGCTGGACGCTCTTCCGAGCCTTCGCCCTTGAGCTCTTTCACTGCGGCTTCCAGCATCGTGGTGTAGAGCTCGAATCCGACCGCCTCGATGTGCCCGCTCTGCTCGCCGCCCAGCATGTTGCCCGCACCGCGCAGTTCCAGGTCGAGCGCCGCAATTTTGAATCCCGCGCCCAGGTCCGAAAATTCCTTCAGCGCCGCCAGCCGTCGCCGCGCGATCTCCGTTAACTGATTATCCGGTGGGATCAGAAGGTACGCATACGCTCTTCGATTCGACCGCCCTACGCGCCCGCGCAACTGGTAAAGCTCGCTCAGCCCGTGCCGCTCCGCGCGATTAATCAAAATCGTGTTGGCCAACGGAATATCGAGCCCATTCTCAATGATCGTCGTCGCCACGAGCACGTCGAATTCGTGGCGCATAAAGGCCAGCATCACCTTCTCCAATTCGCTCTCGTTCATCTGCCCGTGCGCCACGGTCACTCGCGCCGCCGGCACCAACTCCTGGATGCGCAAGGCAATCTCGTAGATCGACTCCACGCGGTTGTGTACGAAGAACACCTGCCCGCCGCGTTCCAACTCCACTTCGACCGCCGACCGAATAATTTTCTCGTCGAACTTCGCCACCACGGTTTGAATCGCCATGCGATCTTTAGGCGGCGTTTCGATCACGCTCATGTCGCGCAGCCCCACCAGCGACATGTGCAGCGTGCGCGGAATCGGCGTGGCGCTCATGGCCAGCACGTCGATCTCCTTGCGCAACTGCTTCAACCGCTCCTTGTGGCGCACGCCGAAGCGCTGCTCTTCGTCGACAACCAGCAAGCCGAGATCCTGAAACTTGATGTCCTTCGAAAGCAGCCGGTGCGTACCGATCAGAATGTCCACCTTGCCCGTCGCCACGCGCTCCACAATGTCCTTCTGCTCTTTTGCTGTTCTAAAGCGCGAAATCATTTCCACGTGGATGGGGAACTGCGCGAACCGCTGCTTGAAGGTCTCGAAATGCTGGAAGCTCAGGATCGTGGTCGGCGTCAGCACCGCAACCTGCTTG
>Ga0302201_10000149_pt1 | contig 60175 bp, 46 predicted proteins | sample II_Bog_N3_2_FD_194586 | JGI IMG/M metagenome (GOLD analysis project Ga0302201, IMG submission 194586) | Peat permafrost microbial communities from Stordalen Mire near Abisko, Sweden - II_Bog_N3_2 | ecosystem: Environmental > Terrestrial > Soil > Wetlands > Peat | place: Sweden: Abisko... | reverse complement strand
CCCTGGCCATGTTCGACCGCGAGATGCGTTACCTTTCCGTGAGCCGGCGTTGGGCGGACGATCAAGGTGTCGACTGGCAGCAGATCGTCGGGCAATCGCACTACAAAGTCAACCCTGAGGTGCCGGAGCGCTGGAAGGAAACGCACCGCCGCGGCCTGGCCGGGGAAACACAGCGGGTTGAAGAGGACCGGTACGAGCGGATCGACGGCGCGGTGCAATGGATCCGCTGGCAAATCATGCCGTGGCGGGCTGCCGATGGCTCGGTGGGCGGCATCGTGATGTTTTATGAGGACATCACCGAGCGCAAGCTGGCTGAAGCCGCGGTGCGCGAGAGCAAGGAACTGCTGCAGTTCTTCATCCGGCACGCACCGGCGGCGCTGGCCATGCTGGATCGCGAGATGCGCTACCTGGCGGTGAGCCGGCGATGGCTGGAGATGCACTCTCTTGGCGATGTCGACATCATCGGGCGTTCGCACTACGAAATCTTCCCTGGAACTCCGGAGAGTTGGCGGGAGGAACATCGGCGCTGCCTGGCGGGCGAGAAGGTGGAGAGCAGCGAGCGAGAACTTACAAGGGCGGATGGAAGCGTGCAATGGGTCCGGCGCGAGATTCTTCCCTGGCGTGCAGGCGACGGCTCGGTGGGCGGGATCGTGATCTTCTCTGAGGACATCACGGAGCGGAAGATGGCCGAAGAGCGGCTGCGGCTGGCTGCCACGGTCTTTACCGGCGCCCGCGAAGGCATCGTGATTACCGATCCCTCGGGCACGATTCTGGAGGTGAACGACGCCTTTACGCGGATCACCGGCTTCACCCGCGAAGAGGCACTGGGAACGAATCCGCGTATGCTCCAATCGGGCCTACAGAGGAAAGAGTTCTACGAGAACATGTGGAGCGCCCTCGCAAGGGATGGCCACTGGTCGGGGGAGATCTGGAATCGAAACAAGCACGGGGACATCTACGCGGAGATGCTCACCATCGACGCCATCCACGATGCCAATGGACAGGTGAAGCAATATGTGGGGCTCTTCACCGACATTACAGAGGTAAAGGAGCACCAACAGCAACTGGAGCTTGTCGCGCATTACGATGCACTGACGGGGCTTCCGAACCGGGCGCTGTTTGCCGACCGCTTGCGCCAGGCTATGGGTCAAGCGCACCGCCGCAATCAATTACTCGGCGTGGCATATTTCGATCTCGATACCTTCAAGGCCATCAACGACGGCTACGGCCACTCCAGCGGTGATGCGCTGCTGACCGCCATGGCCTTCAGGATGAAGCGCGCATTGCGCGAGGGAGACACGCTGGCGCGGTTGGGCGGAGATGAGTTCGCCGCCGTGATTCTCGATTTGCCCGACCGTGATGCCTGTCTGCCCACATTGACAAACATGCTCGAGGCCGCCGCCAGGGAGGTACAGATTGGAGACGTGCCACTACGGGTGACGGCCAGCGCAGGCGTGACCTTTTATCCGCAGGCAGAGGAAGTGGACGCGGACATGCTGTTGCGCCAGGCCGGGCAGGCGCTCTACGAGGCCAAGCTGGCCGGTAAGAACCGCTTCTCTATCTTCGATTCCCGCCACGATCTGATGGCGCGCAGCCGCCATGAGCACATCGAGCACGTCCGCCGTGCGCTGGCTGCGAATGAGTTAGAGCTTTTCTACCAGCCGAAAGTGAACATGCGCACGGGGAAGGTGATAGGCGCAGAAGCTCTGCTGCGCTGGCAACATCCCGAGCGCGGCCTGTTGCCTCCCGGCATGTTTTTGCCCGTGATCGAGGGCCATCCGCTGGCCGTTGAGGTCGGCAATTGGGTAATCGAGAGCGCGCTTGCGCAAATGGAAGCCTGGCAGGAGAGCGGATTCGAAATGCCGGTGAGCGTGAATGTGAGCGCGTTCGAATTGCAGCAGCCGGATTTCGTCAGTCGTCTGTGCGCGCGGCTGGCGGCGCATCCGCGCGTCAAGCCCTCGCATCTGGAGCTGGAGGTGCTGGAAACCAGCGCCTTGCAGAATGTCGCGCTTAGCTCCCAGGTGCTCACGGCCTGCCGTGCCGTCGGTGTCCTGATCAGTGTGGACGACTTTGGCACCGGCTACTCCTCCCTTGTCTACTTGAAGCGCTTGCCCGCCGATATTTTGAAGATCGACCAGAGTTTTGTGCGGGATATGCTCGATGAGCCGGAGAATCTGACCATCCTGAAGGGCGTTCTGGGATTGGCTGAGGCATTCCGCCGTCAGGTGATTGCGGAGGGAGTAGAGACAGTGGACCACGGCGTGATGCTGCTGCAGTTGGGATGCGATTTCGCGCAAGGATACGGAATCGCCAAGCCCATGCCGGCTAAGGAGCTGCAAGCCTGGGCAGCCACGTGGCGCGCCGATCCACGGTGGGTCGAAGTGCCGGCAGTGAACGCGAATAATCGGGTGGTGCTATTCGCCATCGTCGAACACCGCGTTTGGTACGGGAATTTACTGGCGTACCTGCAAGGCACACGGCCGAGCCCACCCTCCCTCGAGGCCGGTCCATGCAGCCTGAGCGCGTGGCTCGATGTGCGAAGACTTTCCGCGGGGGGTATGACGCCCTCCCTCGTGGCCATCGAGGCCCTTCATCATCAACTGCACGCCCTGGCCGCGGAGATTTACAACGCCCATGCCAGCGGGCGGAAGCAGGACGCACTGGGACTTCTGCGCCAACTGCGTTACCTGCATGAGCGATGCCTGAAACGGCTACAGCCGTTTACACGCCTCTCCCGGCATGAATCCGCCAGCAACGTCGCCCTTCGGCAAGGGGCCGAATCCTCGGGCAGCGACGCGGCATTAGATCCTGTCTGAAAACTCGCGGCATTGAAGAGGCAGGGCTTCAGTCGCGCCCTTCCCAAAACCGGACTTCCGCCGCCCGTCGCTAACGATGGGCGCTGGCGGCGAGGTCGTGAGTCTCCTGAGGCATGGTCTGCTGTTCGCGCAACGTGAGCACAGGACAGCGCGCGTGAGCCAGCACGCGGTGGACGGTACGGTCGCGCGTGATGTCTTCAAAGGCCGGGCGGCGCGTGGCGCTGAGCACGATGAGGCTGGCGCGGCGTTCGGCGGCCAGGGCGAGAATTTCGATAGTCGGATTACCGTGGGCGACAACCGGCTCGATGGCGGAGCAACAATCGGCTCCGGTTTGCGCAGCGAGGATGCGCAACTCCAGCATGGCCGAGGAGCGCATCCCTGCGGGCAGGCCTTTGCGCTCCATCTCCGAGATGGACGGCAGCACGTGCAGCAGAATGAGTTTTGCCTTTTGGGCAGCAGCCACCTGGCAGGCAAGCGCCGCGCTCGGGCGAGAGGTCTCTCGAAGTGTGGTGGCATGCAGGACGACACGTTCCTCGCCCCGATCCACCGGGAGATGAGCCTCGGGTCCCACGGTCATGACCGGGAGGTAGACCGAGCGCAGCACTTGTTCTGCTCGAGAGCCGATAAGCAACCTGCCGAGCTTGCCCCGGCTCCGAGTTCCCAGCAGCACGCGGTCCACATGAAACTGGCGAACTGCGGCTGCAATCTGTTGTGTGGGATGGCCTTCGCGGGCCGCGGCATCGCAGCGAATCCCAAGACGGGCAGCAACTTCGCACCAGGGATGCATCATCTGCTCCGCGATCTCCAGGGCGCCGGCTGTGTCGAAATAAGGCATGCCAGCGGCGTCGGCGGTAAAGGCCGAAGCGGTGGAGAGTATGTGCAGGAGAATGAGGCGGGCTCCGGTATCGCCTGCCTCCTCGATGGCAACTGGCATGAGGTGGTCCAGATCGCTCAGGTCGGTGGCGACGAGAATGGTTTCCGGATGCGTCCAGCGGCGGCCGTTACAATCCCGCATGGCATACACCTCATATTCCAGAAGCGTGTCACCGGAGAAAGGGCCGGGATGTGCCAGAGAGCACCTCGGAATGTGATTTAAGTCACATTGTCAGGATGTGTCCAGCACGGGACACCTTTCTTGAATGACCATGGTGCGGCGGTCAGACTGAATGCTCGCTGAAAACCGCCCGATAGGGATAAGAGCGGCCCAAGAAAAGGCCAGATGTGAACGTGAGGATTCTCTTATGCCGTCTCACCTCGACGAGCAGTCGCTGGTGCGCGCCAACGCGCAATTCTGGGAGCAGATGCTGGGCATGCAGATGGATACAGTTCCCTTTGCCGAGGATCTTTGCGTCGACATCGGACATATTTTGGTAAGTGTCGACATCTTGGGAACGTGGAACGGGCGCATTGAAGTGCGGATCGCGAGGAATCTGGCCGATATGGCCACAGCGGCCATGCTGATGCAGCCGGTAGAGGCGGTGGTTGAGGCGGATACGCTCGACGCGACGCGGGAAATTGTGAACATGATCGCGGGCCTGCTGAAATCGTCGCTGCCGCAGCCATGCTCCATGGCAGTTCCCGAGTCGGCGATTGCAACGGAGAGGCTCTGCTCGGTGCTGCATGGGGAAAACACACTCACGGTGGCTTTTCGTCACGAGGTGGGCGGGCTGCTGGTGCGGGTGCGAGAAGAGAAGCCCGCGAGTTGAAGGCGCACGTCTGCGGCGCGCGAGGGTTTTATTTACAAGAGCAAGCTGGCCCCGATATAAATTGATTGCCTCGAAGTTCGAAGATTCCTTCTTGATCCATTGGAGACCCTGGCAATGAGCACTGGAGCAGTAGACCGGCGCGCGTTCTGCGCGCGACTAGGAGCGGCCGCGTGCATGCTGAGCGCGCCGGCCATCGCGCCCAAATTGGCGCGCGCCGCGAGCAGCCATGCTGCCAAGCCGAACGTGGTATACATTCTGGCCGACGATCTGGGTTGGGGCGATATCGATGAATACAACGCGCACTCTGCAATCCCCACGCCGCACTGCAACACCTTTGCGCGCCAGGGTATGCGTTTTACCGACATGCATGCATCGAGCGCGGTGTGCACGCCGAGCCGCTACAGCATTTTGACGGGGCGCTACAGTTGGCGCGGACGGCTGAAGAAGGGTGTGCTCAACGGCGAGTCGCCCGACCTGATCGAGCCCGGACGCATGACGGTGCCATCGATGCTGAAGGAGCAGGGATATTACACGGCGGGCGTGGGCAAGTGGCACCTGGGGCTGGGCAACGCTGAAAAGACCGACTACACGCAGCCGCTAACGCCGGGACCGAACGCGCACGGATTCGATTATTACTTCGGGATTCCCGCGTCGCTCGATATGCAACCTTACCTCTATTTTGAAAACGAGCACACGGTAGAGTTGCCGACGGTTCATGAAGCCGGCGCGAATACACCGCACGGCTACTACTGGCGGGCGGGCTTGCGCGCCCCGCACTTCGACATCCCGCAGGTGCTGCCCACGCTCACCGATAAGGCAGTCGAAGTTCTGCACCAGCGCGCACAGCACAAGGAGCAGCCGTTCTTCCTCTACTTCGCCATGCCCTCGCCGCACACGCCGTGGGTGCCGCTCGCGGAGTACAAGGGCAAATCGGGCGCCGGTCTGTATGGCGACTACGTAAACGAGGTGGACGCGATGATCGGCCGCGTGATCGACACTGTGCACGAGCTGGGTATGGACCAGAACACCCTGGTGATTGTGACCAGCGACAACGGCGCCTGGTGGAACGACCAGGACATTGCTACCTATCCGCATCGCGCCAATGCTGGCTGGCGCGGTGAGAAGGCCGACATCTGGGAGGCCGGACACCGCATTCCATTCATGGCCCGCTGGCCAGGACACATCCCTGCGAACACGGTGTGCGATGAGACGGCATCCCTCACGGATCTAATGGGCACGCTGGCTGCGATTCTCGGCCGGCCGCTGCCGCCGGATGCGGGCGAGGACAGCTTCAACCTGCTGCCGGCGCTCGAGCGCCATCCGCACCCGCCGATTCGCAAAGACATCGTCGAACTGTCGAATGGCGGGATGTTTTCGATTCGCGAGGGCAACTGGAAGCTTGAGTTGGGACTAGGCAGCGGAGGATTCACGCCGCCGGTGGAGGTGGAGCCGGCTGCGGATGGCGTAAAGGGTCAGCTCTACAATTTGGCCGACGATCCCCATGAGATCTACAACCTGTGGGCGCAACGGCCCGACATTGTGGCGCGGCTGACCAAACTGCTGGAGCAGTACAAAGAGAGCGGGCACACGCGTTACTGAATGCTGCGCTAACCTCCCGTGCCCCATCCATTTCGCGTTCTGTGCGAAATGGGTGGGATAGCAAGCGCAGTGCGGGCCGGCGAAGGGTTGCGCGGGCACGGGCTCGGCTGCGATGATCGCTGCGCAGATTTGCACGGGAGGTCCTGAACATGAGCAAGAAACTGCTTGTCGCCGCAGCTGCACTGAGTGCCGCTGGCACGTGGGCACAATCCCCAGCCACCACCTCATCGCCCGCTCCGGGATGGACGCCGCCAGCCGGACTCGTGACCATGCCGATCTGGCCGGGCACGGCGCCCGGGGCCACGGCCGGTCTGCCGCCCGAGGTGAATGTGAATGCGGCGGGAACGAAGATGATGGCAGGCCGGCCATACATTCGCCTGGGCAACGTGTCGACGCCGACCATCACCGTGTTTCCGGCGAAGGGCAAGAACACTGGCGCGGCAGTCGTGGTGTTTCCCGGCGGCGGTTATCAGATTCTTTCGATGGATCTGGAGGGCTCGGAGGTTTGCGACTGGCTGAACCAGATGGGCGTTAATTGCGTGCTGCTCAAATACCGCGTGCCGGATAGCGGGCCGTATCCCAAGTCGGCTGCGGCATTGCAGGATGCACAGCGCGCCGTGGGATTGGTGCGACTGCACGCGGAGGAGTGGGGCATCGATCCGCACCGCGTGGGCGTAATGGGATTTTCGGCGGGCGCGCACTTATCGGTGGCCGTCAGCAACCACTACGACAAGCGGGGTTACGATCCAATTGACGCAGCCGACGCGCTGAGTTGCCGCCCGGACTTTGCAGTCGTGATTTATCCCGGCTACACGTCGATTGCGAGCCAGAACTTAGCGCCCAATCCCGACATTCAGCCCACGGCGAATACGCCGCCCACGTTTCTTCTGCAAGCCGAGGACGATTACACCGCACACGTGGAGAGCTCGATTGTGTATTTCATGCAATTGAAGAATGCCAAGGTCCCTGCGGAGATGCACATCTACGCGGAAGGCGGCCACGGATTCGGACTGCGGCCAAGAGATCTCCCCATCATGAGCTGGCCCAAGCTGGTGGAGACGTGGCTGCACTCGATCAAGGTGCTTCCGGCGCAATGAGGAAATAGAATCAGGTCATGCTGCTTGCCGTGCTCACCATCTCGGACCGTTGCTCGGCTGGACAGATGACCGATACGGCGGGTCCGGCGGTGGTGGCGTTGCTGCGCGGCACATGGCCAGAGGCCGAAATCCATACTGCGCTGCTGCCCGACGATGAAGACGCGATTGCCGGGGCGCTCGAAGAACTCGGCAGCAAGGGTGCGGCACTCGTGCTGACTGCGGGCGGCAGCGGGCTGGGGCCGCGCGACCGCACACCGGAGGCGACGCGGCGCGTCATCGACCGCGAAGCGCCGGGATTTGCAGAGGCGATGCGCGCAAGGGGCGCGGAGCGCAATGCTTACGCGTGGCTCTCACGCGGCGTGGCTGGACTGCTCGGTAAGACGCTTATCGTGAATCTGCCCGGCAGCAAGCGCGGCGCTGAAGAGAGCCTGGAAGCGATTCTGCCGCTGCTGCGGCACGGGCTTGAGATCGTGGCGGGCGGGCAAAACCATCCGTAAAGACAGTGTGCGAGAGAGCAAAGGGAACGACGGAGCAAGAAGGCAACGGAACCAAGCCAATGCATCAATCAATGCATCAATCAATGCATCGATCGATGCATTGATCCTCGATCACTGAGAGGCCAAGGGACCCGGGAAACGCTTACCAGTTTCTGGGATCATCGCCGGCCAAACGCAGCTTCCAAAATGCGCGTATTCGCGTGACTCCCAGTATTTGAGCCATTTTCCCTTCTGGCCTTCAGATGGCGTTACGAGAAACGCCGGGAAAAGCGTACAATTCTCTTCGCATGGACCGGTCAAAGAAATCCTCCCAGCGACGCCGCGCAAACGTCAACATTCACGACGTGGCCCGGCGCGCCCGAGTTTCCATTGCCACCGTGTCGCGCGTGGTAAACCGTATTCCCACGGTCGACCCCGAGCTGGCCAAGCGTGTGTGGAAGGCCGTGGACGACGTGGGCTACGTGCCCAATACCCAGGCGCGGGCGCTGGTGTCGGGGCGCAGCCGCATTCTTGGCCTCATCGTTTCCGAAATCACCAATCCTTTCTTTCCCGAGCTGGTGCAGGAGTTCGAGAACCTGGCCGTAGCGCAGGGTTATGAGGTGATGATCGGTTCGACGAACTACAACACCGAACGAACAGAATCGCTCATCCGGCGCATGCTGCAGCGCAGCGTGGATGGCGTGGCAGTCATGACCTTCGGCATCGAAGAAGAGCTGGTGCATACGCTCGTGGACCACGGATTCCCGCTGGTGTTTGTGGATGCGGGACCGGAGCTGCCCAACGTTCGAGTGCTGAAGGTGAACTACGGCGACGGGATTCGCGAGGCGGTACAGCACCTGGCCGCGCTGGGTCACCGGCAGATCGCATTCATCTCGGGGCCGTTGCAAATGCGGACAGCGGCAATACGCCGCGACGCCTTCCGCAATGCGATGGCCGAACTGGGACTGACCGTTCCAGCCGCGTCGATAGTCGAAGGCAAGCACACCATGGAGAGCGGCAAGGCGGCGATGGAGCAATTAATGAAAACGCCGGGGCCGCCCACGGCGGTCGTCTGCTCAAACGACATGACGGCCATCGGCGTGCTTCATGCGCTCGACGAAACTACCCACAAGGTTCCCAAGGATATTTCTGTGGTGGGATTCGACGACATTCACCTGGCGCAGTTCATGCTGCCGCCGCTGACCACGGTGCAAATGTCGTGCAAAGATTTAGCGACTGCGGCCGTCGAGGCGTTGCGCGCCGGCATCGAATCGGATCATCCCAGGTTCGGGCAGCGGGAGTGGCCGATCCAGACTCGTTTGGTAGTGCGGCGGTCGACGGACTTTCCGCGAGGCTCGCTGCCAGCGCAAAGCAAAGTTGCGGCTAAACGTGCAGCGCGGTCAACGACGAGCGCGAAGTAGGTCTACTGCGCCTTCGCTGGCGCGACCACATATTCATATTCAAGCGGATCGTTTCCTGTGTTCTCCACGTTGTGGCGCGTGTCGGGCGGAATGTAGACGAGCGCCGGAGCAACAAAGGGCATGCTGGGCTGCGCGCCGCGTGGTCCTTCGATGAGCGCGTTGCCTTTTCCGTGCAGTACAACCAAGGCTTCTTCATTCTTGCCGGTGGTGTGCCAACCCACGGTTTCACCGGGCTTGAGGCGCACAAAGCCGCTGCGCATGCCCGTGGTTTGCGGTGCGCCCGTAAGCACCGGGCAATCGCCCTGGGAGCATGTGAGCGGAATGGCTAGTGGCCGCGGCTGCGGCGCTTGCGACCACAGATATGCGACAGCGATGAGCAAGCCGGCCGCGAAAGCCAGCCAGCGCGGAAAGAATGAACGGAGCATGTACTTCTCCTTTAAAGTGCGTGTGTGTGCCTCTATCGATTTTCCTCCCTGGCCCCGGCGTGACTACTGAGAACTTCGCCGCTGCCGGAGTTTTCGCGCCAGGGGATCAGTGCTTGTGCGGGTGCTCGTGTGAGTGCACGTATTTCTGCGTGTGCTCGGCATCGAGCGACGGCACGGTCATCACCAGGCGGCCGTGCTGCACGCCTTTAAGGCCGATGAGGATGTCGGCGAAATGCTGAACGCGAGCCGCCTTGCCGTGGACGATCAGCACTTCAAGACAGGAATCGTGATCGAGGTGCGCGTGACTCGTCGAGACCACCAGGTCGTGGTGCTCATGCTGCACCTCGGTCAGCTTCTCAGTGATTCCGGAGGCGTGATGGTCGTAGATCAGAGTGACGGTGCCGACAACGGTCGCTTCCGGCGCGGCGGTATGCTCGCGCACCAGCCGGTCGCGGATCAGGTCCCTGAATGCTTCCGACCGGTTCGTGTAGCCGCTCTTTTCAATGGAGCGGTCGAACCGCTTGAGGAGATCGGAATCGAGGGCAATGCCGATTCTGCTTAATTCACCCATGCGCGCACCTGCTCGAAAAATATCCTGAGACGAAGCAACAGAATAGCGCGATGGCGGGAATCATGCCACGGATCGCGGAGATTCTCGTTTTGCGTGGGGGCTCCGCGCCAGACTCTGGAGAACGCGACGCGCTCGTGTCTGTATACTGGCTCGCAGAATCGTGGAGGATCGATGAACCGCCGTCATTTTATGACCGGAAGCCTCGCGCTCGCCGGACAGCAGAAGCTCTTACATTCCTCACCGAAGTTCTTGCAATCTTTGACCAATCTTGCGCCGGCCGCGCAGGAGAACTCGCCACCCCAGGAGAAGTCGCAACTGGCCGCGCCGCACGATTTGCTAACGACTACCTACACGGAAGCGTTTCTCAAAAGCCACCTGGCGGCGCCGGGCGCATGGCGTCCGTATCCGAAGTGGAGCGAGCGAGCGGCGTGGGAGGCAGTCCCGGTGGACATTCGCACGGCCGTTGTGGCGCGCGCAGAAGCCGACCAGAAAGCGGGCTGGAAGTCACTGCTGGCGACGACATTTCTCGACTTCAAGCGCAACGGCAACCGCAGCCGGTTCGAGGCCGATAGCTTTGGCCGCCGCGCCATGCTGCAACGCCTCATCCTGGCCGAGTGCCTGGAAGGCAACGGGCAATTCGTCGACGAGATCGCGAACGGCGTGTGGCTGATTTGCGAGGAGACGTACTGGGGCGCTCCGGCACACCTCGGCGCGCAAAAAGCAGGCGTGGGACTGCCGGACGTGAGCGATCCGATCATTGAATTGTTTTCAGCGGAGACGGCGCAGCTCCTGGCGTGGACGAACTATTTGCTCGCCCCGCAACTTGACCAGGTGTCGCCGCTGGTGAACCAGCGGATCAAGATCGAGGTCGAGCACAAAATGCTGAAGCTGGCGCGTGAGCGCGATAACTTCACATGGATGGGCCTGGGAGGGCCGAAACAGGAACACCGGTTGAACAACTGGAATCCGTGGATCAACTCGAACCTGCTGGTGACGAACCTGATTCTCGAAGACGATCCCAAGCTGCGCATTACAGAGACGGTACGCATTGCCCGCAGCGTGGATGCGTACTGGAACGACTACTGGCCAGACGCGGCCGAAGAGGAGGGGCCTGGCTACTATAGCCGCTCGGTGCTGAGCTTGTTTGACGTGATCGATACGCTGGAGTCAGCCACGGGCAACGCGACAAAAATCTTCGCTAATCCGTTTCTTGACGCGATGGGACGGTTCATTCTCAGCGCGCACATCGCCGGCGACGACTATGTGGCTTATGGCGACGCGCATCGCAGGGCCGCACCCTCGGGCGACGTGCTCTACCGCTTCGGCAGGGCGGTGCACGACGACGAGTTGGAGGCTTTCGGCGCTTTTTATGCGGAGAAAAGCGGATGGAATGCGCAAGGGCCCGGTCTGGAGAGCGCGTTGCATGAGAGTCTGACGAGTTTGTCGCGCTCGCTCCCCGCGGTGCTCGAGGCCGAGGAGGTTCGCGGCGCAAAAAGGCAGGATGTGCTGGTGCGCGACGCGTGGTATCCCGACTTTGGCTTAATGACGGCGCGCGAGAAAGCCGGCTCGACCGATGGCTTGTACGTGGCAGTGCTGGCCTCGAACAACGGGCGCAGCCACAGTCACAACGACACAGGGAATTTCGTGGTTTATCTCGATGGGCAGCCGGTGACGATTGACGTGGGCGTGGAGGCGTACACGGCCAAGACCTTCGGGCGCGACCGCTACGCGATCTGGACCATGCAGTCCGCGTATCACAATCTGCCCACGGTGGGCGGCGTAATGCAGCAGAATGGCGTGGAGTTCGAGGCGACGAACCGAAAGTACGAGACCAACGATCAGCACACCACGGTTTCGTTCGACATCGCCAAAGCGTATCCGAAGGAAGCGGGTATTAAAAAGTGGGTGCGCACGGTGACGCTGGATCGAAAGCGCGACACAGTTGCTGTCACCGAGGAATTCGACCTGGAGCGCGCCGCGTCGGTGAGCTTAACCGTCATGACGCCTGGAATCCCGACTCTATTAGAAAGACGCTTGATCGCCATCAATCTGCTCGATGCATATGGCAAGGCATGCTGGCTGACGTTCGATCCTGCGCAACTCGCGCCGAAGATCGAACCTATCACTCTAACCGACGCGGGGTTACGCGAAAGTTGGGGAGAACAAATCTATCGGATTTTGCTCAATACCCCCGGTCCGCTCCAGTCCGGCAAAGTATCGTACACATTTGAGCCAGCGATCCTGCACAATTGAGCGGCCAGCTTACTGGGGATTGACCAGGTGATGCGCAATAGCAAACAAAGCCAACTCGAGCCGCGTTGACACGCCGGTCTTGTCGAAGATATTCGAGAGATGGCGCTTGACGGTTTCTTCGCTCAGAGTGAATTGCTTGGCGATGTCGCGGTTGGAGCAGCCCTCGACGATGCAACCCACAACCTCGAGCTCACGCGGGGTGAGGCCGTAGGTTTTGCGTTGCGGCACCGCGGCCTGCTGCATCAGATCGTGCAGGGCGGTGACCAGATTGACCACGCGCTTGCCGCCGATCCAGTAGTCACCCGCGTGTACGGTGCGGATCGCCGTTTGCAGATGGCTGGCGAGCGCATCTTTGAGCACGATGCCGCGCGCCCCGATGTGCAGCGCCTCAATGATCTGCTGCGTGGTGATGGTAGAGGTGAGCAGCAGAATTTTGGCCGTCGAAGGGCCGTTCATGATCGCGCGCATGGCCTCAAGCCCAGGCAGGCGCGGCATGGAAACATCGAGAAGAAGAATGTCAGGTTGCTTTTCGAGGGTTTCTGTGATGGCCTCGTCGCCATCGGTGGCGTCGCCTACCACTTCAAAGCCCTCGGATTCCGTGAGCATGTTGCGCACGCCAATGCGGACAACCGGGTGGTCATCCGCCAGAACAATTCGAATAGGTCGATCCATCTTGGCTACGTGCCTCCGCGCAAGCCAGCCCTCGCAAGATGAGACGCGACAGGTCAGGCAGGCATCTCAGCATCCAGCATATTCTGCAACCGTTGGGTAGCGCTGCGTAAATCGCTGAGTAAAGCTGCGCTGTTATCCAACTGGTTATCCCCGGACTGGCTATCCCAACCCTCGAGCCGCGCGCCCAGCCTCGCCGCCTGGAGAGCCCCGGCCATGCCGCAGCCGCCTTTGATGGCGTGACCGATGCGCCGGACCTCGGCGCCGTCGCCTTTGGCCATAGCAGCCGCAAGCGCCTCAATGCGCAGGCCTAGATCGGTGACAACGGCCTGATACACCTCGCGCACCGCGGCCTCGGACATGAGCGTGCGCAACTGCGCGAGAGTTTCCCGGCTGACTACAGGTTCATTGGGATCGAGGTCGACTGTACTGACCGGCGAGGCCCAACGCTCCAGCCGGCCGCCTTCGAGGAGCTTGCGGAAGGCGTCGGCGCTGAAGGGCTTCAGCAGAAAGCCGTCGGCGGATGCCGTTAATTCCTGCGCTGGGTTACTGCCGCTGACAACATAGAGGCGCGCGTAGCTGCGCGCGCGCAACTCGCAGATTAACTGCGTTCCGCTCAGACCCGGCATCTGCGAATCCATCAGGATCACATCGGGCCGAAGCACCTGCGGTCGGTCTTGTGCCGCGGTGAGCAACACAAGGGCAGCGGCGCCATCCTCCGCGGTGTGAACGGTGTAGCCATTCATGGTTAGAACCGTGGCCGTGACTTCACGGCTGACCAAGTCATCGTCGATGAGCAGGACCAGGGGGAGCGCGTTCTGAGAGGTGCGCTCGAACATACATCTAGTGTGCATCTTGCGCGCGGCGGTGCGGTAGAAAATCTTGCCGTGGTAATCGAGTTGGTTCTGATGCACGGGCGCACCATCCCACTCATGTCCCTAAAAAGGCGCGGAAAAGGATGGGGCGCGGATGCGGCATTTCATTGCCGAATCAATTGTGCGAAGCATCAGCCGTCGCGGGCAAGTCTAGCGACGAGGCCGCGGGCAGATCCTGGCCGCTATGCCAGGCGCGAACCGCCGTCTCAAACTGGTTGCCGCGGCGCTGCCACCGTTCGATTTCCAGATCGTAACGGACGGTAACATTGTTGAGCCAGTAAGGACGATTTTCACCGAGCCAAACCTGGCTGTACTCGGCCTTGAGCGCCGAATAGCCGTCGCGGAGATCCTGGCAGCGGCCATTGTTGCTGCTGATCTCCTCGAGCATTTGGTTCGCAGACCTGCGCTGCGTCTTGTCGTGCTGTTGCGCAAAGGCCTGTGCGTAGTCCGAGGCGATCTCCTGGGCAAGCTGGAACTTGAGGCCGATGAAATCGAGACGGCGCGCGCCGAGATCCATGGCAGTTAGCGCCTCCGGCTCCGCGAGTTTGGGATTGCCGGCGCGGACCTCGGCCAGCAAGACGATGGCGCGCTCGGCATGAAGGCGCAGGTCATGCGCCTGCGGCAGGAGCTTCGCAGAAACCTCCTGCCCCTGCGCGCTCCAGGGATCGAGCCAGAAAAGCTCATCGCTGTTCATGCGTGTCTTGGCGGCGCCGAGAGCTTCCGTCGCGGCCATCAGTTCTTTCTCGGCTTCGTTAATTTTCCCCGTGGGATCGAGATGGAAGATAGCGCCGTAGGCGTCCTGGTAATTTGCGATGGAGCTTTCGCCGGGCTGCCACGCCGCCACCGCGCCGAAGAGCACGCCGTACCAATCCATGTTGAAGAGGCCTTCGCCGTCGTCGTTCCACACGGTGGTGAGCGCGCCAGTCGATCCCAGCCGCTGCCCGTCGCGAATGAATCCCTGAATGTTCCAGAGCGCGGTTTTGGCTACGGGGTAGACCTCGTTCCAATTCGCGTCGCCGGGCGCTACCCAGGTTTCGATGCCGTTCTTGGCGAAGGGCTCGATCATCTTGTCGAAGCCGCTCGTGCTCCAGTAATTCCAGGGCACCGCGATCATATCTTTGGGCAGGCCAGAGACGGCGTCGGGATTGGCGTCGCCGATATCGCCCCAAAAGAGCAGGCGGCGGTTGAGCGGGGCAAGCTCGTCGTGAATCTGTTTGAGGAAGTCGACATACACAGGCCCGTAGCCCTTCTGCTCGACTGCTTCGCGGGTGCGGCCCAAGCCGAGGTCGAAGGTTTCGTCGGCGCCGATGTGGATGAAGGGCGAGGGGAACTCCTGTGCGATCTGGGTGAACCAATCCTTGATGAGCGGAAGTGTGCCGTCCTGGCCGGGCGCGAGCACATGGCCGTGGGGAGTTTCCGCCAGATCCTGGTAAAGCTCGTATTTGAGCACGTGATGCAGATGGCCGAAGGCTTCCTGCTCCGGCAAAACGGTGATGTGATACTGGCGGGCGTAGGCCACCAGCTCCGCGGCCTCGGCGGGCGTAAGCGAACTGCCGGGCGGCGCAGCCAGCGGCTGGTTGGGATAAAGCAGCGTGTGCTCGAAGTACGGCGAGTAGATGTTGATCTTGAATGCGGCGAAGACGCGAATCTGGCGCTTCTGGAATTCGAGCGTGGGAAACGGGCCGCGCGAAAGATCGTCGTCAATGCCCCTGTATTTCATCGCCGGCCAGTCGCGCGCCGTGCCCGTCGGCAGCACGCGGGCCGCACCGGGCGACGGCAGCAACTGCTTGAAGGTCTGCACGCCGTAAAAGACACCCGCACCGGTAGCGCCGACAATCGTGGCTTCGTGCTGTTCGACGATGAGAACGTAGCCCTCCGATTCCATCACCGCATCGAAGGTCAGATGATTGCGCGCCAGGATAGCCTTCGCTGCCGCGGAGTCCGTACGCAGGAGCGTGATGCGATAAGGCGGCTGCGCGGCCGCATGCGAATCCTCGGCGGAGGGCGCGATGCGCTTGACCGCGTCCTCCAGATCGCGCGCGGCGAACTCGTCTTCTGCATCGCGGCCGGGAACGGCGACCAGAACTCTGGCCGGCAAATTGGTGGTTTGCCCAAAATTGGCCTCGCGCGGCGCGGGCAGAAGCTTCACCTGCGTTTGCGCGGCGCAGAGTGCAGACGCCGTGACGAGGCAGAGAAGCATTACGACGTTGCGGAAGGGAGCCGAGGAGGAGGATTTGCGACTTGCCAATTGCGACCGCCTTGAGTTGAAGGGTTTTGAGCAGATGGACCCGATGCGACCATTGTAGACTGAGGAATCGCCAGGTTTTGCACTTCGGCAAGCGGCTCTGCCCTCGCCGTGCACCGAGTTGTGAAAGGGGTAGATCAAAGAGATGAGCGCCACCGCCTCTCCGCACGCATTCACGCCGCCTGATTCTGCCACGATACGTCGCTACAACGCATTTCTGCTGCTGGTGGCAGGCCTGGGTGGTCTGCTCTACGGCATCGATGTCGGCATCATTGGCGGCGCGTATCCGTACCTGGCGGCGACGTCGGGCCTGACCGCATCGCAACTCTCAGTCATTGTGGCGGCGGTGCTGCTGGGCAGCGTGCTTTCGACGCTCTTTGCCGGACTGCTGGCCGACTGGATGGGCCGAAAGCCACTGATGATCTTAAGCGGGTGCACATTTGCGCTGAGCATTCCAATCATTGCGCTCTCTCAGGGCTACGCGCCGCTGTTCTTCGGCCGCTTGCTCCAGGGCATGAGCGGCGGACTCATCGGCGTGGTGGTTCCGCTGTATCTTGCCGAGTGCCTCTCCGCATCGAATCGCGGAAAGGGCACAGCCATATTTCAATGGCTGCTAACGCTGGGCATTGTGGCTGCGGCGCTGATCGGCATGTACTTCAGCTATCGCGTCGCGGCCGTGACAAAGCTCAACGATGCAACGGCGCTTTCCCATTTTGAAGATCACGCATGGCGCAGCATCTTTTGGGTTTCGCTGCCGCCGGGACTGTTGTTTGTGCTGGGCGGATTCTTTGTGACCGAGTCGCCGCGCTGGCTGTTCCGGCGTCAGCGCAGAGAAGCCGCCTATAAGGCGCTGCTCAAGTCCCGCAGCCCGGAGCAGGCGTCGCGGGAACTCGAAGAGATGGCGGCTACGGCGCACGCAGCGGCAAGCTCGAACGGCGAGCGGGTTCGCGATTCGCTGCTGCGGCGCAAATACCTGATTCCCTTCCTGCTGGCGTGCGTCATTCTCGCTTTCAACCAGGCCACGGGCATCAACTCCATCATCGGGTACAACGCGGGCATTCTGCTGCAAAGCGGGTTGAGCGATCTTGCGTCGCACTGGGGTTACGTGATCTTTACGGTGATGAATTTTATGGCGACCACGATCGGCATGGTACTGGTGGACCGCAAGGGCCGTAAATTCCTGCTCGTGATGGGCACATGCGGCGTGATCGTGGCCACGGCCGGCGTGGGTCTGCTGTTCAGAACCACCGAAAAGGTCGGCGTGGATTGCCGCAATGCCGTGCAGGCTCTCGCCGGACCCAATCAGGAAATGACTTTACGGTTCGACCCGGCAGAGGCGAGCAAATTGCTGCAAGCCGCGGGCGGCGCGGGCGGCCCCATCGACAGCCACCGCGCTTCGCTGGCAATTATCTACTCTTACGGCGACTTTACTGCTGCCACAAACTATGTGCGCTCAGACGATGCCGCGGCTGAGCCCATCAAGATCACGCGCGCCAGTTGCGTGCCGGCCAACAAGATTGAGGCGCTCTTCAAAAACCCTTTTGCCAATCTCGACGCCGCGCAGACCGCGCCGCTGAAGATCGAAAAGGCCCTGGTGGGGAGCGTGCCTGAAGCCGGGCACGGCTGGCTGGTGGCGCTGGGGCTTTACCTGTTCATCGCGTTCTACGCCCTGGGGCCAGGCGTCGTGGTGTGGCTGGCGCTGAGCGAGCTTATGCCCACGCGCATCCGCTCCAACGGCATGAGCGTTGCGCTGGTTCTCAACCAGATGGTGTCGACCACGCTCGCCGCCATCTTTCTGCCCTTCGTAAGCAAGCACGGCTACTCGTCGATCTTCTTCCTGTTCGCGGCATGCACCGTGGTTTATCTCGCGGTTGCGGCGTTCTTCCTGCCGGAGACGAAAGGCAAGACGCTCGAAGAGATTGAAGCGCACTTTGAAGGGAAAGCAGCTACTAGCTCCTAGCTGCTAGCTTTTCGTTCCGGGCGCGGTCTCATTTTTCGACCACAGCTTTGGAGAGATTCCGCGGGCGGTCGACGTCGACGCCGTGCTCAAGCGCCATGAAGTAGGCGAAGAGTTGCAGCGGCACAACTTCAAGGATGGGCAGCAGGTATTCGCTGGCTTGCGGAATGAAGATACAATCATCCGCGAGCGCGGGAACCTCTGTGTCTCCGGCATCTGCCAGCGCGATGACGCGCGCGCCCTGCGCCTTCATGTCGGCGAGAAGCTGCAAAGTTTTTTCGTAGCGCAATACTGAGGCTTCGAGCGTGCGGTCGACCGTGGCGAGCACAACCAGCGGCACCTGGTCGCTGACCAGGGCGTTCGGGCCGTGCTTGAGCTCGCCTACCGGGTAGCCCTCGGCGTGCACGTAGGAGGATTCCTTCAGTTTGAGTGCGCCCTCGCGGGCAATGGCGTAGTGAATGCCGCGGCCGAGATAGAGAAACGTAATGGCCGATGCGTATTTCGCGGCGAGCGCGGCCGCCTGCTCGCGCCACGCGTCAAGATGAGACGAAAGCTCGCCGGGCAGCGCGCTGAGTTCGGCGATGTGCGCCGAGACGGCTGCGGAATCCATGCGGCCCAGGCGCACGCCTTCGTAAAGCGCCAGCAGATAGAGCACGGCCAACTGGCAGGTGAAGCTCTTGGTGGCGGGAATGGCTTTTTCGACGCCCGCGGCCAGAGGCATGGAGACATCGGCCCCGACGGCCATGGTGGACTCGGCGTGATTGGTAATGGCGAGAGATTTGTGGCCCTGGCGATGCGCTTCTTCAAGCGCGGCGAGGGTGTCGCTGGTTTCGCCGGATTGCGAGAGGACGAGCACGCTGGGATGACGCAGGTCGACATACCCTGGGCCGCCGCGGCAACAGTACTCGCTCGCGTATTCGACATCGACCGCGAGGCCGCAAAGATCTTCGAGAAGGATTTCGCCGTACAGTCCACTGTGCCGGCTCGAGCCGCTGGCTGCGATGAGGACTTCGCCCGCGGCGTTGGGCCAGTCTGCGAGTTCCGCAGCGACTTCGGGCTTCAACGACTGACCGGAAAGATAAAGATCGAGAGTGCGCTCGAGCGCCTGTGGCTGCTCGTAGATTTCGCGCAGCATGGCGTGAGGAAAGGCGGCGTGAGGGGAGTTGGGCATGGCATTCGATCCGGCGGCACAAAACCTGCTTGAGAAACAGGCTCCTCTTTCATGATAGCTGTTGCCGATGGAAAAACAGGCTGCACGCCCTCATCGCTTTAGAACAAGCGGAAGTCGACGCGGACCGCGATCGCGACGGGGACGGGTTTGCCATCTTTGGTGCCGGGCTTGAAGCGGTATTGGCGGATGGCTTCAATGGCCTTTTCGTCGAGGCCCATGCCGAGCGCGCGAATGATGTGCACGTTTTGCGGATTGCCGTGCGTGTCGACGATGAGACCCACCATGCAGATGCCCTGATACTTCTGGCGGCGCGCCTCGTCGGAGAATTCCGCTTCACGTTCGAAGAGGAGCGAGGGCGCAACGACGCCGGACTGGCCGGGATAGAAGATGCCGATGCTGTCGCCGGGGCCCCAGCCGCGATCGCCATTGCCTGGTCCGTATTCGCCGTTTTTGTCGGTGCCGATACCGTTGGGACCGCCGGGGCCGCTGGATAGGAGAGTCGCGTTCGTGGAGCCGTGCACGCCGATCGAGGGCATTGTGCTGTCGTCGGGCAAGCGAATGGCGATGGTAGACTGCTCGGCCAGCTTGGGCTGCACGATCACGGGAATGATGGGCGGGGCCAGAGGCGTGGCGGAGTAGAGCGGAGCGCGGCCTTCGGTGGGGGCGACCGGGTCGTTGGCTCCGCCACCGTTGCCGCCGTTGGAGGCAGGGCGCGGCGCGAAGATCGGGGAGTCGGAGATGTGGATGGGAGCCGTGTTCGGCGACGGCACGAAGTGAGTGATAGCGGCTTTCATGCCGAGCAGGACGAACACGGCTACGATGCCGCCATTGACCACTGTTGCCGTGCCGATGGCCCAGGGGTTGGTGTGCGCGGCCATGCGATCGGACAAGAGCGCGAAGGCCTGGCTTTCGCGCGCGATGGCGCGAAAGCGTGAGGAATCGGAGCGATGCATAGACACCTCTGGCGCGCGCTCAATGGCCGGTCGGATTCCGGGTTCAGAGCGCAGCGAGTGAAGAATTCCTCGAAGTCTCGATGTCCGATAGACGAAATGCGGCGAAAGTGGTTACCCAGAAAGTGAGCACAAAAACCAAAGGCGCAGCCGATTGGCTGCGCCCGTGGATTGGCCCTGGAGGAGGGCTGTTTGATGAACGCTACTTGTTGGTGTGCGCCATTCCCGTCTTCTCTTCGAGAGCGGCCTGTGCCGCGGCGAGACGCGCCGTGAGCAGGCGGAAGGGCGAGCAGGAGACGTAGTTGAGATCGATCCTGTGGCAGAACTTGACGGACTCTGGATCGCCGCCATGTTCGCCGCAGATGCCGACCTTGAGATTCGGCCGCGTGTTGCGTCCCTTGGCTACGGCCATCTTCACCAGTTGGCCCACGCCCACCTGGTCGAGGGTGGCGAAGGGGTCCTGCTTGAAGATGCCGAGCTTGAGATACGCGGGCAGGAAGTTGTTGATGTCGTCGCGCGAGATGCCGAAGGTGGTCTGCGTGAGGTCGTTGGTGCCGAACGAGAAGAACTCGGCCTCTTCCGCAATTTGATCGGCAGTCAAAGCGGCACGCGGAATCTCGATCATGGTGCCAACCTTGTAGTCGACCTTGGCCTTCTTCTCCGCGAAAACCTCTTCGGCCACGCGGCGAACGATGGCGGCCTGGTTGCGCATTTCCTCGATGGACCCGATGAGAGGAATCATGATCTCGGGATGCGGGTTGCCGCCCTTCACCTTGACCGCAACCGCGGCCTCAATAATGGCGCGCGCCTGCATCTCGGTAATCTCAGGGAACGTAATGCCGAGACGGCATCCACGCAACCCGAGCATGGGGTTCTGCTCGTGCAGTTCTTCCACGCGCGCGAGAAGCGTGCGCAGTTCCTTGAGCTTGGGCGAGCGGGGCTTGGTGTCTGTGAGGTGCTGGATTTCGACCAGCAGGTCCTCGCGCTTGGGCAGGAACTCGTGCAGCGGCGGGTCGATCAAACGGATGACCACGGGCAGCGCTTCCATGGCCTTGAAAAGACCGGCGAAATCGGAACGCTGCATGGGCAACAGTTTTTTCAAGGCCGCGCGGCGGTCCTTCTCGTTGTCGGCCAAAATCATGGCGCGCATGTGCTCGATGCGATCCTCTGCAAAGAACATGTGCTCGGTGCGGCAGAGACCGATGCCCTGAGCGCCAAATGTGCGAGCCATTTTGGCGTCACGTGGAATGTCGGCATTGGCCCAAACCTGGAGCCGCCGAACCGGGTCGACCCAGCTCATGAACTTCACGAGATCGGGATCGTCGGGCTGGGCTTCGAGGGTCTTGAGCTGGCCGGCGATGACGCGGCCGGTGGTGCCGTCGAGCGAGAGGTAATCGCCTTCCCTGAAGGTCTTGCCCTTGACGCGCAATTCCTTCTTGGCTTCGTCGACCACGCAGTCGCCTGCGCCGGCCACGCAGCACTTGCCCATGCCGCGAGTGACGACGGCGGCGTGCGAGGTCATGCCGCCGCGCGAGGTCAGAATGCCGTCGGCAACTTCCATGCCGGCGATGTCCTCAGGCGTGGTTTCGCCGCGGACCAGGATGATGGACTTCCAGCCCTTCTGGTGTTGCTTCACGGCTTCCTCGGCGGTGAAGACGATTTGCCCCACAGCCGCACCGGGCGAAGCCGGCAATCCGGTCGCGAGCACTTCGATCTTCTCGCCCTTTTCCACGAGGCGCGGAACCAGGAAATCGTAAAGTTGGTTGGGCTCGACGCGGAAGATGGCTTCCTCCTGCGTGATGAGGCCTTCGCGCACCATGTCGATGGCAACGCGGACCGCGGCCAGGCCGGTGCGTTTGCCGTTGCGCGTTTGCAGCATGTAGAGCTTTCCATCCTGGATGGTGAACTCGAAGTCCTGCATGTCGCGGTAGTGCTTTTCCATGCGCCGCGTGATGTCCTTCAACTGCTCGTAGACCTTGGGCATGCCCTGCTCAAGCTCGCTGATGGGGTTGGGAGTGCGCACGCCTGAGACCACATCTTCGCCCTGCGCGTTCATAAGGTACTCGCCGAAGAACACATGCTCACCGGTGGCGGGATTGCGCGTAAAGCCCACGCCAGTGCCGGAGTTCTCGCCGAGGTTGCCGAAGACCATGGCCTGCACGTTCACTGCTGTACCAATCGAGTCGTCAATGTGGTTGATGCGGCGATAGGTCTTGGCGCGATCGTTTTGCCAGCTCCTGAAAACGGCATCGCGGGCGGCTGAAAGTTGTTCCAGCGGATTCTGCGGGAAGTCCTTGCCGGTCTCTTTCTTCACCAGCTTCTTGTATTCTTCGATGATCTTTTTGAGCGCGTCGGGCTGGAGTTCGTAATCGAACTTCACCTTCTTGGCGGCCTTTACGCCGTCGAAAATGTGCTCAAACTTCTTCTTCGGAATGTCGAGAACCACGTCGCCGAACATCTGGATGAGACGGCGGTATGAGTCGTATGCAAAGCGGGGATTATTGCTTAGCTTGGCCAGAGCTTCGACGGCCTTGTCGTTGAGGCCCAGGTTCAAAATCGTGTCCATCATGCCGGGCATGGAAAACTTTGCGCCTGAGCGGACCGAAACCAACAGCGGATTGTCGCCCTGGCCCAGCTTCTGGCCCTGCAACTGCTCGAGCTTGGCAAGCGCCGCGAGAATCTCCTTGTCGATCTTGGGGCTGACCTTGCCGCGCATGTACTCGCGACAGGCCTCGGTCTGGATGGTGAATCCGGGAGGAACCGGCAGACCCGCGTTGGTCATCTCGGCCAGGCCGGCGCCTTTGCCGCCCAGCACATCCTTCATTTTTCCGTTGCCATCGGCCTTGCCGCCGCCGAAGAAATACACATACTGCTCAGTCGAACTTGAGGTCGCATCGGCGACGGGTGGTTCCAATACAGCTTGAGTCATTCGGTCAAATCTCCATCGTAGGATTCCGCTTCGCGGTCCACATGCAAGGGTAACGGAACTCGGGGCCTGAGCGCCAATGGGAAGCGGCGAAACGGGCAGAGCAAGCCAAACCCTCAAAAAAATGGGACTGCGCCGGGCGGGCAGTGTCCCAATTAGGAATATCGTCTGCGGGTTAGGAATGCCTGTGCCACGGGTCACACGGGATGCGCGAGGTGGTGGATGGCGACTCCACGGGTAGGCACAACGTATTGCAATTTGATACGAATCCGGCGGTTCGGCGCGGTTTCCGCCGGGAATTTGGACAAATCAGGCCGCGGTTTCCTGCAACTGCTGCCCACAATAAGGAACTGTCTCCGCATTTTGGGAAACAAGGAGCTTGTCCAGCCCGACGATGGCAAGGATCTCCCGTACATGCTGCGAGGGGTTCGAGAGGTCGAAGCGGTAGCCGGCCTTGCAGGCGTCGCAATAGAGCGTGATGAGCGCGGCGAGGCCGGCGGCGTCGATGCGTTCGGTGTTTTCGAGATCGAGAGTGACATGTTGCCGGCGCACCAGCGGCTCCAGGCGCTCAAGGAACTGCTGTTCGTTGCCGCGCACCAGTTCGGTGAGCTCGGGCAGAGCGATGGGCGGAGCGATTTGGGAAGAATTTGCCGTGGTCATGGAACCTCCGTCGGGGAACCGTTCGCCATCATCGTTGCGTGAAGCGCGTCTCAAAGCGATTGCGGGAGCTATGCTGAAATCGCAAGGGGGCAAACTGTTCATCTGTTGATACGCGAAGAAGCACATTTCGGTTCCATGGCAGCGCCGGCAGTTAAGGCTGGCCGGGAAGTTGTGCGGGATGCGGCGCGGGAAGTGGCTCTGGCTGCGGGGTTTACCGAGGCCGGCCTGGTGGCGATTCCCTATGCGGCCGAGGAGCGCGATGCGGAGCGGTTCGCCGCGTGGGTGCGCTCGGGGCGCGCGGGAACCATGCAGTATCTCAAGCGGACCGGCGAAGACGGACGGCTGACGCGGGAGCGTGTGCGCGTTCCCTTCCCCTGGGCGCGCTCGGCGCTGGTGTGCTTTGCCAGCTACCAGCACGCAGACGCACCCCTCTCAACCAAGATGCAAGGGCGCGCGAGCGCGTGGATTGCGCGGTATGCCTGGTCCAGTCGTGTATTGCCAAGTCGGAGCGATGCACAGGGCCAGCGGCGGCCGAGCGATTATCACAAGGTGCTGCTGAAGAAATTGCGCGAAGTCGAGGCGCGGCTGCACGCGGAGTTGGGTGAGTTCGAGTCGCGCTGCTACGTGGACACGGGCCCCGTGGTGGAACGCTCGCTTGCCGTGGCGGCCGGCCTGGGATGGGCGGGCAAAAACACGTGCCTCATTCATCCCCAACTGGGCTCGTGGGGATTTCTTGCGGTGCTCTTGACGTCACTCGAAGTGAAGAAGGGAGCAAGGGAGCAAGGGAGCGAGGGAGCGAGCCAGCGAGTCGGCGACACAGCCGCGAAAGGGCACGACTTCAGTGGTGCCGAAGACGCCGCGAAAAACAGCGGGGCTTTAGCCCCTGAGGGAAGTTCATTCGAAATCCCCGATCATTGCGGCACCTGCCGGCGCTGCATCGAGGCCTGCCCAACGCATGCGCTTGATGTGCCCTACCAGATGGACGCGCGGCGCTGCATCTCCTATCTGACCATCGAGTACAAGGGGCCGATTGCCGAGGAGCTGATGCCAGGCATGGGCCGCCAGGTTTTCGGTTGCGACATCTGCCAGGATGTGTGCCCCTGGAATGAAAAAGCACTGCGCAGCGGCCCGATCGTTGTCGATGCGGATCTTGAACCGCGCGCGGAACTGATCAATCCCGCGCTCGATTGGCTCGCCGCCCTCGACGAAAAGTCCTTCGAGCGGGAGTTCAACGGCTCGCCGGTGCGCCGCGCGGGATTCTGGGGCCTCAAGCGCAACGTGGCCATTGCCATGGGCAACAGCGGACTTGCACAGTTCGCGGCAAAACTCGAAGAATGGGCCGCGGCCGGCGACGACGGCTTGCGCACGGCCGCACAATGGGCGCTGGCAAAGCTCCGCACGTAAACCATCCGCGGCGAGCCCGCGATCTAAATCCTTCCGGTGCTTTCGCCACCCTTCCAGCCGCGCCACTCATGCAGATCGGACCTAGCGAGCTATCCTTAAAAGAGCGCCACCCAGAACAGCGCGTCAAACACCGAGAGACCTGAAACAGAAACAGGCTCGAGGAAAGGACTCGACCGTTGGCCGAAGACTCACACTCTGTTCTCGACGAAGCTCGCGACGCCGGCGCGACGCTTGCGGCCGTAGCCCAAGGTCCTCCGGAGCCGGCCAAAGAGTCGAAATGGTACCTCTGGCGCAAGAGCGGCACGGCGCTCGTCGCCTACCTGCTCGATAGCGAGGTGCACACCTTCGCCTTCAGCGTGGCGGCCAATGCCATCATCTCTTTCATTCCCTTCGTGGTGCTGCTTGACATGCTGGCCAAGTCGGTCTTTCACTCGCCGGCGATGGTCAGCGTGGTCAGCGACATGGTGAATTACTACCTCCCGACGCATACGCACGATGCCGACTGGGTTGTGAATAACATCATGAAAGAAGCCGTCGTCCCGGCGACCCGGCACGGTGTGCAAGCTTTCTCGCTGGTGATGATTCTCATCTCCTGTACTGGAATTTTCTTGCCTTTGGAGGTAGCTCTCAACCAGGCCTGGGGTGTGGCCAAGAGCCGCAACTACCTGTTCAACCAGACCATCGCCTTCGGCCTGGCGTTGTTGATGGTAGGGCTAGGTGTGGTCAGCATGGTGGCAAATGTGAGCGTGGACAAGGTGTTCGCCGTAATCCTGGTGCACGACTCAGACAACTGGTTTTTCCGGGCTCTGAAATACTCCGACGACGTATTGAAGTTTGTTTGGCTTGTCATTTCGACGGGCGCCGCATCGATTGCCTTTTTCTTTTCGGTCTACTACCTGCTGCCGAATCGCAAAGTGCCATGGCGGCCGGTGTTGCGCACGTCGATCGTTACAGGCGCCGTGTGGCTGATTTCGAGGTTTATCTATGCAGCCGTGCTGCCCTATCTGAACTTGGAGTCGGTCTACGGACCGTTCTATGTATCCGTCGGGTTGCTGTTCTGGGCTTATATCTCCGGCCTGATCATGTTCGCCGGAGCGCAGTTCAGCGTGGCGCGCTGGGGCAATGCAGGGAGTAGTAAGTAGGGAGTAGGGAGTAGAACACTCCAGTCGGCGGCTAGTTTTTCTATTCCCTATTGGCTACTCCCTATTCCCTGTTTTTTCGCTTTGTATTCGCCATCCCTTTTGCGCTACTCTCAGAAAAGCGTGTCTCCCGAGCAGCCCCATTCCGAATCAAAGATCGACCCCTGTGCCGACGCCATGGCCTGCTTTCACCCGGTTACGGCAGCGTGGTTCAGGGCGGTCTTCGACGCGCCCACGGCGCCGCAGCGCATGGGCTGGCCGGTCATTGCGCGTGGAGAGAGTGCGCTGATCCTGGCGCCGACCGGCACGGGCAAGACGCTGGCTGCGTTTTTGTGGTGCCTGGACCGGCTGATGCTGGAAGACAGAGATCAGAGACCAGAGATCAGAGATCGGAATGCCCCGCGAGACGAGCGCCGCGGTTGCCGTATTGTCTACGTGTCACCGCTAAAGGCGCTGGCCGTGGACGTGGAGCGGAATTTGCGCTCGCCTCTGGCCGGCATGGCCAACATGGCGCGGCGCATGGGCGTCCTGTTCCACGAGCCGCAGATCAGCGTGCGCACCGGCGACACGCCGCAACGCGAGCGCGCCCGCTTCGCGCGCCACCCCGCCGACATCCTCATCACCACGCCCGAGTCGCTCTATCTGCTGCTGACGTCGCAAGCGGCCGAGGCACTGCGCACCGTGGATACCGTCATCATCGACGAGATTCACGCGCTGGTGCCCACCAAGCGCGGCGCGCATCTTGCGCTGACTTTGGAGCGGCTGGCGGCGCTGACGGGGAAGCCCCTGCAACGCATCGGCCTCTCGGCCACGCAGCGGCCACTCGAAGAAGTGGCGCGGTTTTTGGGCGGGATTGAAGTACAGGGAGCGAGGGAGCAAGGGAGCGAGGGAGCGAGAAAACCCGCGGCAAATGAGGATGGAGAACAGAAAGTCGAAGATCGGGAATCAGACCTCAGCTCTCAGGTCGCCGATTCCTTGCTCCCTTGCTCCCTTGCTCCCTCGCTCCCTGACGCGGCCGAAGCCGCATCGCTCCGCTATCGTCCCGTAACCATCGTCAACGCCGCCGCGCCCAAGCAACTGAAGCTGCGCATCGAGGTTCCGGTGGAGGACATGGCGCGCCTCGGCGAGATGGAGGAGATTCCTTCGGGGCCGGCCTCGCAAACGCCGCGCCGCGTTTCCATCTGGAACGCGATCCATCCGCGGCTGCTCGAAATCATTCGCGAGCGCAACTCGACAATTCTTTTTGTGAATTCGCGCCAGACTGCCGAGCGGCTGGCCGGCGCGTTGAACGATCTTGCCGGCGAACCCATCGCCCGCGCCCATCACGGGTCGCTGGCCGCGGCGCAGCGGTCGGTCATTGAAGAACAACTCAAGGCCGGGCAGATTCGCGCGCTGTGCGCGACGTCGACGCTAGAGCTGGGCATCGACATGGGCGCCGTGGATCTCGTGATTCAGATCGAGTCGCCGCCTTCGGTCGCGAGCGGTATGCAGCGCATCGGCCGCGCCGGCCATCACGTGGATGCTGTGAGCGAGGGAATTCTCTTTCCCAAATACCGCGCCGATCTCGTGGCCTGCGCCGCCGTAACGCGTGCCATGCACGAAGGGCACATCGAGTCCACGCGGTTTCCGCGCAACCCGCTCGACGTGCTGTGCCAGCAGTTGGTGGCGATTGTTGCGAGTGCAGGGAGCAAGGGAGCGAGGGAGCGAGGGAGCAGAAGACAGAGATCAGAGATCAGAGAACAGAGATCAGTCGCGCAGCCAGGATTCGATTTTGCAACCGGAGAAGATACTAACTCCGCGAACACCGCTAACCCCGCTAACTCCGCTGTCGCCGCCGAAGTTCCCGTCGACTATCTCTTCGACATGGTGCGCCGGGCGGCGCCGTTTGGGTCGCTTTCGCGAACGGCCTTCGAGGGCGTGCTCGATTTGCTCAGCGGCCGCTACCCTTCCGATGAGTTCGGCGAGCTGCGCCCGCGGTTGACGTGGGACCGCGTGCGGAACGTAGTCACGGCGCGCGACGGTGCGGCGCGGCTTGCCATTCTCAATGCCGGAACCATCCCCGACCGCGGTCTCTATGGCGTTTTCCTTGCATTCACTGAGGGCAAGTCGGTGCGCGTGGGCGAACTCGACGAGGAGATGGTCTTCGAGTCGCATCCCAACGAGACTTTTATTTTGGGCGCGTCGACGTGGCGCATCACCGACATCACGCATGACCGCGTGCTGGTAACGCCCGCGCCCGGCGAGCCGGGCAAGATGCCGTTCTGGAAAGGCGATGGGCCGGGGCGCCCGCTCGAGTTTGGCCGGCGCATCGGCGCCATGGTCCGCGAGCTGCGCGCGTTGCCGCAGGCGGCTGCGCTCACGCGCCTCGTCACCGAGCACGATCTCGATCCCGGCGCGGCAGAAAATCTGCTGCGCTTTCTCGCCGACCAGGCCGAGTCGACCGGGCAGGTTCCCGACGACCGAACGATCGTTGTGGAGCGCGTTCGCGACGAGCTGGGCGACTGGCGCGTATGCGTGCTCACGCCCTTCGGCAGCCGCATCCACATTCCCTGGGCCATGGCGGTGAGCGCGCGGATTCGCGCTGCCGGCGGGCCGGAGGTAGAAACACTTTGGGGCGACGACGGATTCGTTCTGCGTTTTCCTGATACCGACGAGCCGCCCGATTCAGATTGGATTCTCGTCGAGTCCGCCGAGGCGATGCAGCTTGTGCTGCGCCAATTGGGCTCGACGGCGCTGTTTGCGGGGCGTTTTCGCGAGGCTGCGGGTCGCGCGTTGCTCTTGCCGCGCCGCCGCGCCGACCAGCGCTCGCCGTTGTGGCAGTTGCGCAAGCGTTCCTACGATTTGCTTAGCGTGGCCTCGCGGTACCCCTCGTTTCCGCTGCTGCTCGAAGCTTATCGCGAGTGCCTGCGCGACGTGTTCGACATGCCGGCGCTCATTGAAACTCTGCGCGCCATCGAGCAGCGGCAACTTCGCGTGCACGTCGTCGAGACACGCAAGCCTTCGCCGTTTGCCTCGTCGTTGCTCTTCAGCTACGTGGCCAATTTTCTTTACGAAGGCGACGCGCCGCTGGCCGAACGCCGCGCTCAGGCGCTCTCCATCAATCAGGATCAGTTGCGCGAGCTGCTGGGCGAAGCCGATCTGCGTGAGCTGCTCGATGCCGACGCCATCGCGGAAGTGGAAGAGGCTGCGCAATGTCTTGCGGAGAACTGGCGCGCGCGCTCGGCAGACGGAATTCACGATCTGTGCCTCAAGCTGGGCGATCTTTCGCGCGAAGAGTTGGCGCGGCGCGTGGTTTCGCCGGACCTGCTCACGCAAGTCGACCGGTTAATTCGCTCGCGGCGCTTGCTCGATCTGCGCATCGCCGGCGAAAAGCGGCTCATCGCCGCCGAGGACGCCGCGCGTTACCGCGACGGGCTGGGCATTCCGTTGCCGCCGGGGCTCGCGGTTGCATTGCTGGAACCGGTGGCGCATCCCGTGCTCGAACTCGTGCGCCGCTACGCGCGCACGCATGGGCCGTTCACGCTGCGCGAGGCTGCGGATCGATTTGCACTCGATGCGGAAGCGGTGGAACATGTGCTGCGGCAGCTTGCAGCGGAAGGCCGCGTGCTTGAAGGCGGCTTCCGGCCGGGCGGACTTCACAGCGAATGGTGCGATGCGGAAATTCTGCGGCAGATTCGCCGAAAATCGCTGGCCCGGCTGCGCCGCGAAGTGGAACCGGTGGAGCAGTACACGCTGGCGCGCTTCCTCACGCACTGGCAGGGGCTGCTCGCGCCGCGACGCACGGGCACCGCGCACCTCGATGCGCTGCTGGACGCGATCGAAAATCTGCAAGGCGCGCCTTTGCCTGCATCGCTACTTGAAACTTCAATTCTGCCTGCGCGCATTGCCGATTACACGCCTGCGGGCCTCGATACGCTGGTGGCCGCGGGCGAAGTGACTTGGGCCGGAGTGGAACCGATTGGCGAGCGCGACGGCCGCATCGCGTTGTTTCTAGCCGACAAGCTGCCGCTGCTGGCGCAGAGGCGGCCGTTGGTGGATCCGCTGACCGAGCGCGAGGAAAAACTGCTTGCCGTGCTTGAATCCACGGGCGCGAGTTTCTTCGATGCGCTGCACCAGGCGGCGGGCTCAGGCTACCCTGGCGAGACGATCGATGCGCTCTGGAGCCTGGTGTGGCGCGGACTCATCACGAATGACTCGCTGCACGCATTGCGCGCATACATTGCGCGGCCTGACAGCGCACGCACGCCCCGCCGGTTGCAAACCGGCATGGTATTCCGCTCGCGTCGCACCACGCGGCCGACCGCGCAGGGAAGATGGTCGTTGCTGCCGCTACAGAGTGCGGGTCGGGAGACCCGCACGACAGCCGGTCTGGAGACCGGCGCTACAGGTGGTCCGACGGCAACCGAGCGCAGCCACGCACTGGCCCTGCAACTACTTCACCGCTACGGAGTGCTGCTGCGCGAATCGGTGGCGGCGGAAAATGTGCCGGGAGGATTCAGTGCGGTCTACGACGTGCTGAAGGCGCTCGAAGAAAGCGGACGCATTCGCCGCGGATATTTTGTCGGCGGCCTGGGCGCGACGCAATTTGCGTTGCCGGCTGCCGTGGATCTGCTGCGCCAATTGCGCACCGAACCGCCTCTCGAGAAACCGGAGTTCGTGCAACTGGCCGCCACCGATCCTGCGAATCCGTATGGGTCTGTGTTGCGCTGGCCCGAGCTGCCCGTCGCCGATGAGGATTCTGAATCCGCGCCGCGCGTCCTTACTCGAGCAGCGTATGCGGAAGTGATTCTGCGCAACGGCCGGCTGGTGGCATGGCTCAAGCGCGGCAATCCCAACCTGCTTGTATTTTTGCCCGCCGAAGAGCCAGAGCGCTCGCAAACGGCGGCAGGGCTGGCGCATTTCCTGTGTGCGCGCGGCCAGGCGCGCATGCACACCCACAGCCACGAAGGCGTGCTCATCACGACCATCAACGGGCAACCAGCCGCAGCACACTTCCTGGCGCGCTTCCTCATGGACGCGGGCTTTCATCCCGGCCCGCTCGGCATGCACCTGCGGCGGATTCATTTGCCGGTCGCACAAACCCACCCGCCCCGGCCCGAGGTGCAATAGATTATGCCTGAAGGCGACACCATTTTTCGCACCGCGCGCAACCTTGGCCGTGCGCTCGAGGGCAAACCTGTCACCGCGTTTCGCTCCACGTTTCCGTGGCTGATGCGCTTTAACGACGACACGCCGCTCGCCGGGCAAACTATCGACAAAGTCGAAGCACGCGGCAAGTGGCTGCTTGTGCATTTTTCCGGCGGCGGCATTCTGGCCTCGCATCTGCTGATGAACGGGCGCTGGCACATCTACCGGCGCGGCGAGCGCTGGCAGCTTGCGCACATCCACATGCGCATCGTGATTGAGAACGAGCAGTACCAGGCCATCGGCTTTCGCGTGCCCGTAGCGCGCATGCACACTCAACAGTCACTCGATCGCGATCTGCGCGTCGCCGTCGCAGAGAATGATCTGCTGCGCAAGGAGTTCGACGCCGCGGCGGCGCTCGAAAGGCTGAGGTCGCGCCCTGATGAAGCCATCGCCGACGCATTGCTCGACCAATCAGTGCTGGCCGGCGTGGGCAACGTCTTCAAATCGGAGATCTGTTTTGTCAACGGCCTGAATCCATTCCGCGCGGTCGGAACCCTCACCCGCGATGAGGCCGCAGCCGCCATTGCCTGCGCGCAAAAGCTTCTCCGCGCCAATGTGCTCGAAGACTCAGGTGACACGATTGTGACCTATCGCGGGCAGCAACGGCGCACCACGCACAACTCCGATCCGAGCCAGAGCCTGTGGGTCTACGGGCGAAACGGCGAGCCCTGCCGACGTTGCGGCGAACCCATCCGCCGCCGCATCCAAGGCGCGGACGCGCGCGTCACTTTCTGGTGCCCGCAATGCCAGCCCATGCCGGATGGCTCGGATGTGGATGGAACTTGAAAGGAAAAAATCCCCGCAACAGGAGGCACAATGAAGACACGCATAACTTCCCCGAAAGATAACGCTGAAGACCAACTTGCCGAGTGTATCGACAAGTTCACGCCGGAGATGGCCAAGGCGATTCGCGCCGTGCGGGCTGCCCTGCGCAAACGGCTGCCCACGGCGAATGAACTCGTCTACGACAACTACAACTTCTTCGTCATCGGCTACTGTTCAACTCTCAGGCCGTCCGATTGCATTGTCTCGCTCGTGGCCGACGCGCACGGCGTGCGGCTCGCGTTCTACTATGGTTCCACGCTTCCCGATCCAGCGGGAATCCTGCTGGGCAGCGGGAGTCAGAATCGATTCATCCATCTCGCGAGTGCGCGCGATTTGAGCAAGCCCGAAGTGGAAGCCCTGATTCGTGCGGCCGTTGCGCAGGGCAAAGCACCGTTGCCGGCGACCGGGCGAGGAACTCTGGTGATCCGCTCCGTCTCAGCCAAGCAGCGGCCGCGGCGTGTGCCGGAAAAGCCTGCGCGCCGGCGCTAGTTCGACGGCTTGCCGATGCCGAAGATCTTTTGCAGGATGTTGCGGTGGTCTTCTCCGCCCAGGCCTTTGTGGTCGCAGGTTTCGGTGGGCGCGGTGCCGTCGAGAAATGCCGCGGAGTAATCGTCGGGACATGCGCCGTCGGCCAGCAGGTTGGTGTTCTTGTCGAGAGTGATAATCTGCACGCCATCGGGCGGCGTGAACTCGTTGGTGTCGGAGTACTGCGGCAACAGGATGGCTTTTTTCATGAACGCTGCCCAGATGGGCGCGGCCACCTGCGCGCCCTGGATGCGGCCGCGATTTTCCGGATCGAGCGGGGTGTAATCGTCGTTGCCCACCCACACAATGCAGAGCAGGCTGCTGGTGTAACCGGCAAACCACGCGTCGTGATCGGTGCCGGTTTTTCCGGCAGCCGGCGCAGTAAAGCCCATGCCGCGCACGCCTGCGGCAGTGCCGCCGTTCATCACCGCCTCCATCATGTTGGTTGTGAGATAGGCGACGCGCGGGTCGAGCACCTGGCGTGTGGCGGGCGTGTAGTCATCGATGATGTCGCCTGTGGGCGTGCGCACGCTGGCCAGCATCCAGGGATCGATGTGGATGCCGTTGTTGGTAAAGATGGTGTAGGCCCCGGCCATATCGAGCGGCGTGGCGTCGTAGGAGCCGATGGCCATGGAAGGCGTGCCCTGCGCGCTCTTCACGCCCGCTGAGCGCGCCAGCGCGGCCACGCGATCGAGACCCACCATGATGGCCAGCTTGATGGTCGCGACGTTGTCCGATCGCATCAACGCGTAGCGCGCCGTGATTACGCCGTAGCTCTCGCCCTGAAAGTTATGCGGCGTGTACTCGTACGGCGTTCCTTCTCCGAAGGTGGCCTGCGAGTCGTCCAGCATGGTGACCGGCGAGAACAGGCTCGTCTGCTCCGGCAGCATCGTGCCTTCCACAGCCGTTTGAAAGGCGGATGCGTAGACGAACGGCTTGAAGATAGAGCCGGTGGGCCGATGCGAAACCGCGTGGTTCACCTGCGAGCTGCCGTAGTTGCGACCTCCCACCAAAGCCAGCACCTGGCCGGTGCGCGGATCGAGCGCGATCAACGCCACCTGCGGGTAGAGGTACGGTTTGCCCAGTTTTTTGTCGCGCGCGTGCACCGCATCAATCTTCGCGTCCACCATGTGGATCGTCGAGTCCACGGCTTCCGAGGCCAGGCGCTGTAGCTCCGGATCGAGCGAGGTGTAAATGCGCAGCCCTTCGCGGTTGAAATCGCGATCGCCCAGCCGTTGCGTCAACTGATCGTGCACCAGGTCGACAAAGTAGGGCGCTTCGCTTTCATCCACGCTGCCCGGGACCAGGTGCAGCGGCTCTCTCTTCGCGGTTTCGGCCTGATCCTTGCTTATGGCGCCGGTTTCCACCATCGAATCCAGCACCAGGTTGCGCCGCTCAATAGCCCGCTCCGGATGGTGGAAGGGATTCAGGCGGCTGGGACTTTGGATGAGCCCGGCGAGCAGAGCGCACTCAGCCAAATCGAGCTGAGCGACATCCTTGCCGAAGTAGTCCTGCGATGCCTCGCCGAAGCCGTCGATGGAGAAACTGCCGATTTGGCCGAGGGGGATTTCGTTGGCATACATGGCGAAGATCTGCTTCTTGTCAAACCGGTGCTCGAGGATGATGCTGATGACGGCCTCGCGCATCTTGCGCGAATAAGTGCGTTCGGGCGTGAGGAAGAAGCCGCGCGCCAACTGCTGCGTGAGGGTGGATGCGCCCTCGGTGTAGTGGTGCAGGTGAAAAATGTCGTTGCGCATCGCGCCCAGGATGCGCAAATAATCGATGCCGCTGTGCTCAAAGAATCGCCGGTCCTCGATGGCGATGACGGCATGCGCCAGACTGGGCGGAATTTCGTCGTAGGTGAGCACACGGCGCTTGGTGCGCTGCGTGCCCTCGCTCAGGCCGGTAATGAGCAGCGGCTCAAGCTCGTAGCTCGAAAGCGCCTGTCCGTGCTCGTCGCGGATGGCGTCGACCACGCCGTCGCTGACGTGGATGGTGGCGCTATCGGGCGCGTGATACGACTGCGGGCCGGGCCGCACGGTGATTTGCTGCGCCCCCTGGCTGAACGTGCCCAGCAGCGATGGCTGCGCAGCACCGTCGCCGCTGTAGCCGGCCTCGCGCAGCTCTTTTGCGATCAACTGGACGGTGAACTTCTGCCCCGGCCGCACCTCGCGCGGGGCGGCGAAAATCTGCGCGGTGTTGGCAAAGATCGGCTGCTTGAGCCGCTCGTCCACAATGCTTGTGTACTTGATGTAGAAAAACGTGAAGAGGCAAATGCCCACCAGCATCACGCAGCCTACGGCTGCCAGCAGGCCCCACACAATCCGCGACCTGAGGTGATGGCCCGCAGCGGGCTTCGCGAACCGGACTTTTAACGCCATCGATGCTCCTGAAAAGCAGCTACTAGCTATTAGCCTTTAGCTGTTCTTGCTTCGATAAGGCTCTCGGTCAATGGCCTGGGTCAATATCCAGATACGCACACGAAAGGCAGGAAGTTCGTAGGCTAGTAACTGTCTTCGAGCAGTTTCTCTTCGTCGACGCGCTTCTTCACCAGCGCCACTACTTCACCCAAGCCTACATCCATGCGCGCGCTTGTGGAACGCGCGACCAGTTCGACCTTGCCCTCTGCGACTCCCTTACCTACATTGATGCGGTAGGGGATGCCGACGAGGTCCGCATCCTTGAATTTGACGCCGGCACGCTCGTCTCTGTCATCCAGCAGCACGTCGAGCCCCGCCGCTTCAAGTTCGGCAGCGAGTTTTTCGCCGGTCTCGCGCAGCACCGCGTCGCCCACGTTCGTCACCGTAACCACCACGGTGAAGGGCGCAATCGAAGCCGCCAGGCAAAAGCCGTTGGCGTCATTCGCCTGCTCGATGGCCGCAGTCAAAATGCGTTCGATGCCGATGCCGTAGCTGCCCATGATCGGCGTCACTTCCTTGCCGTTGGGGTCGAGGACGCGCAGGCCCATCGACTCGGAGTATTTGTAGCCGAGCTTGAAGATGTGACCGATCTCGACGGCCTTGCCGACCACGAGTTTGCCAGCACAACTGGCGTTTTTCTCGTCTATTGTCGGGCAGCCTTCGCCCTCGTTCACGCTGCGGATGTCGGCGGCGAGCGTCCAGGTGAAGTCGCGGCTCGGCGTCACGTTGCGCAAGTGGTAATCGAGCTTGTTCGCGCCGCAGACCATGTTCTTACGGCCTTCGAGGGCGCGATCGACAATCACGGTAAGGCCTTCGCCGAGCGGTTGCGCATCGTGCTTGAGCCCCACTGGTCCGAGATAGCCCGCAGGACCGTTGAAAAATTGCTGCAACTCCTCGGCCTGCATGGTGCGCAGTTCCGCAGCACCCAACGCGCCGAGAAGCTTGGTCTCGTTCACCTGGTGATCGCCGCGCAGGAAAGTGGCCACGCCGTGCCAGGTATCTTTGCGGCTGCCATCCTTCGCTGCCGGCCCGCGCTTGAGCGCCATGTAGGCCACGCACTTGATGTCGTTGGCCGGAGACATCTTGAGGAACGCGGCGATATCGGCGATTGCGCCCATGCCAGGCGTATGAATCTCTTCCGGCTCGTCAGCGGTTGGCTCAAGTTCCGCGACCGGCTCCAGCAGCGATACAGCTTTTTCCAAATTCGCCGCGTAGCCGCAGGCCGGGCAGCTCGCGATAAAGTCCTCACCCGCGTCGGTGTAGACCATGAACTCCTGCGACTGCGAGCCGCCCATGGCGCCCGAATCCGCTTCGACGGCCACGAACTTGAGGCCGCAGCGCGTGAAGATGGCGCAATAGGCAGCGTCGTGCAGATCGAAGCTCTTGTCGAGGCCGGCGGCGTCGATGTCGAAGGAGTACGCGTCCTTCATAATGAACTGGCGCACGCGCAGCAGGCCCGACTTGGGCCGCGGCTCGTCGCGGAACTTGGTCTGAATCTGGTACCAGATCTGCGGCAACTGCTTGTAACTGCGCAACTCGCCGCGCGCAATCGTGGTCATGATCTCTTCGTGCGTCATGCCCAGGCACAGGTCGGCGCCCTTGCGATCCTTGAGGCGGAACATGTTGTCGCCCATAGTCGTCCAGCGGCCGCTCTCCTCCCAGGGTTCCTTCGGCAGAATGGCGGGCAGATAAAACTCCTGGCCGATCTTATCCATCTCCTCGCGCACGATGGCGATGATTTTGTTCAGCGCGCGTTGCCCGAGAGGGAGGTAGTTGTAGATGCCGGCGCCGAGCTGGCGAATGTAACCCGCGCGCAGCAGAAACTTGTGGCTGGCCACTTCGGCATCTGCCGGGGCCTCGCGAAGAGTAGGAATGAAGAGTTTCGACCAACGATGCATAGAAAGAAAGGCGAACTTTCCCGCCCGCCGAGAGCGGACGAAGTGCAAATGACAGCAGCATTCATTCTAAATGTTTGCGGTCGCTAGATCGCTTTGCGATGAAGGCGCTACGTTCGGTGGACATTGAAGGGCAATCCTTACTGTTTCGAACTCTCAGAAGGGTTGCGGAATGGGAATTGGATGCCCGTTGGCGCAAGTTAGGCCCTCCGCGATCCACCCCTTTCCGGCATTGGCCGCGCGCCAATCGAGGTCTCCGGATAGATGTGCAGGAATGGCCTCAAGGAACGGAGGTCGAGAATCGCAGCTCTCCCACTCTTCGCATTTGAGCCCTGGACCCCTTAGTAACCGGCTCGGCATATCGCACCCGTCGCGAAGAAGTTCTCTATCCTCTCCGTAACGATCAGTCGATTTTGCGTCAAGCGAATAGGTCCTCAAATAAGCGCAGCGATAACATTTAATTACGACCTCCCGAGCTGCATCGGGGCCTGCCTTGTGCGCAGCCTCCTGTAGAAGTCGATCCCAAGGGAAGGTAAGGGGCCACTTGCAGTTCTTACAAAGAAACGTTCGGCACGATGTGGTTTCCGACATGCGTATATCCTCCTGGTTCTAGGGCTAGAAAAGCGAAATGGCTCAAGGCCATTTCGGCGCTTGAGCCATTGCTTCTTCCCAATTTCGGGGGGCATGTGTCTCAGATTACTTAGTCAAGTGTAGGACGATTCGGACTCCTGTCAAGCAAGAAATATTAGGAATCCGAATTGTTAGATCAGCTCCACGCCCCACAGATCGTGCAGGTGCACGATGCCTTCGACCTTCCCGTCCGCGTCAACGACGACGAGCGAAGTGATTTTGCGCTCTTCCAGAATCGCCAAAGCCTTCGCGGCCAGTTCATCGCCGGCAATCGTGCGCGGATGCGGGTTCATGGCCTCGCCCGCGGTCTTGCTCAACGCCGCCCCGCCTTCGCGCTCGAGCAGGCGGCGCAAATCTCCGTCGCTGATCACGCCGCAGAGCCGGCCGTCCTCCTGCACCGTCGTGATGCCGAGCTTCTTCGACGACATTTCGAAGATCACATCGGCCATGGGCGTGAGTGGCGTGACGGCGGGAATCTCGTCACCAGAGTGCATCAGCTCGCGCACCTTTGCAAGCTGCTTGCCGAGCTTGCCGCCAGGGTGCAACTCGGCAAAATCTTCCGCGCGGAAGCCCTTGCGCAGGCTGACGGCAACGGCCAGCGCATCGCCGAGAGCGAGCATGGCGGTGGTGGAGGCGGTGGGCGCGAGATTCAACCCGCAGGCCTCGCGCTCCACCGAGCAATCGAGTGCTACATCGCTCGATAGCGCCAAGGTTGACTGCAAATTGCACGAGAAACTGACGAGCGCGTCGCCTTTTCGTTTGACGGTGGCGAGCAGGCGCAGGATTTCCTCAGTTTCGCCGCTGGCCGATAGCGCGATGACAACGTCGCCGGGCATGAGCACGCCCAAGTCGCCGTGCACTGCCTCAGCGGGATGCAGAAACAGCGCCGGGGAGCCAGTGGAGCTGAGCGTGGCGGCGATTTTCTGCGCGATGATGCCGCTTTTGCCCATGCCCGTGACCACCACGCGGCCGTTCTGCTCGCCGCAGCGCAGGATCATTTCGACCGCACGCGCGAAGGGCGCCGCCATGGGCCCGTCGAGGCGCGTGGCGAGAACCTCAAGCGCGGCAGCCTCAGTACGCACCAGCGCCGCCGGCTGGAACGCATCCTCTTGCTTGTGAGAACTCATCGGCCTTTGATGGTAACAAAAGACAGGGACTAAGGGACTGAGGGACTAAGGGACGTGGAGGTTGGGAGCGGCTCGTAGAATGGATTTATGAAGGCATTCCCCATGCGGCGCAACACTCTGGTTCTGGGCGCGACGCTCTTGATTCTGGCCATCTTTGCCTGGGCCGGGTGGGCCAACTGGGAGTATCGCCGGCAGGAGGCTGAGCGGATACTCGCCGGCGCCGGCCATGGCGAACTGGTGCCCGCACCGGGAGGCGGCACGCCGCAATACGTTTCTCCGCTCATCGGCAAGCCCGCACCGGCCTTTGAACTCAAAGATTTAAACGGAAACAAAGTCTCGCTCGCGAACTACCGCGGCAAGGCTGTGCTCATCAATTTTTGGGCCACGTGGTGCGGGCCCTGCCGGGTGGAGACGCCATGGATCATCGAGTTGCGCAACAAATATGCGGCGCAGGGATTCGAGGTGCTGGGCGTGGACACGGAAGGCGACGACTTAAAGCCCGACGACAAGGCCGGATGGGCGAAGGCCACCGCCGCTGCGAGCAAGTTTGTTGCGCAGGAGAAAGTGCCGTATCCGGTTCTGCTCGACGGCGATTCGATCAGCCGCGCATACGGCGGCCTTGACGACTTGCCCACTTCATTCTTTGTGGACCGCAAGGGCGTGGTGGTTACGGCGCAAGTGGCCCTGACTTCGGAGAGCGACATCGAAAGCAAGATTCTGAAGGCGCTAAATCAGTGATAAGTGGTTAGTGATTAGTGGTCGGGTGCTTGAGGGTTGGGATCGATGAGATTCTTGAAGGGCGTTTTTGTCTCGGTGATTGCTGCGCTCGCCGTTGGCGCGCTAGCTGCGCACGGCCAGAGCTTGAGCTCGCACGCGCAAAGCCGGCCGCTCGTGAAGACCGACGCGGTGACGTATCTATTCCCCGAGCAGGTGAGCGTGCCAGCGGGTAAGCCGGCCCAGGTGGCGCTGCACTTCCGCATCGCGCAGGGGCTGCACATCAACTCGCACACTCCGAGCGACGATTTCCTGATCCCGACTACGTTTTCGATTCCCGACGGCTCCGGCGTGCGGCTCGACAGCGCCACGTATCCGGCGGGCACCGTGATGACGCTGCCGATCGATCCCGCGACGAAGCTGAGCGTTTACACCGGCGAGTTCATCATTCAGGCGCGCGTTGTGGCTACCGCAGGCAATCACCTTGTGCAGGGCAAACTGCACTACCAGGCCTGCGACCAGAACCAGTGCATGCCGCCGAAGACGATCGCGGTGGCGATTGATGTGATTGGGAAGTGATTTATATTAAATACTTTATACATCGAACCCCATTACGATTGCATTGAATGCCTACATTGAATACAATAAATGCATGCAGTACACGATTCGCAACATCCCGGATTATCTTGACGCCACATTGCGCGATGTTGCGCGGCGCGAAGACAAGAGCCTCAACGAGGTGGCTGTTGCTGCGCTGGTTCGCGGGGCCGGTTTAGCGGAGCGCGAACGCGTCAAGCGAGATCTTAGCGACATCGCGGGCACGTGGCAGGAAGATCCCGCATTCGATAGCGCGATCCAAGAGCAGCGAAAAATCGACGAGGCGATCTGGCGATGATGACGCGCCTGGAATCGCCGGAACGATCGGCTCGATGAGAGTAGCCCTCGACACCAACCGCTACACCGACCTCTCTAGAGGCGACGGCTTCATTGTCAGTCTGGTTGCGACCGCCGATGAAATCTGGCTGCCGTTTGTTGTCCTCGGAGAACTTCGGGCGGGCTTCGCAGCCGGCTCCCAGGAGGTGCGGAACGAGAGCGTGCTGCGCCGGTTCCTCCTCAAGCCCGGAGTGGGGATTCTCTACGCCGGCGAGCAGACCACGCATTATTACGCGAACGTGTACCGGCAACTCCGCAAGCAGGGAACTCCCATCCCCACAAACGATATGTGGATAGCGGCGCTTGTGCTCGAACATTCACTGGTGCTGTGCGCACGCGACGCACACTTTGATGCGCTGGCGCAGATTACGCGGATTTGAGCCCTCCGGCTAGTTTCTATCCGCCCGCCTTCTTCTCGATCTTCGCCCACGTATCTTTGAGTGGCAGTGTCCGGTTGAAAACAAGTTTCTGAATCACCGAGTCCGGATCGACGCAGAAGTAGCCCACGCGCTCGAACTGGAAGCGATCGCCGGGTTTGGCGTTGCGGAGAGAGGGCTCCAACTTGGCGCCGCTCACGATTTCGAGCGAGTTGGGGTTGAGATTGTCGAGAGCGTCCTGACCTTCTTCCAAGTCATACGGGTCGGGCTTTGAGAAAAGTTTGTCGTAAAGACGAATTTCGGCGGAGATGGCGTGCGCGGCCGAGACCCAGTGCATCGTCGACTTGACCTTGCGGCCGTCGGGCGACTGGCCGCCGCGGCTCGCCGGATCGTAGGTGCAATGCACCTCGACTACGTTCCCCGCGGCATCTTTCACGACGCTCTGCGCGGTGACGAAGTAGGCGTTGCGCAGGCGCACTTCTTTCCCCGGCGAGAGCCGGTAATACTTCGGCGGAGGCACCTCGCGAAAATCGTCCTGCTCGATGTAAAGCTCGCGCGAGAAGGGCACCTGGCGCGTGCCGGCTTCGGCATCTTCGGGATTGTTCGCCACCTCGACGAACTCCTCCTTTTGATCGGCGGGATAGTTGTCGATGACCACCTTGAGCGGGTGCAGCACGGCCATGGCGCGGAGTGAGCGGTGGTTCAGGTCGTCGCGCTGGAAGTGCTCAAGCATTTCGATATCGACAATCCCATTGGTGCGCGAGACTCCCGCTGAGGTGACGAAGGCGCGAATGGCTTCGGGCGTGTATCCGCGGCGGCGCACGCCGGAAAGTGTAGGCATGCGCGGATCGTCCCAGGCGCTCACGCGCTTTTCACTTACGAGCTGTAACAGCTTACGTTTACTCATCAGCGTGTAGGTGATGCTGAGGCGATCGAATTCAATTTGTTGCGATGGGAAGATGCCCAATTGCTCGATGAACCAGCGATAGAGCGGCTGGTGGTCGGCGAATTCGAGTGAGCACAAGGAGTGGGTAACATGCTCGATCGAATCCGACTGGCCGTGCGCGTAGTCGTACATGGGATAGATGCACCACTCGTCTCCCGTGCGGTGATGCGTGGCGTGCAGGATGCGGTACATCACCGGGTCGCGCATGTTCAAGTTGGGCGAAGCCATGTCGATTTTGGCTCTCAGGACACGGGCCCCGTCGGCGAATTCGCCTTTCTTCATGCGAATGAACAGGTCGAGATTTTCTTCAATCGCCCGGTTGCGATACGGACTGTCTGTGCCGGGTTCGGTGAGTGTGCCGCGGTGCTGGCGAATCTCATCGGCAGTGAGATCGTCGACGTAGGCCTTGCCCGCCTTGATCAACTGCAAAGCCCACTCGTAGAGCTGGCCAAAGTAGTCGGAGGCGTAACAAAGCCGCTCCCAGTCGAAACCGAGCCAGCGAATGTCTTTCTGGATGGCGTTGACGTACTCGGTCTCTTCCTTCTCGGGATTGGTGTCGTCGAAGCGCAGATTGGTCTTGCCGCCGAAATCGTCGGCGAGTCCGAAGTCAATGCAGATGGCCTTGGCGTGGCCGATGTGCAGGTAGCCGTTGGGCTCGGGCGGAAAGCGCGTCTGGATCTGCGCGTCGCCGAACTTCTGCGTGCGCACATCCTCGGCGATGATTTCGCTGAGGAAGTTGGAGGTCGTACGAGCTTCGGGGTTTTCCGGATTGGATTGGCTCATGGCTGCATTTGCGTCGGTCATTGCTCGAAATTCCTTGCTGCGGTTCTTTATTCCACGATATAGCTTTTGCTTAAACGAGCGGTTGCAGGCGTTCTTCTGCCTGGCCGATGCGTTCGAGACACACCTCGCGTCCGAGGACCACCAGCGTTTCAAAAAGCGGCGGCGCGTTCTTGCGTCCGCACACGGCGACGCGGATGGGCTGAAACATCGGCCCGGCCTTTAGGCCGAGTTGGGTCGCGGCGGCGCGGAGTGCTGCGTCGAGTGAATCGTGATCGAACGGCGTCACGGCCAGAACCTGCTCGGCAGTCTGGAGAACGCGCAGGGCGAGTGCGGGGTCGCCGGTCGATTCGCCCTTCTTGACTGGAATTAGCTCGGCCGGATCGTAGGGCGGAAGCTGGTCGACGAAGAAAAAGTCGGCGGCGGAAACGGCATCGCGCAGCAGCTTGATGCGCTCGCGGATGAGCGGCGTGACGGCGGCGACTTTCTCAGGCGTGGGATGAAAGCCGGCCTGCTCGAAGAACGGCGTAAGGAGTCGCCCCAGCGCTTCAACGGGCAGCGTGCGAATGTGTTCGGAGTTGAGCCAGACGGCCTTTGGGTCAAACGGATCCTCTTCCGTGAAGTTGACGACGGCGTTGGATCGGTTGACACCTTCAAGAGTGAACAGGTCACGAATCTCATCCAAAGCCAGAAAATCGCGATCGTTCTTGGGCGACCAGCCCAGCAGGCAAAGAAAATTGACGAAGGCCTGGGGCAGAAAGCCCGCATCGCGATAGGTTGTGACGCTGACCACCGGCCCATGTTTCCGTTTCGAAAGCTTGGTGCCGTCAGGCGCGACCAGCAGCGGCAGATGCGCAAACTGCGGCGTGCCGCCTCCGAGCGCCTCAAAGATCAGCACGTGCTTGTACGTGTTGGTCAGATGATCCTGGCCGCGAATAATGTGGCTGATGCGCAGATCGGCATCGTCGACGCAGGAAGCAAGGTGGTACGTCGGCATGCCGTCTGAGCGCAGCAGAGCAAAGTCTTCGACTTCATCGGCGGGCCGGCATTGTGCACCATAGACGGCATCAATGAAGTGCAAAATGCGGCCTTCCCCGCGCGGCACGCGATAGCGCAGCGCAAACGGCTCGCCCGCGGCGGCGCGGCGGTCACTCTCTGCACGCGACATTTCGCGCATGCCGGGATTGAAAAGCCAGGCGCCTTGCGCGGAAGAGTTCTCATCGTCTGTGGCGTGCGCGGGGGTGAAGTCGCGATAGGCCAGGCCCTTCGCGAAAATGGCTTCAGCCTGCTGGCGGTGCAGCGCAAGACGGTCGGATTGCCGGTACTCTTCGTCCCAGTCCAGGGCGAGCCAGCGCAGCCCTTCGAAGATGGATTGCACACTGGCGTCGGTGTTGCGCTCGACGTCGGTGTCGTCAAGGCGCAAGATCATCGTCCCGCCGGTATGGCGGGCATAGAGCCAGTTGAAGATAAACGTGCGCGCGCTGCCGACGTGAAGAAAACCGGTCGGCGAGGGCGCAAATCGGACGCGCGGACGCGCGGGTACAGGGGCAATTGAATCAGGCATCGTGGCGATGGCTTTCATTCACGATGCTATCGCACTGTAGTCCCCGCCTGTCTCAGGCGACGGGCGGAACGGGCGGATATTGCGGCGGATACGGCGGCGGATAGGGAAAAACCTGCCCCGCGGGAACCACCTTCCACTCCGCAAAGGCCAGCACGTAAAGCAGCACCAGATTGCCCAGCGGAATGATGTTCAACAGCGTAAGCCAAGGTGAAAACCCCGCCTTCTTGCAGATGAACCAGAAAGGGATGAGGATGATCGCCAGGCCGATGATGCAAGCCACCGCGATGATGGGAAGAATCATCAACATCGCATGTTGCGCCGCGGTAGTATCAGGAATTTCCTGCAATAGCATCGCCAAAAAGTTCATAGAGAGCGCTCCGGAGTGGGATGAAAACTTTGCAGCCAAGGTACAGCTAAAATCCGGAATCCGCAATGAAAAATTGCGCGACTCTACGCGCGAGCAGGACCGCGCTGAAACTGGCTTCTACGTGATGTCTTCCGTGTCGTAGACCGGCGAGACGATGCGCTTTTTCGGCACGCCATGCACCGACGCAAGCAGATCGTCAACCACATCTTCAAGCTGGCGCTGGGTCTCGATCACAGCTTCCATGCTCTTGAGCTCTTCCGGCTCCTGCACGCGCTCCACCAGGACCACGGCGTGGCACTGCGCCACGTGATCGAGGTTCAGGCCTTCAGGAGTTTTGGCCTTGATGCTCACCTGGTCCATTTCCACACCCAGCAGGTCGGACACGCGCGCGCACATATCGGCGGCGATGGGCGAAATCTTGGGCGCGGCAAGAATCAGCGTGGTATCGACATTCACCACGCGGTAGCCCGCATGTTGCAGCTCTTCGAGCGCCAGGTTGAGAAAAATTGCGGAGTCGGCGTCTTTCCAGCGCGGGTCGCCGGGCGGGAAGAAGCTGCCAATATCGCCGGCAGCCACGGCGCCCAGCAGCGCGTCGGTGATGGCATGGAGCAGCACGTCGCCGTCGGAGTGGCCGGCGAGGCCCTCGGGGTGGTCCAGCGTCATGCCGCCAATGCGCAGCGGCACGCCGGGCTTGAACTCGTGCGAGTCATAGCCAAAGCCGATGCGTATGTCCGTCTTTCCCATGTTCGATCGCCTGCGTGGGACAGTGTATTTGTGCTTCCGGCAAACCCGCGACCGTGCGGCGTTCTCGCGGCGTTGCCAGCACCGCTAACTCCGCGAACTCCGCTGCTTCAAGTAGAACTCGGCCAGTTCCAGGTCGCCGGGCTGCGTAATCTTCAGATTAACCTGAGAACCGGGCACCACGGCTACGGGAATTCCGGCGCGCTCCAGCAGCGAAGCCTCGTCGGTGCCCACAAAACCGTCGGCGGCGGCCTCAGCAAAAGCGCGCGCGAGCAGCCCATAGCGGAAGCCCTGCGGCGTCTGCGCCTGCACCACGAACTCGCGCGGAATGGTCGCGGTAATCAACGCCCCATGCGCGGTGCGCTCGACTTGTTTGATGGTGTCCACGGCGGGCATGCCGACAATCGCCGCGCCGAACTCTGCTACCGCATCAATGGTGCGCTCAATGGTAGCCACGTCGATCAGCGGCCGCACGGCGTCGTGCACAAGCACAATATCGTCCGCCTCGGCGGGCAGGGCGCGGAGCGCGTTGGCCACCGATTCCTGGCGCTTTTCTCCGCCCTCCACCACGTGCACGCGATGCGTGAAGTTGTACTCGGCTACCTGCGCCTCGGCGCGCTCCATCTCCGGCTTGCGCACGGCCACGTAAATCGACGTGACGCGCGGCGCCGCGGCAAAGGCGCGCAGCGAGTGAATGAGGATGGGCACACCATCGAGGGTGAGGAACTGCTTGGGCTGCGGATTGGGCTGCGGACCCGCCATGCGGGTTCCCAGCCCCGCGGCGGGCAGGATCACAAAGACTTGCATGGCTCTGCGAGTATAGCACCGGGCGGGCAAGCGGGCCGGGGCCTGAATTCAATTCGCTCCGCCGTTGGATAGACTGAAGTTAAATTGCAGGACCGAGCGACTCGCAAACCTTCACAGGCAATGAGGAAAGTGGGCAAAGTTTGCCTGGCGGACTCGGCAAACTCCTCCTCTTTCGGAGAGTCATCGTGCCCTTCGCGCCAGAGCCTGGATCGGCGTCGAGTTATGCCCAGTCCGAGAAAGGACTGCTCTCTGCGCCGGTCTGAGGGTTTTGCCTGTTCCCACCGGATTCGCTCTGACTGTCCTGTTGATTTGATTGGTCCCGCGACGCGTCCTCTCCGCTCAAACTCACCACGCAGTCCGTTTCGCCGTCAACTTCGTTTGCCAGTGCGGAGGCAGAGAAGATCAGCTTCCTTCTTGTTCGCGCGGCGGCCATCCCGGCCTCGGCTCTTGCTGCGTAAATGGCATTCATTTGCGCGTTCGGGTTGAATTGGCTGGCGTGCACATGCATAGAATCCGGTCTCCTCTCTCAGCCACCCGGCGAAATTCGGCCCACTTCCTATGGAACCAACTGCCGGCAACGCGCTAAGCGGTGTCCCTCTCACCTTCTTGCACGCAGGGCGCCAAATCCTCGGAGCAGTTTATCCAGCTCACACCTTGGTCGTATCCAGGAGACTGGAATTCGATTTCGATGTGCCGATAACAAATCGCCTTCCCGGAAAGGGAAAAACGGGTGCGGAGGATAGGAAATGTCAATTTCGGCGATTTCAGCCAACAGCTACAGCGATTACAGCTCGCAAAGCACGTTCGATAAGATCAAGCAGGAGTTCCAGCAGCTCAGCAGCGATCTTCAGTCCGGCAATCTCACAGCCGCGCAGGCCGACTATGTCACCCTCCAGCAAGACCTGCCTCAATCAAGCGATTCCTCTTCGCAGACCAGCAACCCGATCGAGCAAGCGTTCAATCAGTTGTCTAAGGACCTTCAGGCAGGAAATCTAACCGCCGCACAGCAGGACTTTCAGACCATCCAGAAGGATTTGCAAAATCAAGCGGCACAAGGGTCCCAGTCTGATGACGCAACTGAGGGTGCACAACATCATCACCACCATCACGGCGGGAGCGGCAGCAACGAATCAAGCCAGATCAGCAAGCTGATGTCGCAGCTTGGACAGGATCTGCAATCAGGAAACCTCTCTTCCGCGCAACAGGATTTTAGTTCCATGCAGAGCCTATTTGCGCAGTTCAGTCAGAACAGTGGACAGCAGTCGTCTACGTCGTCGGAATCGGCTTCGAGCACCTTTTCGGCCAACGCCTGATTACGCGGGGCCTGATCGCACCTGAATCATCCTCCTTTGCAGTCACCTTGTCATAGACTGTGACAAGGTGACTCGCTCTTTGCTCGCGTCCGCGATACACGCGTTTGAAGCGTTTTGTTCCGTCGTTGCGGTGGGTGCGCCGCGGAGTTATAGATTGTGACGACGTGCTGACAGAGCCAATAGATTGGCCATTTTCGACCTGGAAGAGCGGGACTCCGGACGAATCACGGGCGATCCGGAGGCTGCGAGTTTGGAAATGGAATCCACCGCGACTTGAAATCAGGCCCGCGCCACGAGGAACTGAAAGCCCGGCGGATCGGCGCCGGCGCGCTATCATCCTCTCGTGCCCCGTTCGCCCAAGTCGAAATCCGGTTCCAATTCTGGACCCCATTCTGTTCCGGGCCTACCGCTCGACATTTCCCTTCTCAAGCCCGGAATGCGTTTGGCCGTTGCGCTCTCGGGCGGCGCGGACTCGGTGGCGCTGCTGCGCGCATTAGCGGCGCGACGCCAGGAGCTGGGCCTGGTGCTCCATGCCGCGCACCTGCACCACGGGCTGCGCGGCGCAGAGGCCGATGGCGATCTGGAATTCTGCCGCGAACTGGCGGCAAAGCTGGAAATTCCGTTTCACGAGGCGCGTGTGGACACCGCTCAGGAAGCACGAGCCGATGCGAAAACCGGCAAACCGGCCGAGAGCATCGAGGAAGCTGCGCGGCGGCTGCGCTACTCCTGGTTCGAACAACTCATGTCCAAAGAGCTCCTCCATGCAATGGCGACAGGGCATACGCTCGATGATCAGGCGGAGACGGTTCTGGCCAAGTTTCTGCGTGGCGCGTGGACCGAAGGCCTGGCAGGAATCAGTCCAAAAGTTGAAACCGCGGGAGCGGCGATTTTGCGGCCGCTGCTCCATGCAAGACGTAGCGACATCGAGGCGTACCTAAACGCTCTGGGCCAGCCCTGGCGCGAGGACTCGACCAACCGCCATCTGACGTTTACCCGCAACCGCATCCGCCACGAGCTGCTGCCGCTGCTCGAGGGCTGGAACCCGAAACTGCGCGAGCATCTGGCGCAGATGGCGGAGCTGGCGCACGACGAGGAGGCATGGTGGAAAGCGGAACTGGCCCGGCTGGCGGCCCAATTGATCTTGCCGGGGCGTCCGGCGCGCGGCGGCGGCCGCGAGGCAGGGGAGGGCTCCGGCGCGGGCGCCGCTATCGAAGTGAGCCGTCTGGCGGCGCTGGCCCCGGCCGTGCAGCGGAGGCTGGTGCGCCATGCGGCGCAGCAGACTGGCGCCGCGCTCGACTTTGCCGCAACGGAAGCAGTACGATCCCTGGCGCTCGGCGGCCGGGCCGGGCAAAGACTGGCGCTGCCGCAAGGCCTGCGTGCCGAGCGGACGGCGCGGGAACTGAGGCTTTCCGTGGCTCCGGTGCCGGCCGCAAACGGCAAGAGCCAAGCAGCTCGGGACCCACAGTACACCGTCGCGATCCCCGGCGACCTTGACGCGCCGGAGTTCGGAGTGCGCCTTCGCATCGCGCTCACAAACCCGGAAGTGACAGAAAATGGGACAGCTGGCGGCGACCGCCAGCCGCAAACGGCCACTCTGCGCAACTGGAAACCCGGCGACCGGGTGCGCCTGCGCTACTCCAGTGGGCTGCGCAAAGTGAAGGAAGTGCTGGAACGCAAGCATGTTACGGGAACCGACCGGGCGATTTGGCCCGTGCTGGAGGCCGATGGGCGCGTGGTGTGGATGAAGGGTGTGGAATTGGAGCCCGCGCCCGGCCTTACGATCGCCGCTGTGGAGACGGCGCCAGAGGCCTCGCAGGCCGCGCCGGTAACCCGGCCCAAGTAACGGTGATGTAGGGGGTTCTACCCCTTTTGCGGTAGAGGATTTGCTGCAACTATTTTCAGCCAGGGAGTACAATCAGGCTTATTGCTTCCTTGAGCGGCACTCCCTTGTGCGCGCCTTTGGGAATTGTGTACTTTCCTGCCACTTTGACGGGCGTTCAAGCGTCTAAAGAACGTGGCTTTGCCGGGGACGAATGATGGGGGTCGCGGGAACGGCTTCTCCTTCACCGCGAAAAAAGGAGTAGTTGGTGAACTCAAGCGTTAAGACGATTATGTTCTGGGTGTTTATCGCCATCTGCCTGATGATGCTGTGGCTCATCGTGCAGAGAAGCGCGAATATGGGTAAAGAGACCGAGTATTCCTACTCCGAACTCTACGATAAAGTGCAGAACGGCCTGGTGCTGGATGCCAGCGTCCAGGGCAACGACCTCAAAGGCCATCTGAAGGTCTCGCCCAAAGACGAGTTCCACACCACTCTGCCGGCCAACTACGAAGACTTGCAGAAGGCGATGCTGGACCCTAGCCACAAGGTCAACTTCACCGTCAAGCCCGAAAACAACAACTTCCTCATTCCCCTGCTGATCAACGTGGGCCCGTTCGTGCTGATCATCCTGGTGTGGTTCTTCATGCTGCGCCAGATGCAGTCGGGCGGCAACAAGGCGCTTTCGTTTGGCAAGAGTCGCGCGCGCCTGCTCTCAATGCAGCAGAAGAAGGTAACGTTCAAAGACGTGGCCGGCGTAGATGAAGCCAAGGAAGAACTGAAAGAGATCATCGAGTACCTGCGCGAGCCGCAAAAGTTTCAAAAATTGGGCGGCCGTATTCCCAAGGGCGTGCTGCTGGTGGGGCCTCCGGGCACCGGCAAGACGCTGTTGGCACGCGCTGTGGCCGGCGAGGCCAATGTTCCCTTCTTCTCGATCTCCGGATCGGACTTCGTGGAGATGTTTGTGGGCGTGGGCGCGAGCCGCGTACGCGACCTGTTCGAGCAAGGCAAGAAGAATGCTCCCTGCATCATCTTTATTGATGAAATTGACGCTGTCGGCCGTCATCGCGGCGCTGGCCTGGGCGGCGGACACGACGAGCGCGAGCAGACGCTGAACCAGTTGCTCGTGGAGATGGACGGCTTCGAGTCGAACGATGGCGTGATTCTGGTGGCGGCCACAAACCGCCCCGACGTTCTCGATCCTGCGCTGCTGCGCCCCGGCCGCTTCGACCGCCGCGTGGTGGTGGGCCTGCCCGACATACGCGGGCGCGAAGAAATCCTCCGCGTTCACGTCAAGAAGGTTCCCGTCTCAGACGACACCAATCTGAATGTCCTGGCCCGCGGCACACCGGGCTTCAGTGGCGCCGATCTTGCCAACATGGTGAACGAGGCGGCGCTGAATGCCGCGCGCGTGAATCGCAAGCAGGTCACCATGTACGACTTCGAGCTGGCCAAAGACAAGGTGCTGATGGGCGCCGAACGCAAGTCGATGCTGTTGAGCGACGAGGAGAAGCGCGTCACGGCGTATCACGAGGCCGGTCACGCATTGGTGTCGTCGTTGCGCGAACACTCCGACCCGGTGCACAAGGTCACGATCATTCCTCGCGGCATGGCGCTGGGCGTCACCGTGCATCTGCCCGACGATCGCCACAACTATACGCGCGAGTACCTGGAAACGCGGCTGGCCATGATGTACGGCGGACGCGTGGCCGAGGAGATCTTCCTCAAGCAGATGTCAACCGGTGCAGGCAACGACATTGAACGGGCCACCGAACTGGCGCGGGCCATGGTGTGCGAGTACGGCATGAGCCGCCTGGGCCCGCTCACTTTCGGCAAGAAGGAAGAGCAGATCTTCCTGGGACGCGAGATCTCGCAACATCGCGACTTCTCCGAAGAGACGGCGCGGCAGATTGACCTGGAAGTGCGTCGCCTGATCGACGAAGCCTACCAGTCAGCACATACGATTCTCGAGGCAAACCCGGATCCCATGCATCGTATCGCAGCGGCATTGCTGGAGCGCGAGACCATCGACGCCGAGGAGTTGCGGCTGCTGATCGAAGGCAAAGAACTGCCTGCGATGCGCTCCAACCTTGCTGGGCCCGGCGACTCCGACGGCACGCCGCAGCAAGTGCTCAAGCCCGAAAGCCGCGGCGGCACCGGAAGCATTCCGGAGGGATCGCCCTCGCCGGCGTAAAAGCAGCGAATAGCCAGTAGGGAATAGGGAACAGAGGGGCTGCTCTTCGGAGCAGCCCTTTTTACATGGTGCTCATGATTGACGGCCGGTGAGTGCGGCGCGCACGTCTGTCAGCGTCACCATTAAAGTCATTGGCTCGCGCGGGCTGGGATCGAAGCCGATGGCGATGTAGAAATTCTTTGCCTCTTCCGAGATCGCGTGCACCACGATCCCGCGAATTCCAATAACATCGGCGGCCTGCGCCACGCGCGACGCGGCATCGCTGAACAGCGCGCGCCCCACGCCCTTTCCTTGCCAGCGGCGATCGACGGCCAAACGCGCAAGCACCGCGACAGGAATCGGGTCGGGCATGTTGCGCCGGAATCTTCCCGGTGCACTGTCAACCGAGATGGAACCCGAAGCGAGGGCATAATAGCCGATGACTTCGTTGTCCGCGCAAACTACATAAGTTTGGGACGCGCCGCTGACGCGATTGGCAAGGGCTCGCCTTCGCAGCCATTCGTCGAGCGAGTCTTCTCCGCACGAGAATCCCACGAGACGATGTTGATCCCCGAGGGGCTCCGGGGGTCGAAATTGGGCTATTTTTCCCAAGGAGCAGGCGTCAGGAGAGCGCGGCGCAAGCGCGCATTGGGCCGCGGCGGCGCATCCAGGCGCGCCAGGAACTCGGCGTAGGTTTTCGCGTCCACAACAAAGTGCGTGCGGTCCAGCAGCGCTTCCTCGGCAGCTTGTCGCGCGGCGCCGAGCACGAAGTCGGTGCGATTTCTGCCCGTTGCCTCCGCGGCCCGGTCAATTAGCTGGCGCAATTCCGGCTTGATTCGCAGATTTAGTGTGTCGCGCTTTCCCTTTTGCTGCACCGCAGGCATGGCAATCCTCCGCTCTGGGGTCTAGAATATCACTCCGTAATGACTTTGTCATTACGCGGATTACAACAGGGCTTAGGTCTCAGAGGTGAGAAAGGGGCCGCTCATGCGAGCAACTCTTTCTTGACCCTTGCGCGCAACTACCCTTCTCGCTGTTTGCGGACACCTGAAACCCGAAACCTGAACCCTGTATACTTCTCCCGCAGCCTCATTGCCGCTCGCTTGTGACCTTTAAATTGAGAATGCGTTCGGCTTCGTCTGTTCCCAGCAAAATCCCTTGAGGAGCACTCCGCATGAACGCCGTCGTCCGCCGTTTTTCAGCTTTTTTCTGGTCTTGGTCGATTTTCTTGCTCATGGCAACCGCCGCGCACGCCGCGCCGGCCCCGCACGCTGCGCCAGTATTGATGATCTCGATTGACGGGCTCAAGCCCGAATATATTACCCAGGCCGACGCGCACGGCATGAAGCTGCCTTACCTGCGCACCCTGCTTACGAAAGGCACCTATGCGGAAGGCGTAGTGGGCATCTGGCCCACCATCACTTATCCCAGCCACACCACGCTTGTCACCGGCGTCTGGCCCGTCGAGCACGGCATCGTCAACAATCAGGCGTTCGACCCTTTTCAGAAATTCGGCGGCGCGTGGAACTGGTATGCGGCTGATATTCGCGTGCCTACGCTGTGGCAGGTGGCGCACAAGGCCGGGCTGCGCACGGCCAGCGTGGGTTGGCCGGTAAGTGTCGGCGCGGCAGGCGTGGATTACCTCATCCCGGAGTTTTGGCGCGGCTCGAACGTCGACAACTCGGCGAATCCCGGTGACCAGTTGATGATGGCGGCGCTGGCGCGTCCCGATACGCTGGTGCAGCAGTTGAAGCCCACCGCCGGGCCGTACATGAATGGCAACGACACCAGCATCGGCGGCGACGAGACGAAGACCCGCTACTCGCTGGAAATCCTGAAACGCTACAAGCCCGCCTTCATGACCCTGCACCTGAGCTCGCTCGACAATGCGCAGCACAATCACGGACCCTTCAGCGCCGAAGCCTGCGCCGACCTCGAAGCTCTCGACGGCATGGTGGAGCGGCTGGCGCACCAGCAATTCGCCAACGATCCATCGGCCATCGTGGTCATCGTTTCCGATCACGGCTTCATGAACATTACGCATTACGTGAACCTGGCCGTCCCGTTTGTCCAGGCTGGATTGGTCAAGGGCTCGATGAATCCCGTAACGAAGGCACCGGAGATCGGCTCCTGGAAGGCTGAGCCGTGGATGGCGGGCGGCATGGCGGCCATCATGCTGCACGATCCCAGCGATCATGCGACCGAACAGCAGGTGCACGACATGCTGGTGAAGCTGGCAGCGGACCCGGCAAACGGCATCGCGCAGGTTCTGGATCGCGACGCGATTCATCAGCGCGGAGCCTTCCCCGACGCGGCATTTCTTGTCGTGTTCCAGCCCGGCTACTACACGGGCAATGCGCTTTCGGGCAATCTGGTTACGCCCGTTCCCGGCACGCGCGGCTCGCACGGATTCTCTCCGGAGTATCCGGAGATGCGCGCGTCGTTCTTCGCCGTGGGCGCCGGCATCGCGCACCATCGCGACCTGGGCGTGGTGGACATGCGGCAGATTGCGCCGACCATTGCGAAGATGTTGCACGTGGCGATGCCGACTGCGAAAGCTACACCGCTGCACGTTGCGCCTTGAAGCAGGGAGCGAGGGAACAAGGGAGCAAGAAAACGGTGCGGTGCCGACGCTCACGTCGCCCCGTCCTTTCCGCGCTCCCCGCGGCGAACGAGAAGATCGAAAAAACGGCACTGAAACACGAGCGGCGGTCCGGTGAACCGGACCGCCGCTCTACTCCCTATTGGCTACTCCCTAATCCCTGTCTTTAAAAGATCCTGTAGCTCATGCCGGCGCTGAGGCCGTACGGCCAGACGTTGAAGGAAGTAGTGCCGCCGGGTGGGTTTGGGTTCGCGCTGGACACGGGCCACTGCTGGAACTCAAAATCGGCACAGCGAATGGTGAACTTGCGGTTGAGCCGGTAGTCCACGCCGCCGCCGTAGGTCAGAACCAGCCCGGGCTGTTGGAGCCAGCTGGCAGTTCCGATGCCGACCAGCACCTTGCCGTAGGGCGTGAATTTGTGAAAGGTCTTGATAGGGACGCGCTCACCGAGCGAATAGGTGTCCTCGTCGATTCCTTGCGACCCCGAAATTGTGGGAGAAGGATTGTATTCGTTGAAGCGCCCCCAGCGCATCTCGAGTTCGGGCTGGATCCAGCGGCTGAAGTGCGCATCCACATAGGCGCCCACGCCGTACAAGCGCTGGGGACCGGTCTGCGCCTCATGCTCGCCTGCGTAGTCCGGCTGAAACGCCGAAGCCAGCCCGCCAACACGTATGGTAAACACCCGCTCCGTCGCCGAAGGCACCACCTGGCCATGCGCTGAAACCAGGGCAACCGCTGAAAACGCGAAACACAAGAGCGCTAAAATCGAACGTTTTATGAGCACAACGCAAATCCATTTCTTGTGAATCGCCGAAGGGCGGGGACAACCAATCGGACTCACGCTTCGAGCCCGGCGGAGTGTGCTCGAAAATCTGCCATGCACCACGCCTGGGCTCGGAGAGTTGATTGTGTTACGACTGCGGATTTTGCGCAGCCGCCGGTGCCGGTTGCTGATCGGGCGGCGGTGCAGCGCCGCTCTGTGGTGGCGCCGCGGGCGGTGTGTTGTCGGGCGCTGCGACCGGCTGGTCATTGCTGGACGGGGCGCTGGCCGGTGCTGACGCGGCCGGCGGCGTGACGGCTGCCGCGTCATAGCGCTGTAGCTTGTAGAAAATCGGCGTCACTTCGAACGGCATCTTGTCGCGGGCATTCATGGGCGCGTAGCGTTTGGCGGTCAGCATGTGCACCTTGTCGTCCCACGGATCTGTCTTCAGCCAGCTTCCCAGGGGCAACGCGGCCGTCTGCGCCAGATCGTCCCAGTTGATCTTGGGCGCCTCATGCAACAGGTCTCCCATCCACGGCGTGCCGTCGGCCTTCAGCAGCGAATCGCCCAGCCGGGGCGACTCCATCAGCGATCTCAGCACCCTGGAGCGATCCACAAGTTGTTCGTAGAACAGCCCGGCGCTGGGCAACTTGTCCTTGTACATGGAGGCCTCGAGATACTCCATGGCGCGTTTGGCGGCCGTTCCATTGTCCACATCGGTGTGGTTCATAAGGATGCGTTGGAAGCTCGCCTCATCCGGGAAGAGCAGGCGGTCGTTGAAGGCGTAGCGGGTATCGATGTGGTGGCCCATGGCAATGTGCGCCAGTTCCATGGCGATCACCGAGGCAATGGCTTCCTCGCTGGGCAGACTGTCGACCAGCCCCTTGCTGACGAGGATGGTGTTGCCCACGGTGGTGGCTTCAATGGTGTCGGTGAGCAGGATGCGGCAATGAATCTGGTCAGTGAAGGCGAGATTGTTGGGCACCACCAGGTTGATGACGATCTGGCCCAGCACCTTTTCTTCATAGCCGCCGGTATCGAGCGGCGCTACCAGGCCAGCTTCAACCAGGCGGTCGATAACATTGTTCTCGGCCTGCGTGATCCACATGCGCGAGGCCTGTAGCGGACCCACATCCTGCGAGTCGTCGCTCTTGTCCACCGCGTCATCTACCTTCATGCTCACGCTCTCGCTGTCCCGCGTGGGCAGCTTGAGCGAGTAGCCCCAGAAGTGGGTTTGCGCCTTCAGGCCCACGGACTTGTCGGCCTCGGTGCGCTGGGTTTCTTCCACGTAGACGGCCACGGGCAGCCAGATGCCGGGCTGCACGTTCATCCGCCAGCTATCGAAGTGGAAGTAGTGCTTGGCTGAATCCTCGTCGGTGGGACCGGTGTAGGTGCCGTTGAAGCGCACCACGTTGCCGCCCTCATCCTCAATCCAGATGCGCCCGTAGAAGCGGCCCATGCCCTTCACGTCGGCCTTGGGATGCACATCGAAGACCCAGGTGCGCACCGTACCCAGAAACTCCCGGCGCACAAAGCTGAAGACATAGTGCTGCTGGTCGAAGCCGGTGGGATCGAGGAACATCATCTCCATGAAGCCGGTGTTGGAATACGTAAACTGCGTATCCAGGTGCAGCGCTTTGGTGAGGCCCGTGATGGTATCCATGGACCCCTTGAAGAAGCCATGCCTGACCTGCTGCTGCTTGGGCGTGTAGGTCTTGTCGAAGAAAGTCTTGCCGAAGTCCACGCGGCTGAGCATGTAGTGATCCGCCACGGGAATTGCGTAGAGCTTCACATCCGGCTTGGTGTCCTGAATGTAGGTCTCCACCAGCGGCGTGCGCTGCTGGATGTTCTTGATCAGCACCTTCTCCTGGGCGATGGCCTTCTGCACCAGCGCAGCCTGCTCGGGGGTAAGCGCGCGGGCGGGCTGGAACTTAGGCTGCTTCTTCGCGTACGCGCAGCCCACACCGAGGCTCAAGATCAGAAGGGCGAGGGGGAACTTCCGAAACATCATGTGCAACTCCTGGTTCAATACTTCGTGAATTACTTCCTGGCTTTCGCGTCTCCCCTCAAGCGCCCTGCGTCGCGTCAATGCTGAGGACGGGGTTGAGCAAAGGGCTGAGACCAGGCGACCTGAATCCGGCTTTCTTGATGCTACGCCAACTGGAAGGTGATGGTAATGGTTGTGGTGATGTCTACCGGCCGGCCGTCACGCGTTGCTGGACGGAAACGAATCTGCTGCGCCACCCGGCGCGCCTCTTCATCAAGCCCATGTCCCAGCCCGTGCACCACGCTCTGCACCACTACCTGGCCGGAAGCAAGGAACGTGACGCGCAAAACCACGTCGCCCTGAACCTTCAACTGCCGCGCCTCCGCCGTGTACTGCACCGGCGGCTTGGAGAGCACTTCGAGATTGGTCGCGACCGGTTCCGCAACCTGCCTGGGAGCGGCCGCTACTTGCGTGGGGGCGGGAATTCCGGCCGAAGCTACCTTTCCATGGTTCGAACCCGTATTCCCGGTATCAGTTGCGCCGGGAATGCCCGCCGACGCAACTTTGCCCGGCGGAACGGCTCCGTAGCCGGGCCTGGTGGTGCTCCCGTAGCCCGTCGATCCCACGACGCCGTGCGGCGCCACGGCCGGACCGCGGTTGTCGCCATAAGGATTGCCGATCGAAGCCACTGTGGCCGGACGCGTGGAGTTGGGGTTCGGGGTCACGCCAAAAGTCTGGCCATAGTGCACCGGCCCCGTGGTGGGCTTGTGACTGTTGTCCTGCGCGGGCATCGCGTGGTCGAGCGCGGCCTTGGGCTGCGGCGCCAAAGTAATCGTTGGAGTCTTGGCCGGCATCGCCGGCATGTTCACCTTGGCTTCAATTTGAACCGGCTTCGGCTCCGGCTTCGGCTTCGGCATCTCAATCTGTTTCGGCTGCAACTCCACCTTCGGCATCTCCGGCGGCGGAGTCACCTGCGGCGGCGGAGGCAGCGGCTTGATGTGCTCCGGAGGCGGCGGAGGGGCGGGGACGACCAGCTCGGTCATCTCATAGCGCTGCTGGATCACGTGCTTTGCCATCATGCCCGCCAATACGAATGTGACAAGAATCGCCGTGTTCACGGTCGAGCTGATGACGAATGAAACCGGGCTTCTCTCCGGCTCAGGCAGCAGGCCGAAGGTACTCCCTCCCGGTGAATATTTCATCGACATGTTTCAATCCTCGCTTCCGGCCGCAGCGCGGCGCAGAATCCGTACGACTCTAACGAATATCGGCGAGAACCGTGGCGAACTTCGCCAGGGATCCCGTATTGCGCTCATTCATTTGCTGGTAAAACCACCAAGGCGCGCGGAGAGCGCTTCCGCCAGTGCACAGGCTGCAAATAAAACCGCCGCACAGTTACAATTCCGCGTTCACAGGTACCCGGCATCCTCTGCTTTCCCCATTTTAGTAGGGCCAAATCTGACTGTCTGATCTGTTCGATGCATCCCACCTTAAGCTGAGGAGACCATCAGATGAAGGGGGAGAATCCATTATACGTGCGCCGGAAGTCTTCGCAGCCAGCAGAACTTGGGGTTCGACCCATATAAAGCAACCCTGGCAGCCATGCTCCTATAGACTCAAAGTAACCTAAACTGTCTCGGAAAGGACAGTCTTTTTGTGCGGATATTGGTTACCGGCGGTGCGGGGTACATAGGAAGTACCGTCACGGCATTCCTGGTCCAAAATGGACATAAAGCCGTGGTCTACGACAACCTGAGCCACGGACGCCGCGACCTGTTGCCGGCAGGCGTGGAGTTGATCGAGGGCGAGGTGAGCGACCGCGCCCGCCTGGAGCAAATTTTCATCTCCGCCAGCAATGGACAAGAACCGTTTGATGGAGTTCTCCACTTCGCCGCACTCATTGAGGCGGGCGAGTCGATGCAGCTCCCGGAGCTGTATTTCCGTAATAACACCGCATCGACGCTTTCGTTGCTGGAAGCAATGATTAAATGCGGTCCGCGACGCCTGGTTTTCTCCTCGACAGCAGCCGTCTACGGTGAGCCGGAATCTGTTCCGATTCAGGAAGATGCACGCCTTGCACCCACCAATCCCTACGGCCAGTCCAAGCTCCTCGTGGAGCAGATGCTCGCGTGGCTGAATCGCATTCACGGATTGCAATATGCCTCCCTGCGCTACTTCAATGTGGCCGGCGCAGCGGAAGGCCCTGAGGGTGTTCTCCGCGGCGAATCGCACCAGCCCGAGACGCATCTCATTCCGCTCATTCTCGACGTCGCCCTGGGGCGGCGCGCATCGATTCGCATCTACGGCGACGACTATCCCACCCCCGACGGAACCTGCATTCGCGACTACATTCACGTCTCGGATTTGGCCGATGCGCACCTGCTGGCGCTGGCCGCGCTTGCCCGCGAAGGTGGGCCAAAGGACCCCCTCATCTACAACCTTGGTAATGGTCAGGGTTTCAGTGTGCGAGACGTTGTGGAGTCGGCGCGTCGCGTTACGGGACACCCCATTCCAGCGGAGATTCAACCGCGGCGGCCGGGCGACCCGGCGGTGCTGGTGGCAAGCTCGGCGAAGGCCATGCGCGAGCTGGGATGGAAGCCCCAATATACGAATCTCGACGACATCATTCGCACCGCGTGGATCTGGCATCAGAAGCGTTATCGCGCGTAGAGGGGACGGTTGCTCTATCAACCTCGGTGCCCCCGGTCCCTCGCATTTGGGGACCGGGGATAGCACAGATATTGGCCACACCTTCCCGGAGCGTTTTCAGGAGATAGGCGGGTAAGGAAACAATCATGCAGCGCATCTACTTAATCTCGACCGGCGGAACCATCGAGAAGGTCTACTCCGAGCAGAGCGGCGTGGTGGAGAACCGCGCGGCCAAGCTGGACCGCTATCTGCGCATGCTCCGCCTGCCTGACGCCGAGATTCACACTTTCCACCTGATGAACAAAGACAGCCTGGAAATGACGGATGAGGATCGCGCTGAAGTCAGGGATCGCGTGGCCGGGCTTCTTGCGGAAGGCGCGCCGATCGTGATCTCGCACGGCACCGACACCATGGTCGAGACGGGCCGCTACCTCGAGAAGTCCTTCGCGGATCTCAAGGTTCCCATCATCCTGACCGGAGCCATGACGCCTCTGGGGTTCGAGGGCAGCGACGGCCTGCAAAACCTGACCGAAAGCCTGCTTGCCGCGCGCCTCGTCGCGCCCGGCGTTTATATCGTGATGCACGGACAGGTTTTCCCCGTCGCCCACGCGCGCAAGGATAAGGACAAGGCCACGTTCGTGTCGGGGTAGAGAGGATTTCCGCAACCGTGCACG
>Ga0302201_10000145_pt1 | contig 61068 bp, 45 predicted proteins | sample II_Bog_N3_2_FD_194586 | JGI IMG/M metagenome (GOLD analysis project Ga0302201, IMG submission 194586) | Peat permafrost microbial communities from Stordalen Mire near Abisko, Sweden - II_Bog_N3_2 | ecosystem: Environmental > Terrestrial > Soil > Wetlands > Peat | place: Sweden: Abisko... | reverse complement strand
ATCCCGGTTACTGGCGCGGACGAATCTGAATCCGCCGCGGCAGCGTCTCGGCGGTCACCGCATCGGGTGGATGGTTTTTTGCCGTCGCTGGCTGGCAGCTTCAATTGGTGACAAATTGTCACCAATTGGCTCCCCTCCTTTTCCAGTTCCACAGAAGCTCGCCGCCACGGGTTTATTGCACCGCCGCACCGATATCATTGATATCGGTGCATGCAGTTTTCTCACCCCACAAGCAGTTTTGTGACCAAAAAGCGCATCCAAAACGCGCCTATTTACGCTTATTTCGCGCTAAAACGGCCTTAAATCATGCCATTTTGCACTATTTGTCACGCGTTTGCCTGAACAGATTTGCATACACTCCGCGGTGATTGTCAACATCCCAGCCTGAGCATTTGACCACACTCGCACCCCCGCCGCCAGCCGGACCGAACCCACCTATCGCTTGGCCACCGAGAGTTGGCCTTTCAAGTCGGAATTCTCCCGCAAATGCCCAGCCAGAGACCACTTCAGCTCCTCGATTCCCTGCCCCGTTACCGCGGAAATCGCGTGAAACTCCAGCTTCCTGCGCTTCACGTGCGCGGTTAACTTCTTTAGCTTCTCCGGGTTGGCGCTGTCGATCTTGGTGGCGCAGACGATCATCGGCTTGTTGGCGAGGGGGTGGTTGAGCACTTCCGGCTCGTCCGCATCGCTGGGAAAGCCATCGGAATCAGTCTTGATTGCTCCGCTGGTGAAGCTGGCCAGCTCCTTGTTGATGACTTTGAAGTCTTCCACGGGGTCAAGCCGTCCGGAGGCGTCCGAGACATCGACCAGGTGAACCAACAGCCGTGTGCGCTCAATGTGGCGAAGAAACTGTACGCCCAGCCCCGAACCCAAATGGGCGCCCTCAATCAGTCCCGGCATGTCCGCCACCACGAAAGACTCCTGGTCCGGCTCCTCGCCCACGGTGACTACGCCCAGGTTGGGTTCGAGCGTGGTGAACGGATAGTCGGCAATCTTGGGCTTCGCGGCGGAGATGCGCGAGATCAGGGTCGACTTGCCCGCGTTCGGGTAGCCCACCAGGCCGACATCGGCCAGCAGTTTCAACTCCAGCCGATAAAGGCGCTCTTCGCCGGCGCGTCCCAGCTCGTGCTCGCGCGGGGCCTGGTGCGTACTCGTGGCAAAGTGCTGGTTGCCCCGTCCGCCGCGCCCGCCCTTGGCGATAACCACCTGCTCGTCCGGGAATTGAAAGTCGTGAATCAGCTCGCCGGTCTCCTGATCGTAGAGGGAAGTGCCGACAGGGACCTGTAGAATCACAGAGTTGCCGTCGAGTCCGGAGCAGTTGGAGCCCATGCCGTGCTGTCCGCGCTGGCCCTTGTGCTCAGGGTTGTAGCGGAAGTGGATAAGCGTGTTGTGGCGCTGTGAGGAGACCATCGCGACATCGCCGCCGCGTCCGCCGTCGCCGCCTGAGGGGCCGCCGCGAGGCACGAACTTCTCTCGCCGGAAGGCCATGCAGCCGTTGCCGCCGTCGCCCGCCTTTACCTTGATTCTTGCTTCATCGATAAACATGGACACCCAGAGATCGGAGATCGGGGATCGGGGTTCGGCTTCGCCACGGTGTACTGGCGGGGCCAAATCCCAGATGCCGTCTCTTCAGTTTACCGGGAAAGGCGAAAAGTTGTTGAACGAACAGAGTCGGCATAGAATTACATCCAACTTTACTTGTAGACAAACGAGCGTTCTGTAGCAGGGAAAGATTCTGTTTGGAACCAACGGGTGCGTCCTTCCGGCACTGGATGAAATATGCGTGTGTCGGTCTTTGAGAATCTGGATCCGCCGTTAGAGCGGACCAGGCAACACGCGGGATGCAAGTTTTCCCATGGTCTGCCGCGAGCGGGTATCTCGATGGCAGTGGCAAGAAGGATTCGGACGAATCCGCTGGCATTGGCCGCAATCCTTGTGGCCGCCAGCGTGGCGCAGGCTCAAGCGGGCGGGGGTTCCCTGGCGGGAAAGCTCACTGACCTGTACTCAGCGCCGCTCGCCGGCGCAACGCTGATTTTGCGCAACGAAGCCACCGGCGCGCAGTTGCATACAACCACACGCAAAAATGGGACCTACCGATTCGCAGGGTTGCCGGCCGGAAACTACACGCTGGAAGCTGAAAGCGATCATCTGGGCCGCGGACACCTGGATGGCATCGTGGTGATTGCAAACCATGAGGAGCGCTTGCAGACGGCAATGCAGCTCGACCTGCCCGCTCCAATGCCAATCCAAAGCGCGGCGCTTCCATTGCAAGCCACGGCGCCGACCGTTCACCGCACCCCCAAAGAGCCGGCTGCTGTTGCCGCGGCCGCTTCTGTTGCGGACCGGGAACTGGCCGCTACGACCGTGGCGGCAACCGCCGAGCCGGCAAGCCAGTTGGCGTCGATCCTAAGACGATTGGCTGAGCCCGTCATCGATACCCAGGACCCTGGAGTGCAAACGGCAGCCTTGCCTACGCTGCCACTGCTGGAACTCACCCTGGCGGAGCGAAGATTGCCGCAAGCCGAGCCTCCTGCGCCAGAGGTTGGTCCCCCGAATGGGACTGGTAATGCAAGCTCAGGGGCAAGCAGCGCTCAGCCGCAAACCGCAGACCAGGCAACCGGCAAGAACCCAAGCCCGCGCGCGAACCAGGAGATTGCCGAGGCAAAGCCCGAAGCTGCCAGCCCGGCGATGGATGTTCTGGATGACGCCATGCTGGGCTCGCTGCGATTAGGCCCGCTGGGGTTGGAGTTGTACGGGCTTGCTTCGCCGGTAAGTGGCTCGCCTGGACGCGAAATGCTTGGTACAACTGGTCTGGCAACCATCGTGACCGCAGGCCACATGATGGAAGCGGCGATTGAGGTTAGCCGGATCAGGCCCAGGGAAACTCCTGGGGGCCGTCAGGACGCCGATCCGGTTACCCCGGTTGTGACTACAGTAGTGACAGCGGACCAATTGCAGGCACTGCCGGTGACGGGCCGGCGCTGGCAGGACTTTGTGCTGGATTCTCCGTCCGCGGGCACGGCGGCTGGTGGCGGATCGCAGACTTCGCCGCGAGGCGCAGGCCAGGAACCGGTGGAAAGCACCATCGACGGAGCAAGCACCCGGCTTGCATTTGGCCCCGCCGGTGGCACCGGATCGGCAGAAACGGGGACCGCTGAACCAGTCAGCATCAGTCAGCCGTGGGCGGGCGGGCGCGGCTCGGTCATTGCAGAGGCGGCAATCCGCAGGGTACAGACAACTGCCGGAAATGTAGAGGCAGAAGGAGATCGCGCGGCCGGCGGTCGCATGAGCGTGGAAACCGAGCGTGGCGAAAATGGGCTTCACGGACAGGCATTTTTCTTCGATCGCCAGAACACTTGGGGGGCGCAAAATCCTTTTACGAAATGGATAACGGAGACCGCCCCAGCCACGGAAACCACAGTGCCTGTGTTTACGGCGCAGCCTTACACGCCGCCAGACCACGAGACGACTTGGGGATTCGGCATGGGAAGCCAGATTCGCCGCGACAAGCTCTTCTGGTTCGCCGCCGTGGATGGTTATCACCGAAACGACCCGGCGGTTTCAACCGTGAAGACTCCGAGTGAGTTTTTCGCGCAGCCCACTAACGATCAGATGCAGGTGCTGAGTGCGCAACTGGGGTTGACCAGCAACAATCCCGTGGCGGCGGGGCTGGCGGCCTACTCCTCGATGTTGGAAACGCTCGATGGACTGCTCGGGCCGGTTCCGCGCGCGGCCGCGCAGTGGGTTGGTTTCAGCCGCATCGACTGGCAGGCGGCCGAGCGTCACCGGTTCTCGCTGGAAGGGATCGGCGCGACGTGGAACTCTCCTGGAGGTGGGCTAACTCGCGTATCGGAGACATATGGCAGCAACAGTTTTGGGTCCATCCAGGCCAGCGAAGAATGGCTTCTGGGACGCTGGGAGGCCTTTTTGACGCCGAACCTGCTGGCTGAAACCCAGGGCTCGTTTGGACACACTGACCAAAGTGCGAAGCCGGAAACGCCATCAGCCTTCGAGAAAACACTTCTGAGCCCGAGCGTATGGGGCCAGTTGCCGCAGATTGTCGTGGACAATCGCTACGGCTTTACCATCGGAAACCCTTCGCGATTCGGTAATGGCAGCTATCCCGACGAAAGGGCCTATCAGGGCCAGGAAATTATCGACTGGGCAAGAGGCACTGTGCTGGTAAAGGCCGGCTTCGACTTGAGCCATAACTTCGACTCAACGAGCCTGCTGCGCAACCAGACGGGGACCTATACCTACTCGAGCGTGGAGAACTTTGCCTCTGACGCGCTTGCTTTCAGCAACTTTGGAGTGTCGGGCGAACTGAACCCCTACTTCCAGCACAACTGCGACGAGACCGGCAAAGTTTGGCGCGACTCAACTGGCACGCTGCACGGATTGGGTTACCTGCCCTGCTATTCCTACTACTCGCAGACCATGGGTCCAACCGATTGGCATTTGAGCACCAACGACTGGGCCGGTTACTCGACAGCTCAGTGGCAACCGAAAAAGCTGCTTGTGGTCTCCGCCGGTTTGCGCTGGGAGCGCGAGCAGTTGCCGCCGCCGATCGCGGCGCTTATCAATCCCAATCTTCCGCTGACGGAAACCCTGCCAAACCTGGGCAACAATTGGGGTCCCAGAGTGAGCCTGGCGGTGGGAGACGGCGAAGGCAGAAAGCTGCGATGGCCCGTCCTGCGCCTGGGATATGGCATGTACTTTGGCCGCGTCGAAAACTCGACAGCGGAGTTGGCGCTCACACAGACCGGTTCCCTCAACGGCGACCTGAACTTCTTCCTGCGGCCTACGGACGATCTGCCCAACAACGGGGGTGGCGCTCCGCCCTTCCCTTACGTTTTGCAGGGCGAGCCGGGGAGCGTAGTTAAGCCGGGAGTGGTGGAGTTTGCGTCGCGGTTTCACAATCCTGAGATTCACCAGGCCGTAGCTGCCGTGGAAGAAACATTGCCCGGCCTTGTACAGGTAACGGCGAGTACAGTGTTGAGCCTGGGGCGGCGGCTGCCCATCTCCATCGATACCAACTTCGACCCCGCCTTCAATCCACAGACGATTACCTACAAAGTAGTGGATTCGACCGGTCTCGGACCTATCAAGACGCCGCAGGTTACGGTTCCATTTTATGCTTCCTGGCCTTCGGCAACCGCGGCTACAGGCTTTGCAGGGCGTCTAAATCCGGATTACCAGCAGACTTCACAAATCGAGAGCCGGGCCAACTCCACTTACGAGGCGGAGATCCTGAAGGTATCCCACTACGGACGCCACGGATTGAGCCTGCATGCGCACTACACTCTCGCCCACGCCATGGATTGGAACCCCAACGAGAGTACCGCGGTAGCCGGCAGCGACTTGCTGGACCCGGCAAACTTCAGCCAGGAGTATGGAACCAGCAATCTGGACGTTCGCCACTCTGGCTCGGCGACACTTATTTATCAGGCTCCATGGAAGCTGCACGAAATGGCCGGGCGGCTGGCAAATGGCTGGATGATGTCGTGGGTAACGCAGTTCCGAAGCGGTCTCCCCTACACCATGCGCACCTCCGGCTCGCTGGCCGAGGAGTTTGAGCGGACAACCAATGGGACTGCCCTTATCGAGGCTCTGGGTCCTGGGATGAACGGCTCGGGCGGCGACAACCGCGTCTACGGCGTGGGCCGCAATACGTACCGCTATCCCTCCACCTGGAAGGCCGACATGAGGCTGGGAAAAAGCTTCAACCTGCCGCAGACCCGAAAGCTGGAACTGATGCTGGAGAGCTTCAATCTATTCAACCACCAGAATGTAACCGAGTTGGAGACCACCGGTTATTCCATCGAGTCTGGCACTTCTTCCGGCGGCTTACCGACACTGAACTTCCTAAATGGAGTGAAAGCCAACACTACTGCGTTTGGACAGCCGCTCAACATAAATGCGACAGACTTCTACAGGGAGCGGCAGTTGCAGGTTGGCCTGAGGTTGAGGTACTAGAAGCTAGCACGTTGGCTCATTTCGACTGGAATGCGCGTCGCACTTCCCGACGCCAAGAAGCCTGTTCAAGGATCCAACGGACAAGTTCCTTGCCGGCAGCGTAGTTGTCGTACTCGGTTGGTAGTTTGCGGCCGTCGGTGTATTCGTTGTACAACCACGGATCGACCGTGGCGAAGATGGTTCCTTTGCCATACTTTGCGATAGCCATAAGAATGTCGTCGCCGTCGCGCAGTAAGGGCGTGGCAGGCGAACTAGCCGTGATGGTGCAAACATCCTTCATGAATAGCATGTGGGAGTCGTGAAAGACGGGACCGCCCGCGGAAACGGCGATCTTTCCCATCTCGTGCGAGTTACCCAGCACATGCTTGCGCAGTACGCTGTTGAAATAAATGCCGAATCGTTCCGCGATCAAATTAAAGTGGTCGAGGTCAGTATTCGCCGGATCGTTCGCCAGCAACATCAGCACGCCTCCGGCTTTGACCCAATCCGCAATTTGCTCGGCGTCTTCCGGTTGCACAAGATGCCGGTTTGGATTCTTCGCCGTTGTATCGGGGGAGGCAATGATGTAGACCTGAACCTGACTTAGCTCAGAAGCCGTTGGCGCAGTATAAAGTGTCTTCGTCTCCGCGCCGAAGTTATTGAAGATGTTACCCAGAAGCGAGTAACCGTCATTGCTGCGGTCGTTCCATTTGTAATGAAAATATCCCTGCTGGCCGAATGCGTCGGGCCGCTGCTGACTGTTGAACCAGGCGTCCACCAGGACTGTGGCACCCCGCCCAAGCGTTGCATTGTCCGCATTCTCCATTTCCACGCCAGCCAGCAGAAATGCACCCACTCCCTTCGGGTCGTTTGTAACTTTCTTCTCGCCGATGTAATAGGTATAACTCCCGTCGCGGTACGGGTCGCCGCCAAGTCCTCCTACCTTCACCGTGCCGGTAAGCGACACTGAGTCTCCCGCGCCTGTTTCGATGAAGTGGCTGAGAATGCCTTTGTATCCACGCTCCGCATTGGCTAGATAACTGCGGGGGAGATAGCCGAGCCTCACTCCCCTGGCAAGCGCGTAGACAAACATGCACGAAGCTGAAGCCTCCGGATAGTTTCGATCCGCTCTGGCTTTGTCGAGCACCTGATACCAAATCCCGGTTGCGCCATCCTGATAGCGCGCTACCGCTGCTGCATCCCGCTGAAACAGGACAATCAACTGCGCTCGCCCGGCATCGCCATCGGGATAATAGGCAATGGTGTCGGCCAGCGCCATCATGACCCATCCCATTCCCCTGGCCCAGAATTGCGAGGATGTGCCGGTATGCTTGTTGGCCCAACGCTCCGCCTTCGACTCGTCCCATCCGTGATAAAGCAGCCCGGTTTTTGCATCGCGCGCATGTTCGTGGAGCAACGCAAACTGGTGAGTTATATCGCTGAATGCTTCAGGATGATGAAATGTCGAAGCATACTCGGCATAAAATGGTTCAGCCATGTAGAGACCATCCAGCCACATCTGATTTGGATATCTTTGCTTATGCCAGAAACCGCCGGAAGGCGTGCGGGGCTGATGCATCAACTGCTGATAAAGCAGGGTTGCAGCGGTTGCATATCGTTTGTCCTGGGTAACTCCGTATAACAGCAGTAGCTGCCGTCCGAGCAATATGCTGTCAAGCTGATTCTCATCCACCTTCAAGGTGGGTATGGACCCGTCCGGCATTACAAATTGGTCGACGGAACTCTTGATGTAGTTGTAGTAGCGAGGATCGGCGGTGTTCAACCAAACCTCATCCATGCCTTCCAGCAGCGTGCCCAGCCCGTAGTTCCATACCCAGCGCTCAGCAGGCTGAGTAAAACGCCCATCCGGCCAGCGCTCGATGGTCGAATCAGCCACCCGCTCAGACCATCGCCGCTCGTCTGCACGCGCGGCAGTTGGCTCGGCAACTGAGACAAATCCGAGCAAAACCATGACAACAAAGCTGTGGACAATCTTCATCGGGGCTCCTGAATAGCGGATAGGACGGTCAGCGCAATGAAACCTTCGCTCCCGTCATCTGCTTGATCGACTCTCCCTCGACGGACTTTACTTCAACACCCTCGCCAGAAACTTCGGCATAGCCTATCACAAGTCCGTGCTCGGAGCCGATCTTCACGTTGTTCAAAATCACGCCGCTGACGGGAGCTTCGGGCAGCCCCACAATGGCTCCAGCCGATGTGCTGCCTGTGGCCGTCACGTTGTCGAGTTCAATGTCGTGGAAGTGCGGCGTGAGGCGCGTAATGGGTTGTGCCGCTTCCCCGTCAGGCGGCAACACCTTTGGATAATACTCGCTGATAATCAGTGCATTCTTCACATCTTTCATGTCGATGTCGCGGAAAGTAAGATGGCTCACGTCGTTGCCGCGGTCGCGGTTCGCCTTCACCCGGATTCCGTTATCCGTGCCCACGAAATGGATCCGTTCCGCCACGATATTCTGTGCGCCTCCTGCGATCTCGCTTCCCACCGAGAGACCGTGCCCATGCAGAAAGGTGCAGTCGGTAATGGTTATATCGCGGCTGGGATCGTCGGGACCCGGAGAGCCGATTGCGCCGGATTTGATTGCAATGTCGTCGTCGCCAACATCGGCAAACAGATGGTCGATGTGTACATTCGACGATGAAAACGGATCCACAGCATCTGTATTGGGTGAGCGATCAGGCGCCAGCACCTTGATATTCCGAATGGTTACATCGTCGGAGTAGTAGAGGACCAATTGCCACATGGGAGAGTTCTGGATGGTCACACCCTCGACAAGAATATGTTTGCAGTGGTCGAAGACAACCAGGCGCGGCCGAGGATGGTCAGAACCCATTACGCCAGCGTTCTTTACGGTTCGCGCTATCTGCCACCAGGGCTGCCCCGCCCCGTCAATAACGCCTTCGCCCGTGATTGAAACATTGGCCGCATTGCTTGCGCTCACCAGCGATTGCAGGCCAAGCTCACGGAACTCCGTCTTGGGAGGATAGTCCGCAAAATTGGAGGAGCCAAGCAACGTGGCTCCCTTGTCGAGTTGAAGAACAATGTTGTTTTTCAAAACGATTGGCGCGCTGAGATAAGTCCCGGAGATTAGCCGGACTTTGCCACCGCCTTGACTCTCGCAGGCATTGATCGCTGCCTGAATCGCGGCTGTATCCTTCGAGACTCCATCGCCTCTGGCCCCGTATTTGCGCGGGTCGCACTCGGGGGATGAAGCAAAGGCGCTTGCCGGAAACACTACGCACACAGCCAGCAGGACGAGCCGTGAAAGCCGGCATCTCAGCAACGTCCCGGGTTGAATTTCGGTAGATCTTCGCAGCGAGAAGGTTTCCATTTCCGGTCAATCATACGCCAGAATATCCGGTGGTCATACCACGTAAATGGGAAAGAAAGAGCAGATTTGAGGCCGTGTGGTGAGAATTGGCGCATTACTACCGAGCCGAGGCGCGGGCGCGGGCTACAAACGCTCCCACCTTGTTGGGCTCCTTGCGTCCAGGCGCGGCCTCTACGCCGGAGGCTACATCCACCCCCCAGGGCTGCAGCAGCCCGACAGCTTCAGCCACATTCTCCGGATTCAGCCCCCCGGCGACGACCAACTTCAGTCTTGCGCCCTCCCCGAAAACCGTCCTTCGCGCCGCGACCCAGTCAAATGCAACCCCTGTGCCGCCTACCGCGGTAGCCGTCCGGGAGTCAATCAGCACCGCATCCACCTGGCCGTTCTGGGCGATTAGGCCAATCTGTTCCGTAGTTTGGCCGGGAGTTCCGGCATCAAAATGAACTACGCGCAGAATCCGCAGTTGCGGTCCCAGTCGCGCGCGCAATTTCGCAGGCGCCTCCAGGCCGGCTTCGAAGTGGAGTTGCACACCGGTAAGTCCGCAGGTGCGAACCGTGGAGTAGATTTCGTTCAAGGAAGCATCCACAAAGACGCCAATCTTCTCCACCGCCGCGGGCAGATGCGGCACAATGGCTGCCGCTTCCGCCGCGGACACACGGCGCGGGCTGGGGGCGAAGACAAATCCCACTGCGTCGGCCCCGGCCTCAACTGCCAGGCGCGCGTCTTTCAGGGAGGTGTTGCCGCAAATCTTGATCCACAGGCTCATGGTTCAAGTCCAAAGGCATGCGCTACGGATTCCCTAAGCTCGTGATTGGCCGGTTTTCGAACAGCTTCCGTCAGCAGCTCCGCCAAAGCGCGGCCAGGGTCGGCTTGCCGCATCAGGCTCTCACCGATGAGGAAAGCGTTGAAGCCGGCCGCTCGCAGGCGCGCCAGATCCTCAGGGGTGGAAATCCCGCTCTCAGCTACGCGTACTACGTTGGCCGGTATGTGCTCTACGAGACGGAACGAAGTATCGAGGGTAACCTCGAAGGTTTTCAGGTCGCGGTTGTTTACGCCGATAGCATCCGCACCGGCCTCTCCTAATGTGTCCAGCACCCGGTCAAGTTCGCCGGACGTATGCACTTCCACCAGCACATCGAGGGCAAGGCTGTGGGCCACCTGGGTGAAACAATTGAGTTCCGCATCGGTGAGCGCCGCGGCTATCAAGAGGATTGCGTCCCCGCCATGGGCGCGCGCCTCAACGATCTGGTACTCATCGACGGTGAAATCCTTGCGGAGACAAGATAGGGTTGCCGCATTTGAAGCCAGCTCGAGATTGCGAAGGCCGCCCTGGAAGTGCGGTTCGTCGGTGAGTACGGAGAGCGCCGCCGCGCCGCCGGCCTGGTACCGCTGAGCCAGCCACGCCACGTCGAAGTCCTCACAGATGAGGCCCTTGGAAGGAGATGCTTTCTTGATTTCGGCGATTACGGCAGGTCGGTTTGCGGCCTCGCGGCGCAACGCGGCGGCCCATCCGCGCGGCTGGTGGTTCGCGGCCCGGCGCTCCAGTTCGGCCACGGGAACGCGCTGCTTGCTTGCTGCTACGGTGGAGCGCGTGGTGGCCAGAATTGTGTCGAGGCGGGTAGACATACTCTGCGTCAAGTATAAGGGGCGGGCGCGAATGTTGCGCGCTAGGTACCGGCGGACGCAGGCGGCGCTGGACGCGGCTGGCTGCGTGGAATCCAGGCCAGGTCTCCGCTGAGCACGTAGATGGAGATCGCTGCAAACATCAATACCGCGCCTACCCAGAAGCGCCAGTCGCGATGCATGCGCTGCCAATAGGGACCAGGGCCGGGTTCGCTGTCCGGGCCGCTGTTTCCTTCCGGGTTGTGCTTGTTTCCTGTCATTGCTTCTCCAGCCTGCGCTCTGATGATGCAGCTACGGGATACGCAGGTCGCAACCCTAACTATCCGAGCCTCGGATGGGTGGAGTCCGGTCAATTGTGAACAGGCCGCCAGACTGGTTAGATGCAGCAAATCTGCCCCCCCCACTCGAAAATTGCGACTTCCTCTTGACAATCAAGAGAAGAAGGATTACCTCTTGATTATCAAGAGGAGTTTACAAATGAGCCAAAAGCAGGGCGAGATGGTGCAGGGAACGCTGGAGATGTTGATTCTGAAGACGCTGGCACTGGAGCCGATGCATGGGTACGGCGTGGCGCTGCGCATTGAACAGGTGAGCGCGGGAGTGTTCCGCGTGAATCCTGGGTCGCTGCTGCCGGCGCTGGCGCGGATGGAACGGGCGGGAAGCGTGAAGAGCGAGTGGCGCTCGACGGAGAATAACCGGCGCGCAAAGTACTACATGCTGACAGCGGTTGGCCGCAAGGCGTTGACGGATGAAACGGCGGCGTGGGGCCGGCAGACGGCGGCAATTGCACGGATTCTTGAGGCATAGAGGAGGTTGATATGGCATGGTTGCGGAACTTGACCAGGGGATTCAGCGCCCTCTTCTCCCCTGAGCGCGTGGAACATGAGATGGACGAGGAATTGCGCGGCTTTCTGGAGGCCTCGGCGGAAGCGAAGCGGCGCGCCGGAATGACGGCCGAGGATGCAGCCCGCGCGGCGCGCGTGGAGATGGGCAGTCAGAATGCCGTGAAGCATCATATCCGCTCGGCGGTTTGGGAGACTGTGGTGGAGAACCTGTGGCAGGATCTTCGCTACAGCGTTCGAATGTTGGCGAAGAGCCCTGCGTTCACGCTGGTTGCGGTTCTCTCGCTGGCGCTGGGGATTGGCGCGAATACCGCCATCTTCAGCTTGATGGATGTGGTGTTGCTGCGTTCCCTTCCAGTTGACGAGCCTGGGCAGCTTGTCTTGTTCGGGGATGGCAGGGCGGGAGGCAGCACAGACAATCTTCCAAACCAAAGTTGGAGGCTCTTCTCCTACCCTTTCTATCGCAGTTTCAGCCAGAAGAACGAAGTCTTCTCCGGCGTCACCGCAATTAAAAGCATCGAGTTTTCAACCCACGGCTCCGTGGCTGGTGCAGGGCGTGAGATGATGCGCGCCTCGCTCGTTTCCGGCACGTATTTTTCTGTGCTGGGCGTCAACGCTGGTCGGGGACGCATGTTGACCGAGGCCGACGACCAGACGCCAGGTAGCGGTACTGTGGCTGTGGCCAGTTATTCCTGGTGGCAGCGCCACGGCAACGATCCAGCGGCGGTGGGGAAGACTGTAGCCATTGAAGGCACGGATTACACCATTGTCGGTGTTGCTCCAAAAGGTTTCTTTGGATTCGTGGTTGGCGAATCGCCCGATTTCTGGATTCCCTTGTCGATGGAAAAAGAGATTTCACCCGGCTGGAACGGCCTTGAGAAAAAGTGGTTTCAATCGCTCTATCTGGTGGCCCGACTCAAGCCCGGCGTAACAGCAGCTCAGGCGTCAGCCAATACAAACCTGCTGTTCAAGCAGTACATCCGCAGCGAGTATCTAGGCCAATCTCCATCGCAGAAGGATCTGGCCGATGTCGAACATGCACATATCGACTTGACTTCAGCCGCGCGGGGGCTTTCGCGGCTGCGCCGGCAGTTCATCCTTCCACTGGAAATCCTCACCACGATTTCGGGACTTGTCCTGCTGATTGCATGCGCCAACCTCGCCAGCCTGCTATTGGCCAGAGGCGCCGTTCGCTCGCGTGAGTTTGCCATGCGCATGGCTATCGGCGCCACACGGTCGCGCATCGTACGGCAACTTCTCACGGAGAGTTGTATGATTGCGCTGCTGGGCGCGGCGCTGGGCGTTGCTTCAGCCTGGAAGGCCAGCCATCTGCTGCTTACAATGGCTTCGCACAGCGCTGAAGTTGCGGCCATGGACGTCAGTCCAGATCTCCGCGTGCTTGGGTTTACCCTGATCCTCACCGTCTTCACCGCGCTGCTTTTCGGAATGGCCCCGGCCATTCGCGCCACGCGGCTTGACCTGAACGGATCGCTCAAGCAGTCCCGCACCGCGGCTGCGCCATCATCCCGTTTTTCTCTGGCCAGGGGATTGATCGTGGTGCAGATCGCGCTTTCGCTGGTGCTCCTGGCGGCGGCCAGCCTGTTCTTGCGCAGCCTTGTAAACCTGGCCAATGTCGATACCGGATTCAACAAGCAGAATGTCCTCGTATTCCAATTGGACGAGTACTCGGCCAATCTTCCGCTCGACGCCCGCCTGGTGAACCTGGAACAGCGGATTGAGCAGCGCGTCCAATCGGTTCCCGGCGTACAGGCCGCCAGCTTTTCCATGTTCAGCTTTGACCAGGGCGAGTGGTCCGATCCAGTCACCGTGCAGGGCATTCCTCAGACTCCGGAAAACAGCCACGATGTGCTCTACAACGTGGTCGGCAACGGATTCTTCTCGACCATGAGCCTGCCCATCGTTGCCGGCCGCGGTTTCGACAGCCGCGACAAGATCGATTCACCCCAGGTTGCCATCATTAATCAAACCATGGCCCACAAGTTCTTTCCCGATAGCTCGCCGATCGGACACCACTTCGGCATTGGCAGCGATCCAGCGGGCAGCGGATCCATTGAGATTGTCGGTGTGGTAAAGAACGCGAAATACGTCACGCTGGAGGAGAGCCCCGAAGCTGCGGCTTATTTTCCCTACGCGCAGCGTGTGCAGTATTTCGGCAACTTCGAGGTACGTTACGCAGGCGACGCGCACCAGATTATTCCCGCCGTTCGTGACGCCATCCTACAGGTCAATCCCGATGTCCCTGTATCGGCCGTTGAGACGCTGGCCGAGCAGGTGGATGCGTCCACTTCAAACCAACGGATTGTGGCACGGCTTTCAGGTTTCTTCAGCGTGCTGGCCACGTTTCTGGTGTGCATTGGCATCTACGGACTTCTGTCGTATGCCGTGGCGCGGCGCACCAGCGAAATCGGCGTGCGCATGGCCCTGGGAGCCAGGCGATCGAATGTGCTTTGGCTCATCCTGCGCGAGATTTTGGTGCTGGTTGCGATTGGAATCGCCATCGGTGTTCCATTGGCCCTGGCAGGCAACCGGCTGGCAGCAAAGCTGCTTTTCGGACTGAGCCCGGCAGACCCGGTCAGCCTTTGCGCGGCCATCGCGCTGATGTTTGCAATCGCGACCCTCGCGGGATACCTGCCGGCGCGCAAGGCTTCGCTGGTGGAACCTACGGTTGCGCTGCGCTGCGAATAAAGACTGACAACGAGATGGAGGGGTGCAATGCGTTGGTTTGGCAACTTTGCTTCCGGCCTGTGGGCACTGATGAACGGTAAGCGCGTCGAGCATGACATGGACGAGGAGTTGCGCGAGTTTCTCGACGCTTCCACTAAGGAAAAGAGTCGTGCGGGGATGGATCCGGACGATGCGGCGCGCGCGGCACGCGTGGAGATGGGCAGCACCAATGCGGTGAAGCATCGGATTCGTTCCGGGGGATGGGAGATCTATATGGAGAATCTGTGGCAGGACCTTCGTTACAGCGTGCGTATGCTGGCCAAGAGTCCGGCATTTACGATGGTGGCGATTTTGTCATTGGCTTTGGGAATCGGCGCCAACACAGCCATTTTCACGCTGATCAATGGAGTGCTGCTGAAGCAGTTGCCGGTTCGGGCGCCAAGGGAACTGGTGTCATTTGGCAAGGCAATAAGCGGGGGCGTGCTGGGCGGAGTCGACATGGGAACGGCCGATCTCTATCCCTATGACTTTGCCCGCCAGTTGGAGGCGGAGCCGGGCCCGTTTGAAGGGATTTTCTTTTATAACAGCAGAATGCGCAAAGTGGGCGTGCAGGCCGGCGAGCATCCCAATGGCCAACCTGCGCAGGAGCTGGCGCACCTGGTTTCAGGAAACTACTTTGACGTGCTGGGCGTGCCCATGTTCATGGGCCGTTCCATACAACCAAGTGATTCTCAAACCACGGGGCGCAATGCTGTGGTGGTGGTCAGCTACCACTACTGGCGTGACACCATGGATGCGGATCGCGACGCAATTGGCAAGGTGCTCACTGTCAGCGGAGTTCCCTGCACGGTGGTGGGTGTGGCGCCGGCGGGGTTTTACGGAATCGTGCTGGGGGGGGAGCCGCCCGACTTTTGGGCGCCACTGACCATGCAGTCGGAGTTAACGCGCGAACCCACAATGCTGGCGATGAACGGGCCCTATTGGCTTCATCTTGGAGCCAGGCGCGCGCCCAGTTCCAGGATCGCGCAGCAGCAGCAATGGCTGAACAGCAAGATTCGCGCATACGTGCAGGCGCATGAGGGTGGGAAGATTGCGCCCGACCGGCTCAAAGAGATTGACCGCATTACGGATCCATTGGTGCCGGCGGGATCGGGAGTCTCCTCTCTACGCATGAGTTTTGAGGCGCCATTGCTGATTCTGATGGGAGTGGTGGTTCTGGTGCTGCTGGTGGCTTGTGCCAACCTGGCCAACTTTCTGCTTGCCAAAACGGCGGCGCGGGAACGAGAGATTTCTACCCGGCTGGCGCTGGGATCGACCCGGATGCGCATTGTGCGGCAAATTCTGATGGAGGCGCTTCTACTCTCGTCCGCAGGCGGAATCAGCGGGTTGGCGCTGGCGTACTTTGGCACAAGGGCGCTCATCGAGTTTGTGGCGGCCGGCGCAGCTTACACGACGCTTGACCCGAGGCCAGACCTTCCCGTGCTGGCATTCACTCTGGGGGTTTCAGTGTTGACGGGGCTGATGTTTGGCTTGGCTCCGGCACTTCGCGTTGCGCGCAGCGATGCCGCACCCGCGCTGAATGCCAACGCGCGAACAGCCTCAGGCAGCGGCGGACGCGGAGCCCGGTTGCTGCCGCGAGTGCTGGTTGTGGCGCAAGTGACGGTTTCAGTGATTCTGCTGGCTGGCGCAGGATTGTTTCTGCGGTCGCTGGCCAATCTGAAGCAGCAGGACTTCGGCTTCGACCGGACGCACCTGCTTCTGGTTTCCCTCGGCGACAAGTTCGGCGGCCTCAAGCCGGATCAGCTTGCCGGGTTCTATCAAAGTGCGCTGGACCGCATGAACGCGCTGCCGGGTGTGAAGGCTGCGGCATTCTCCAGCGCCGCTCCAATGAGCCACAGCAGTTGGACCTCGACCTTTAAGCTTCAAGGATATGTACCGGGCCCGAAAGAAGACATGGGGGCGATCCTCGAGCGGGTGTCACCGGGCTATTTTGAGGCCACGGGCATTCGCATCGTACAAGGCCGCGCGCTGGGCAGTGAAGACGCGCCCAAGGGAGCCAAAGCGATTGTGGTAAACCGCGCTTTCGCCGAACACTACCTTCCTCGCAACGATGCCGTCGGCCACCAGGTCACAATCGATGACGATACCAATGCCGGTCCATGGCAGATTGTCGGTGTAGCCGCCAATACGCGCTATTCCGGCCCGCGCGAGGAACCGCAGCCGCAGATCTATTTTCCCGTGCAGCAGTTGGCCGTTGGAGAGAACAGCTACGCTGAGTGGCTGCAGGTGAGCACCACAGGCGACCCCGCGAAGATGACAGGCGTGGTGCGCGCGGCGCTGGCGCAGATGGACCCCGACCTGCCTGTGCTGAGGATTCAAAGCATCGGAGATCTGACAGACCGTTTTGTCGCCAATGAGGCGCTTATATCGAGGCTGTCCGGGGTTTTTTCCGCGCTGGCAGTCTTGCTGGCGGGAATCGGGCTCTACGGTGTGATGAGTTACAGCGTAGTGCGCAGGACAAATGAGATCGGCATCCGCATTGCCCTCGGCGCGCAGAATTCTGCGGTGCACTGGATGATACTGCGCGAGTCGCTGATTCTGCTGGGCATAGGGTTGGCGCTGGGGCTGCCGTTGTCATTGGGAGGACTGCGCGTATTGCAGTCGCAACTGTTCGAATTGAGCGCATCCGATCCGCTCACTCTGAGCGGCTCGGTCCTGATTATCGCTTCGGTTACAGTGCTGGCGGCGTGGATGCCGGCGCGAAAGGCAACCAAGGTCGATCCGATGGTTGCGCTACGCTGCGAGTGAGGTTATGGAACGTCTGATTAAGATCACCTGGATGGGCCGACCTTCCCTCGGGGATAAGATCTCGTCTAGAAACAGCGACTGCCAGAACTGATTTGAAACGCGCCGGAGTGCGGTGCCGCGGCTGAGAGCCAGCAGTCGGGAGCTAGATGCTAGCAGTGATATCACTTCCCTCGCATTGTAATGGTTTACACGTGCGGTTTTGTATGCGAAAACACGCTTATTTGTGCACTTTTTGCATCTAAAACGCCTTAAAACATCCTTATTTGCACTATTTTTCACCGGCTAGCCGGAACACATAAGCACCTGCTACGACGTCCGTTTCAACGGCGCAGCGTACGCATATTACGTCATGCACGGCGTCGCGCCAGGCGCATGGTTCTTGTCTTGAAAGGGCCGACTTCTTGTTCAGATTCCTTAATGGAGCCAGCGAAGCCCTATGGACCGGGGCGGAAGCGCAGGCAGGACGATGAAGCCCTCGCGCCAATGGCCGTCTTCCCGGCGCGGCGGGTTGCCAACAATGCGTGCGCCATCCGCGTTGCGCTGCTCGATAGCCAGGCCGGAAAGTCCGCCCACGATGGCCTGAAGCTGGTCGTGGTTTGGCGGGCGGTTGGTTGTGAAGGGAATCACGGAGCGCAGCGCGCCGTAGGCTTCTGCCAGGTCGCTGACTTTGGCGCGGCGCTTGGCAGGCAAAGGCTTCAGGCCCAGGGATTTCCAGGCCGCAAACGGGTAACTCTCGACGAGTGTGCGCTCGCTTGGCGAGCACGGCTGGTCGCGGGATTCGAGACGCCGCCACCCGCGCCGGCACAAAGCGTCGTAAACATCCAGACAAAACTCAGCGAACGGGCGGTAGGTTACGGGCTTGACCATGCCGGGCAGCCCGGTTTTGGCCGCGGTATTGAGTTGGCGCTCGCTGATGCGCGCGTGAACTTGGCCGTTGGTGCGCGACTTCCATGCCTGTGGTCCATCAAGCACCATTATGCGGATTCCGCGCACGCCGCACATGTGGTTCAGGCGACCGCCGAGGATATTCGCGTCTACCCCGCCAGCGTCGGGCTCGGTGGCCGAGTCCGTAAGGGTTGGTGGGAGGATTTCGCAGGCGATTGGCGGTTGGGATGTTTCCGGAGGCAGCGGAGAGCGGGGGCGATCAAGCACCACGATGCCCAGATCGGACCAGCGGCGGAATGCGAGATCAACGGAAAGGACAGCCACGGTTCAACAGTAGGTTCAGTGGGATGGTTAGAGCAATGGGGAAGGGATTGAATTGGCTGGGTGCGGGCCGTAACGGAAACGGATGCCGAATCGGGACCATGACGGATGTTGAGGCTGGGGGAAATTGCCTCGACCTGTTGACACAATAAGTGCAGGAGCAGCCTGTGATAGACTCCGTGGCGTTATGCGAGACAACCTTTGCTTGTTGCCAATCTTGCTGGTGTTTGCGGGCCTTGAATCCGGGGTGCTGTCCGGTCAGCAAAGCGCCCAGCCGCAGCCCAATCCTCCACACCTTGAACAGCGCGGCGCGGCGACCCAGCTCATCGTGGACGGCAAACCCTTTCTGATGCTGTCGGGCGAACTGCACAACTCCTCTTCGTCGAGCCTTGAATACATGAAGCCGATATGGCCGAAGCTGGCGGCCATGGGACTCAATTCCGTGGTGACCCCGCTGAGCTGGGAGCTGATTGAGCCTGAAGAGGGCAAGTTCGATTTCAAGCTGGTGGACGGGTTGCTGGCGCAGGCGCGGCACGAGCATCAGCGGATTGTGTTTCTTTGGCTGGCCTCGTGGAAGAACGGAATGTCGAGCTATGCGCCGGTGTGGGTAAAGCAGGATACGCGGCGGTTCCCTCGTGTGGTGGAGCATGGCACGGAGGTGGAGATTTTGAGCCCAGCCGCGGCTGCAACCGAGGAGGCGGATACGCGCGCCTTTGCGGCGCTCATGCGGCACATCAAGGAAGTGGACGGCCGCGATCATACCGTGCTGATGATGCAGGTGGAAAACGAAGTTGGAGTTCTGGGCGACTCGCGCGACCGGTCCGACGCTGCAAACAAAGCGTTTGCAGGGCCGGTGCCCGACCAACTGCTCGGCTATTTGAAGACTCATCGGGATGCTTTATATCCCGACTTGCGGACACTTTGGGAAGCGAATGGGGCAAAGTCCGAGGGAACATGGGCGGAAGTGTTTGGAAATACCTCGCGGGCGGATGAGATTTTCATGGCCTGGCAGTACGCGCGATTTGCGCATGGCGTGGCCGCAAGGGGCAAGGCTGCCTACAACATACCCATGTATGTGAATACGTGGCTGGCTGAGAATGGCGCGCAGCCTGGAGAGTTTCCCAGCGGCTGCCCCGAGCCTTGGGTGGTGGATGTCTGGAAGGCCGCCGGGCCGGGTTTGGATTTTTACGCACCGGACCTTTATGCGCCAGACTTTGCCCTGTGGGCAAAACGGTATCACCGCGACGGGAATCCGCTTTACATGCCTGAGGCAAGGGGCCGTGCGGAAGGCGCGGCGAATGTGTTTTACGCTCTAGGCGAGGAGGCCGGGCTTGGTTTTTCACCCTTCGGCATCGACGCCGAGCTGGATGAAAAGGGCGACCTGGCCGCCAGTTACCGTGCCATCGCAAAGCTTGCGCCGCTGCTGCTGAAGCACCAGAGCGCCGGCGATGCGCATGGCTTTGTGCTCGACAAGAGTCATCCGGCGGTGGATTTCACGATGAGCGGCTACGCGGTTCACGTGAGCCTGGACGAGATATTCGGCCACGGCGCGGAGAGCGGATTTGGACTCATTATGGCCAACGGACCGGACGCGTTTCTGGGGGCTGGCAAAGGGTTCAGGGTGTCGTTCAAGCCGGCAGCGCCCGGTGGCAGGCAGGTGGGAATCGCGGCGGTGGACGAGGGAACGTTCGAAGATGGCAAGTGGCTTCCCGGACGGCGGCTGAACGGGGACGAGAACGACCAGGGCAAGGGCTGGCGCTTCGACTCGCGGCAATTGCGGACGGAAACGGTGACGCTTTACCGGTTCGATTAGAGGCGGGTTGCGGCCCATCTTCTGCTACAACAGGTGGGACAGTCTTGTAGGAAAGTGCGCCACTGTGCGTGGGGTTAAATGCACATGCTGCGCGCTGGGTAGCATGTGCTAATGTGTTCCGGCAAACGTGTGACAAATAGTGCAAAATAGCGCATTTCAAGGCCGTTCTAAGGCCGTTTAAGCGCAAATAAGGGCGTTATTGATGCATTTTCGCGTACAAAATTGCGCCGGGAAACGTTTACAAAGCGACGATGGTGATATCGTTGATATCTCTGATATCACTGCTAGCACCACGCTTCCACAGATTGGTACGTCTTGACGCGTTTTGCGCACCCGTTTTCAGCTCTCAGCAATGACTCGGGACGCCCTACTCTGGCGCCGACCCAGAGGGCATAAGCGCTAAGGAAAGCTGCCCGGACAGACGACTCGCATTCGTCGGTCGGGAACGAAATTCTGCTCAACGACAGCTTCCGAGTTGGCGACTATCCAGGGACTGCCCAGCGCCGGACCCTAGGGCGTTTGCAAGTACCGATCCCTAACAAGAAACTGAATGGAAGATGGAAGAAGCCGAGGGCCGGCGGTTGGGCTTTGTGGTCTCCCACTCATCGAGCAAAAACGCTCGATGAATGGGGCACGCAGGGTTTCATCTTCTTTGGATTCGCGAAGCCGTTGAGGGGCTAAAAAGAGACAAGGTTGAGAGTGGGTTGGCGATTGGAGAAAATTTACGGAGTGGCAGCGGGGATCTTGGAAATTGATTTAGCGAGTTGGCGCCCGCTTCGCGTGCACGGCGAGTTAGCGAGTTGGCGGGTGCCGCGGGCGGCACAGGTTTGATCGCTCCATGGTCCGGCGAAGCCGGTGGACGGCTGGCACAAGGCCACGAGCTTATCGCCGCATTTGGAGTGCCGCCGGAGCTAACCCGATCATCCTTCCTGAGGATTTGCCCGACTTCCCGATGATTCTGCACCGCGGCGGATATCCCGATGGCAGTTAAAGCCGGTTTTCGGTATACTGGTTAGAGCCTCAAGAGGACGGGGAGTTCCCTGTCTCAAGGGCTATGCTGCCGGGCGAACAGATCCGGAGCAAATCGAGACGAAAATGCCCAAGTTGAAGACCCATACGGGCGCGGCCAAGCGCTTCAGCAAGACCGGTACCGGCAAGATCAAGCGGGGCCAGACGAAGACGCGGCACATCCTTACTTCGAAACCGCCAAAGGTGAAGCGCAAGCTGGGCAGGACCCTGCTGGTTTCAGACGGCGACTACAAGAAGGTAGCGCGCATGATTCCCTACGCCTGAGCACCTGCGGTGGGGCGGACCTTTGGATGAGGTCTTTGCCGCTGCTGTGGACGGGCCAGAAGAATTGGCCCCCGCCGGAAAAAGATATTCCCGGTGAGATTTCAGGTTTGCATAGCGAGTGAAGAGGTTTACCGCCGCCCGTCCGGGCTGGCCTCCTGCCTCCAGCCGCTTAACCGACACACCAAATGGAGATACAACAATGCCCCGCGTAAAACGCAGTACGAAGAGGAATGACCGCCGGAAGAAGATTCTCGACCGGGCAAGCGGCTACTTCCTGACGAAATCGAAGCTCTACCAGGCAGCGCAGGAAGCCGTGGAGCGCGGCCTGAAGTTTGCCTACACCGGCCGCAAGCAGAAGAAGCGCCAGTTCCGCTCGTTGTGGATTGTGCGCATCTCGGCCGCCGCCAAGCTGAACAACTTTAGCTATTCGCAGTTGATCAACGGGCTGAAGAAGGCCGGCGTTGAGCTGGACCGCAAGATTCTGGCCGATATCGCCGTGAAGGACGCTGCGGGATTTACCGACCTGGTGGGGAAGGCCAGGGCGGCGCTGGTTGCGGAAGCAAAGACCGCGTAGAGCGATTGTTCGTGGAAGATCGGACGGCCCGGGATCTTGTGGATTCCGGGCTGTTTTGTATTTGGAATAAAGGAGCAAATAACGTCTATAGTCGCATTATTGACAATATGGTGTCGATTATTGAAGTACAAGAGGCAATTATTTGGCTATTGGTGTTCCTCTGCGATCCTTTATCCTGGGAATCGAGAGCTTCCGCCCCCGTCGGCGAAACGCAAAGAGGGCCGATCTGCGGACTGGCTGTAACGCCACCAAGGAAGACGGTTCCTTGCCGGGGAAAAGCAATCGCCATAATCAAGCATAAATCATTTATATTAGCGTTATTGACATAATACTGTCGATAATGTGAGTATAAAAGAAAGATTTTGGCCTATAGGCGGCAATCCATGATCCATCGCTTGGAGATCGAGAACTTCTATTCCATCCGCGAGACGCAGGTGATCGACCTCCGGATTGGCGCGAAGGTGCCGGACGAGGAGGGACGCTTCGCTGGGACCAACGATGGCAGCGGTGAGCGGGTCCCGAAGATAGCTGCGTTGTTCGGGGCGAATGCCTCGGGAAAATCTAATGTCCTAAGGGCGCTATCATTCCTACGCTGGTTTCTTGTCGATAGCGTCAACCAAGCGCCTGAAGCTCCACTCGCGTACACTCACTTCGCTGATGCTAGCGGAGAAAGTGCACCCACTCGAATCAAGGTCTATTTTGAGTGGTTCTGCGATCTTTCGAACGTGAACCTCCGGGCGATGGAAGGACAGCCATTTGTCGAATACAGTTATGAAGTTCGCTTGCTTAATCTTGCCGGACAGGGAGGAACGGTCCTCTCTGAAGAACTGAGGCTGCAACCGGCTGCCGGGAAATCAAAGAGGATCTTTCACCGGACTGGGGATGGAAAAGTACGATCTGATCCGGGATTTTCGATGAAGGGATTCAGCCACATACTTTCCAAACTCCGCAAGAACGCAAGCTTAACGTCCACAATCGCTCAATTTGTTCAGGAATCACCGGTGTCAGTGTTCTTAGTTTGGGCGAAACGAATTCCCTCGAATCTTTTCCTTGAAAAGCTCGATCTCCTTGAGCCAGCGGTCGCGCAATACTACGCAACGAATCCGCAAATCCTCACTAATCTCAATGAAGTAATCGGCCGGGTTGACCTCGGGCTCAGCTCAGTGGCACTCGCTCAGTTCTCCGCCGGACTTGGCGTGATATTTGCACATAAGGGCCTGATCCATCCACTTCTATTTCAGTGGGAGAGCGAAGGCACCAAAAGCTTCGTGAGGAACTTTCCAATCATTAAGGAGGCACTGATCGTGGGAGGAATTGCGGTGGTTGATGAGTTGGACTCGGCCATCCACCCTATGTTATTGCCTGAGATACTCCGTTGGTTCTATGACAAAGAAACAAATCCCCACAACGCTCAACTCTGGATCAGCGGGCAAAGTGCGTCTCTGTTGGAGAACCTAGCGAAGGAAGAGATATTCTTCACAGAGAAGGACACGCAGGGGCGAACGAAGATATACGGTCTCCGTGACATTGAAGGAGTGCGGCGGGTAGACAACTTCTACCAGAAGTATCTGGGAGGCGTGTACGGCGCAGTACCGCGGATCGGGTGAGCAGGCTGCGAATCCAGCAGCGCGCCCGGATCTATCTGGGCTGCGAGGGGCAAAGCGAGCAGAGCTACGCGGCGCGGTTGGGTCAGATTGCGGATTCTGTGGGATTGTATCTTCATATCGATAATGACGTACTAAAGCCGGGCGGCGGCGATCCTCTTGCGCTTGTTCAGTTGGCTATTCGCCGCATCGAGCGAAAGGAAAGCACGCGCGGCATCTTTGCGCTCCGGGCAATCCTGCTGGATAGGGATAGATGGGGAGCGGCTCAGGAACGGGATGCTCGAATCGGGCAGTTGTCGCAGCGGCACCGTCTCCATTTGATCTGGCAGGAACCTTGCCATGAAGGGTTCCTGCTTCGCCATTTGGAAGGACACCAGACAGCGCGGCCTGCCACGAGCGGTCTCGCCGAAGAGGCATTGAAAGGCGTCTGGGCTGAATATCGAAAAGCGATGCCCGCCATCCATCTCGCCAGCAGAATCGACTTGCAGGCTGTTCGGCGCGCGAGTTTGGTTGAAGCCGCGTTAGCAGTCTTTCTGGATCAGATCGGACTAACAAGCAGATGGTGAAGCTGTGCAAGAGCATTTTTCCTCAATGCCAATCTCCAGTCGTCCTGCCGGCAATCACTCCCTATGGGCAGGTGATTTATCCTGCTGATTACGCATGATGAACGACGAGATACTCGATCTAAACGCATTTGATGACGCATCGCTCGACGCGGCGTTTGCCGTGCTGGAGACGAGCGCGCGCGACGCTGCCTCAGGACTTAGCGGCGAGGCGGATGTGGAGGCCTTTCGCCTGAAGTGGCTGGGGCGCAAGCAAGGCCGGCTCAACGAGGTTTCGAGCCGCTGGCTGAAGTCTGCGCCAGTGGAGGCCAAAAAGGCGCTGGGGCTGCGCTTCAACGCGCTCAAATCGGTGGTGGATGGTCTGCTCGAAACAGCGCTGGGTTCGGGTCCCAGCAATGCGGCTCTTGCGGCGGAGGCCATCGACATTACGCTGCCCGGCACACAGCGGCTGACCGGCGCCGAGCATCCAATTACACGGACGTTGAATGAGATTACGCGGGTGTTTGCGGCGCTGGGCTACTCGGTTGGGGTGGGCCCCGAGGTTGAGACCGACTACTACAACTTCGAGTGCATGAATTTTCCGCCGGGGCATCCGGCGCGAGACACGCAGGACACGCTGGTGGTGGCTGGGCAGGAACGCAAACCGCTGCGGGACAGGTTGCTGCTGCGCACTCATACTTCGCCGGTGCAGATGCGGACCATGGAGCGGCAGCCGCCGCCGGTGCGGATCGTGATTCCCGGCAAGGTACATCGCAACGATGCGGCCGACGCGACGCACTCGCCCATCTTCCACCAAGTGGAGGGTCTGTGCGTGGACACAAATATCACTTTCAGCGACCTGAAGGGGACGCTGGACCACGCCATGAAGGCGCTGTTTGGGTCCTCTGTGAAGACGCGGTTCTTCCCATCGTTCTTTCCGTTCACCGAACCGAGCGCGGACGTGCAGATAAGCTGCATCTTCTGCGGTGGCAAGGGCTGCCGCAAATGCAAGAACTCGGGATGGATCGAGTTGCTTGGGTGCGGCATGGTGGACCCGGCGGTGTTTGCTTTTGCCGCCGAGAAGCAGCCGGCGTATGACCCTAAGAGGATTTCCGGATTTGCATTTGGGATGGGCGTGGAGCGGATCGCGATGATGAAGTATGGGATTAGCGAGATTGGTAGTTTCTACGCGGGAGATATGAGGTTCTTAGGTCAGTTTGTTTAGCGAGCCAGCGCGCTTCGCGCGAGCAAGTCAGCGAGTCAGCGGAATGAGCAGGACCCGACACTATCGTGATTTGATCGCGTGGCAAAAGGCTATGGATTTGGCTAGATGCGCCTATGCGCAGACCGAAGCATTCCCCAGATCGGAGACGTTTGGTTTGCGAATGCAGGTACGACGATCGGCTGTGAACATTGCCAGTCATATCGCAGAGGCACACGGAAGACTCAACGATGCTGAAATGCGTAAAGGACTGGGCTCCGCCCGGGCCGCACTGAACGAACTGGAGACGCAGACCGAACTCGCAAGCAGCCTAGGATTCTTCCCGGAAGGTGCAGCGGAGGACATGCTTGGGCTTTCATCAGAAGTTGGGAAGCTGATCAACGGGCTGATCGGTGTCCTGGCCCCTAATTCGCGCTGACTTGCCGACTTGCTCTCGCGCAAAGCGCGGCTGACTCGCTGGGAGATAAATCAAGCAATGAAGATAGTGACAAAATGGCTTAGAGCGTACCTGCCTGATCTGCCGATCAACGATACGCACCTCGCTGAGGATCTGACGCTGCGCGGGATTGCTGTTGAGGGCATCTACGATCTTGGCGAAGGCAACGGTTCGCTCTACGAGATGGACATTACGACAAACCGCGTGGACGCAATGAACCATTATGGAGTGGCTCGGGAGGCTGCTGCTATCTACGGCTTGCAGTTGCCGCCACTCAACTTCGCTTTGCCAGAAGCCCGGTTTGCAGCAAAGGCCTTTCCGGTGCGCATCGAGGCTCAGGATGCCTGCGGACGGTTTACGGCGCGGGTGCTGCGCGGCATTACCATCGGCGATTCTCGGGACTGGTTTGCAGGCGCGGAGGTGGCTACCTATTTCGGGCTGCTGGAACAGAAGCGCATCTCCAACGCCGTGGATGCGACCAACTTTGCATGGCTCGCCATGGGGCAACCCACGCACGCTTTCGACCTGGACAAGATCGATGGCGGCATTGTGGTGCGGCGGGCACGCAAAGGCGAGCGGTTGAAGACGCTGGACGGCGTGGAGCGCGTGCTCGACGTGGAAGACCTGATTGTAGCTGATCTCGCAAAGCCGCTGGGGCTGGCCGGGGTAATGGGCGGCTGGGACACGATGATTACGGCGGCAACAACGAATGTGCTGGTGGAGGCTGCGTGGTTCGAGCCCATGGCGGTTAGGCGAACGGCGCGGCGGCATGGGCTGCACACCGATGCCAGCCATCGCTTCGAGCGCGGAGCGGACTTCAATGCCGGGCCTGTTGCCTCCGCGCTTGTCAGCCGCATATTGCTGGCGAATGGCGGATGGATTGAGGGCGACCTGGTGGACGCGAGGGTTCCGGCAATGGAGGCGCGCACGGCCAGCCGCAAGCCGATTGCGCTGGCGCTGAGCGAGGTGTGGCGCATTCTGGGCGCAACTGTGGATGCGGAAGGGATTGGCAAGGCGACCGTTGAAGGTGTGCTGACGGCGTTGGGGTGCGGGTTAGCGGAGTTAGAAAGCAAAGACAAAGCTGCCTGGCTGGTGACCCTTCCCAGTTGGCGTCTCGACCTGGAGCGCGAGATCGACCTGATTGAAGAGGTTGCGCGAGTCTACGGATACAACCGGTTTGCGAACACTTTGCCTGCATTCGGCGAGGGAGTGAAGGCGCTTCCATGGGCCGAGAGAGAAGCCGCAGTGCGCGGCACGCTGCTGGCGGCGGGATTCCATGAGGCTATAGCCGGCACCTTCTGCTCGTCAGCCGAGGCTGCGCTGAGTGCGCCGCAACCGGGACAGGTGGTTCCGCTGGGCAATCCGCTGAGCGACGAGGCGGGCGTGCTTCGGCCTTCGCTAGTGCCAGGAATGTTGGCCATGATCGCGGCGAATCTGCATCGCGACGTAAGCGACGTTCGCCTGTTCGAAGTGGGCACGGTGTTCAACGGGAATACTGAGAAGGTGGACGAGCGGCCGGCGGTAGCGTTTGGCGCCGCCGGCAGCCTGCCGGAACAGGGGCCGCTCCATCCTGCGCGGGTGATCGAATTCCATCACGTGAAGGGCGCGGTGGAGCAAGTGCTGGCGCGATTCCAGGCCCGCCAAGTGTACTTCGATCACTTTCCGGCTGAAGCCGGACTCACGCCGGAATGGCTGCATCCTTACCGCGCAGCGCGGGTTGCTGTGGATGGCATCACCGTAGGCTGGTTCGGTCAACTGCATCCGCGCCAGGCCGCGGCCCGCAAGTTGAAGGAGCTGGTACTGGTGGGCGAGTTGTATCTTGACCGGCTATACAAGCTGCCGCTGCGCAAGCCTATTGCGCGGGAGATTTCGCGATTCCAGCCGGTGCGGCGCGACTTTTCCCTGGTTTTGGACAACAGTATTTCATGGGAGCGGATCGATGGGGCACTGGCGGGATTGCAGATTCCGGAACTGGTGGAATGGCGCGCTCGCGAGGTTTTTCGCGATGCCAGGCTGGGCGCGGGAGAATTTGCTTTGCTGTTGGGAGCAACCTTCCAGGCAGCCGACCGCACACTGCGCGAAGAAGAGCTTCAGGATTTCCAGGCGCAGGTGGTGGAGGCTGTTGGCAAGGCTGGGGCGCGGCTGCGGAGTTAGCCGAAGATACAAGGCAAAACCGCGTTATACTTGCTCGAATGCGGGCAATTTTCCGCGGAGGTTTTTCGATGTCGCATTTTGCCTGGGAGCCAGAGAGTTTGGAAGAGTCGCAGCTTGAGCAGGAGCCGCAGGAGCCTGAAGCATACGAACCGGAGGCGTTGGAGCCGGTGGCGGCGGGAAATCTCACTTTGAGCCCCGACGATTTTTCGGCGCTTGAGGAACGGATTCTGCGCGCAGTGGACCTGGTGAAGCGTAGCCGGGCGGCTAATGCGGCGGCCGAGGATCGCGCAGCAAAGGCCGAAGCTCAACTGCGTGAGCAAATGCCGTTGGTGGAGCAGTTGCAAACGGAAGTGAATGCGCTGAGAGCCGAGCGCGACCACGTGCGACAGCGGGTGGAGCGGTTGTTGGCCCAACTCGATTCGCTCGAATTGTGAGGAGAGCATGGCTGAGGAACAGACGGGCAACCGACCCGGTTATGTAACCGTCGAAATCTACGACCAGATCTATCATCTTTCTGGCCAGGATGCCGGACACATCAAGCAACTGGCCGCCCGAGTCGACGCCAAGATGCGCGCGGTGGCTGCTCAAGGCCGCACCGTGGACTCGCTACGCGTGGCAGTGCTGGCCGCGCTGAATCTGGCGGATGAACTGTCCCAGGCAGGAAACGCAGATTCGCGGCTGGGTCGTGTGCGCGCAGCCAGCCTGCGCGGTCTGCTGGATGAAGTGCTTGAGGATGAATGGAAGACGGGGTCGTAGAGTCGCTTGATCCCAATTTTGGAAATGGCGGGATGAGCGATTCCCAAAAGCGGGGGCAAAAACGTAACACACAGCGCCCCACTCGCACAAGACTTGTAATTTCTCGCCGAGACTCATAGTATCCGCAATAGAAACCGGCCTGCAAAGCAGGTGGGTGGTCAACGCTGGTTGAACCAATAAACATGAACAGGGGCTCAACTCGACAATCGGTTCTGTGTGCCGTGTCCGCCAGTCCGGAATGCCTAATGAACCGCGGAGAGCTCCACCTTCTTAGGAAGGGTTCACCAGCGCATCGCCCACGGCCCAGCGGGTCGGATTCTACCTTCCTCAAGGCCTGAGGGTCTATTCTGACTCAGGTGTATCCAGTCCTCTTCCACATCGGAGCAGTTCTTATCCCGTCCTATGGGGCGTCGGCAGCTGTGGGCGTGCTGTTGGCGCTGTTTCTGGCGCAACGCACAGCTCGCATTGCAGGCGTAAATGCCGGCCAGGTATGGAATCTCTGCGTACTCTCCTTGTTTGGGGCCATTGTTGCCCAGCGGTTGCTGCTTGTCGTTGTCAATTGGAGCGACCTGCGTCGTCATCCTTCGTGGATGCTGGGTCTGGGGATGATTCATCATCCGCTGGTGGGAGCCGCGGGCGCGGTTGCGGGGTTTGGGACTGCATCTTTGTGTGCGCGCCTGAAGCGACTTCCAATTTGGACGACAGCCGACGTGCTGGCTGCACCGCTGGCTCTGGGGCTGGCATTTGAGCAGTTGGGCGCGCTGCTGGCTGGATCGGGCTATGGGACTGAATCCGGCGCGCGCTGGGCCGTAACCTACACCAACCTGTGGGCGGCGCGGTGGAGTGGAACGCCGCTGGGCGTGCCTCTGCATCCGGTGCAGGCATACGCGGCGCTTGCATTGCTGACTCTCTCAATGTTTCTGCTGGTGTGGCTGCCCGGAAGGCGCCAACCGGGAGATGTGGCCGGGCTGGGTTTGCTGGGCGCGGGCGTGGCTGTCTTCATCACGGAGTTCTGGCGCGATCCGGAAGGGCGCGGCGCGGTATTTGGCGGTGCGCTGGACTGGCCGCAGGTGGCCGCTGCTCTGCTGGTATTGGCAGGCGGATTGGTGTTGCTACAGCGCGGAGAGAAGCTGACAAGCTACGAAGAGAAAGATGGCAGCGAGGGAACAGATGGCTGAGGGCATAAGAGACATACTGCGCGTGATCGAGGTTCCCACGGAGGCGGCCGGACAGCGGCTTGACCAATTTCTGGCCGCGCAGCTTGAAGGGGTGAGCCGCTCGCGCGTGCAACTGCTCATGGATCAGGGCGATGTGCTGGTTAATGGCGAGCGGGAGAAGCCGTCGATGAAGCTGCGCGGCGGTGAGCGCATCTCCATCACTGGAGAGCCGCATCCCGCGCCCCTGAAGGCTACCGCGGAAGACATTCCGCTGGACTTGATTTATGAGGACGAAGACCTGGCGGTGGTGAACAAGCCGGCGGGAATGGTGGTTCATGCCGGAGCCGGGCAAAATGAAGACGAGCGCAGCCGGGGCACGCTGGTGAACGCACTGCTTTACCGGTTCAAGGCGCTCTCCTCCACTGGCGGCGATCTGCGTCCCGGCATCGTACACCGGTTGGACAAGGACACCAGTGGCCTGATTGTTGTGGCCAAAAACGACCGTGCGCACGCAGCCCTGGGGGAGATGTTCGCCGGCCGCCGCATCAAAAAAACCTATGTCGCACTGGTGCAGGGAGCGGTGGAGCGGGCGAGGGGAACCATCAACGCAGGCGTGGGACGCGACCCGGTGCGGCGAACCCGCATGAGCACGCAGCCTAACGAAAATGCGCGAACGGCCGTCTCTCACTACGAAGTGGTCCGGAGGCTGGTGAATCGCTTCGGCAAATTCACGCTGGTGCGGGTGCGCATCGAGACGGGCCGGACGCATCAGATTCGCGTACACATGGCGTCGATCGGACACCCGGTGGTGGGTGATACGCTGTATGGCGGCGCGGGCCAGTTGACCGACCAGGTTGCCTCGCAGGCGGCGCAATCCAAGGCGGCGCGGCGCAAGGCGGAGCCTGAGCGGCTGAAGCTGGGGCGGAACTTTCTACACGCCGCAAAGCTTGAATTTACGCATCCAATCACTGGGAAGCCGCTGCAGTTGGAAGCGCCGCTGCCGGATGAGTTGGAAAGGTTTCTTGAACGGCTGGAAGCTGCGGGAATCGCGGCTGGACAAGACGGAGACGCCTCAACCGGCAAACGCTGATGCGGTTGGGCGGTTCGATTGCTAAAATGGGGAAGCTATGACCAGACAATTCAACACCGCACAGACCTGTACCCGTCTGTGCGAACTCAAGACACTCGTCCTCGTGATTGCAATGGCGCTTCCCTCTGCCGCGGCGCGGGCGCAACAACCGGCAACTCCTCCAGGTACTACGCAGACTCCCGCGGTTCAAACCCCTTCGGCGCAGCCAGCCGCCGGCCAACTCGGTGAGCAGGAGCCCGATGTGGGCGCTCCTACGATCACCATCACTGTGAATGAAGTCAACCTGATCTTTACCGTAACGGACAAGCATGGGCGCTACAATCCCAACTTGAAGCAGAGCGATTTTGCGCTGCTCGACGACCAGAAGGCGCCGCAGAGCGTGAAGTCCTTTCACCAGCAGATCAATCTGCCGATGCGCGTGGGCATCGTCATCGACGCCAGCACCTCCATTCGCTCCCGCTTTCAGTTCGAGCAGCAGTCGGCCATTGAGTTTCTGTTGGAAATCCTCAAGGCTAAGAGCGACCGCGCCTTCGTGATGGGATTCGATGTGACGCCATCGGTGACCCAAGACTGGACCAACGATGTGGACAGGCTGGAGACAGGCGTGAACCGTCTGCGGCCGGGCGGCGGCACGGCGCTGTTCGACGCCGTCTACACCGCATGCCGCGACAAGCTGCTCGACGTTTCGCGCGGCCAGGAACCCGTGCGCAAGGCGATTGTGCTGCTGAGCGACGGAGACGACAACCAGAGCCGCGTTCGTCCGGACGAGGCCATCAAGGAGTGCCAGCGCGCGGAGACGATCATTTACGCCATCAGCACCAACTGGACGCCGAGCCGAGGCAAGGGCGACAAGGTGCTGCAAGATATGGCGGAGGCCACCGGGGGGCAGGTTTTCTTTCCTCCCTCCGTGGAAGAAATGTCGGTCAGCTTCAAGCAAATCGAGGAAGAGCTGCGCAGCCAGTATGCGTTGACCTATACGCCAGCCGACTTCAAGTATGACGGAGCGTTCCGTTCCATCTATCTGTATTGCAATGATCGGCGATATGTAGTTCGAGCCAAGAAGGGTTACTTCGCGGTGAAATAGCGAAAGAAACTTTGAGTGTTGCGAGTCAGCCAAACCGGGCCGGAGCGGAGACGTTCCGGCCCGGAGCTGTTTTCGTGCGATTCAGTTCCCGTGAAGCGATGCAGTCGACAAAGATTGAAGCCGGTATGTGCTTTTTGCTCTGGCGCTTCCGTGTGCGGCCGATTGCCGGTTCCATTTCAGGAATGTCTCTGAACCTTGTTCCGGATTAGATTCTCTTGTTGATTCCCAGCCCATCTTTATCACCCAAATTCTGCCGCGCGCGATGAAATAGAAGAAGCGAAACCGAGGGCTCTCCAATCGGCTCGCCTGGCGGGCTCAGGAACCTTTCGATGGGCCATCACACCGGGAATTGGAGAGCACCGGCGTCTGGAGAGCCAGGGCAAGGCTGTGCGGGCGGGGGGGATGCGGTGATCCGGCAGGCTATTTCGTGCGACATCTGCGGAGCGGAAAAGAAGCAGACGAACCACTGGTTTGTCGCGCACGAGAATTCGGGAGAGCTTCGGGTGAGCGGGTGGAGTTCGCGGAACCGGATGCGTCCCGGGTCGAAGCATTTGTGTGGGCAAACCTGCCTGCACAAGCTCGTGGACGACTTCATGGCCAGGGATCTGGCTGCGCGGGTGCAGCGGGGGGCGGCTGGAGAATGCGATGTGGAGGAACTGGCAGAGAACGTGGATGCGAGCCTGACATCGGCCTCGGCCTACGCAGAGTCGGGTTCCTCCGCGCGACTTTTAGGGTCGCCCGCGCCATGTTCGCCCGGCACGCGCCCGTTCAAGACGCCGGTCCCAACCGATACGAATTCGTCGGTGGGATGGAAGGCCGGCGTCGGCACGGGTATAACTTCGCCGATTCCCTACCGATCCGGAGTTGAGCTCGTTGCCGTGCCGGCAAAAGTGCAGGCCGCGGACCCAATGCCGGTGCTGCCGGAAGCGACGCCAGGTGCCAAACCGCGCAACCTGCGCGCGGAAGCCTGGGACCGGGAGCGGCAGCGTGAACTGCGCGCAATAAACAGCCATCCGGATATCATTGCCCGCCGCCGCTCGGCATCTTAGCAAGGAGAATGGGCCGGAAGGAAGAATGAGAAAGTGAGGCTGGAATGTGGATGGACCTTATGTTGATTCTGATAGCCATTTTGCCGTTGATGCCCATTGCCCGCTGGGGTGGGACAGCTCAGGAAAAAGCTCCAATTGCACATTGAGAGGCGCAAACTAATTCGCCGGCGACGCGGCCTGAAGCAGCGCAAGCAATCCGGCCTCGTCGATAACTTGGACCTGTAACTCGCGCGCTTTGTCGAGTTTCGAACCTGCTTCTTCTCCGGCTACCACATAGCTGGTCTTCTTGCTCACCGACCCAGCGGTCTTTCCCCCGGCGGCCTCGATCCTTCGCTTGGCTTCGTCGCGCGTCAGAGTGGGCAACGTGCCGGTCAGCACAAAGGTGAGTCCCGCCAATTGCGCCGAACGCTGCTTTTTTTCCGCCGTCATATCCACGCCCGCGTCCTTCAAGCTCTGGATCAGCGCCAGATTTGGGGGCTGCGCGAAAAACTCCAGAATGGCCTGCGAGATGCGCGGACCAACTTCTTCCACAGCTTCCAGCTTGTCCGCGGGAGCCTTCTCCAACTCCTCAATGGAACCAAACTCTTCCGCGAGCAACTCCGCGGTGCGTTCGCCCACAAAGCGAATGCCCAGGCCCATCAGGACTCGGGCGAGACCTGCGCGCTTCGATCGCCGAATCTCCTCAAGCAGCGCGCGGGCCGACTTTTCCGCGAAGCGTTCCAGACCAACTAACTGCTCTTCCTTCAGGTTGTAGAGGTCGGCAACGCTCCGGACCAGTCCGTGATCGAGCAACTGCTGGACCACCGCATCGCCCAGCCCCTCGATGTTCATAACGCTTCGCCGTCCAAAGTGGAGCAGGCTTTCGCGCAGCTTGGCTGGGCAATCGGCGTTGACGCAGCGGTAGTCCACTTCGCCTTCGGCGCGGACCACCTCGCTTTTGCATTCGGGGCATTCGGTGGGAAAGTGAAATACCTCGCTCCCCCGGGGGTGCTCGGCGTTCGCAATCACTTCCACCACCTTGGGAATCACGTCACCGCCCCGCTCCACGCGTACCCAGTCACCGACCATCAGTCCGAGGCGCTCAATGAAGTCGGCGTTGTGCAGCGTGGCGCGGCTCACAGTGGTGCCGCCGATGAAGACTGGCAAAAGCTCAGCTACGGGCGTGAGTTTGCCGGTGCGGCCCACCTGCACGGTGATTTCGCGAACCTGAGTCTCGCCGGATTTTGCGGTGAATTTGTAAGCGATGGCCCAGCGCGGCGCGCGGCCCGTGTAGCCCAGGCGCTGCTGGGTGGCGTGGGAGTCCACCTTGAGCACGACTCCGTCGATCTCGTATCCGAGCGTGGCGCGTTTGGCTTCGGCCAAATCGATGAACTGGATCGCCTCCTCAACGGACGAGACCAGTTTGCGGTGCGAATTGACCCGAAAGCCGAGGGCGGCAAGGGTGTCGAGTGTTGCCTGCTGGCCGTGCGGCCAATACTCGCCCTCGACCAGCAGGAAGTATGCGTAGAAGTCCAGCCGGCGATTGGCCACTGTCTTGGGTTCCAAGGTGCGCAGCGTGCCCGCGGCGGCGTTGCGCGGATTGACGGCCGGCGCCAGGCCCTCGCGCTCGCGCTCTTCGTTCAGGCGCAGGAAGGCGGCCTCGGGCATCACAGCCTCTCCGCGCACCTCAAAGGCCTGCGGAAGACCCGCTGCCTGCAAGCGGTCTGCGGAGATGGTAAGCGGAACGCTGCGAATGGTGCGAATATTCGAGGTCACATCCTCGCCGGTCTGGCCGTCGCCGCGAGTAATTCCGGCGGTCAGGCGCGCGCTGCCCTGGTCGGCAGCTTGATAGTGCAGGGCGATGCTCAGCCCATCCATCTTCAGTTCCGCAGTGTATTCCACGGGCAGCAGCCCGGCCAGTTCGCGCACGCGGCGATCCCACGCGGCCAACTCCTCCGCGTTGTAGGCGTTGTCAAGGCTGAGCATGGGGCGCGAGTGGCGCACCTTCCCGAAGCCTTCCGCGGGCTTGCCGCCAACGCGCTGGGTGGGCGAGTCGGGCGTTAGCAGGTTGGGGTGCGCGGCTTCGATTGCCTTCAGTTCGTTCATCAGCGCGTCGTACCGGGCGTCGGTGACCTCCGGCGCGTCAAGAACGTAATAGAGATGCTCGTGGCGGCGCAATTGATCGCGCAACTCGTCGGCGCGCTGGGCCGGATCGGGGTTCGAATTGGCTTGGATGCCCATGGGCAGGATTATAAGAGGCTGCAGTGGCAGTTTAGTATGGGTTGAAGGTCGCAATGGAACCAATTACCCACTTTCTTACCGGCGCATGTATTGGGCGCGCGGGGCTGAACCGCAAAACAGCTTACGCCACGCTGGCCGCGGTGCTGGCTGCGGAGGCCGCGGACAGCGATATTCTGTGGTCGCTACGCGGGCCTGTCGAGGAGCTTAAGCACCATCGCGGCATTACGCACACGCTCATAGGCGCGCCGGTGGTGGCTGGGGTGGTGGTTGGTTCTATATGGCTGCTCGACCGCTGGGTGCAGGCGCGAAGGCGGCGCAAGCTGGCTGCGGCGAAGCCTGTTGACCCAGGCGCGCCGGGTCAAAAACTGCCGCAGCCGGTACACTGGGGCTGGCTTTATGCGACTGCCTTGATTGCCGCGCTGAGCCACATTCTGCTGGACTGGACCAACAACTATGGCGTGAGGCCGTTCTTTCCATTCAACCCGCGCTGGTATGCGGGGAGCTTTATGTTCATTGCAGAACCGGTGCTTTGGGCACTGTTCGTGCTGGCGCTCGTTGTTCCGTGGGTGTTCGGGCTTGCGGACAGCGAAATCGGCGCTCGGCGAACGGCTTTTCGCGGGCGCAGTTGGGCAATTTTTGCGCTTACCGGGATGGTGACGCTGTGGTGCTGGAGATGGGCGGAGCACGCGCAGGCGCTGGCGATCATCAATAACACCGAGATTGCAACGGCTCCGGTGACGCGGGTGGCGCTGGAACCTTACCCGATCAATCCATATCGCTGGCATGCCATCCTGGAGACCGAGGATTTTTACCAGACGGCCGAAATCAATACGCGGACGGGCCTTATCGACACCGATCCGGAGATTGACGTTATCTTCAAGCCGACTTCAACCGCGGCGACTGAGGCGGCCAAGCGGACACGGCTAGGCCAGGTGTATCTGGATTGGGGAACGTGGGCCGTGGTGCGCGATGTAGGCCAGAAGCCGGTGATCGGAATGGAGCCGCCTCAGTTTCCGCCGGCAGCGACCTCCACATGGACCACCGTGGAGTTTACCGATTTGCGCTTTGGTTACTCCTATATGGCAAGCGGGAGGCAGACCGGTCGCTCGCCGCTGGGCGGCTGGGTTTACATTGTGAACGGCCGCGAAGACGCGGGCGAGGCGATGGGCGGACGGGAGGAGAAATAACTCCTGCCCTTTGGTCCCATTATTCGGACCTCAGCAGGATGGTTGAGCCGATGTCAAGCGCCGGAAGACGAAATCCCTCAAGCGTGAGGTCGGTCTGAGTATGCCCAACGAGCCTGTATTGGGTAAATGTCACTGGCGAACCTGTACAAAAGTGACGTGGCCTGGGCACCGAGCCTTGATGATAATCACCCCAGGCATTTGAGAAGTTGAGCGGGGTTTCCCAAACGGATGTAATCCCAAAATCTGCCCGCTCCGTTTCCAGCGACCCGGCCCAGGTGGTTCCAAGGACGCCCGCAGACGGCTCGGACTGCGAAGCGGAGCACGGTTCGTCTGTCCAGAGTGCAGAGACGTAGGTCAACATCGGTTGGCGCAGAGCGGCCCTGCAATTAATCGCGGTGATTGCGAATGGCTCTCTCAGCCAACCCGCGCGTGGAGAGCAGACGCCGAATCTAGATACAAAAAAGTCATGAGACGGAATCTGGATTCGCGTGACCGATTCGGCCTTTGCACTTGTAAGCGCGAAGTCCAGGTTAAGGCTCACGGGGGTGGACTTGAATTTGTCATAAACGGCGCGCCTGATCGTGAACCTGATGGAGGCGTCATTCATGTCTGGGAGGAGACGTTGGTTGTAGATTGCCTGCCATGGTGAATCCCAGTGGGATCCATCCGGCGCGTCGATTGTCACCTTAACCGCTTCGGTAATGGCCGTGTACCCGTCCGCGACGCCGGAAGCATGCAAGGGAATATAGATCTCGAGTTCCTGTGCATGTTCAGTCGTGTTCGCTGTCGCTTGATGAGTCGAGTCCGGGGTGTACTGAAGCTGGACTGGAGCCGCAGCTGCGCGTGGATAGGTTCGGTTCATGAGCAGTTGGTCGGGGTCGCCGAACGCCAGGGCGCTTAGCAGAACGGGGATCGCCAACAGCAAGCCCCACCCGAGCAGCGTTTTCCGCATTGCGTATTGCAACACCACAACTGCACCGCAGAGCGACAACAGCACAGCGAAAGAGAGTCCATCGCCGAGTGGACTGGCGACGCTGCCGATCGAGTCTGAAGGCGGCAGAGACCCAAGAGCGGCGATCCCCGCAATGAGCAAGGCAACTCCGAGAATCGCAAGCGTCATTTTGGCGAACGTGGGAGTCAGAGTGGAAAGCGCAACAAGCGGTAGTACGATTACTCCGGTGATAAGGAGAAGATTGTAGAGAAGGCCTTGAATATAGGCGAACGGACCAAAGCCCGCCTCAATCAGCAATACGATCTGTGCAATAAAAATGGGCAGATAAACAAACACGACCAGAAAAAGCACCTTTGCCCCGAGGAGCTTCTTCCACTCATACGGACGCGTCAACCAAAATTGGCGATCCCCAACCAACTTCTCAGCATGAACGACTCGAGAGATGAGCAGCCACCAACTTATCGGGATCAGCACAACAAGAATCTGGCCGAGAAAGCCCATGATGCCCCCCGCAAACAAGTTGAACCGAACGGCGCGATGCATTGAATCCGCGTCCAGCCATTGGTGCGGATAGATGCGGGCGAAAGCGGCGACCAGTGCGAGCGAGATCAGGCTTTCTGGCCAGAACCGGCGGACGTCTTTGACGAAGATATGCAGGATCTGCTTCATGCTTCTTTCTCCTGGGAGCTAACTTGATTGCCAGCAGAGGTGGCGCCGGAGCGGTTGGACTTGGCAATGGCCAGAAAGATTCGCCGGAGCGACATAGGATCGAATGTTATGTCGCGGGCGGCGGGAAAGAATTCGGCAATTTCGCTTTCGCTGGTGTGTTGCTTATAGCTGTTATGGACAAAGCGCACCACGCGATCCGCGGCCTGGGGTTGCAGCCACGTTGCGGGCATGTTAGCGGGCAGCGTTGCCGAGTTAGGGAGCGTGACTGTAACTTCGCGGAAGCGCTCGCTGAGCACGGACATTTCCTCGGAGAAGAGCAGATTGCCTTGCTCCAGAAACCCGACGTGGCTGGCGAAGCTCTCTATCTCGGCCAAGTCGTGTGAGGAAAGAAAGATAGTGGTCTCAGGCGCGCGGTCGAGCAGGCACTCGATAAGTTCGTCGCGCACCAGCGGATCGAGGCCGGAGAACGGCTCATCGAGGACGATGAGCGGGGGACGATAGGCCAGTGAACTGGCGAAAGATGCCTTCATCTTCATGCCGCGCGACAGATGCTTGAGCTTGCGTCCTAGCGGCAAATCGAACTGGCGAATCAGTTCCTTTTCAAGCGCCCGGTCCCAGGTGGGATAGAACGCGCGAAAGTAATCCATCATTTCGCCGGCCGTCATCCCTTCGGGCAACTCCTGATTTTCAGAGACATAGGCAATACGCTCGAAAGCGCGCCCGGCGAGCCGCTGCGAGTCGATGCCGAGTACCTGTGCTCTGCCCGCGGTAGGTCGATAAATGTTCATCAGCAGCTTGATGAGCGTCGTTTTGCCCGCCCCGTTTGCGCCGACCAGCGCATAGATAGCGCCCTCGGGCACCACGAGATTGACGCTGCCAACGGCGAGGGTGCGGCCAAATGTTCGTGAAAGACTTTCAGCGCGAATGGCGGATTTCATAGCTCCTTGCTACCTCCATCTCTGGGCTCTGCGGCATGCGTGTCTTCGGGTTCGCCAGGCCGAGCGGCAATTGGCGGTCCTTCAACGCTGAGGCGTTCCCAGTGAGCCGCGATCGACGAGAGCATGTCCCCGAGTTCGATTCCCAGCCGCTTCCCTTCCACTACAAGTTCCTCAATCTCATGCCCCAGCAGTTGGGTGCGCTCTTTCCGGCTGGATTCGGGAAGGACGGCAACGACCGTGCCGATGCCGGGACGGGTCTCGAGCAGGCCGTCATTCACCAGGTAGGCAACAATCTTGTGTGCCGTGTTTGGATTGATCTTGAGTTCTTTGCTTAAGGCGCGGACTGAGGGAAATGGGTCTCCTGGGCGCAATTGACCGGAGACTATGGCTTTTTTGGATGCGTAGACGACCTGCTCGAAGAGCGAGACGCCGGCGCGAAAGGTAATGCGAATCGGTACCATGTGTGTACTATAACAGATAGTACACAACGCAAGTACTTTTTCTTCCGGATAAAGACAAACGTGCTCGCCGCCGGCGATCGGCACAGGCGGCACAATCCGGAATTCGATTTCAGGTTTTAGATGCCAGGGCGGCGGCTCGCCCCAATCGGGATCGGCAGGCCTGTCACCAGCGGCGAATGCACCAGACTTGACTATGCCGTCGACGATGAAGATGATCGCGGTTGGAGATTCCAAGGGGCTTCAGCGCTGACAAAGGAGATTCCGGTCAATGGCTTTGAACAAGAAGGCAACACGCAGAGAGTTTTTGGTCGCAGGATCCACAGCGGCACTGGGGGCTGCAACCGCGACGGCAAGCGCGACGGCAAATTCGTCAGGGTCTAAAGCTCCTGTTGTTCCAGAGATTGAAGCGGCTCGTTTTACTCCGGAAAGCCTTTTCGAGAGCGCGGCACAGCGAACCTTCTCCGGCGACAAAGCAACTCAAATTGCAATGCCATTGGGGGGAATTGGAGCCGGCTCGATTTGCCTGAATGGCTATGGGGGATTGCAGGATTTCTCCATTCATGCGCGCCCTGAGACAACGGGATTGCCGGCCGTGTGGAGTTCCAATTCTCCAGAGGCGGCTTTTGCTGTTCTGCATATCAAGGGAGAGCCTGGCGTTACCAAGCTCGTGGAGGGGCCGTTTCCGGCGTTCAAGATCTTTGACCAGGGCTTGCAGGGGCAGGGATTGCGCCGTGGAGGATTCGAGGGATTCCCGCGCTTTGGGAAGTCCGCATTCAAAGGGGAATACCCATTTGGAGAAGTCCAATTCAGTGACTCGAAGGTTCCACTCGAGGTGAAGCTGACGGGCTGGAATCCATTCATTCCGCTCGACGACAAGAACTCGGGGATTCCCTGCGTAATCTTGGAATATACGCTGCGTAATACCTCGCCGCGACCGGTAGAGTATGAGTTTTCTTATCATCTCTCGCACTTGGCGCCTGGATGCAAAGGGGAAGGACAGACGAGCGCCAACACTGTGATTCCCGGCAAGGGCGTCTTCTTTCACAATACCGAGGAGCCAAACTCGGAAGCATTCGGCAGCGCCACCCTGACCGTGATCGGAGATAAGCCGCGCGACAAGTTGCGCATTAAGGGCATGTGGCTGCGCAGTCCGGAGTGGACTTACGGCTCCTTGACCGCACTGTGGCGTGAAGTCTCCACTGGAGAGTTCACAGTCAATGAAGGATCGAACAGCGTCGATATTGAAGGCCGGAACGGTGGGTCCGTTCTGCTGGAAGGACGGCTGGCGCCCGGGGAATCCCGAACCTACCCGATACTCATCGCGTGGCACTTTCCCAACTGCTATGTTCAGGCCGGGGGCAAGCCGGGAGCTGTAGCAGTGCGGGGAAACACCGGATGCCGCTCGGCAGAGGGCGGGCTGCAGCCTCTTTGGCGACCCTACTACGTGACCCAATGGAAGAACGCGCGCGAAGTTGCGCTCTACGTGGAGAAAGAATATGCCTCGCTGCGCGCACGCACTATGAAGTTCAAAGAATCGCTTTTTTCCTCTACATTGCCATCTTACGTTTTGGATGCTGTGTCGGCCAATCTGGCCATTCTCAAGGCTCCCACGGTTTTGCGCGAGGAAAATGGAAACCTCTGGGGGTGGGAGGGCTGCTTTCCAGACAGCGGATGCTGCGAGGGATCCTGCACCCACGTCTGGAACTATGCCCAGGCCTTTCCGGATCTTTATCCGCAACTGGAGCGAACGCTGCGGGACCTGGAGCTTTCCCGTTCCATGGACGAGAGAGGCCATGTGAACTTTCGCGGGGCGATTCCGGATGGGCCGGTGGATCATGGCTGGCATGCGGCTGCCGACGGGCAGTTGGGCGGAATCATGAAGGTATTTCGCGACTGGCAAATCTCAGGGGACTCCAAGTGGCTGGCCAGAATGTACCCGCTGGCAAAGCGCAGCCTGAACTACTGCATCGACGCCTGGGATCCGGATCATCGGGGAGGGTTGTTCGAGCCTCACCATAATACTTACGATATTGAATTCTGGGGCGCGGACGGAATGTGTACCAGTATTTACCTGGGCGCCCTTTCGGCCATGGCCCAAATGGCGATGGCACTCGGCGAAAAGTCCGATGCGGGATTCTATTCGGACCTGGCGCAGCGGTGTTCGCGTTTCATGGACGAAGAGCTCTTCAACGGCGAATACTACGAGCAGAAGGTAGAGTATCTGGGTTTGCACGACAAGTCGTTCGCCAATTCGGTGGCCCGCGTCGACGATAGCAGCAGCGAGATGCAGCGACTGCTGAAGCGGGAAGGTCCGCGATATCAGTATGGGAATGGGTGTCTTTCTGACGGCGTGATCGGCTCGTGGATGGCCCGGACTTACGGAATCGAGACCCCGCTTGCCCGCATGAACGTTCACTCCACTCTGGAGGCCATCTTCAAGCACAACTTCAAGTCCGATCTCAGCGATCATGCCAATGCGCAGCGTCCGGGCTATGCCATGGGAAGAGAGCCGGGACTGCTGTTGTGCAGTTGGCCTCGGGGCAACAAGCCTACGCTGCCGTTTATTTATTCCGACGAAGTGTGGACAGGGATTGAGTACCAGGTAGCCTCGCATCTCATTCAGGATGGCCTTGTGAAGAAGGGACTTACGATCGTGAAAGCGCTGCGCAGCCGCTATGATGGGCGGACGCGCAATCCCTGGAACGAGTATGAATGCGGCAATTGGTATGCCCGCGCGATGGCGAGCTATTCGTTGCTCGGAGCGCTCGCGGGATTCCGCTACTCTGCTGTTGAACGAACGCTCTGGTTTGGCCCTCAGTTGAGCATCCGTCCGTTTGTGAGTTTTTTTTCTACTGCTTTTGGATATGGCTCCATTGCACTTGACGACCGCGCTGTGAGCATTCGGATGATAGAAGGCGAACTTCCTGTCGAGAAACTGGTTCTGACCGTTGAGGGTAAGGCCAACTCGATTGACTGGAAAACCACCGCACGGCCGGATGCTGCCGCGATCAAATCCATTTGATCCTCAGAAAAAACTCCGATGCAGGATGTAGAAGGCTTGGCCCCCGGTCGAGATTCCCTGCCGGTCGGCGATGCTCTCAGACTGTGCTAGTCCAGGCCGAACACGCGCACCAAAGTGCCAAATCCGAAAGCAAAACCCCCTAAGCCAATGAAAAGATGTGCCATCTGGTGCAGGTTGATAGCAGCGTCTGGCGGCACGTTAGGGAAAAAGACGAAAAGAAGCGCGCCGACAAAGATAGCAATGCCGCCTCCAACCTGCGATTTCAAACCCACAGGCCTTTTGGCAAGCCCGCCAGAATTCAGATCGTCATCCTCAGGGAACACGATAACCTCCATCCTTAAACAAGTGGATTCGCGGATGGAATTGTGACTTGACTTATGAGAATCAGAGTCGAAACCCTGCGAGTTAAACCCTATTTGAGTCTCATTTCCCACCGGTTAGATTTCGAATGATCTCCACTTCCCGCTGGCGGTACGGGGTGCCGTCGGATCGAAAAACGTCGTGTTGCCACACCATAGGCTGATCGCTCACATAGGGGCGCTGCCAGGAGTCCCATGGAATCCAGGTCTGGCTCTTGCCGGCGACAAGGCCCCAGTTGATGGCGCCAACATGGTGCTCGCGGGCGATGGGCAAGATTGTGTCGAACGTGCTACCGATGTTGCGGGCCATGTACTCAGTGCAGATTATCGGGCGATGGAATTGCTCCAGAAGTTTCACTTGATGCTCAAAATCCTCGGGCCAGCCGTAGTTGTGGAAGCTGATAATGTCTGACTGCTCGGCCTGGACGCGGGCCACAGGCGGCATGGTAACCAGCGAGGTGAAATCTCCATGCCACAGGCCGCTGGTGAGCGGCTGCGTGGGGTTCGCGGCGCGGGCCCATGCAAATACCTGGGGCAACAGTGCCAGGACAATTTCGTTCTTGTTGCGTGGGTCGCCCTTTGCGTAGGAACTGTCGTTGCCGTTGTCAGGCTCGTTCCACAGGTCCCAGGCAAGAATGCGGGGATCGTTGGCGAAAGCGCCGATAACCCCTTCGACGAAGCGTTCCAGGTGCGGGTATTGCGCTGGGTCCGTTAGGACTTGAGTGCCTGGGGCCTGCACCCATCCGGAATTGTGTACGCCGGGGATTGGCGGATGCTGCGGGCCGAGTCTGGGATTCGGGTCCCAGCAGGAATCGAAGAGTACAAAAATGGGTCGGATGTGGTGGCGAGCGGCAATGGCCAGAAAAGCGTCGATGCGCTTCTGGAAGCCTTTTGGGTCCTGCTCCCACAGCAGGTTGTGCAGAAAGACGCGCATGGTGTTCATGCCGATGCCCTCAGCCCACCCAAACTCGCGGTCGATGGTGGCAGGGTCGAAGGAATCCTGTTGCCACATTTCCAACTGATTGATGGCGGTCGAAGGAAGGAAATCGGCTCCCACCGGCCACTTCTGTTCGGCATACCAGGCATTAGCCCGGGCTTCGGTCCAGCGGGTTCTTTGCTCATGAAGGGGTTGAATCTGCTGTGCCTGTGTGGTGGAGAGAAGCGCGAGCAGCAGCAGCGCCGAAAAGACCCGGCAGTATTTAGGCAAAGGCAGGATCATCGGAACACCTCGGACTATTCAGGCAAAACCTCAATTATAGTTAGCAAACGCCACGTAGTCCCATTTGTCCGACATGCTGAACTTCCGGAGTTTGCATGTCGTGAAGGCATTCAGGTGCCCCAAAAAACGAACCCCATCACCAAGGATGGGGTTCGCCGTGAGTCCCAAGGCCAAACCAAGTGAAGGCGGCCGTGGATGTCTCTCATCCGAAAACGCCGCTTACTTCAGGTTTCCGCTGGAGTCCATGGTGATGCCGCCTGGGCCCTTGTCTTTCTTCTCTTCATTCGCCTTCCGGGTGCCCATGGCCTTGGTGCGCCACTCATCCGCCTGGGCGATATCGTCCTTCACCTCGGGAGCGTTGCCGAAGTCCACATCGGCCTTGCGCCTGTAGATCAGATTCAAATAGGCCATTGCATCGTCATAGTTCGCCCGATTTGCCACAGCCTGGTTGAGGTATTGCAAGCCCTCATCGACAAGCGGGCCGTTTTGCGCCTTGAGGGTGCCCATTATTTTCTGGGGCACCTTGGTATTTCCCGCTCCGTCATCATTGAACCCGGCAGGTACCAGCGTCTTCAAGATGTTCTCGTGCGCCTCCGTCCAGTCGATGACGCCAATAGTGTACGCAGCTTCGGGATCCTTCGGATCAACTTTAAGAACCTTCTTCTGCCAATCTCTGGCATCATCAAGTTTCTTCACGCTGTAGAGGATGCCCGCAATCTGTTTCAGGCTGTTTACATCGTTCGGATCCTTATCCAAAACCTCCTGGAAGATAGCGATCGCCTGCTGCGCCGTCTTCAGGTTGTCCGGCGTATCCGATCCGGGGACTACATTCTGAGCCAGCGCAGTGGCCAGATAGCTCTTCGCCATCGGAAGGCTCGGGTCCAGTTGTGTGGCCTTCTGGAAGTGTCCAATTGCCTCTTCGTAGCGAGCGCTTTTGTAAGCATCCACTCCCTTGTTCAACTGGTCGCGGGCCGCAAGGCGGTTGCACCCGCTGATGGAAAGCACCATGCCGGCCAAAAGAACCGCGAGCGCCGTATTTCGTGCGGGACCATTCATCTTCGTATCCTTCTCCTTCAGGCGGGTGCCTAACGGTCGCACACCTGGAATTTCAAAAACAGTTGGCGGCGAACACCTTATTGCCCAGCCATGATCTTCGGCGTCATCAACCCGATGTGATCCACTCCAGCCGCCCTGCCAATATCGATGACATCGGCAATGTATGCGAAATTCACATCGTCATCGCCTCTGACGAACATGACGCGCTCTGCGCGGTTGGAATAAATCTCGGTCAGACGCCCCAGCAAATCGCGCTTGGCCACGTCGGTCTCGTTGATCTTGTAGGCAACGGGTTGGCCGGGATGGAACAGAACCTGCACCACGATGGTGCGGTCGGTCGGCGGCGGCGTATGGGTTGGATCCTTGGGCGGCTGAGGCACCAATGCATCGAGACCCTTCGGCGTCACCGGCACGATCACCATGAAGATGATCAGCAGCACCAGAAGAATGTCGATCATCGGTGTCATATTGATGTCGGACGAGTAGCCTCCCCCGCTTCCACCAGTTGTCATTGCCATGGCTTCAAACTCCTTGATTCATGCAAATCGTTATAGAGACAACATCGGGGGAGGGACTACTCGCCGCCACCCGGGCCGCCTTCGCGCTTCTGTGTCAACAATCCTACGTCGTCCACGCCTGTGGTGCGCACGGCATCGATCGCATCTTCCACTGCGCGGAATTGCGCACGCGCATCGGCGCGGATATAGATCGTTTTGCCGGGCTTGTCCGCCAGCTTTTCGCGGACAAGACCGCCAAGATCGGTCAAAGCGACCCTGTTCTGCCCCAGAAATACGCCGCCGTCCCGTGTGATAGCGACGACAATGGCGTCTTCCTTGTCGGCGTCCGGCATGGCGGTGGGATTATCCACCTTGGCCATATCGACAGCGACCTTGTTCTGAAGCATTGGGGTGATGACCATGAAGATGATCAGGAGCACCAGCATCACGTCGACCATTGGCGTCACGTTGATGTTGGAGCTTACATTACTGCCTTCGTTGCGAACCGCGATTCCCATGGTTTGGGCTCCGTGCCAAGTGAATTTTTCGTCCGGCTGGCTTCCGGCATTGCTCAGATTCCACATGCCCGGCGCGTGGTTGAAACCGGTGGGCAGGAGAGTCTTGCACTCTCCCGCCCCCACAGCTTCTCGCTCAGGCCGGCAGTTGCCTCAATTAGCGCTTGTGGCTCTGCTTGATGAAGTAGTCGATCAGTTCGCTGGAGGAGTTATCCATCTCCACATCGAATGCTTCGACTCGCCCGGTGAAGTAGTTGAACGCCATAACGGCTGGAATGGCCACCAGCAGGCCAAATGCCGTGGTTACGAGCGCTTCTGAAATGCCGCCGGCGACCGCGCCGATGCCGGAGGTCTTCTGGGTGGCGATTTGCTGGAAGGCGTTCAGGATGCCGATGACGGTACCGAGCAGTCCAACGAACGGCGCAGTAGAGCCGATGGTTGCCAGCACGGCCAGCCCCCTCTTCAGCTTGGCGTGAACGATGGCCTCGGCCCGCTCCAAAGCGCGGCCCGAACTCTCGATGGTTTCTTCAGTGGGAGCGCCGCCGGAAGAACGAAACTCCTGCAGACCGGCCGTCACAACCTCTGCCAGGTGTGACTTTTTGTTGCGGTCGGCAATCTTGATCGCTTCTTCCAGTTTGCTGTCCTTCAGCGCCCCGGCAACCTTCGGCGCGAATTCGCGCGACTGCTTGCGGGCAGCGGAGAAGTACAGGTAGCGGTCGATCATCACGGCAAGCGACCAGATCGACTCGATGAAAAGAATGATGGCGATTGTGCGCGCCGGCCATCCCATGTGTTCCCAAAGTTGCATCGGGCTGAAGCCGACCGCCTGCTCTTCCTGAAAGAAGCCTAGGCTGCTGACCGTGTGCGAAGCGAATTGCGTGAACTGAGCGAGAATCACTGAATCTTTCCTCCTAAGGAGTTTCTTGTGCACTGCCACTGTGGTGCGGTTGCTGGGAATGCGGTTCTTTCCGGATTCGCATTCAGGTCAAAAGCAAAGCCCCTACCCACACCGTGGGAAGGGGCCAGAGAATTCATCATCCACCGAGGCTGAAGATCACATTCACCTGGGTTTCCACTTCAACCGGCTCGTTGTTCAGCAGGTAGGGCCTGTATCGCCAGTTCTGAACTGCCTGCACTGCAGCCGAGGTCAGCATGGCCGGCCCGCTCAAAACCCTGAGATTCTCGATCGTTCCTGTCTTGGAGATTGTGGCCTGAAGGACGACAGTCCCAGAAACACGTGCGGCTTTGGCGATAGGCGGGTAAACCGGAGGGGTCTTCACAAGGATCAGGCCCGCGGAAACACCAGCGGAAATGTTGACCTTCTTTGGCGCGGCTACCGTCACTTTTGGCGCGGTGGCCATTCCGGAGAACGCTCCGGGAACCCCACCCGCGGCGCCTCCCAAACCTTCCATGCCGGCCACACCAAAGCTGCTCTGGGGTGGAGCTTCCTTTTCGGCAATTTGCTTGATGTCCTTCGGAATCCTGGTCGGAGCCACGAGTTGATTGTTCATCATCTCCGACTGCACATGCACGATGTGCACTGCCTCAGGCGGCGGCGGTGGCGGTGGCGGCGGTGGCGGTGGCGGCGGCACCGTCAATTGCGTCAGCATGGCATTGTGCGGCAGCGCCTCAGGATAGATCAGCGGTATCAGAATCATGATCACCAAAATGGAACCGTTGACGATGCCCGTCAAGAGCATCCAGGGACCACTCTTACTTTTGATCTTACCCGCGGATTCAAACGTGGAATCTTCAAACATGGCCAGCCTCGAATCGGGTGTTGGTTACTTCTATTTAGACACCGCGAGAACCGCAAATGTTCCCAGGCGTCGAGTACGCTACGACAAATGCGTGCTCCCCTTTTTATCAGAACACCGCCCTGCATGTAAAACCTGCTCTGAAAACAGTGCAACGAGCCCAAAAAATCGCTTTTCTAGGCCTTTGGCCGTCTTGCTGCCGGCAAAGCCACAGCATTGCCCCTCTTCGCTCGCCATTGCTGCCAGGCCACCAACATCGGCGCCGCCACGGCGATGGAAGAATACGTGCCGATAAGAATACCAACCACCAGCGCGAACGAAAAGCCATTCAAGACCTGGCCGCCGAAGATGTACAGGGACAGCACGGTGAGAAAGGTAAGACCCGACGTCAGCACCGTCCGGCTCAATGTCTGATTGATACTGCGATTGACCACGTCCGGCAGCGACTCTCGCCGGCTCAGGCGCAGGTTTTCACGGATACGGTCGAAGACAACGATGGTGTCGTTCATCGAATAACCAATCAGAGTAAGAATAGCCGCGATCACAGTGAGACTGATCTCACGGCCGGTGAGCGCAAACGCGCCAACTGTGATCAAAGTGTCGTGAAAGCAGGCCACCACCGCCGCTACGCCGTAAATGAGCTGGAAGCGGAACCAGAGATAGACCAGCATGCCCGCCATGGAGTAGAGAGTGGCCAACAATGCCTGCTTCTCCAACTGCTTGCCCACCGTGGGGCCAACCACCGCAACGTCGCGCACTTTAAATGAGTCGCCAAACTGAGCGTGGAGGGCGTCATAAATCTGCTGCCGGCCGACGTCCAGGGCTCTCTCGTTGGTCTGCAACGGCAGGCTGATGAGCACTTCGTTGTTCGAGGCAGCGTCGAAGCGTACCACGCTGGCATCCTTGATGCCGGCATCGGAAGTCGCCTGTCGAATCCTGCCTACATCCGGAGTCTGCTGAAACTGCACGCGCACCTGCGTGCCCCCCTGGAAATCCACGCCGAGTGGAACCGGGCTGTGGATCTGCGCCATGTTCAGACTCATTTTTACGATGCCGGCCACGCTGAAGATCAATGAAAAGCCAAGGAAATACCACTTCAACCTCAGCCAATCCACATTTACGCTGCGAAACAATTCCACTGGTTCTTTCCCTTCCTGGGGCCGAAGCGCCTATGCTCCAGCGTTCTTTTGTTTTCCGGCTGAGGCGTCGGAAACGCCGATCACCCAGCTTTCTTACTCGGGCCTAGATTGAAAGCGGCTGGCCCGGCTTCAACTTGTTTAGATGCGCGTCGAAGATCACGCGCGATACATAAACCGCAGTAAACAGGTTGGCCGCTAAACCGACAGTCAGCGTGACCGCAAATCCCTTGACCGGACCGCTGCCGAAAAGGAACAGGATAGCCGCCGAGACTATCGTTGTTACGTGCGTATCCACAATCGTTCTCCAGGCGTTACCAAATCCTTGATCGACGGCCGCGGACGGCGATTTTCCGGCTCGCACCTCTTCACGAATTCGCTCGAAGATCAGCACGTTCGAGTCCACGCCCATGCCTATTGTCAGAATCACACCGGCGATCCCAGGCAGCGTCAGTGTTCCTCCAAAGGAACCTAGCACTCCGAGCAGAATCACAAGGTTCAAGAACAGCGCCAGGTCGGCGTTGATTCCCGATCCCTTGTAATAGACGAGCATGAAAGCCATGACCACCAGGATGCCTGCTACTGCTGCCGTTACGCCTTGGCGGATGGAGTCCGCGCCTAAAGACGCACCCACGGTGCGATCCTCGAGATAGTTCAGGGACGCAGGCAGCGCTCCTGTGCGCAAAATTTTGGACAGGATCGTCACTTCGTCGGGGGAGAAGCTGCCGGTGATTTCGCCCGAATCGCGGATCGCGCTATCGATTCTGGCTACTTCCTTCACACGTCCACCCATGATAACGGCCATGCTCTGGCCGACGTTCTTGCTGGTGTAGTCGTAAAACTTGTCGCCGGCGTCGTTGGTGAGCGTAAAGCGGACGTTGCGACGGCCGGCCTGATCGAAGCCGGGATCGGCGGACCGGAAGTCTGTACCGGACACTATCGAGACCCTTTGCACCACATACACACTGTCGGAATCGGAGCCGGAGCCGACCGTACCGGAGCCATGCGCCAGTTCGTCATCAGGAGGAACTGCGGGACCCAGACTGGCAGTCGCTTCCTGGTCATCCTTGTAAGGGCCTCCGACCACGGCGTGAATCTCAAGCCGGGCAGTGTTCTGAATGATCGCCTTGACACGGTCAAGGTCGTCGATGCCTGGCAACTCCACGAGGATCTCGTTGTCGCCCAGCCCATACGGGGCAATCAGCGGTTCGCTCACGCCCAGGGAGTTCACGCGGTCGGTGATGGTCTCGATCGCCTGCTCGTCGGTCTTCTTTTCCAGTGCCGCCACCACGGGCGGCCGCATGGTCAGGGTCCAGAAGTTGTCCGCAGACCCCCCGGTCAGGTCGTATTCGTTGGAATACTTGGCGTCCAGCGTGGAGCGAACGGTTGTCGACTTGGCTTGATCCGTTCCTTCGACGCGAATCGCTTCGGGGTGGTTGGTTGGATCGGGCTTGTAGACCTGCGTAAAGGTCAGGTTGGCCGTCTTCAGGTCCTGCTTGACGCGCGCCACGGTGTTGTCCGTTTCGTCGCCGACGGCCTCTTGCACCACTACCTGCAAAATCAGGTGAGCACCGCCTTGCAAGTCCAATCCCAGGTGGATTCGCTTGCCGATGGCTTCTTTCAGCGCCGTGCCGCTCACGCCCGAAGGCACCCCAACGATGCCGTAAATGCAAACCGCCAGGACCGCAACAATAAGGGCAATCTTGTTCTTGAGATTCTTCTTCATCGTCCCGTTTCTCTATTCCAAAGTGCCAAAACTCAACCCCAAACTTAAGATCCGGCAGGGCCGTCCTGGGTGGTTACAGAAGCAATCGCGGTCTTGGCCACTTCAAGCTTGATGTTATCCGGCGCCACGCGAATGATGATGACATCGTCCTTGATGGAAAGGATGATGCCGCGAATGCCCCCGGCTGTCGTAACACGATCACCGGCTTTTATCCCGCCCAGCATCTCCTGCCACTGCTTTTGCCGCTTCTGCTGTGGGCGGATCATTACCAGATACAGCACCGGAATCAATAGTAAAGGAAGAAGCATCGGAAGACTGCTTCCGGAGCCCCCGGCGGGCCCTGAAACTGGGCCAAACAATGCCAAACTTGTTACCAAATTCATTCCTGCACTCATCCTTTGTCCGTCCCTGGCTGCAATCACACCTGCCGGTTCAGGGAACAGGCGCACCCGGCCTCAGCCGGTCACCCGATCAAATTTGTCTCCGGGAATATTCCTGGCCGCCGTTCGATCCGGCCCACATAAGGGCCAGACTCCGGGTGGAAGGCCCCGCTTGCCGAATGCCGAAATCTGGATTCCAGCCCCGCGCTCAAAAGCGTGCCCCTGACCCAACTGCCGTCTGCTTCCTGTTCGACACGGCGCTCCAACAAGTTTCCGAACGGTAATTCACGCACATCAGCCGGTGATTGGTTCCGTCCGGATTCCGAAGGAATGCCTAGAAAGATAAGATACGCGTGGCCGGGGGCGTGTCAAGGAGCGCGGCACGCAACATTCCCCGAATTGGACTGGGTATCGAGCTATATCGGGAGCCAGTCTCGATCCTTATGAAAGCTTTACGAATCATGCACCCCTTCTTTAGGTCTCCGGGTTTCTGATGAAAGAAGAACGCCTTCCGCGCCTGTACAGCCCCATCAAGGGTCCGCCCCGCTCACCGAAAGGCGGGAAGGAAGTGCTTCGATGCTCGTTCTATCACTTCGCATGTTCTTGCTCGTTCCGCTGGTATTTGCCCTGTATTTCATGGTTTGGGTCTTGTGGAATTTCCTGAAGGCATCGCAAAGGCGGTAGCGATGCTGTGACCTCTCGACGATTGCGCATGGTTCACAATGACCCGGCGACACTCCAGCCAATCCGTGCCGGAGGCGAAACTATCTCCATCAATGCTTGGGAGACCTGCCAGTTCCGCAACCGCTTATTTCGGCTTGTCTTCCACCGCTGGAGCGGCTGTCTCCGGTTCGTCTCCCGAATCCTCAACCAGCACCGCGGAGCCGGGAACGATATCAAAGCTGACTGCGTTGGCGCCGCCAAGATGAAATGTGATTCGCAGCGGCTCGCGCTGCCACTCCGCCGGGCCGCAAACCGGGTCCGCACGATTCTCCGCATCGAACGCAGCAAGTTTTTTTGCCAGCACCGGCTTGCGCGCCGCCACCTGGGCCACCACCGCATACAAACTCTTACCGCTCGCAGTAACTCCGCAATAAGCTCCATAGTCGCGGAACCAGCTTATCTGACTCACTCCGGGATCGTAGTCGGGGAGCTTAAGGGGAGTTACGTGGCCAGTTACACGATCTACGAGCAGCCACGGCCCCCGTTGCCACACCCAGGTGCTGGCCGGACGGGCGGGATTTTTCAAGGGCGCGTCGCTTGGCAAGGCGTCGTTCAATCGAATGACGCGCCTTACGACGAAGCTCCGATCGGTTACGTCGTGAGAGTCGCCGGTGGTCCATTCCTTCACCACTCCGTCCACAAGCAGTGGCCGAATCTTCAACGAGTCCTCGGCCGCGGCGGCGCCGGCGGGGTCACCGGCCTTCGAGTACGAAACGCGCTTAACCGCTCCCAGGATAACGACATGCGGTTTGCGCGGCGCTGCCGAAGCAGGACATACCAGGAAGGCCGCGAGGCCGAGCGCGACCGCCGAAAAATGCCGCCTGATAAGCATGACGCCCCCTAACCTTGTGCCGCTTCCACCGCACGCGCCACGCGGAAGGCCGTGGCCTCATTGAAATGCGCGGCGAGCACCTGCATGCCTACCGGCAGACCGGCCTGAGTGGCTCCGCACGGCACGGTAACTCCGCAAATTCCCGCCAGGCTGGCAGTTACTGTGTATATGTCGGCAAGATACATCGCCAACGGATCGGCAGACTTTTCACCAAGCCTGAAGGCAGGTGTCGGCGAGGTAGGAGTTACAATCGCATCCACCTCGGCGAAGGCGCGAAGAAACTCCTCTGCCAGCAGACGCCGCACCTGCTGTGCCTTCAAGTAATAAGCGTCATAGTAACCGGCGCTGAGAGCATAAGTCCCCAGCAGGATCCGCCGCTTGACCTCCGCGCCAAAGCCTTCGTCGCGCGAGTGCCGGTACATCCCGGACAGGTTCTCCGATGAGGCGGAGCGATATCCATAGCGCACGCCGTCGAATCGCGCCAGGTTCGCGCTTGCCTCCGCCGTTGCCACGAGGTAGTAGGTGGGGACGGCATAGCGCGTGGCGGGGAGCGAAACCGGCTTGACAATGCAGCCGGCAGCACTGAGCGAGTCAATTCCACGCTCGATGGCCGCCCTTACCTCCGGGTCGAGCCCCTCGCCGAAGTATTCGGAGGGAACGCCGACGCGCAGCCCGGCAGCCGGCTGATCGCTCGCCGCGGCGTAGTCGGGAACCGGCGCCGTTGAGCTGGTCGCGTCCCTGGAATCGTGGCCGGCAATGACTCCCAGCACGGTGGCCGCGTCACGCACGTTCGCGGCAAAGGGCCCCACGCGGTCCAGCGAGGAGGCAAAGGCGATGAGCCCGTAGCGCGAGACGCGGCCATAGGTGGGGAGCACACCGACCACCCCGCAAAAACTGGCCGGCTGCCGGATCGATCCGCCGGTATCCGATCCCAGCGTAGCTACTGCCAAATTGGCCGCCACAGCCGCCGCCGAGCCGCCGCTTGACCCGCCGGGAACCCGCTCTGTGTCCACCGGGTTGCGCACCGGACCGTACGCGGAATTTTCGTTTGAGGAACCCATGGCAAATTCATCGCAGTTCAGCTTGCCCAGCAGCAAAGCGCCGGCCGCTTCCAGTTTTGCCACTACCGTGGCGTCGTACGGAGGACGATAGCCCTCGAGAATCTTCGATCCAGCGGTCGCCGGAGCCCCGCGCATTACCAGCACGTCCTTGATGCCGACTGGAATCCCGGCCAGAGGCGGCAATTGATCTCCATTGGCCGCGAGCGCGTCCACATGCTGAGCCTGTTCGAGCGCCCGCACTTTAGTGAGGCTGAGGTAGACATTCAGCCGCGGATTCAATTTTGCGATCCGGTTATAGTACGCGTCGGCCAGATCGGTGGCTTTCGTGGTTCCGGCCGCAATCTCGCTGCGCAACACCGAAAGAGTCTTTGGCTTCTCAATGTAGCTTTCGGCCATTTTTGCTTCGCTCGGCAATCGAACCTTCCTCTTATGTGGTCAATCTGCTGCATGGTTTCAACGGGATCGCAAGCCAACTGCGGGTGAAAGGCCCGGGCCTGAAGGCCTTGTCGATTTGCTTCGTTTTCAGGGGGTTAAATCCCCCTGCTCCCTCCGGATCGAGTCTTTGCGCAGGGGCTAAAGCCCGCGTTGATTTTGTGGCCCTTGCGGCACGACTGAACTCGTGCCCTTTCAAAACGTCGACTTGTTTAGAGCCTCCCTACCGCTCAATCACCTTCGGAACTTTGAAGAACACCTGGTCAGTCTCCGGCGCCTGCAGGAGGACAGTGGCCCGATCCAGCGACGCGAGGGGAACATCGGCTCTCAGCGCTTCACCGCCGGCGTTCAGCAACTCGCTCACCTGAGCCAGCGGAGCCACTCCGGCTGTATCCAGTTCGTTCAATTCGGCCACATACTCCAGGATCGCATTCAAGTCGCGCAGCATCCCCGCAGTTTCCTCCGGGTTCAGCTCCAGGTGCGCAAGTTCGGCTACGCGCTCCACCACTTCCACGGTTACTTTGGCGGTCATTCCCTGCTCTTCCCCATCTTCGGCCTCTGGCAGCTCGTTTTGCGCTTTGCGCTTTCCAAGGGATTGTCCCGAAGATAGAGTATAGCCCGTCGCGGGGTTCGAGTCCGCGTCCTCTATCCACCCGTCAGTCCACCGTCAACGTTATGTTTACGCTGTGTTGCACTCCGGTTGAAGTCACGGTCACAGCAATGGTGTATGTTCCCGCCGGGGTCGCGTTTGCGGCCGCTCCCCCGCCCGAACCGCCGCCCGGCCCGCCGCCGGAACCCCCTCCCGAGCTTGCGCAACTGGAAGCAGCTCCCATCAGAATTGCCAGAATCGCCGCCTTCCACAGAGCCCTGCGGCGCTTCGACCACCCGAGCGGCAACAATATGAGCGCGCACAGCACCGGGACCGCTCCCCACCCCGGTCCGCTCGAGCTAGCGACCGTTGCGGATTGGCCTGTGGAGATCTCGACAGTGACGTTTCCGGTGACTCCCGCATTGAGCGTTTCGGTGGTTGGGTTGAACGCGCAGACGGCGTTCGCCGGAAGAGTCCCGCACTGTAGCGTGAAGGTCCCCCGCGATCCGTTCATCGGTGTGATGGAAACCGTATAGTCGGCGGTTTGGCCGCTGGAAACGGATACCGAGGCTGACCCGACAGGAGCCAGCGTGAAGTCAAGGCCAGTTCCCGCGAGCGATACCACCGCGCTGGCTGAAGCCGTGCTGCTGGTTATGGTGAGGCTCCCGGTTTGCGCTCCGGAGCTGGCAGGCGTAAAGATCACACCCAGCGTGCAACTCAATCCCGGCCCAAGTGTCGTACCGCAGGTGTTGTTCGCCAGGCTGAACCCAGTGGTTGTGGCAAATGCGAGGTTGCTCATGCCGGAGGTTGTGGGGTTGGTGACGGTAACGTCGATCGCGCTGCCGCTGGCACCGACTCCCACCTGGCCGAAATTAACCGTCGCAGGCGTCGCCTGAATTGCTCCCAGCCCTCCACCGGCGCCGCTGAGCGCCACACTGGCCGGGGTGGTGACCGTGGAAGAGGTGACCGTCAATGCCCCGGTAACCGCTCCGCTGACTGTTGGTTGGAAGATGACGCCCACCGTGCAACTCGCCCCGGAGGCCAGGCTAAGGGGGCAGGTATTCTGCGCCATGCCGAACTGGGAACTCACGGACAAAGTGAGTGAGGAAGCGGCAAAGCTCGCGGTGTTGCTGACGGTAACCGATTGTGCCGCGCTGGATTGGCCAGGCGCGACGGCCGGGAAGGTCAACTGGGCTGGATTCACGCCCAGGCCGGACGCAACCTGTCCCGTGCCGTTGAGCGGAACACTGACGGCTTTGACGCCAAGGGTGGAAGACGACACCACCAATGCGGCCGCGCTGCCGCCACCCGCAGCCGGGGTAAAGACTACCTGCACAGTGCAACTGCTCCCATTGGCCAGCGTTGCGCCGCAGGTTGTCGTTCCGGCGGTGAAGCTGCCGGCGGCCGGGCCAGTGACCTGGAAGCCAACGTTGGCCATCGGAGCGCCGCCTGTGTTGCTCACTGTGAGCGTGGATGGCGCGCTGGCCACCCCCACCTGCTGACTCGGAAAGCTTAGACTCAACGGGCTTACGGACAGCGCGGGCGGCTGCAGGCCTGTTCCGGAAAGTGCAACCGCCTGCGTTCGAATCAGGTCGTAGACCGTCAATGTGCCCGATGCTGGGCCTACAAGGGTTGGGGCAAAGACCACGGAAACGTTGCAGCTTGCGTGCCCAATCAGCTGCGTGCCGCAGGTATTCGACGTTTGAAATTCCCCGCTCGCCGAAATCGCGATCGAGGTCAGCGGCAGATCTCCGTTGTTGGTCAAACTTACGGTAAGCGGCGCCGAAAGCTGCCCATTAATGGTTCCGGGAAATGCGAGCGAGCTGGCCCCAAGAATATCCGTGGGCGGCGCAGCGCCGGTTCCGGACAGCGCGACGGTCTGCGTTCCGACGGCGTCGGTAAGAGTCAGCGTACCGGTCGCCGGTCCCGATGCGGTGGGTGAAAACTCCACCATCAACTGGCAATCGGTATCCGCCGCCAGGGAACTGACGCCGCAGGCGTTGCTCGATATGGCGAATGGGCCGGAGAGCGTCAGCGCCGTTATCGCGACGACCGCACTGCTGCTGTTGCCTGCCTCCACCTGCAATGGAGGCGAGGTGGTTCCCACTTCGACCGACCCAAAACTCACCGTTGCCGGGGTCAGGGTCACCGCTCCCGCAGCCAGGCCGGTTCCGCTGAAATCCACCGTTAATTGGCCACCGCCGACATTGGCGGCGATGGTCGCTTGTCCGCTGCGGCTACCGGTGGCGGTGGGCGTAAACGTAACCTGAATGATGCAGCTAGCGCCCGCGGTCACACTCGTGTTTTGGCAATTGTCCGTCTCGCTGAAATCACCTGTCATCGCGATTGCGCCGGGGACTAGCGCCAGACTGCCGGTGTTCGTCAGGGTCACAGGCTGCGCGTTGCTGGCGGTTCCGAAAATCTGGCCGGCGAAGGTGAGGGCGCCGGGGCTGACGGCGGCGCTGGTCCAGCCCGTGCTGGCCGTCGCCAACGGCGTTTGCCAAACTCCCCGTCCGTACGTGGCCGCAATGAGCACCTGCGCCGATGCCGAGGCGCCTATCGCGACCACGGGCGCCAACGGCAATCCGGTTCCGAATGCCGACCAGCAGGTAGACGGCGAGTTCGCGCAGATTGCAATTTCCCGCGTGAAATAGACCCCATCGTCGGTGGCAAGGTAGGCCGTATTGGCGTCCTGCGGGTCCACAACAACGCTGCTGGCGGGAGTCCAGGGGAGATTTGAAATCAGCGACTGCCAGTGCGCTCCTCCGTCGATTGAACCGTACACAACGCGAACTTCCTGCTGTGGGTTCGCTTCACCCTCTACGGTCACGTAAATCGTTTGTCCGGTGGCATCGTGGGGGTCGACGAAGATGCTTGAAATGTCGAGGCCATAGGCGTTCATCCCGACGCTATCGTTGGTCACCGGATTCAGCGTGAGGTCTTGCCACACTGGCATCGAATTGACGGCCGGATTCACGGTCGCGCTCAAGACATGTCCGGGAAGCTGTGTTCCCCCGTTGGCATCGCCGAACATACCCACGTAGACAACCTCAGTGCCGCCGGCAAGCGGGAATGCCGCCATTGAGCGAATCAGCGCGTCTCCGTCACATGGGCCCGGAGCCGCCGCGCTGTCGAGGATTGGGCTAATCGCGTTGGCTCCGCCCCAGCCGACGCCATCTGCCGGCCCACGCCACACACGGCAGGTCCCGATGAGCAACTGCGAGGAGTCCAGCGGGTCCACCAGAAACGGCGCCGGAGTGGTCATGGCGTACCCATCGTCGCCGGTGTCCGAATCGGTGACCACGGGGCTGGCCCCGAACGCGGCCGGAGTGCAGCCGTCTGCCTGGGCGCACAGGTAGATGGAAACACCCGCCTCGGCGTTGACGTACCAATTTGCGCTGTTAGTCGGGTCGATCTCTACCGTGCCGCCCTCTCCGCCCAGAATTTGCGGCCAGTCCGGCGTCGGCCCGGAGATGGCCTTCACGCCCGCAGTGCCGTTCACGCCAAGGCCGGTCATCATGGTGAAGGGCGTGGCGCCAGCCTGCGACATGCTTACAACCTCCGCCAACGACCCCAGGCTCCCATTCAGGTTCTGGAAGTGGCTCGCGTCGGTTGACGCGCAAGCCTGCCCTGTCTCTCCTATCCCGTCCATCGAGCGCCACAGCCCGCCGTCGTTTCCGGCAAATACTTCCAGTGGATTGGTGGCGCTCCATCCTATTGTGTGCTGGTAACCGGCCACCTCAGCACTCATGCATGTTTCCGCATTGGTGGTGTTGCGCCAGGCGCAGTCCATCGCAAGGCTGCATCTCCAGAGGTCGCTATCGCCCGCCAGCAGGATCGTGTCTTCTCCTAGCCCAGGTCCGGCGGGCATGGCGGCTAGAGCGAGGGTGTAGTCGCCGTTGGGAATCGTCGCATTCCCGTCGGAGGTGTTCGACTCCAGTGCGGACGTGTTCAATTGAGTTGGAAACGCGATGGCTGCGTTGGCGCAGACGCCGCCGGTCAATGCGCATTGGTCCTGCCAGAGGCCCTGGTCCTGGTTGTTGAGGTCCACTGTCCAGGCGAATGTGTCGCCGGTCTGCGGATTTACCGCGAGGGTTCCGCGAAAGATCGGACAATCGATGGAGCCGGTCGATGCGGAGTTGGTTGGACATAATTGCGTGGTCAGCCTGGACCCGGGCTGGGCCGTCATCCGCGCCCAGTGAATGCCGTCGGGGGATTGATAGTAGCCGTGAAACCGGATTGCCGCTACAAAGAGTTGCCTGACGGGATTCCACACCACTGAGGTAGCCGCATTTCCATCGGGAGAGGCGAATGGATCGGACGGCCCCTGCACGTCCGCGCCGGGGCCATCCGAGATGGTCGCCAGGTTCCACGTAACCCCGCTGTCCAGAGAGTAGTACAGCCCCTCATAGCTCGTGTTCGACTGCTCCGCATTCACCAGCGTGCCTTCGTATGCCTGCGAAACCGCAGCCACCACCGTTTGCGGAGTCACGGTGCTCCAGGCAAAACCCGCGAAGCCCTCACCGATAAAGCTCCATTCGAAATCCGCTGTGGTCTGAATCAGGCTCCAGGTGTTTCCGCCGTCGGGCGAGCGCAAGATACCAGCGCCATAATAGGAGTCCAGCGCGTCGTTGGGGTCTCCGGCGCCAGCCAGAATTACGCCCGTGGCGCCTGGCTGCACGGTCAAAGCGCCAATGCTGATGGATGCATCGCGCACGTCGGAAAGGGCGGCCAGATTGTCTGTGAGGGGAGTGAAGACCACATTGGAAGCATTGGTTGTGGCGGCGTTTTGAGCAACCCAAACCCCGCCTCCGGTTGTTCCGACATAAAGGCGATTGCCGGTCGAGTCGGAGGGGTCGAGCGCCAGCGCGGTAACCCTGCCCGTGACCAGCCCGTAGTTGGGGGTGAGAACCGCTGTCGGTCCCAGCGGCTGCCAGGTTGCTTTGGACGGCGGCTGACCTTGCGGTATGGCCGCGTTGGGCCGCAAGGCTTTGCGCCTGGGGAATGGCAACTTGCTCTTACGATCTCGCGACCATCCCCGCTGAGCCAGAAATCGTTGCGCCTGAATGACTTGAGGTGGAGTCGGCGCGGACGGCCGCGCCCCTTCCGGCGCAGCCGCCGCATTCCTGCCGACGCCTAATAGCGGGTCTGATATCGGGCCCGGCAACAGGGATTTTGATTGAGCAGCCGCGGAGTCCGCAGCGGCAAGACTTGCCAGCGCCACCATTCCCAACACCAACCCTGCAAGCCAACCGCCGCGACGCGCTGGAATGGAACGCAACCCAACCCAATCCCCTGAACGAGGCGCGCCGCAAACATTCTTGTGAGTTCCCATAGTCCCGCACACCCGGAATCCGACTCCGGCCTCTCCTCTCCTATGGTCCGAGGGAGTTCAGTCAAAATCCATTCGAATACTCAGTGCGAAACGCGCAGTTTCCGGGATTGGAAATGTGGCCCATTATAGGACAGGACAAATAGTGGTTGGGTGTGATGCTCAGCACTCAAGCGAAATCCGCCTCTGGAGCGCCGCCGCGAGTGCGGTGAATTGCATACACTGCGATGACAAAATGACAGCTTAACGCACGCGTATACGCGCACTCAAACGTGTGGCAAATAGTGCAAAATGACATGAAATAAGGCCGTTTAGGAGCGAATAAGAGCGTTATTTGTCCGTTTTTGCGTACATAATTGCGCGTGTAAGCGTTTACATTTCGATATCAATGCTAGCACTGATATCATCTGGCTGCGAGGGGCGCGCCCTAGCAAGACAGTTCTGGCAGTCGCAGTTTCTGGACAGGTTCTGAGAAAGATGCCATAGCGATTTGGTACTCTTCGGAGGCGAATCAGCGAGTTTCGCAGGCCAGCCACATGGGCGGTTTTCAGGAGTAATTCCTGACTGAAACGCTCATGCGACCCCAGGTGTCTGGGTCGAGGCCCGGGTCGCCCGCCTTAAGACTGCGGGAAACATCCCGGTCGCGGTAGGGACGATCATCGCTGGTCGCCCACTGGGTGGCCGGAGGCAGTTGCCCCCCCCCGGCTCCCACAGAACCCAGCGTGCAGATTTCCCGCACTGGGCTCTTCGGACGTTGATTCA
>Ga0302201_10000132_pt1 | contig 62536 bp, 47 predicted proteins | sample II_Bog_N3_2_FD_194586 | JGI IMG/M metagenome (GOLD analysis project Ga0302201, IMG submission 194586) | Peat permafrost microbial communities from Stordalen Mire near Abisko, Sweden - II_Bog_N3_2 | ecosystem: Environmental > Terrestrial > Soil > Wetlands > Peat | place: Sweden: Abisko... | reverse complement strand
GATTGATGGCCGTCCCACCCTTCAGGGCAAAGCAGGTCTCGGCGGCCACGTAGGGAAGCGCTCGCACCAGGAGCGCCGCCTGTGCTTCAAAGACTTCAGAGGGCATCGCTGTCGCCTCCAGTCGCGAACAATTCTGTTGGGAGTGTGATCTGGTAGCGTGAGTCGAAGCGCCCAGCGGGAACCAGTTGACGCTTTCCAAGGCCGAGATCGATGGAAGATTGGTCCAGATGCTTCAGCCACGAGTGTCCGTGCCGCTCCGCATACCAGAGGAAGAGACGTTTCACCTTCACGCTCCTGCATTCTTGCAGGAGCTTCCCCAGCAACTGGGGACGAAGGTTGGCCAGGCCTTCCATGACCACATCAACCAGATGAAAACTCTCGTGATGGGGAAGCTCATCCATCATTTCCAGGATCGCTCGTTCGGGAACGGACATCGTCAATGACCATTCCCAGGGGCTTTTGGCCTCGGCAACCTTCTTCTCGGTAGACGTTTCACCTGAACGTAGATCGAATCGCCGCATCTCGACTCCAGTTCCTCCGGTCACAAAAAGGTGATCTGAACGAAGTTCAAATCGGGCCGTCGATGGAAGTTTGGTCAGCCAGGTCGGCGCTCCCTGCCCATACAGGTACACGGTGGAGGCATTGCCGGCTTCCAGGTAGTGGGCATATCCAGAGAGTTCCACGGCCGTCCGGCCACCCACATGAAGTGCCTTGTGCATCACACGCTGAAGCGAAAGGACAACAACATCCCAACGGAGCGGGTCGTTGGCAACTTGCCTGGGGCGCCGATAGACCCTGGGAGCTATTCGTTCGATCCAACCTCGATCCGCGTAGTCTCGTATCGACGAACGCGAGAGGCCTTGTGCCTGAAGCCAGGCACTGTCTGCCAAGAATCCCTCTGGCAGGGCAAGGAGCAGTCGGTTTAGACGCGAATGTCTTTGTGTGTCCATAACGCACATAATCTCCTATATTAAAACCAAAGTCAAGTTTAGATAGATATAATATCGTGCGTCTTTAATGCACAAATACATTAAACATTAAACCTGTTTTTTGCAGAATCTGTAAGAATCCGTACGCACTGAATTCCAAGAACAGTGAAAAAGGTTGGGCTGATCCCCCACGGGTCAACCCACACGCACCGCTTGCCTGGTTGAAAAAGTTTGTGGCATTTTTGTGGCAAATAGCGCCGATTATGCCGGTTTTGCCGACTCAGCCGACTTATAAGCCCTTTACCGTCAACAAAACGCCAAATAGAAGCCACCTTCACACGGTGGAAGTCGCAGGTTCGAATCCTGCAGCGCCCACCATATAAATCTATAACTTACGGTCATTACAGTCGAAGAAATCAACCCAGATTTATTGCACCGTTGCAGTGTGCGTTTGTAGTGCCACAAGAAACTGACCTTGCGCTGCTCGTGCTTGGTCCGAGTCCTGCTGTGTGTACAGATCCAGTGTTGTCTGAATTCGGCTATGCCGCAGAATCCCCTGCACCGTCTTCGGCTCAACCTTCGCCTTGTTCACCATCCAATTGGAAAGAGAATGGCGGAGATTATGCAAGCCAAACCGGTGCCCTTCGGACACCTGGACTCCAACCCCAATGGCAGCCGTACGGAGGTGATCCGCTACAAACACAGAGGGCGAAATCGGAACCTTCCCGTTTGCCTTGAAAGAAGGAAACACGAAATCCGTGTCCCTTCCATAAGGCGTCCGTGAATGCCAAGCTTTCAAATGGCGCCCCAGACGAGGGTGCAACGGCACAAAGCCGTCTGAACGTGTCGTCTTGGTCGCCCCGTCTTTTCCTCTTAACCAGCGTTTGGATACCCGTTGATCACCACCCGGTCAAACAGTTGAATATAAAGAGAAGCAGGCTGCCAAACAGCTCGGTGAATGTCTCCACCGGTCGTCCTCCGGTGTTCTCGTCCTGCCAACTAGATCATCGGCCATACGGCCGGTGGTGGAAAGAATTTCAAATATATTTGGCCAGGGAAATCCGTCGGTACATTACCAGAGTGCGTCGTTCTGGCACAAAAGAACTGGCACAAAAGAGGGATAGGCGCTGTTTCAGCCGATAGAGTAGCATGACATCACCTTTCCTTTATCAGTCGTATCACGTCAACTTTCCACTACTTGATGGGCGGGTTGCGCGAATCCGAGAAAGAGTCAGCAAGCCATGAGCAAGATCGGACTTTTTTCCGAAGACCGTACGCTGTTCCCGCTTCTTTCTTCCGCACTCGGAAAAGAATTTCAGGTTCAGTTGGAGTCGAATGAGGAGGCGATGAACAACCTTCTCGCAGCCGGGGGCTGTGACGTCATGATTCTAGATCTGACCACTAGTCCCGATTCGTTGCAAGAGCAGCTTGAGTGTTTTAATCGCTTGATCGCTTCGCAGGTTCCGTCGGTAGTCATGGGGGATGATACCTTTCGGTCGACCGCGTTTGAACTCGTTCGGGCGGGAGCTTTTGGCTACTGCCGCAGGCCCCCCTCGATTCGAGATCTCAAGACCATGCTGAACCATGCCTATGAGAACTCCACCCTGAAGCAGCAGTTGCAAACTGTGCAGCAGCGCTTGGAGGAGCCTGTCAGTTGCGACCGGCTGATAGGCGCAAGTCAACAGATGCAGAGGGTTTATCAACTCGTGCGTCGCGTGACCAACCTCAATGCCTCGGTACTCGTGACCGGCGAAAGCGGAACCGGTAAGGAACTGATAGCTCGTGCCATTCACGATCTTGGATCACGCTCCAGTTGTCCGTTTGTGGCTGTTTCCTGCGGCGCTATCCCCGAAACGCTGATTGAGGCTGAGCTGTTCGGGCACGAAAAGGGCGCCTTTACCGGTACAGTAGGGGCGCGCGAAGGGTACTTCGAGCAGGCTGAAAACGGCACGTTATTCCTGGATGAGATAGGGGACCTGAGCCTTTTTACTCAGGTCAAGCTACTGCGCGTGCTGCAAGAGATGAAATTCAGTCGCCTGGGCAGTAACAAGCTCATCCCGTTGCGGGCACGCCTGGTTTTTGCCACTCACCGGGACTTGGGCAAAATGGTTGCCGAAGGGAAATTCCGGCAGGATCTTTTCTACCGCATCAACGTGATGCAGATTGTTGCGCCGCCGCTTCAGGAACATTCAGAGGACATACCCCGCATTGCTAAGCACTTCCTTGGGCACTATGCGGAGATGTTTGAGAAGCCAATGGTGGATATTGCGCCGGATGCATTGGAACTGCTCCAGAGCTACTCGTGGCCCGGCAATGTGCGCGAGCTGGAAAATGTAATGCAGAGGGCCATTGTCCTTGCCTCGGGTCAGACCGTTCGAGCGGAAGATTTGACTCTGAACTCCGAAAGGACCGAAGTTGCCACTATTGGTGAAATTGTGGACATCGGCGACTATCAGGTTACAGGCTCTTTTGAGCGGCAGCTCCACGAGTACAAGATCAAACTGGCCGTGGCCGCAGTTCGTGAGAACAATGGGAACAAAACGCTGGCTGCACGCAGCCTGTGCATCTCTCGCGCATATTTGCATCGTTTGATTAGGCTCGCTGAAGCAGACCCAATTTGTGATTTGGACATCCCGAGCGCGGCAAATGCCTGAGCGCGGCATAGTTGACTGTCCATTCGGGCATTCCATGCGGCGCGGCGGAAGCCGTGCCCCTTCAAAACAGGCGAACTAATGATTGCCTTTGACTTGTTCAGAGTTTTCTAAGTGTGCTGATTGTAATTTGGCGGCCCGGCAATGACTAAACCGCTCGTCCCCTTGCCGTGGATATACCAGCAGCACCAGGCTGTTTCATGGATTTGCTTGTCGGGCCGCTCAATCAAATCCTTGTAAACAATCTTTCCGAATAGATATACCTTATCTTCCCAATCCTCGATGCGCCTTAGTGCTTCGTCTGACTGGCAAAGCCCCTTTAAATCCTCCCGGCAGAATGGCTTGATTGCTGTCGACTCCCCCGGAAGAAGAATGATTGGGGCAAGCGGGAAGTCTGTTTTCTCATTCTGATACTCAGGGATACGGGACAGGCGCGATTCATCGATTGCAATCATGATCTGCTCCGCAGTAGAGACAACCTGGGCGGGTGTCCGGCCGCGGTTTGTGGCGATTACCGTAAATGAATTCGCAATGCTTGGGGATGGCTCGACGGAGATCAGGAGCCAGGGCCTTTCTGCGTCGCGGAGGGCTTGAGCGCTCAACAAAGAAGTTTCGGCGTGACGGGCGGCAGCTTCAGCGGCAACTTCGGCGGCGCGCGTCTGTCGTTCGATCTTTTTCAGCGTAGAAAGGGCGAGTATGATTCCGATGAACCCCGCAATGGCCAGCACCAGATTTGCCGCCCATGCGATTCGATCGTGCAGCTTCCACGGCACAGGCGCTGGAGCCGGGATACTGACCATGATGCGAGGCTGCTGGTCTTCGCACGGGCCGCCATTGCAGTCGGTCTTGGCGGATGGGCCGCCTTTGGCTGGTGAAGTGGCGCTGGAAGGAGTGGCGCTGGAAGGAGTGGAGCTGGAAGGAGTCGGCCGATGAACGTCTGAAGGGTTGGTCGCTTGACCGGAGAGTGTCAAAGGCGCCTGTATGATGGCCAACAGCATAGTTACCGTTGCCAATGCCTTTAACATCATGGCGCAAATATATCACATCAAAATGCCGCGCGACGACTTATTGTCAGTTATGCCATTGCTTGATTTTCCAATCTGAAGCAGTATTTCCTGTTAAGAAAGTTTGGGCTTACTGAATCCTCCGGTGGGAAGCGTTTTCAGAGACCGAAGACTCTACAGCCACAGCGCGAGACAGGTACGGGCACTGGCTCTGACCTGCCTTGCACTGTGCTTTTAGGTTGCTCAAATCACCGAGTGATGGCGAAGCGAAAGCGTTTCGGAATTCGCAGTCAAGTTGCTGTCGACGGCCGCGGCGGCCTTGCGGCCTTCCGCGATGGCCAACATGACCAGCGACTGCTCGTGTCGCATATCGCCCGCGGCAAAAATGCACTCGACCGAGGACATGTACCCGTGCCTGGTGGCCACGTTGCCGCGGTTGTTCAGGGCCTGCCCCATCTGCTCGATCGTGCCCGAGCGCACAGGGCCGAGCACCAAAACGCCGGCAATCTTCAGGTTATAAAAGACTTGCAGAATGCGGCCCAAGAGCTGACCTGTAACCGGAGGTTTAACTCTGCGATTTGAATAGGCTTAGAATGTTCTCGACTCATCGATCCTAACAATCGCGGCACCAACACCTCCAGATCGGCGGATCGAGAAGATAACGGTTCTTCTGCGCCGGATCACGCCAGATGGCACCTCGTTCGCCATAATCAGCCGCGCAACGCTGTTTGCGCCGTAAGGCATCCCCCGCAGGGTGTGTACGCCCCGATTCACTCCTGCCCCGGCCCGTATACATCTGTGTACACCGCCTCGGACCGTGCGACGCTAACCGTTTGAATTTATGCGTTTTTTCCCATCATCGATTTGGCCGGGCAATTGCTAACAAGAAGGCTGTTCCTGAACGCAAAGGGAAAGGAGTTGAGGTATGCACTCATTTGCCTGGTGGCCAATTCTCGCTGTACTAGCTGTGGCTACCTTCACGGATCTGCGGAGTCGCAGCATCCCGAATTGGCTGGTGCTGCCTTTCTTGCTTGCGGGCATTGCAGTCTCGGGCTGGCTTCACGGCTGGCATGGAATCGGCCAAAGCTTTGCTGGTCTTGGACTTGGCATTCTGATTTACGGATTTTTCTTCTGCCTGGGAGGCATGGGAGCGGGCGACGTAAAGCTTTGCGCCGCGATCGGAGCCTGGATTGGACCAGGGCAGTTGTTCATCGCACTTGTTTTGACAGGCATCGTCGGGGGAATCATGGTCCTATGCTGGGCAATCTTCGGTGGTTTTTTCAAAGAACTCTTCACGGGCACGAGCGATCTTGTCTTCGGTTGGAAAGAGCGCAGATCGGATGGTACCTCAGAATTGGTACTTTCCAATCCTTTGAAGCGCAAGATGCCCTACGCCCCGGCCATCGCCATAGGAACATTGATTTCATTTTTGGGCCGATAAGGGATAGGAGCATCGTGTTCAACGCGCAGACGACCCATCTGTCAGGTTGACCGACAATGAACGTTGCATGCTCCAGGGAGTATCAATCCAGTGAACTCGAACTCTTTCTCAAAACTCGACCCCCAATACCCCGACGCACTTGGCGAAGAGGTTCTGACGATTGCGCTGATCGGCCCGGACGAGTCGCGCCGCAATGCGGCATTCATTACCCTCTCCGGATGCCGGGGTTGCGTCATCCACGAGTCTTCTTCCTATCCTCCCAGCCTTGACGATCTGCCCAGATTGCTCGATCAGAATCACGACGTCATCGTCATCGACCTGGACAGTGACCAGGAATACGCTCTCGAACTTATCGAGAGTATTTGCGCCAGTGGCTCGACAACCCTAATGGTCTATTCGGCGAAAGCTGATTCGGAACTTTTGGTCCGCTGCATGCGTGCGGGGGCGCGTGAGTTTCTTACTCTCCCCTTTTCCCCCAGCACCATGGCGGAGGCACTGGTTCGAGCAGCAGCCCGGCGCCCTGCTGCTCGGCCTCCCAAGAAGTCGAATGGCAAGTTGTTGGTGTTTATGGGCGCCAAGGGTGGCGCCGGAGTCACTACTCTTTCTTGCAACTACGCGGTGGCTTTGGCAAAGGAGTCAACCCAGAGCACTCTGTTCATCGATCTTGACCTCCCTCTGGGAGACGCCGCACTCAATCTGGGAATCACCGCTGAATATTCCACCGTCAACGCTCTGCAGGATTTCAGCCGGCTGGATTCGAGTTTCCTCTCCAAGCTCATCGTCAAACATAGCTCGGGAGTCTACGTTCTGGCAGCTCCGGGCAAGTTTCCCTTGGTCAGCTCCCTCGATGAAGCCATCGACAAGTTGATCACCGTAGCCCGGCAGGACTTTGATAATGTTGTCGTCGATATTGGATCGAGACTCGACTTAACCAGCACGTCTCTCTTCAAAGAGGCCTTCACCATCTATCTGGTCACCCAGGCCAGCATCCCTGAGTTGCGCAACTCAAATCGTCTCATATCGCACTTCTTCCCGGCCGGCGGTCCAAAACTTGAAATCGTGATTAACCGCTATGAAGCTCGCTCCCTGGGTATCACTGACGAACAGATCACGAAGGCTCTCACCAGGCCAGCGCAGTGGAAGATCCCCAATGACTACGGCGCAGTGCGGCGAATGCAGACAACCGCCACCCCGCTCGCGCTGGAAGATTCACCCATTTCACGGCAGATTCGGCAGATGGCCAGATCCGTTAATCCAATGCCTGCTGTTCCCGTAAGGAAGAAGGGCTTCACCTTATTCGGATGACACACCTTTGGATAGTGACTGTGTCTGGATGGAAGGAAAAGCATGGAACTGCCTAGCCTGGAAAAATACAAATCGGAGATACACCAAACCCTGATCTCGAAGCTGGATCTGGAGAAGTTGTCGCGCATCAATTCCAGCCAGGCACGGCAGGCAGTTGCCGGCATCATCAAGGAGATTATTAGCGATCAGCGGGTGCCGCTGAATTTCGAGGAGCAGGAAAAGATCCAGGCAGACCTTCTCGACGAAGTCTTTGGTCTTGGCCCGCTTGAGCCCCTGCTCAGAGATTCAAAGATTTCAGACATCCTGGTGAATGACAAGGATCATGTATTCGTTGAGAAGGGCGGGATGCTTCAACGAGTCGATACGGCGTTTAGAGATGATCGACACCTGATGCAGATCATCGACCGCATCGTGTCCCGCGTGGGCCGCAGAGTGGATGAGTCCTCACCGATGGTCGATGCTCGCCTGCCCGATGGTTCTCGCGTCAATGCCATCATTCCGCCTCTCGCGCTCGACGGACCTTCCTTGTCAATCCGCCGCTTCGGGACAGGCCCACTGGCCGCAAATCAGTTAGTTAATTTGAAGAGCATATCTCCGGAGATGATGGAGGTTCTCTCCAGCGCAGTCCGCGCACGTATCAGCATCCTGATTTCCGGCGGCACCGGCTCCGGCAAGACCACGTTCCTGAACATCCTGTCACAGTATATTCCGCGCAGCGAACGTCTCGTCACCATCGAAGACGCTGCCGAACTCAGGCTCGCTCAGGAAAACATTGTCCGGCTCGAAACCCGCCCACCCAACATCGAAGGGCTGGGGGCCATCCGCCAGCGTCAGTTGCTGATCAACTGCCTCCGCATGCGCCCCGACCGCATTATCATCGGCGAGGTACGTGGAGAAGAAGCTTTCGACATGCTTCAGGCCATGAATACTGGCCATGAAGGTTCAATGACCACAATTCACGCCAACACACCCCGCGATGCTATTTCTAGGCTCGAATCCATGGTCGCGATGGGCAACATGAATATGCCTGAAAAGTCGGTTCGCCAGCAGATAGCTTCGGCCATTACTATCGTCGTCCAAGCCAGCCGAATGAGCGATGGGACCCGCAAAATCACGAGTATCTCCGAGATCACCGGCATGGAAGAGAACGTCATCAGCATGCAGGAAATTTTTAGTTTCAACAGGAAAGGAATCGGACCAGATGGCAAGGTTATTGGTACATTCCAGCCTAGCCACATTCGTCCCAGGTTCCTCGATCGGCTTCGCATCGCGGGCGTCGTCCTACCGCCAAGCCTTTTCGAGCGCGAAATGCAGGTCAACTGAGTAGGCGGAGGGTCAACGGATATGGGATTGATCATCGGGGTTGTATTCTTAGGCGTGTTCGCGGTCATGGCGCTGCTGATGATCGCCAGCGGGACCGAAGCCTCTCAGCAGGCCAAACAGGTCAACGCCACGCTCGACTCAGTTCTCGCTACCGACATTGCGGAGAAGCACGATAGCCTGATTGATATTCGCAAGATTGAATTGCTCAGCGGCATCCCCTGGCTCAATCGCAGGCTCCTGAAGTTCGAAGTGGCGCCGCGCCTCCACAATCTGCTCCACCAGGCTGGTCTAAGTTGGACGGCGGGAGGCCTACTTTCCGGTTGCGGGGTATGCTTTGCCATCCCGGCACTCCTTGTAAACATACGCTTCCATTCAGTTCCCTTGTCTCTGTTGGTAGGATTGCTTCTGTTCCCCGCTCCTTTCATTTGGGTGATTGTCAAGCGGAACAAGCGTTTTGACCTCTTTCAACAAGGGTTACCTGAAGCACTTGATTTGATGGTTGGCGGGCTACGCGCCGGGCATAGTCTCATTGCCGCAATGGGCCTGGTGGCTCGTGAGTGCCCCGACCCGGTCGGCAGCGAATTCAAGACGTGTTTCGAGGAGCAAAACTATGGCCTTGAACTGAAAACAGCGTTGCATAACATGATCATTCGCATTCCGTTGCAGGAACTCCGAATTGTCTCAACGGCGATCATGATCCAAAAGGAGAGCGGGGGGAACCTTGCTGAAGTCCTCGATAAGACGGCTCATGTGATTCGGGAGCGATTCCGCCTGAAGCGACAGGTCGGCGTCCATACAGCTCAGGGACGTCTTACTGGTTGGATACTCACCCTTCTTCCTGTAGGGCTGGGAGTTGTTTTATACATCTCCAACCCAAAGACGATGAGCGTCTTGTGGACAAACCCACTGGGCATCAAACTCCTCTGCGCGAGTATCGTAATGCTGGCGATTGGCGGATTGATTATGCGCAGTATTGTGAACGTGGACGTGTGAAGGGAGCATATGTTACTTACAATCCTTGTATTTTGCGCCGTCTATCTGCTCATCGCGAGCGGCGGGCTGCTCCTGTTCTATCGCGAAGACATGTTTCAAAGAGTCTCCGAGGTGATTAACCCCACTCACAAGCCGAAGACACTTCTGAGCACCATCCAGCAGACAGGTCTTTCGATCGGTGGTGTCGTGGAGTACTTCGATCACGTCATACCGAAAAGCCAAACCGAAGTTTCGGTTACCTTGCAGCATCTCATCAGGGCTGGATATCGCAAAGAGTCGGCGGTCAAGATATTCAATGGCTCAAAGGTATTGATTCCCCTCCTGCTCTGTGCGTTAGCACTGGTCACCGGACTCGGAGCTATGAGCCCGTTTTTCGTTTATGCCGGCGCTTTGGGCCTCGGATTCCTGTTGCCGGATTTCTGGCTGGGAAAGCAGATTTCCAAACGTCAAAAACGTATTCAGCGTGGCCTTCCGGACGTGCTGGATCTCCTGGTTATCTGCATCGAGGCAGGACTGAGTCTGGACCAGGCAACAGCGCGCAGCGCGGAGGAGTTGATCAAAGCTCAGCCCGAACTTTGCGACGAATTGCGCATTGTCGTACTCGAGCAGCGCGCGGGGCGTCCGCGTGCTGACTCCTGGAAGCACTTGGCGGAGCGTACCGGTGTGGACAGTGTGCGCAATCTCGTCTCGATGCTGGTTCAGTCTGAGCAGTTTGGAACCAGCATCGCCCGGACATTGCGCCTTCATTCGGACACACTGCGAACCCAGCGTGTTCAGGCAGTGGAGGAGATGGCGGCCAAGACGACGGTCAAGATAGTCTTCCCCCTTATTTTCTTCATCTTCCCCTCGCTTTTTCTGGTCGTTTTGGGCCCCGCAATCCTTGCCATGCTCGATACGCTCAAGGGGGCCAATCATTGAGGAAGGAGGAAGCTAAATGGACAGTGTCATGATCATTCGAATTGTTGCCGGCGTTCTGTTTGTTGCCGTGATGGTTATTCTCGTTCAGCGTCGCCGTGCGCGTGTCAAGTAGTTCAAAAACACGTGTGTTTTAGCCGGGCAGTGAAACTTTCATCAGCTTCACTGCCCAGCAGATCGAGGGTCTCGCCGTGCGGGTGTCGCATGAACCTGTTCACGCCGAGGGACGAATTCAATCTGCTTTTCTGAGAAAGGGGGTCGTTATGGACAGTGTCATGATCATTCGAATTGTTGCCGGCGTACTGTTTGTTGCCGTGATGGTTATTCTCGTTCAGCGCCGCCGCGCGCGGGTCAAGTAGTTCAAATGCACGTGTGTTTTAGCCAGACAGCGAAACTTTCATCAGCTTCGTTGCCCTGCGGATCGAGGGCCTCGCCGTACGGGTGTCGCAGGAACCTGTTCACGCTGAGGGACGAATTCAATCTGCTTTTCTGAGAAAGGGGAGTCGTTATGGACAGTGTCATGATCATTCGAATCGTTGCCGGCGTACTGTTTGTTGCCGTGATGGTTATTCTCATTCAGCGCCGCCGCGCGCGGGTCAAGTAGCTGGGAATTCACTTGCGTTGCAGTCATACCGTGAAGGCGCACAAACTACGCTGGCCTGCGGGCCGGAGACTTCGCCGCTTAAGCGCCGAGTGTGTCCGAGCCCGTTCAGGCTGACCAACGAATCGATTTAGCTTTTGTGAGAAAGAGGGCTCTCGATGGACAGTGTCATGATCACCAGAATTGTTGCCGGAGTTCTGTTTGTTGCCGTGCTGGTTCTTCTCGTTCAGCGCCGCCGCACGCGGAGTAAATAGCAAGGGGTTTACACCAGGCCCGGTAGTGTCGTTAAGTTGCGCGGGTTCAGTTGGCGGGCATGGAAGTTCGATGGACCGGGACATTCCCCGCTCTGGCGGTGACTGTCTCTTTATCCTGCTTTGACAGCAGGCAGTGTGTGTATGCTCCTTCTCGGATATCTTGCGGATGGATTATCGTGCTCCCGCCGGTTGGCTCGAAGTACGTTCTTGACATTGTGATCTGCGAGAGAAGACTTGCATGAACGTACTGGACTGAAGAGGATGAATAGGCAACGGGAAATCCAAGAGAGATCCCGGTTGCCGGGTGGTAGTCGAGGGAGAGGCCGCATGGAAATACCGAATTATTGCGCATACAACCATACTCGCGAATGCTTTCTCGCCATGAAGGTTGTGGATGCAGATATCCAGTACGCGAACCTCAAGGATCTGATCGCTACCCTCACACTCAAATCCTGCGAGGGCCTCTGGATGGTCCCGTTTACGGGACTCCCTGCGAAGGGTTTGGCAATGCCGGTCGATCTGGTTTATCTGGACGACACATACAGAGTTATTGATGTAGTCGAGTCGCTCCTCACATCCCACGATGCCCCTTTGAATCCAAAGGCAGCGAGCGTTCTGGTACTGCCGCCCCACACCGTCTATTCTTCCCAGACGCAGTGGGGCGACCTGCTGGCGATTTGCATAGCCGGGGAGATGGAGCGGTGCCTGGAGAGACTATCCAAATCGGACGGCCATCCTGGAGCCATGTACAGCGCCGCTCTCTTGAGGGGAACGCCCCTCTGGAGCGGAGGCCCCGGCCTTCTGGAACTGGAGAACCGGTCCAAGGTTGAGCATTCCAAGTCTTCGCAGGCGCATGAATTTGACCTTATCGAGCCCGGGAGGGGCAGATCGCCACTTCCGAAGAACTGGTTAAAGAGATGGTGGTCCCCTGATCCCAGAAAGGCCCCAAGGGAGGCGGTAAGCGGCCTTGCCGCTTACTTCTGGACCGGCGCCCATCCAGTGGCACATCGTATTCGGGATATCAGTGGGTCGGGTTTGTACCTGGTGACAGAGGAAAGGTGGTACCCTGGCACCCTTGTACTCATGTCACTACAGAGGACCGACTGCGGTGTAGAGACCAAGGAGCGATCTATCTACGTTCACTCAAGGGCCGTCCGATGGGGCAACGATGGTGTGGGCCTCCAGTTTGTTCTTCCAGCTGCCTCGGATCCACGCATAGAAAAGAACCTCCTGATCGACGCGGCGGACAGGAAGGAACTCAACAGTTTCCTGGATAAGCTCAAAGGCAAAAGCTAGGCACGGATGAATAGTTGCTGAACGCGCCCATGATTGGGCGGGAGTTACACAGTCAACAGGCCGAGAGGAAACGCGATGAAGATACCAAGCGACCTGAGCGAACGAGCCCTGGTACTCATCCACGGTTTGCATCGGATTGCCGCGCCGAAGAACACGCGTACCGGATGCCAGGCCTTCCATAAGCGTGTTCTCGCCCGCCTGCGCCGCGACGACGGAGCCGCGCTTGTTGAACTCGCGTTTGTGTTGCCCTTGTTTCTGCTGATGATGCTGGGCATATTCAAGTTCGGGATTGCCATCAGCAACCAACTGACGCTGACACAAGCCGTGGGCAGCAGCGCACAGTTCTTGGCGCAAAGCCGAACCACCACCACCGATCCCTGCGGTGACACTTTCACGCAGCTAACAAATTCGGCGTCGAGCCTCAATTCGCAGAGCATCGGCTTTACTGTCACCATGAATGGCGTTACCCCTTCAATGACAGGGGACTCATGCTCTGGCCAGCAGACCAACCTGGTGCAAGCCACCCCCGTAACAGTAACGGCCACCTATCCTTGCGATCTCAGCGTCTACGGAGTTAATTTTGCACCATCCTGTACACTCTCCGCAACAGTAACTGAGTTTGAGTATTAACCCCAGAACCATCGAGGTGATTCCAGTGAGAAAGATCGGTATGTCTTTTGTCCGGGGCTTTCTATTTGATGAGCGCGGACAGTTACTGCTTTGGGCGCCATTGGTAATGATCGCTGTAATCGCAATTGCCGGGTTGACGATCGACGGCGGACAATTCTATGTTGCTCGCAGTCAACTCCAGAATTCGACCAACGCGGCGGCTTTGGCAGCCGCGGGCGGGGTGTACAACACCGGCACAACCAACAGCGCATCAGCCGTGGGACCCATCTACAGCAGTTCACCGGGGAATGCGAACTTCAACTCCAAACTGGGAAAAGTCGTCACGACAGTGACGCCAAAGTGCCTTAACATGCTGATGCCGGCTGGATTAAGCTGCGCCACGACCGGTGCCGTCAGTAACGCCGTGGTGGTCACCCAGACTGCGAGCGTGTCGACGCATTTCATGGCGCTATTTGGCGTCTCAAGCCTTTCAGTATCCACAACAGCCACCGCATCCATGCAGGGCATTTCGCAGCCTTGGAACGTGGCGATTGTGGTGGACTCGACGGGATCGATGAATGTGTCGGACAGCAACTGCAACGGCGGAGTCACGGAATTCCAGTGCGCATTGGAAGGTGTGCAAGCTCTGCTGGCGGCCACTAATCCTGTTTGTCCTTCGGGTTCCAGCACATGCCCCACCGGCGCCAGTTTCCGTGTAGCGTTGTTCACCTTCCCAAATGTATCAACGAACACGGTTCATATGGACATCGATTGCAGCGGCAACCCCACGGCGCTGCCGTACACCTTGCCCGCGCCGACGGCAACGTCCTACGCGCCGCTCACATATACGACGGGCGGTGCTAGTCCCAAGACGTGGACTGCGACATACGAAGTCACGTACCCCGTCAGTGGCACAGGTGTCACCAACGCCGCCACCGATGCGGACGCAAATGGCTTCGTGAGCGATTATTACGCCCCTTCCTCCACCTCTACTGGGGGATTGAACACGAGTTCCTCTATTGTTGGGGCGGTAGGGTACGGAGGCCCCAGCGGTAAAGCCGGTTGTCTGACATACACGCAGGGCATCGTGAACAGCAGTATTGGCAATACGTACATTGCGAGCTCAATCTATGCTGCGCAGTCGGCGCTGCACGCCGAGCAAATAGCCAATCCAGGGTCAAAGAACGCGCTCATTTTCCTCAGTGACGGCCAAGCCAACCTTTTCACGAATCAGTTCCCGAGCAACACTACGTCCAACGCCAGCGTAGGGTGCAACTCAGGGACTTACTCAGGCTCTGAATATAGTCTGAGGACATGCGGAACCAGTACCGCCTCGCAAACCGGAGCGGTCTATCTCACTCCCGCGACGGTCTCGTCAGCTCAGGCGGCGCTCGCATATGACACCCTCAGCTCCGCATCAAGTGCAACCGGACAAATACGAAGTGGAACGTCATTGGGGATATATCCGGATTGGTATGATCAGTGCCAGCAAGGGATCATGGCTGCCAAAGCCGCGACAAATGCAGGAACCAATGTGTACGCGGTGGCCTACGGTTCTGAAAGTTCCGGATGCGCCAGTGGATGGAATTACACTGATTCCTCGGTTGTCGCCACCGGCACTTACAACGTTCCTGTTACGCTCGCAGGGCTGATTCCATGCGTCTCGATGGAAGATATTGCCACTTCGATTGACCCTTCTACATCGACTTTCTATTCTGACTGGCAGCAGAGCGGAAGCGGCATTGACCAATCCTGCGTGGACAACTCGCATACGGCGGTGAGCCTGAGCGCCATATTTCAGTCAATCGCTGCAAACTTTCAGAATCCGCGCTTACTCCCTAACAACGCCTCATAGGCGCATTCAGTGAACAAACCCCCGCCTCCCGGCAGGTCCGCAAATAGGACCTGCCGGGAGGCGGGGGTTTGTTCACTGTATTTCCGGAATAATCAGCAGCACTTCCACGGTTGCAATCTGCCCATTCTGCATAGCTGGCCTGAATTGCCACTGCTGAAGCGCGTCCAGCACAAACTGGCCGTTCGCGAATTCCCGCGGAAAAGCGATGGTCAATCCCTCGAATCGTCCCTGTTGATTCACAAACCCATGAATCATGAGGGCATCGGCATTGATTTCACCGGGAAGGATGTCGGGCCGCACGATGTTGTAGGGCCAGGGTGGCTGGATGCGAGTGGTGTTTCCTGCCGACGCCTCATCGGCAGAGCGCGGAAGCGAATACTGAAGAATCCAGCTCTTCGCCAGGCCCACGTGCAGATAAACGGTGTACGTCAACCTTCCCAACGTTAGCTCAGCAGTCTCAGGAAATTTCTCTGCAAGCGAGGACCCCACCACCACCACTCCGAATTGGCCGTCCTTCGGCAACGTTATGCGTTCCACTGAAGGCTTGTTGCCCGAACCAGAGCCGGATGCAGCCCCCTGGTCGGACCCGTTTCTTGCCCCGCTCTGCCTGGCGCCGCCGCCTGAGCCGACTAGTTTATCTCCGGAGTTGCCTGTACTTTGTCCTGCACCCACTCCACCGGCTCTGCTGGCCGAATTGCCGCTTCCATCCACGGAGTGTTCGGCGGGGCTTCCAGGCGCCAATGCCCCCGTGGAATTATCAGGCCCACTCTCAGTAACGGGCGGGAGGGTGACAGTTCCGTTCGGCATACGAAGGTCAGAGAGTGACAGCACTGCAGCGGGAGATGTCTTTGCGGATGTCACTGAGGTCGTAACCGGCACGAGTTGAGTTGGTACATGCCCGTGAACAACCAACGGCGAAGTCGTACTGGGGAGAATCACTGCTTCCCGCGCAACCATGTTGGTGGGTGCTACGGCGATGTCGGCAAGATTCACTGCTTTATTGGGCAAATCCAGCGAAGGGCTTGCATCGGCGGTAGCGGGCTTTTGAGGCGGGGGCGGCAAGATCGTCTTGGCCGCAGTCTCTTCCGGCGTCCAAATCACTACATTCGGAACTCGGATTTCCTGAGAAAGTGTCAGATGAGATGAGACATTAAACTGCACCAGAGTCTGGGTCCCCGGCGCCAGCTGCGCAACTCGTCGCAATGCTACCGGTTGCTTAGCAGGACTTCCGCCCGCAGGAGGCGATTGTTCCGCGACTTGCGGGCCGGGATATACTACGCCGCTCCCGATAATCCGCCGCATCTGCGTCTCATTGGTATGTAGATCCAGTTGCCGCATGGAATATCGTTCGGCGAGTACTCGGTCTCTAATCTTCGGGCTGAACATGATCCCATAAGACAACATCCCAAGCGCAACTCCATGCACCAGAATCGAGGTCACGAAAGAGGTCGGCCGTTGGCCTAATTCCTGACGTTCCGAAAACAGTGTGATCGTAAAAGAAGGCCCCATGACTTGATGAATGTCCTCTAGCGCGCCACTTGATCCTTCATTACTTAAGCGGTCAAATCGCACGCACTCTCGCTACTTGGTGTAATTCTGAAAGAAGCGATGCCACCCTACAGATATGAATTGTAATCTGTTTCAGAGTAGATCATGGGAGACTTACCCATCTAAATCACCGTCCATACGGACCACGTTTCTTCTCGCAATCCTCGATGAAGCCTCAAGTCTGCTATCGGTTTCATGTCAACTCGACTGCAAGCCTCCAGTTTTTTCGTTGCGTCTTAAGATTATGTATACGATGGTGGTCTGTCTGGCTCACCTCGTATACAGTGGTTTACACAGCGACTCGCCGCTCCGTTAGCTTGGTCTGCCGTAAGTTATTCATTGAAATAGATAAAGACTCTACGTGAAGGATGGCACGCCACTTGCTAGATTAGGATTGCCACCGCTGGAAGCTGGGAATAACCTTGGTGTGACGCGGTTGGACCCGTGTTTGAACTTGTTTGGCTCTGTCAGCTCACTTCAGGCTCGAAGTGAAATCGAAACTTGTTTTAATGGACTCAGCAGTTTCCAAAAGGGACAGAAGGGTGGAGCTGGCCGCACAGCCAGTTCAAACAGGCTTCTAAATGAACCGAAGATTAGTTACGATACTTGTCGCCGCTTTCGTGTTAGCGAGCGCATGCTCATTTGTGGTGTACCGCCTCATACGCAACCGCGTGAGTACACAGCAAGTGGCTACGACACGAGTGGTTGCAGCTGCCGGGAACATCAAACTTGGCACCGTTCTCTCCGCGGCCAATCTGAAGACCATGGAAATCGCCGGAACGCCTCCAAAAGGCGCCCTGCTCAAGCAGGAGAATGCCATTGGAAGAGGTGTTGTCTCAGACCTCTACGAGGGTGAGCCAATTATTGAGAGCCGTTTGGCCGCTCCCGGCTCAGGCGGAGGGTTAGCAGCCACCATCCCCAACGGAATGCGAGCGTGCGCAGTCAAGGTGGATGAAGTTGTGGGCGTAGCGGGATTTGCTACCCCCGGAATGCATGTGGACGTTCTTATCTCTGGGGTGCCTCCCAACGCCCAGGGCCAGGCAGCCAATCAGGGCACCGTGACCAAAACCATCCTTCAGGACATACAGGTTCTGTCGGCGGGCACTGATTTTCAAAAAGATGCTGACGGCAAAGCGAAGCCGGTTCCGGTGGTGAACCTGTTGGTCACACCAGAAGAGGCTGAAACCTTGAGTCTGGCGACCAATGTAAGAATTCAGCTGGTGTTGCGGAATCCTCTGGATACAAAGGTTGACAAGATTGCCGGAACAGCCATGGCCAGCCTGTTTGCGGGTGATAACGGCACCCCGGTATCTGTCAGGCCCGTAGCGACCGCAAAAGTTGGGCACAAAACCGTACCCCGTGCATTTTCAATCGAGATCATCAACGGTTCAAAGCGGAGTGAAGAAAAATTTGCTTCTCCCGAGGAAAACAAGTGAGAGCAAGGGCTGGCATTAACATCGCATGGTTTAGCGCATTGTCTTTGGTTCTCTGCGCCTCGTTGGGGTTGCAGGCTCAAACCCCAGTGCCTGTTTCTCAACCCAGTGGAGTGTCCGGTCAGGATTCCACGAACGAACTCTCAGTTGCAGTAGGCAAAACCGTACTGGTTGACTGTGCGCGGCCGATTGCGCGAGTTTCGATCGGCCTGGGTGACTTCGCTGAAGCCTCCGCGATAAACCCGACCGAAATCATGGTGAATGGCAAAGCTCCCGGTGAAACCAGTCTGATCATCTGGGACACCAAGGGCGGTCGGCAGTTCTTCAATTTGACGGTACGCGCCAGCGATACTGTGTCAGACAACATTCTTGAGACGATACGCCGCGAAATCAGAATTGAACTTCCAGGTCAAACCCTAAAGCTCAGCTCAGAGGGCGGCGTCATCTTCCTGCGTGGTACGGTCAGGGACCTCAATAGTTCCGCACGCGCGATCAAGATTGCCTCAGCGGCCGGTAAGGTTGTCAACTTGCTCAACGTTAATGTGCCACTCGCCGACCCGCAGATCCTTCTCAAGGTGCGTTTTGCCAGTGTTGATCGGAGCAAGCTGAAACAGTTCGGGATCAATCTGTTCAACAACGGACTGGGAAACTCTCTTGGGGCAATTTCAACTGGACAGTTCACACCTCCATTGACTAACTCTGCGGGAACGGCTATAACCACCGATCAGAACCTTTTTGCCGCCTTCCCTGGTCTGAGTAACTTTGGCGCAACTATGCAGGCGCTCGAATCCAAGGGCGTGGTAGAAGTCCTGGCAGAGCCCAACCTATTGGCTACGAATGGCAAGCAGGCCAGCTTTCTAGCCGGCGGAGAGTATCCCTATCCAATCGTTCAGGGCGGATCAGGTGGTTCAGGATCGTCAGTTTCAATTATGTTCAAGGAGTATGGTGTCCGACTCAATTTCATCCCCACCATTACTCCGCGAGGGACCATCCGACTTCAAGTTGCCCCTGAAGTCAGTTCACTAGACTTTACCAACGCTATTGAGGTTTCAGGATTTAACGTACCCGCAATTGCGACTCGGAAAGTGAAAACCGAGGTGGAGTTGGCTGACGGCCAAAGTTTTGTCATCGGCGGACTGCTCGACAACCGCGATACCAAGACATTCGATAAGATCCCCTTTCTTGGCGACATCCCGATTCTCGGCAAGTTCTTCCAGTCGATGTCTGATAATAAAACCAATACTGAATTGATCGTCATCGTGACACCGGTGTTTGTTGCTCCCATCAAGGCTGGCACGTCCCTTCCTGCCTTGAATTATCCCGATAAGTTCTTGCCGGCCAACTCCGGCATACCCATGAATAATCCGGATGCCAAGACAGCCGACAACACGCCAGTGCCGCCACCAGCTACATTGCCGGTCGAGAAATTGATAGAGAGTATGAAGCCGGAGACTCCGCTCGTGATTGACAGCGCAAAAGATGGATTTGGAGCAGCATCCGCAGACGCGACCACGAGTGCTGCGCCAACTGCAGCACCCCAATAACGTTGCTAACCTTCCAAGAGCACCGACGCAAACCGCCTGCCGCTTAGAATTCGCTGCAGGTGGTTGAAGGGATCAGAGCCAAACTCATGAATCGTATAACCCGCATCTATTTGGGACTGCTGGATCGTTTCGCTGTGCGCCACAAGGCAGCCCCGGATATTCGCCTTCAAGTCTCAAATCTCACGCGCCACACGGTGCTCGCCACCTGCATGGAAGTTGCCGATAAGGGAGAAAGACGCAGGAAGGGTCTTCTGGGGCGCCAACGTCTGTCACCCGGAGAAGGGATGTGGATTTTGCCATGTGAAGCCATACATACCTTCGGCATGCGGTTTCCCATCGACCTCGTCTACCTCGATCGTAAGAACCGCATCAAGAAACTCAGGAGCCACGTTCTTCCATGGCGTGTGTCGGCATGTTTCTCGGCGCACTCCGTGCTCGAGCTCGCCTCAGGCACAATTCTCAGCACGAAGACATGCCGCGGTGACAGAATCGAAATCTCTTCCGCACTTCCGCCTGACAATAGTGCCGACGTTCTCTCCACGCTCGACTAGATGCGCCGTATAGACGTTCTCTAGAACGTCGTTTTTACTCCGTAACACAACTCGGTGCCGCATGGGCCATATCGTGGCAGATTGCCCTTTGTAACAAATAAATTTGAATCACACCGAAGACTGCAAGCAGGAGCGAGAGAATCTGCCCGCCATGGTTCACGACAATGGCATCAGTCTCCCAAGAAGCCACACATATAAATGCCAACAGCGCAATTACCCAGCCGGCGGCGGCGCTCCACTTGAGATCTCTGAGCGCTCCAAGAGTTAGTATTGCTGCAAGTGAGAGCAGAATTGAATCGTAGACAGGTACGTAGACATTCAAGAGCAAAGTCCATGTTAAAGTCACAGCCCAAGCCAGGTATTGCCCTGTTCTTCCGATTGCAACCGACTTCCACAACAACACGGCAATCCACGCCGCGATCATGCTCAATACGGTGATGAAGACGATTCGCTCTGGCATTCCGCCCGCGCCGCAAGCAGACAGGATGAAAGCTCTCAAGTCTATGTACTGCCAGAGCAACAGGGATGATTGGCCATTTAAACCGGCGATTCGTCCAAATGCGCCCAAGAATTGAGCATATGCTGTCCAGATTTGTACTCCAGCAAACGACGTAGCTGTCAGCCCGAGAATCGATACACCTGTGATGAATCCACAGAACGTCCTGAACCTGCGAGTAAGAAGCAGCATCGGAATAAGGAGCAACAGCAGAGTAGGCTTATAGGCCAGGATTGAGAGAGCTAACCCACTCACAAATGGTCTCGAGTGTCTTTCCTCTGAGATCGCAAGCCCAACCGAACATACCGCAACCGTGGCAATCTGTCCATTTAGGAGAGTATTGCGGAGGAAAGGAGAGAATGCCAGGGCGAAACAGAAGCTCAATGAGACTTTAAGCCTTTCCCGCGGAAACACCTCTCGGAGGACAACTCCAATTCCCACGAGATAGAGTGTCAGCGAGACAACAGCCCAAAGGAAGAAGGCCAGAATAAATGGAACCCTTGCGAACATACTAAAAAAAAGCGCTACAAAAGGCGGATAGGGGCTTGGTCCATAAGTACTGTCCTGCGAGTGGAAGATCTCGTTGAAAACCTTCAGCTGTAAGCTGAAATCGTAGAGCCTTGTGAGTGGATATCGATATGCAATGTGGCCGATGCCATAAAAATAGATAAAGTCGTCAGGAAGTATATGGATAGATCCGGGCATATGTCTGAACTGAAGCCAAAGAGGAAAGAAGAACCGCGTAACCAACCAACCAACAAACAACCCCCAGCAAACAATGTTCATCTCTTTCAGGCCTGGAAGGGGACCGAGGAACCTATAGGGCCACTGCAAAAGTCCTGCGATGCGCCATTCCGAACCAATATGCCGATTGTCTCCGCTCATGCAAACTCCCCCACTTCTAAACCTTCACCGAATGTCGAACGCCACGCCTTCTATATTGTCCAATTCGCAGACCGCACTTCCCAATCAAAACCAGGAGATACACGCAACATCTCGCGAGCATCATCCATCACTGTCCATTCCGAAACTTTCCTGCCCCCACTCGCTTGTCACAAGCAGCAGTATTCGCCATTTCGGAGCCGCTCTATTCGCTTGGAAGCAGATCAATCCGCGGCTTACCGGCGGTAGCGCGCGCAAAGAGATACCACGCAAGCCACGCGGGCGCAATCCAGAGGTAGCAAGCGGAGGTCAATCTGAAGCCACATAACGTTTCGACTTCGATCAGGACGCTGACAAAGGCTAGAATGGCCAACAACATCCGAGACCGGGTAAGATATGCACCTTGTAACAGGGCCGGTATAACCACGGCCTGATCGAAGAGCCAGCAATATGGCGCCAGCAATATAGAAACCAGCATCAAGGGGCTGCCGTCTCGCATCCAGTCCCAAGACTGACGGCGGGGCCAGAAAAAAGCCAGTCCCCAAATGGAACCCAGGGCAACCGGCAAATATTGGAGCCACATCGTTTGTGGGCTGAGCCAAAGGCGCAGCACGATGCTAAAGCACGGAATAAACTCCTTTTCGATCCCTGATGTGCGCATCATCTGCGCGTAGTCGACCCAGGCCGTAGGGTCGGTAGCATATACAATCGCGCAACTCGCGGCCATGGCAGCAGCCCCCCCCGCAAGGATTTTATAACTCCTCGACACCATGATCCAGGTGACCAGCACGACACCGAAAGGCAGAAAAAGGTGGGGCTTCAGCGCGCAGAGCCAGAGAGAAGCTCCGGCCACAAATGGATGTGCACGATACAGACGCAAAAAAAGGACGAGCCCTAGCAGTGCAAACAGAGCTGTTTGTCCTGCAATCAGGCAGACCAGCGCGGGCGCAAACGAATAGCCAAGCCAGTGCAGGTTGTTCGTAGGGCGGCCATGCATCAGCCACAGCATTCGTATGGAACAAATAAGGCACGCGAGCAGAACCAGCGACCAGAGAAACGTTGCGGCTCGTAAGCCGATCCACCCTAGTGGAAGTGCAAGGGGCAAACCCCAAGGAGGGTTCCGCATGAAGCCAACACCATACGCTATGGGGAGCCCAACTCCTTGCTCAATCCTCGCCATGGCATCCCGATCATAGGGATTAGCGTGATGAGCAAGCTGCTGGCCGGTGGCCCAGTAGACGACAAAATCCCGCCCGCCAGCTATCTGACCTGACAACGGTGCAACACAGATGAATAGAGTAGTTAGCATGAACGTCAGCCCGCAGACGAGCGCAATTGACAACTGTGCAAAGTCGTATTTTTCTTGAGACGCGGAAGTCCCCATCGTACTAGCCATGGGTACTATTTTACTTCTCGCCAGGAGAGAGCCACTTCCACGTCGAGTAAGATTTCTTTCACGATAAAGAAAGCAATCGTGGCGACCTGTCTGAACTCGTTCACGAAACCAGAATCCGGCGGTGGACTACTCTTACTCCTCGACAAAACACCGCTTTCGCAGCGTCCTCTAACTTATTTTTGCTCGGCTCTTTTACCATCGCCATTCCACCAGGCGCAGCCACTCTCAGATTCCAGACTTTGGGCATCTATCGGTTCGGAGGGTGTTTGACCAAGCGCATGTTCCAGCCTTCCGGGTTCTCCGGAATGGTGAGAGCTGTTCCCACTGGCGCTGCTTCCAGGCGCTTTGCATATTCCTCAAAATGGAAATCCTTGAAGGCGGAATTCCGCCAATCAAGAGCGATCCCGAAGGTCATGAGCACGAGCAAGACAGTCGCTACGGCCTTGAGAGCGGCAACCCGGCTTCCGAGACACCATAGCAGTGTCCACGCGAATGCAAGTGACGGGAAAAACCAATAGCGGATGCCTCCTGCGCGCGCCAGCAGTCCCCAGACGGTAGATCCGGCTGGTGGAAAGACGACAGGAGAAATGAGCGACGCGGCAAAGACCATGGAAGAGAAGAGGATGAAAAGTCTCATCTCCATAGCCGACTTGAGGAAGCAAATAGAAAAAATGGCAGTTCCACCAGCTGCAACAAGAAAGAGAAACCCCGCGACGCCGATGTCTGGAGATGCAGCTAGTGCGTTGCTACCCAGCACTGTTCCGAGATACACATGGCCGGCAAGCAACCGTGCAAACAACGCGGGACTGGCGCCCAGAGAGTAATGGGGACGGGCATTGGGGATCATGATCACCCCCCACATTTCAATCAGAGAGCATACAACGAGAGCGCCTGCAGAACCCCACCTCCACCGGTCCGATTTCTTCCACGCCAGGAACAACGCGATCGGTGCCAGGAAGAAGCAATACGGCCCCGATAGGCCGCAGAGCAGGAAGAGGAGCATATCGAACATCTGACCCCACCGGCATCTCGGTGGAGATGCGACCAGCAGAAGGAACACGCTCAGGGACAGTACACATTGTGAGTTGGTAATAATGGCGCCGAGTTCTCTGCAATTTGGCAGCGCAAGATAGAGGGCGCACATGAGAGTGCGGTACCGCAGACTCCCCCATGCCGAAGATCGGGAAGAAAGCAGATAGCACACGGGGAGCGCCTGTGCAGCGATTGCGATGAGGTTGAGCACCAGAGGAGCCAGGGCTAAAGGAGCGAGCAGCGCAAGCGCAGCTCCAATACGTGGGACAGCATGATAGTAGCCGGCAAACCGTTGGAAGAGCGAGTCCCAGGGTCCGATGTTATAGGCGTCGGCAAAAAATATTCGCCCGTCTTCGGCCCAGAATTGTGCGTGGAAGATTGCATCCGGCCGCCTGGTGACCAGCACGCAACAAGAGAGAAGGAAGATTGCCCCTAGTTGCCAAGTGCGAAGGTAGGGTTGCTCTATTTGTTCTTGATGCATGGTGCCGCCTGAAATCTTAAGAGTGTTTGGCTTGAGCAGCTTCTGGTTAAACGGGATTGTCACAGTCACTCCGCCTGTGCGCTTCGAAAGAATGCCTTTGCGCATGAGGCATAAGTGGAAGGTTGATCTTGGATGAGAGGGGATCAGGGACCCCAGGGTGCTCCGTGTTGGGCTACTGCAGCCTGTTCTGGAATAGGGTAGGGTGAAATCGTCGCAGGTTGGAGGTCCGGTTGTACCAGCCAGACTTTCCTTTCCCGGTAGTAGTGAATGATTTCAAGATTATCCGCGGAGCCCATATCCCGCGCCCAGATGATTTTGGAATCCTGGATGTTTGCGTCGTTATAGACCCATTCCCATTCAGAGTCGTGGCCGGGTGAGTACCGAACGATCGCGAGCTGCTTGCCGGGCAAGTGTCTCAGATCGCTCTCAACTCTCGCTCGAGGACCCCCCAGCTCACCCGGACCGTACCAACTGTAAGTCCAGGCAGTTGGGTACCCAGCGGCAAGGTTCAGATGAAGAGGCTCTGCCCATACGCGAAGTGCTGTCATGGCAATGCATATGATCGCGATTAGCCTTACCATCTGAACTCCGACAGGCTGCCCACTTGGTCTCCAAACGCGCAAGTGTCGCGTCGCCTGAAGCCCCACCACATAAAACGCAGCCGTGAACGGGGCGAGATAGTGGCAGACCATGAATATCTGAAGCGCCATGCCGAGTGCCCAAACAAAACAACATATGACAATAAAACGTGTTCGGCGGTCACGGAATACTCTTGGCAGCATGATGAGTGGCGGGAGCAGTGCCGCGCCAGCAAAGAATTCGACTGCCAGAATCGCCTTAACCGACGTCATAAACAAGAAGCCGTGCAAGGATTGCGCTTTCTTCACTACCGACATCTCAACTTGTTCGTAATAATCTCGCATGACAGTGTGTCGATAAACAGGCGCAGGGCGCGGGGACTGCCATATCCAATACGGGGCGATTGCATAGGTGGCCCGGTTGATTGTGTAGGGCAAAGTAAGTGCGCTCCCATTGACGCGATCATCGTAGTAAGCCATCCATGAGCCGGCAGCGATGATCAGCGCCAATGGCAACGCAGCCCGCCGAAGCAGTTCGGAGGACACCGGCCGATTCTTCCCGAATAGTATCCACCGTCCTAAAACACCAGCAACCGGCAGGCAAAGAAGAAAGCCCTCATAGGGACGGCTTAGGGCAAGCAACACTATACCGCCTGCTAGCAAAATACCCTCGCAGACCCGCGCATTCTTAATCAACCGGGGAAATGCTCCCAGGACCAGCGCTCCGCCCAGGGCCGCGACCGAGGCTGCGCCTGTGTACGTATTGATCCAATAACTGAAGAGCCCCAAGTGCAAGACCGCGATCATGCCTCCAAGTAAAGCCCAGGATGGCGGCAGCCACGCCTGCAGCATCCAGCAGATGGCCGCACACATGAGTGCGGTCACGACGAGAACGCCGATCCAAGGGTTGCCGAACAGCACTCTTCCGGCCGCTAGAATGAGCCCTTGCCCGGGAAAGTACATTGACATATATGTCGGGTTCATGACGATATGGAAGCTCTCGAAGTGCCTCCACATGGCCGGGGTCGGGTTGGTCAACCGGCCCGACGCGAAAGTGTCCGCTGCCAGCAGGAAGCTGAAATCGTCCTGAACAAACGGCCGAGGAACGGGAAAACAAGGCAGAATCGAAAGCCGCAACACAAACTCGGTGAGGCCGACAACCGCAACTGCGGCCCAGCGCCTTCTTGCCAACCGCCCGAATGCCGCCTCGATACGCGTGAACCACGCAGAACCAATCCCCGGCAACACAAATGCTGCCGCCACAGCAATGAGTGTGAGGCCGAATTCGATCCCCATGATCGAAGTGGTGTGGTCTGGTCCAGGAGATACGATCATGCGCAGCGTTTCAACTTTCTTGTGATTAAGAGACCGTTTGATTCAGGTTCTCAAGAGCCCAGCTCAATATGGGAATAGTAATTCTGAGTCACTTTTCTGCCGGCTGCGCCGAATCTTGGCGCATGGATGATGTTCAACCTATGGGCCACAAAGCTGAAAGTTGTTGCCAGTACTCCAAGTCCATACTGCACGCTGCGCTTGAAATTGATTGAAGAGGCTTCCTTAAAGTACTTCGTCGGGCAGGATATCTCTCCAATGCTGAAGCCGAACATAACGGCCTGAGCGACCATCTGGTTGTCGAAGACGAAATCGTCGGAGTTTTCAAGCAGCGGAAGAATCTCAAGCAACTCCCTTGAGAACGCGCGAAATCCAGTGTGGTACTCAGACAGCTTGACTCCAAGGAAGATGTTCTGGAATGCAGTGAGAAGCCGGTTGGCGACGTACTTGTAAAATGGCATTCCGCCTTTCATCGCTCCGGCGCCCAAGATTCGAGAACCCAGCACCATGTCATAGACTCCGCTAGCGATCATGCCTGCCATGGCCGGAACCAGAGACGGAGTGTACTGGTAATCGGGATGGACCATAACTACAATATCGGCACCCGCTGCAAGAGCTTCGCGATAGCAGGTTTGCTGGTTGCGGCCATAACCGTAGTTGGCGTCGTGAACGAAAGTCTGTACGCCCAGCTTTCTAGACAGGACCGCAGTCTGGTCCTTGCTGGAGTCATCCACAAGAATCTTGATGTCTACAACGTCAGATAGCTCATGGACGGTTTTTTCCAGCGTTTTCTCGGCGTTATACGCAGGCATCACAACTGCAATTCGCTTCCCGTTGATCATGGTTTCATCTCCAGAACAATTCCACGTTTCTGAGACCTTTACTGTTTCAATGTGAGGCGCCAGCTAACTGCTCTGGCATCGGATACGGTGTTACTGTTGGCTGCTGCGCGTCCGGTTCAACCAGCCATACCTTGCGATCGCGATAGTAACGCAGCAACTCCAGATTATCGGCGGCACTCATCTCTCTTGCCCATACGACTTTGGAGTTATCAATGTCGGCCGCGTTGTAAACCCATTCATCAAACGGATTATGCATGGATGAATAGCGGATGATGGCAAGCTGCTTTCCGGGGAGTCGATCCAGATCCTTTTCAATGCGAGCGCGCTCGGTGCCGAAATGGTCGGGACCATACCAATTGAAATTCCAATTTGAAGCTGGCCACTCAGGAAGAGCCAGATGAAGCGGACCAGCGTACAGCCGCATTCCAACCATTAGGAAACAAAGCGCCACAGTCAGCCGAACCAACGTCCCACCAACAGGCTTGCCCTCTGGAGTCCAGAGACGGAGATGACGCATGGCTTGCAGGCCGATGGCATAAAACGCTGCCGTAAAGGGCGCCAGATAGTGTGGGAGGAGGTAGATTTGTATCCCCATGCCGGCGATCAGGATGAATATACAGAGGACCAGGAAGCGAATGCGACGATCCAGCAAAGTCCGCCGCAGCATGATCAAAGGAGGGAGCAATGCGGCGCCAGTAAAGAAGATTAATCCGACCCAAACCTTCAGCAGGGTATTAGGAAGAAAGCCAGACAATGTATGAATTCTGGAGAAGAAGTCAAGCTCGCCCACATGGTAAAATATCCGCATTACTGCGTGCCGATACGCTGGCTCAGGCCGCGGTGACTGCCAGACAAAATACGGTGCCATGGCGTATGTCGCGCGATCGACGGTGTACGGGAGGGTCAGGGGGTTTCCGAAGGCGCGGTAGTCGTAATAGCCCATCCACGCGCCCGCGGCGGCTATAAGAGCAAGCGGGAAAACGGCACGTCTGATCAGCACACGGGTGCTCGGCCGACGCTTGCTGAAAAGAACCCAGTGGCCCAGCATGGCCGCGACCGGGAGGCAGAGAAGCATTCCTTCATAGGGGCGAGTAACAGCGACTAGCACGATTCCCACCGCCAGCAGCAGCCCATAGCGAAATCGCGAAGTTCTCATCAACCGCGGCAGCGCGCCCAGCACCAGTGCGCCACCGAGAGCCCCAATCGACCCGGCAGCATGATAGGTATTTATCCAATAACTGAAGAGACCCAGGTGCACGACGGCAATGACGCCCCCAAGCAGCGCCCAGGTGGCGGGCAACCATGCCTGAAGCATCCAACAGATTGAAGCGCACATGAGTGCGCTTGCAATCAAAAGGCCGTACCAGGGGTGTCCGAACAGTACCTTACTCCCAGCGAGAAGTAATCCCTGCGCGGGAAAGTACATCGACATATAAGTTGGCTGCATGGTGATGTGTATGGTCTCGAAATGCGTCCACATCGCCGGTGTCGGATTGGTCAGCCGCCCGTGCGCAAATGTGTCGGCCGCAAGCAGAAAGCTGAAGTCATCTGGAACGAATGGCAGTGGTATGGGGCATACGGGAAGAATGGCAAGACGCAAGAGTAGCGCAGAAAGGCCAACAACCGCGACCGCCAAGCCTTTCCGTCGCGCCAAATGCGCAAAGACCTTTTCGATGCGAGCAAACCACGTGTTTCCCAGTTTAGGAAAGATGAATGCCGCAACAAAGAAGATTGGAGTCAAACCTCCTTCGATGATTGCCAAAGTAATATCGCGATCTGGGGCGGAAGGCTGGAGCATATGTATCCTAATCCGTCACTTTATGAAACGTGCCGCAGAGACGGTCGATGGTCAAAGGTATATCTCAGCAAATCGTTGAGTCGCATGCGCTATCGGCTTGTTACAGAGACTAGGTAAGAGTCAAGGCAGTTTCCGTAAAGACAGAGATAAGAGCCGCAGCAACCTGGTTCGATGCGGCGACTGCCGCGATGGAAATGAGGCTGCCCAGAAGAACGTATTCAGCAAGATCCTGACCGTTCGACCGCTCCATCAGGTGTTGCAGTCTCCGGGCAAAGTTCCGAAATCTGGGCCTCATGCGTCCGTCCCTTTGCGAGTGAAGCATACGCTGAACCATTTGGTTGGGAAAGAAGCCCTTCCAACTGATCTGTTCTGCTTATCGCTTCCGCAAAGGAGGGTGTCAGACTATTTGTGGGGCTTGACGAGTCTTTTGCAGAAACTAGGTGATGGTGGCGGCGATACGGGAAAACTGAGTGTTGAGTGCGGATGCCACCGAACTTCCGCTAGCAACAAGGCCCAGGGAGAGTAAGGCAATGAGCAGAGCATATTCAACCAGGTCCTGACCTTCCTCGATGCGAATCAAGCTCTGTAATATCTGTCGCGGCTTGAAAAACGTGGGCTTATTCCAATAGGTCTTTGAACAATTGTTTAGCACAGTGATGTTTCGCAGATGTCTCATTGTCCTTATGTTTTAACAGTTTGCCGAGTCCTTTGCTTGGGGGAGACAGTGTCAACGGACGATGTGCCCTTCGTATCTCCCCCGCAAAGGATGAACTTAGAAGTGTGCCCGGCCCAGTTATTTTCTTTGTAGGGCTAGGTAATGGTAGCAGCAATGCGGGTAAACTGAGCGTTGATGGCGGTTGCGACCGTACCAGCGCTGGCGACGACTGCCGTGGAAAGCAGAGCGACGAGCAACGCATACTCGACCAGATCCTGACCGTCTTCGTTATTCATCAGGTTCTGGATCTTGACTAACAGCTTGAGGTACATTGAATTCATTTGTGTCCTCCGTAAGATGATTTCCCAGCCTCGACCGGGCACTCTACACATAGCAACTGGAGTGCCATTCGTGAGATCGAGCTCCGTTCCTGATAAATCAACAACTTGCGGATAGCAATACAAATAGGAGCGCTCATTTTGATGTAAACACCTGTATACAGAGTAATGCGGATTGACCGGCTTCGTATACATGACTCAAAAGTGTGTTACTAGCGTGCATAATTCTCGAAAGCTGAAAAAGCGAAAGCCTTTTGAGCTACAAACATGTTGACTAGATAGTGTTTAAGGTACAAGGAAAGGCTTTCGCTTGACCGAATTCTATCGCGACACAGTGTTTGTAGTTTACCGATTTCGAGAGACGGACTGTGGTGTTGTCCTTTGACCAGCGGCAGGGCTCCAGCGATGGCGATGGCGGTGCGGTGCTGTTGCAGGCCGCCAACCGGCGCTATGGACTGATCGAAGCGAGGGCCGGTTGCCTGCGCGATCGGTGACAGGCGAGCAAGGTCGAGCACAGCTTCGTCGAGTTGCTGTGGCGCGCATTCATGGTCTGGCCTGCGGCTATCCCGATGCCAACGATGCGGCGCGGCTGGAGGGTGATCCGATCCACAAGATCCTGGTGGGCCGCGATCTGGCTTCGCTGCCGGCGCTATCGCGCTGTGAGAACGGCGCCGGTCCGCAAGCTCTGTGTCGCATGGGTATGGAGCTTGCCCGGAGTGTGATCGAGCACCACGGCAAGCGTCTGGGCGGTCATGTGGACGTTACGCGAAAGCTTGTTGAAACTCGGAGCAAGGGTCGTTTGGCATCCAGATTGCCTGCCACGGTGATGAACTTTTGCTTCTTGCCCCAGGTGAATCTAGTCCACTTCCATGTTGCGCAACGCGGGCTTCTTGCGGGTCTGAGACCAACGCTCCAGATAAAGCAGATCGAGGGCCACCACGGTGTTCGTCGAAAGCCCAAACTGCCGCGCCACGCGCCGCGCCGCCGCACTCTCGCAGGCCTCGCATACCGCATTCTCGAAGCGCTTGCCGAAGGGTGCCTTGCCCGGCAACTGCGGCACCTTCTCTGGCTTCACGCCGCAGCGCGGGCAGCGCAGCCGATACAATTGGACCACCACTGTAGTCAGATACTAGAAGCAGGTAAGATCGTGCACATCCCGCTCGTAGATCTCGGCAATGGCGCTCACCAGTTGGCCGCAACCCGAGCAGATCAGTTGCTTGTTTCCGCGTTTGCGCCGCACCCACAGCCTCAGACGCTTGCCCTGCTTATCGATCTCGGCCCGGTATAGCTTGAATCCTGGCGAGCCCAGTACCTTCGTCCCGTCGTTTTCCTCATCGGAAAAGTGTACCCGGACTCACAGAATCTCAAAGTCCCCGCAAAACGAAGCTTTTATCAAGTTCTCGCGTAGAGCCAAAAAAGAACCACAGCTCCCTCGAGCAAAGCGGGGAGCAACAACCACTTCACCAAGGAGCGGCAACGCGAATCCACGAGAACAACTGTCGTCAAAATCGCCACGGCAAGAACATTCAGAACGGGCCAGCTGGCTATCAGGTGCATACCCATGCCTCTCCTTCCCCAATTCCGCCAACAGCCGTATCCATGCAATCCCGAGTCCAAATCAGCGGGGGAAGATGCAGCCTGAAATCAGTGGCTTGAGTGCTACCCGAGGAGATGGTGTGAACGGCCGTATACTATCCGGCGCATGGAGTGAATCGGCCTAGTTACACATGCCGGGTCTCAGCAGTGGCCGTCTGGAAAGGCAATTCTGCTTGGCGTTTTGCATCGTCTCCACAACATTAGTTTGCGCTGCCATTTTCCGGATTGCCTGTGCTGGGTAGAAATGGCCCAAATGACCGCACGGATTGCGTTTCATTGACGGCGTGCATTTTCAGTAGCTTGGGCAAAGCATTCTAGGTTGGTCCGGACGACCGAACCAGCTTCTCGTCGGAGTCAACAGGAACGCGGCATGCGCTTTCATAGCGGTTCACGAGGGTGAACCAGCTCAGCATCAGTTCGCTCAGGGCAGGCATTCGACTGCGATTGACGCACAATACGCGCCAATCTCCGCTCAGGATGACAGTTTCTTATTGGATGCAAATTTCAGACTCAGCACACTCGAAGGACTTCATTACCTGGCCTTCGACCTCCTCATGCTCGCCAATTCAGCCAGGCGGCACATGCAGGTTTTATAACTGGCTCCCGGGGAGGGCGAGGACTTGGCGAATGACGTCTTCCACTACTGGGGCCATCACCTCGTAACCCTTGGCAGTGGGGTGCACGCCGTCTAGGCTGAGGCCAGGGCGGAAGTTGCCGTCGGGACCGACCAGTGCGCTGTAGTAGTCCACGTAGGCATAGCCATGCGCGGCGGCGAATTCCTTCTCCCAGGCGCTTAGGGCTAACAGCGCCGGCGCGGGATGAATGCCCGGGTTCCAGGGATACTCCGTGGTTGGCATTTGCGAAGCGAGGATGACCTTGATCCCGTTGGCCTGGGCAATTTCAGCCATCGACTTGATGTTGGCTTCGGTGTCTTCGAGCGAGATCGGGCCGGCGTTTCCGGCAATGTCGTTGGAGCCGCCGAGGAAGACGAAGGCAGCCGGGTGCAGATTCACCACGTCCTGCTGAAAACGGAGGAGCATCTGCGGAGAGACCTGGCCGGAGATGCCGCGATTCGAGTAAGGCTTGCCAGGAAAGAAGACCGACCCTGGCTGCTTTCCCCAGAACTCCGTGGTGGAGGAACCGAAGAAGACAACCCGCTTTTCTCCTGGTGAGGGAGCAGGCAGAACTGCATTGGCGGAACGATAGTGCTTCAAATCGGGCCAGTCAGCGAACTTGTTCTTCTGCTCAAGCAACTCGGCGGCGGAACACGTGCGGGCGGGAGGGGATGTGGTTTGTGCCGCGGTGGGGAAAGCCGCCGCTACGAGAAGCGCAAGGCAAAGAAATTTCATGGAATTCTCCCTAGGAACGGTTTTATAAGCACAATCAGCAAGTTGGCTTCCGCTTCGCGGAAATCGCGAGTCAGCGAGTTGGCGGCATTTCATTTCAGCCGTAATTCTTCGTGGCGAGTGGGGCCGCTTTTAATGAAAGGGTTAAAGTCTGAAACGGCCTGGGAACTTGAAGAATCTGATGTTTTCAAGAGTCCGGATACCGCACGAAACGCTGGCAGATGATTCTAAATTAGTTGCCCCTCGCGTCGCGGATTGCAGCTTTCAAATTTGACGCATGAATGTTTCAAGGAAACCCGGTTTGGTGGTTTTGTGCCATCATGTGTGACTTTGCCGCTTGTGCACATGGAAACCATTAGGGAATAATGCTATCGACGACAAGACGACAAACGAACCGCGCGTGAGAGATCGTCATTTTTCTGGCGCGCATCCGAAGTGGAACGAATGCGAATTACGCAATATCCTTCCAGTGCCATGTGGTGGTTCAGGCGCGGTTTTCATCCAACAAATCACTAAACAAGTTGTCTTTGTGACATCAGGAGCAGTGCATAGAATGCGTTTCTGCCGAAGCTTTTTGTGGCTTTTCCTCGCCTCTCTCACTTTGGTTCCTTCGTTGCTGGCCGGTCAAGCTCCAGTTCCCGCGGAGATTGAGAACGAGCAGGTTTTAGGCATCAACAAGGAACCCTATCACGCAACCCTGATGCCCTACGCGAATCGCGCCGAGGCACTGGCTGCGGATCGCAAAGCCTCCACCTGGGCCAGGAGCCTGAATGGCCAGTGGAAGTTCCATTGGGTGCCGCGTCCCGAACAGCGTCCCGTGGACTTCTACAAGCCGGATTTCGACGTGAGCGCGTGGAAGGAAATTCCCGTGCCCTCGAATATGGAAATCGAGGGCTACGGAACCCCGATCTACACAAACTTCACCTATCCCTTCAAGAGCGACTGGCCGAGAGTGATGGGCGAGCCTCCGGTGGAATACACCGCTTACAAGGAACGCAATCCGGTGGGCAGCTATCGCCGCGACTTCGAAGTGCCCGCGGGCTGGAACGGCCGCCGCACCTTTCTCAAGTTTGACGGCGTGGACTCGGCGTTCTTTTTGTGGGTGAACGGCGAGAAGGTCGGCTACAGCGTGAACAGCCGCAACCCGGCCGAGTTCGACATCAGTTCCTACGTCAAGGCCGGGCAGAAGAACGTGCTGGCGGTCGAGGTCTATCGGCTCAGTTCGGGCAGTTACATGGAAGACCAGGATATGTGGCGGCTGAGCGGTATCTTCCGGAACGTGACGTTGTGGAGCGCGCCGCAGGAGCACATCCGGGATTTCGCGGTTGTCACCGACCTTGACTCCGCCTATCGCGACGCTACGTTGAAGGTCACGGCCAAGGTACGGAATTACTCGAATGCGACTGAGCCCGCGCGGCAGTTGAATGTCGAACTGGTGACGCTGGACAAAAAGCCCGTCAACGGTGGCCAGGGTAGCGCAGACGTGCCTGCACTGCAACCAGGAGAAGAGCAGAGCGTTTCCGTCAGCATTCCCGTTTCGAATCCCGCCAAGTGGACCGCGGAGACGCCGAATCTGTATACGGCTGTACTGACGCTGGTCAAGAACAAGCAGCCCGAAGAAATAATTTCAACGCGCGTCGGCTTTCGCAAGATCGAGATCAAGGATGCGGTCTTCATGATCAATGGCGTTCCGGTGAAGCTGAAGGGCGCGGATCGTCACGAGAACTGGCCGGACACGGGTCACTACGTGACGGAAGAGCGCATGATCCGCGATCTGGAACTGCTGAAGCAGGTAAATGCGAACCACGTGCGCACCTCGCACTACACGGATGATCCGCGCTGGTACGAGCTGGCTGACCAGTACGGCATCTATCTGGTGGCGGAAGCCAATGTGGAGTGTCACGGCGACTACGGCATTCTGGATCACGAGCCGCGCTACGAGAAGAGCATTGTGGACCGCAATGTGGCCAACGTGGAAAACCTGAAGAACCATCCCTCGGTGGTGGTCTGGTCGATGGGCAACGAATGCGGCGGTGGCAGCAGCTTCGTGACGGCGATCAACACCGTGAAGAAGATTGATCCGACCCGGCCAACGCACTATGAGCCTTTTGGCGGTGGCGCAAAACTGGTGGCCGATATCGAAAGCCACATGTACACGAATGTGGTGGACTTGGAGAAAGCAGCCAACGAGCCGAATCGCACCAAGCCCTTCTACCTGTGCGAGTATGCGCACGCGATGAACAATTCGATGGGCTCGGTGGGCGATTACAACGATCTCTTCGACAAGTATCCGAAGCTGATGGGCGGGGCGATCTGGGAGTGGGAGGATCAGGGCTTGTGGAATCGCCGCGATCCGAAGCATCCCTTCATTGCCTACGGTGGCGGATTCGGTGATTATCCCAATGACAAATACTTCATCCACAAGGGCGTTGTCTTCTCGGATCGCACGCCGAAGCCGCACTATCCGGAGCTGAAGCGCGCCTATCAGTGGGTCAGCTTCAATGCTGCCGATTTGGAGCATGGAACCATTTCGATTCGCAATCGCTATGCGTTTCTCAATCTGAACAAATTTGCGGTTCAGTGGAGCGTGAGTGAGGACGGCGTCGAAATCGACAAGGGGACGATGCCTGCGCAGGATCTGGCTCCCGGAGCCACAGCGGAAGTTCATGTGCCCTTCAAGGCCATTGCGCCGAAGCCGGGCCGCGAGTATTTTCTGCAACTCTCCTTTGTGCTGGCCAAGCCGGAGCTCTGGGCCAAGAGCGGCTACGAAGTGGCCACGGCGCAGTTCAAGCTGCCCTTTCAGAAGCCTGCCGAAGCTCTGACCGTCAAGGCCAGTGGCAAGCTGAGCTTCTCAGAGGATGCAACGCAGATCACTGTGCAGGGCGATCGGTTCAGTGTCGCCTTTGACAAAACGCAAGGCGCAATCTCGCAAATTACACGCGATCAGATGCCGATGCTGGTTCCTGGTGGCGGCCCCAAACTCCACCTGTGGCGCGCTCCTCACCAGAAAGACGACATCTGGGCCAACGATGAATGGGTCAAGTATGGCGTCAACAAATTGCAGACCAAGGTGCTGAGCATCAACGCCGTTCAGCTTACGCCCACTTCGGTGCGCGTGGAAGCCGAAGTCCAGTTGCAGGGACTGAATGGCTGGTCGGCAACTCACAAGGCTGTCTACACGGTGAACGGCGATGGCAGCATTGAGGTGAAGAATGCATTTGCCGCCGAGGGAGCGCGCATTCCGCTGGCCCGGATTGGTGTTCGCGTGTTGCTGGACAAGCGCTACGACCGCTTTACGTATCTGGGACGTGGACCGATGGAAAACTACTCGGATCGCGACCGCGGATCGGATGTTGGCCTCTTTACAAGCACGGTGCGTGAGCAGTTGACGCCGTATTCCAAGCCGATGGAAGCGGGCAACCACGAAGACATCCGCTGGGCGGCATTGGGCGGAAACGGCCTTCCTGGCCTGCTGGCGGTGAGCGAAGGAAATCTGATGCAGGCTGCCGCGCTTCCCTACACGGATGAGCAGCTGAGCAGTGTCGAATACTCGGTGAACCTGCCGCCGAGCACCGCAACGGTGCTGATGCTGGCGACGCGGACGCTGGGAGTGGGGTCGAGCAGTTGCGGCCCGCGCCCGCTGGAGAAGTACGCCGTCTGGTCGGATCCGACGGAGTTCTCCTACCAGCTTCGCATTCTTCCCGCATGGCAGAACGACTACACAGCCGAGGCGGTGGTGGCGGCTGCCGACGCGGCGAAAACGCAGCATCCGTAGCTCGTTTGAAGCGTGCGGGCTTCGGCCCGTGCGGCTGAATCTGTAAAGAGAGATCGGCTTTAGTCTTCGCGGAAATGCGTCCTCTTCGGGAGCACTTCCGCGGAGGTTAAAGCCCCTTTCATGTTTACGCACCCGATCCCGAAACCTGTTTCATGAAAGTCCTCAGAAGATTTTGAAACAGGGTCAGGCCTTTTACGCGCCAGCCAGCGGTTTGAGGAAATCGACCTTGCCGCCCAGCGTCTCGGCGTTCAGCGCCGAGGGTTGGCTTTGGACACGAAGCCTCACATCACGCTCGGATGGGTACTCCTCAGGGCTGAACGTTTGGACTCGGAGTTTACGTTTGCCGTCCGCGCCGGTAGAATAGTATCTGAATTCCCACGCAAAGCCGTGGGAACGTAGGATCTGACGAACCCTGTGTGGTTGATACCTCTGTCATGTGATCTTCATTTCACCCTTTCCGGGGGCGGAGTTGATGAGAGCATTTTTTGGGGGAATGGTGTTTTAGGGCGTTCGCAGTTCCATATAAAAAGGTGCAAGTTGTTTGTTGCAAATAGGTTGCGGGAGTAGTTCAGTGGCAGAACGTCAGCTTCCCAAGCTGAATGTCGCCGGTTCGATCCCGGTCTCCCGCTCCATAAAACATACGAATGCTTCGGCACGCCACACTCGCGCAAAACTGCAGAAGTGAGGCCCATCTGAAGGCGCAGGCTGTCCATTTTCCAGCGTAACTTTCGTGGCCCAGCTAACAGGCCGGTTGCCGGATTTCCTGTTGCTGGCCAAGAACTAAGCCGTTGGTGAGTACCGTTTTTTTGTCCCGGCCGCATTTCACTCAAGAATCCTATTTAAATCGTGGCGATAGTGGCCCTACAGGTTCTCTGCGGCGCCAGTGCGCTTCCCTTGCTGTTCTCTTCCGATTCCGTCTGCATTGAATTTGTTTCCGGAAAAACCCTCCTTTGCATCCTGCGCGGGAGGATTTGCTTAAAGTGTGATTGGGCTTGCATCCCCCTATAATGTTGGAGGTGAAATCTGGCCTACGTTGCTTTGTTTGAAGCTGAAATGTGGAAGGGGTAATCGATGATCAGGCGCGACTTTATCAAGACGGCCGGCGCGGTGCTGGCCACGGCGGCTCTATCTGGCTCTCCGGCGCTGGCGGATGAGAAGACTGTGCAGGGAAGGATCATTCTCTCCATCAACCGCAACTGGCGTTATCGCCCGGAAAGAGTGGCAGGCGCGGAATCGCCGGGCTTTGACGACTCCAACTTCGAGCGCGTGGTGGTTCCGCACACCAACATCCAGTTGCCCTGGCACAGCTTCGACGACAAGGATTACGAGTTCATCTCTACCTACCGGCGGCATTTCAAGTTTCCCAAAGGCGCCGAAGGCAAACGCGTATTTGTGGACTTTGAAGGCGTCATGACGGCCTCAACTGTCTGGATCAATGGCGTGCGCCTGGGCGAGTACAAGGGCGGCTTCACCCCATTCTCGTTTGAATTGACCCAGCATCTGCGCCGGGACGCGGAGAATGTTCTGGTGGTGCAGGTGGACTCGACCGAACGCACGGACATTCCTCCGTTCGGTGACGAAATCGATTACATGACTTTCGGCGGAATCTATCGCGAAGTTAGCCTGCGCATTGTTCCTCCGTCTTACATCGATAACATCTTCGCTCAACCCAAAGATGTGTTGAGTGGCAACCTTTCCCTGGATGTGAGTTGCTTTCTGGCGGGCGATCTGGCGGGAAGCGGCAGCCTTGCGATCGAGGCCGAACTACGTGACGGCGATCAAGTTGTTCAAAAGGAGACGAGCGAGGTTGGCCCGTCCGGCTCCGTTGACCCACAGGCCGCACTCGATCCCTACACGGACGCGCCCGCCTATGCTTCTACAGAGACCACCAAGGACCCTGCGCGCCACACTGTTTCGCTCACGCATCTCGGCAACGTGCAACTTTGGGATCTGGATCAACCCCATCTTTACACGGTTCATGTCCGGCTTCTGCACGCCGGCCGCGTCATTGACGAAGATACGCGTCGCGTGGGATTCCGCGAGGCGGTCTTCACCGATCATGGTTTTTCACTGAACGGAAAAGTCGTCAAGCTGCGCGGCCTGGACCGCCATCAGACCTTTCCCTTCGTCGGCCAAGCCATGCCGGCGCGGGTGCAGCGCCAGGACGCCAACATCCTGCGCAAGGGCCTGCATTGCAACATCGTGCGCACCTCGCATTACCCGCAGTCGCGCCATTTTCTCGATCGCTGCGACGAGATCGGCTTGCTGGTTCTTGAAGAGATTCCTGGCTGGCAGCACGTCGGCGACAAGCCGTGGAAGCTGGTGGCCATTGACAACGTTGGCCGCATGATTCGCCGCGACTGGAACCATCCTTCGATAATTCTGTGGGGCGTGCGCATCAACGAGTCCAGGGACTTCCACGACTTTTATGTGCGCACCAACGCTATCGCGCACGCGCTCGACGATTCACGGCAGACCGGCGGAATTCGTTATTTCCAGGAGTCCGAATTTCTGGAAGATGTGTTTACGATGAACGACTTCGGGTTCCCGCTGAAAGAGCCCAATCATCCGCGCTATTTGAACACGGAGTTTGTGGGTCACACCTTCCCCACCAAGACCACGGACGATGACGAGCGCCAGCGCGAACATACCCTGCGTCATGCCCGCATCCACAACCAGCTTGCTTCCAATCCGCAATACGCCGGCGGCATCGGGTGGTGCGCCTTCGACTACAACACGCACGCCAACTTTGGCGCCGGCGACCGCATCTGCTATCACGGAGTGACCGACATTTTCCGCGAGCCGAAACCTGCCGCGGGTTTCTATAAGTCGCAGTGCGACCCCGCGGAAGAGGTCGTGCTCGAGCCTGCTTTTCATTGGGCGAACAGCGATGAGTCCGTCGGCTTTTCCAAGGCGGTGGTCTGCTCAAACTGCGACCACCTCAAGATCTTTGCGCGCCCGGCAGGCGATGCCAGCGCTTCCTGGGTTCCTGTTGGCGAATTCGATCCGGATCGCGCCGAGTTTGACCATTTGAAGTACCCGCCGTTCGTGATCGATTTGCGCAAACTGGACCTTAGAAAGTTCAAAATAGAATGGGGCGATCTGCGCATCGATGGCTACCTCGACGGAAAGCTCGCCATCTCCAAGTCACTTTCCGGCAGGGGCGTCGACAGCAAGTTTCTGCTGCTGCCGGATGATCGCGCCCTGGTGGCGGATGGGGCGGATACGACGCGCGTGGTGGTTCGGGTTACGGATGAATTCGGGGCGGTGAGAACCTATGCCAACGATCCTGTGACCTTTACCCTGGAAGGGCCGGCGAAGCTGATTGGCGATAACCCGTTCTCCCTGATAGGCGGAACGTGCGCCGTCTGGATTCGCGCCGGAGAAACTCCCGGCAGGGTGCGGCTAACCGCCAAACATCCGCGCCTGGGTTCGCAGACCGTGGAATTTACGCTGACTGCCGCGCCCGAGGAAAGTGTTTGAGTTACTAACTCGCGGTTTGAAAAACGAAAGGCCTCTTCAGTGGCTCACATGGTTCAATTCAATGTGAGTCACTGAAGAGGCCTTCGTCCTTTTTCCCCTATGGCTTTTCCTCGACCTTGGCGATCTTCAAGACAAAACAAGTGACCGTCTTGTCGCTGGCCACCAGCATCTGATGGGGCAAGCCTGCTGGAACGTGGGCCAGGTCGCCCGGCCTCAGCTCCTGCCGCGAGCCGCCCTCGATCGCGTCGCCGCGCATCTCTCCCGGCGCAACCGTTTTTGCTCCGGTGACCTTGCCTCCAGTGACCAGAGTTGCCCGGCCCTCCAGCACGTAAAACAGATCGGCGAAGTTCTCGTGCACTTCGGCCTGCCCATCGCGGTTGCGAAACGAAAGCATGGCCGCGTGGCCGGGAAACTCCTTCAGCGTCTCGCCGGCCGAGCCGTCGCCATGTTTGGCCAGCTTGCCCAGGTACTCTCCCCGCTCGCGCAAAACGGCCAGCGACCAGTGGTCCATGGGATTCGCCGTGCGATTCGCTTTGACCGGCCGCGGAACGACCTCTTTCTCCTGGGGCAGCAGTTCCCTCAGAATTCCTCTCGACAACTCGTCCATCTTTTCCTTTCCTTCTCCGGACTCACGCCGGAGTTTTTCTGGTTAATCCACTGACTTAGTCGAGACTCGCCATTTCGCGCGCCCGATTGAAAATGGCGAGAAACATGGGCCGGGTCAGCTTGCCGGTGTTGGTGTTTTGCAGCGAGGGGTGGTAGCTGGCGATCACCTTCAGGCCACCGGGCAAAGTGAACTCCGCGCCGTGCGCAAAGACGAATCCGGAGCGCGAGGCTAACTGTCCGCTTTGTTTTGCGTGGGCCAGCAGGCCGTCAAAGGCGATCTTGCCCAGACAGACCACGACGCGCAGTTCGGTCAGCAGCCGCAACTCCTCGGCGAGCCAGGGAGCGCAGGTGCGCAACTCCTCCGGGGTGGGCTTGTTGGCGGGCGGGGCGCAGCGAACCACGGCGCCGATCCACAGGCCGGTGAGCTTCATGCCGTCGTTGCGCGAGACGGCCTTGGGTTGCGAGGCAAAGCCGGCTTCATAGAGCGTTGGAAAGAGGAAATCTCCCGATCCGTCGCCGGTAAACATGCGCCCGGTGCGGTTGGAGCCGTGCGCGCCGGGCGCCAGGCCCAGCACCATCACGCGCGCCTGCTCGTCGCCGAACGAAGGCACGGGCCGGCCCCAATACTCACAGCCCAGGTAGGCACGGCGGCGGGTGCGTGCCACTTCGGCGCCATACTCCCGCAGCCGCGGGCAGAGCTCGCAGGCTGCGATCCGGGCGTTCAGGGCTTCGAGTGGGGAAACGGCGCCGTCCATGGCAAAATTCTAGGCCATTGGGCCTGGTTGAGGAATTTGCGCGAGGTCTGGAAGCGCATTGGACGGGGTAAACCGTAGCTATTTGAGCGCGGAGGCATTCAGGCGGGCGATGCGGCCGTTGGGGCCGACGACGAAGGGCAGGGAGAGAGCATTCCAGTTCCCGTCGTCGATGGGCTGCCAGGTTTTGCCGTCGTCGCGGCTTATGTCCGAGCCGTTGGTGCCGACGGTGATCCAGACCTTGAGCGTGTCGCTCCATTCGACGGAGGAGCGATAGCCGTGCGGCGGCTTGGCGGAGGCGGTCCAATGCTTCCAATCGCTTATCGTATGCGCTGCCGTGCCGTTGGGCTCATTTGGCTTGACGTAGTCGCCGCCAACGACCATGCCATGTTTCATGTCACGGAACGCCACCGAGAAGACGCCGGAAGAATCGTCTCCTCCCGTGATCGGGACTGGAATTCTCAGGCACTGATCCGTCCCCCTGCCAGTTACTAGCAATGGAGAGATATACACGCTTGCGCCCGCCTTGCCGCCGGTTCCCAAAATATATCTACGGGAGCCGAAGACAAAAATGGAAGAGTTGCTTGCAGCAAATGCGGCTTGTTCGCCGGAGACGGAACACCCCGCATCATCGATAAACCATCCGTGTCCCAGCAGCATCGCCTCCGTGTAAAACCGGCTCTTGACTGGATCGCCTATCAGAACCCCTGTGTGGCTGTCCCCGATGGCATAGCCGAAGTCGCCGTGTTGAAACACGACTGCATCCCAGAAACCATCCTTCTCGGTGTTTTTGGAATTGACCTCCCACGTCTTGCACCCATCGGTGGTCTTGTAAAGCCGGCTCTTGTCCCCCGGCCCGGAGGCCATCACGATGGCCGTTTGCGCATCCCAGGCCTGGACGCCGCGAAAATCCAGCGTTGCGCCGTCCGTGGCCGCGTCCGGAATCGTGCACTTCTGCCAGTGGGCGCCGGCGTCGGTGGTCCTGAGCACGGTGCCCCCGGTGCCGCTGGCCCAGGCAACCGTGCCATCCACGGAGTAGATGCCGCGCAGGCCGGCCGTCGAGCCGGAGTCCTGCATCTGCCAGGGCGAGCGAGACTGCGCCGGAGATTGGCAAGAAGCGAGAACTGCAATGGTTATGACCAAGGCGAGCCGGGGAACTTGCATGGGGGAAAGTATAGCGGTGTGGCCGCGGATTCGCTAGAAATCGCAAGCGTGTCGCCGGTCACTTGGCGCCCTTGGATGTACCGGTATAAGAAGAATCAACCTGTGAATAAACTCAAGTTAACCTTCTCACTAACGCTGGCGGCTTGTGCGTGCCTGGCATCGGCACAGCAACCGCTGTACGAACAATTCAGAGCGCACAACGCGGCGATGACCGCTGTCCAGCCGGCGTGGATGTCGCCGCTGATCCAGCCCGACCCGCGGCTGTCGCAATCGGTGCGGCTGTCGTTCTCAAACTCCTACACCCCGGCGCGCACCCAGACGGAGAACTACGGCAACGGCCACACTGTCGGCGTGGTTCTTGGCGACCGCGTGCAACTGAACTTCATGGCGCCGGCGTACTTCCAGAACCACTCCGCCGCGGCCGCGGACGGTTTTGGCGACACCATGGTGGAAGGCAAGTACCGGCTGGTCTCAGGCAACGCCCAACACGGCGACTTTGCCCTGACCGCCCTGCTGGCCTATAGCGCGCCCACCGGCAGCCACCTGAACGGTGCGGCCACCGGGGTCTACTTCCCGAACCTGGCCGCGGGCCGCGCATGGGGACGCTTCAACGTACAGACCACGCTGGGCGGCTACCTGCCTACGGGCAAAATCGCGGCGCAGGGCCGCTCCATCTCATGGAACTGGACCGCGCAACTGCACCCAACCCAACATGCGTGGCTGGACATCGAGGACAACCCGACCTTCAACTTCGGCGGCCCTTTCGACCGCAAGACGGAGAACTTCGTGACCCCGGCGGCCTTTTACCTGCTGCGGCCCAAGGCGTGGGCGCCCACGCATTCCTTCCTGGTGTTCGATTGCGGGATGCAGATTGCCACCTCCGGCTTCCATACCTACAACCACAACCTGATCGCCGAGACGCGGTACATGTTCTGAAGGCAGTGAACAGTGGACAGTGAACAGTGATCAGCCGAAGGCCGTCAGCGATCAGCGATGGAACGCCTCACGCCGGGTATTCGTAGTACTCTCGGAACGGATTCTGAGGAGGCAGCCATGTATTGCAGCGGATGTGGTCAGGTTTTGGTCACCGGGCAGGCGGTTTGCCCACAATGCGGAAGGCCGGCCGCGGCGCCGGTCCCGCCGATGCCCGGACTTCAGTTTCAACTGGAGAGCTACGCGGGCAAGGTGAAGGCTCTGAGCGTGGTCTGGTTCATCTACGCCGGCTTTTCCCTGTTGACCGGAATCGTCGGACTGGCCTTTGCCAATGCGTTCCTGGGCGGCCGCTTCGGTTATTGGATGCACGGACCCTGGACGAACGGCCCCATGGGGCCGGGTTGGCCCTTTTCGTTTGCGCTGCATTTTGCCTGGATTTATATCGTGTTGCGCGCGGGCCTGGCGCTGGCAGCCGGCTGGGGCCTGTGGGAGCGCGCGCCTTGGGGGCGGATCGTGGCCATTGTCGCGGCCTTTTTCTGCCTGCTCAAATTTCCCTTCGGCACGGCCCTGGGCATCTGGACACTGGTGGTTCTGATGGGGTACCGGAATACGACGCTCTACGAACAGTTGTAGTGCAGGGAAGCGGCATTCCTGGCCAACCCCTCGCATCCGGGGCGTGAAAACTTCTACACTATCGCGGAGAGCCGATCGGGCCCGTTGGGTAAGGTCGGCTCTTTTTTCTGGACGAGGCATCCAACTCCATAGCCAGTTCCGCGACTGAAGAAGTTCAGGAGAAGATGTCTTGAGACGAGATTTGCCCGTTCTACTGCTGTTTGCAACCTTTCTCTGTGCGAACGCCCAGGAGCCGAAGGCGACCAATGCCGGCCAGGCGAACGCTCCCCGGCCCACCGGCCCGGCCTCTACCGAGCCGCTGGATATGCCCGCAGCGGGCGGCAGCAACGGCGCCCAGATGTCCCTGAGGGATTGCCTGTCCCAGAATCGTGCGTGCCAGGTTAAGGCACCCGCACTGCATGAGCAGGCGGGGGCACAGCCGTGGGGCCTTGGAAATGCGCGCATGTATGGGATTCCCGTCATTGGGCCCAAGGGCACCGACCCTAAAGGCTGCGTAACGGACAGTCGGTGGGGGCCGCCGCAGGTGATCTGCAACCAAGGGCAGTCTCTCGGAGATAGCCGGCACGAAGCCGAACCGACATTTGCTCAGGCCATTACCAGGGCCGGGAGTGGCATGACGCCGCACGCTCCCGCTGCGCTCAATCTTCAATACTCTGTTTTCGGGGGTACGCGAGATTTTGCCGGGGATGAAACAAGTCTGAACGTTATGAATGCCCAGATGTGGGTTCATTCATCGGGTTCGCAGAGCCTCTACACAGGCTCCTTGAGCGGATATGCGCCGGGTGACGCGATAGGAATAAGCGCATCCGCCTTTAGTGTGGGACAGAGTTTGGCGCAGAACGAGGGCCTGGAATGGCGCGCACGCCTGGGCGAGACGGGGAATGTACCCCAGGGCAAGCTCAATACGCAGACTTGCGGTCTCACATGCAAGTTCTCGTTGGCTCAGACTCAAGGTACTGCGGGAAGTTGGGGAAATGAGCTGGCCTTGATTGATGTGACGCAAGGCTACAACGCCGGCTATATCTCAAACATCAGATCAGGTACTTTTACCGGCTCGGGAACGAACTGGGATGCCACTTTTGGCGATACGACCGCCACGACGACAACCACCGCTGCGGTGAGCAATGCCAGTGGTGGAAACGCGAAGATCAATATTTTTCCGGAGTCGAATGCGACGCTCTCTCTCGTTAGTTCGGCGGGATTCAGTACCGGCCAGACGGTCTGCATGTTCGACAAGATGGACCCTAGTTGGCAATGCTCTCATATCACGGCAGTGCCGGACGGGACGCACATCACCGTGGATGTGATGAATTACCCTCTCACAAATAACTCGACAGTAGCTGCGGGCGGACTTACCGGGTATGGCTTTGGTATGGATGCCGATTGGGTAGTTCCGGGTGTGACGAACGGGATGGCCGTCAGCGGAGAGAGTGGGCTGGACGGAACTGTCCGGCAGGTATACCCCATTGTTTCCAACGCCAGAGGAAACACGTTGACGATTTACAACGGCGCCGGAGTGAATCAAAACATCAATACGCGGTCCTACCGCTCGGCCGCAGGGGAAGGCGGTACGGCAGGCGTGACAGTGAGCGGTGGAACTGTTACTGCTTGCACGGCTACTGGCGGCACCGGCTATAGCACGACCAACCCACCCTCCATCGCGATCACGGGCATCACTTACACCACCGCGCCGATGGTCTATCCCACGGTGACAAGCGGCGCGCTGTCGGGATGCACCGTTTTGTATGCGGGCGCAGGCATTGCCGGAACCCCGGTAGCGAAGGTCAACCCCAATCCGTACCATATTTACCCGCAGGCCCGAACTCTGAATGTCTATGACGAGGCCACCGGGGCGGTGGATGGATCGGCAATCGTCACAACTCCCGTTGTCGGTACTTTCGCTAGAGGAGATACGCTGGAGCAGCCGCACTACTTCAGAATGAAGCTGAACGGGTTGAATTTCGGCTTCAATAACTATCAAGAAGGCGGCCAGCATTCCAATTTCTACTTCAACTCAGCCGGTCAATTCGGGAGTAACGATTACGAAGGGCAGTTTATAAACAATAACGATCCGACACTTTATAGCAGTTATCCAGCGGTTAGTTTAACCGGGTATATCCCCGGACGCGGCCAACTAACTACACCGTATGGAATGGTGCTTTCCGGCCCTCATCGCGATGGACTGGTCATGAGGTTGCCTCCTTATGGAGGCAACGGAGGAAGCGTGATGGGGGCGGTATACGTCGGCTGCGGCACAAGCGCACAGTGCGCTGCATGGAATACGACCTATCCCATGCTGAACGCGCAGGGCTGGAATAGCGCCCAGGCCAAGCAGGCGGAAGACATTCTCGGCTACAACCCGGCGACGCAAACCTGGACTCTCACTGCCGGGGCAAAGGGCAACGCCGGGGCCGGCTCATCCTGCGCCTTGAGCTTCGGCCCTTCCGGGCTTTCTCTGGCAGGTCCGAACTGCGCCTCGCACATTACCATGAGAAACTCTGCGGAGTTACGGGCTGACCGTCCCGCGCGGATGCTTCCAGCGGTTGTCGAATCCAGAACCGCCTCTGCGCTTGCAGAGGGCGAGAGTGCGGTGGCGGGCCCGGCAGTGGAAGGTGATTCCATCACCATCAATGGAGTTACATGTGCGGCGGGGTCGCCTTGCACCGTTCTGCCCGGCTCGAATGTTCCCGCGTGGCTGCAATATCTGGGCACCGGGGCGGATGGGGCCAACACCAACGCCAGCGGCGCTTTGAGCGGAGAGAAGTTCTATACCGACTTTACCGTTCCTTCGGGAAAGACAGTGACCGTGGACGCCAGCAAGGGCGGGCTTGTGGTGCACGCCACGGGAGCCTGCACCATTGCCGGATCGATTGTTGCGCGAAACCAGGACGGATCCAGCGGAGTGACGGGCGGCAGCGGCGGTGGCGGCGGTGGTGGTGCGGCGGCGGGTGCCAAGGGAAAGAGCAGCTATCCGACCATTGCGGCATCCGGATTTGGTGCGGAGGATGGAGGAGCTTTCGGCGCGGCTAACGGCCGAGCGGCGGGCAACGGAGCCTCCATGCCGGCCAGCCTGATCCGGGCATTTTCGAACTCCGGCGGCGGCGCGGACGGGCTCTATCTGCTGGGCGCGGGCGGCGGCCAGGGAGCCAACTCCGGCGGCGCGGGCGGAGCGGGCGGCGGCGGCGTGGTGCTGATTTGCGCCTCCATCTCCGGCAACGATGGGGCCTATGACGGCGTCATTGACGCCAGCGGCGGTTACGGCCTTCCTGCCGCGGCAGACGCCACTGGGTCTGGCGGCGGCGGGGGCGGCGGAGCGGTGATTCTTTCTTCGCAGGCCAAGGTAAAGTCCTGGCCGGCGGTCCATGCGGCCGGAGGTCCGGGGGCGCTGGCTAGTGTTCCGCAGGCTCTGGCCACTGGGGGAAGCTGCACGTCGCGGCCCAAGATCGCGCTGGGTGTCGCTTCCGGCGCGCTGTCGAGTTGCACGGTGGCGCAGGCCGGGGCCGGGTGCGGCGCGGGCGCGGACGTGGTCTGGAATATCGTGGGCGGCGGCACCGGGGGAACCATCACCGCGATCTGGAGCGCCGGGGCTCTGCAATCGTGCCAGGCACAGGGCGGTACAGGCTACAAGGCGGCAACCTATGCCACGGCGGGTGCGGGCGGAGACGGCGGCAACGGCTGGAGTGCGAAGTTTCAGGGCTGGTAAGGAGGGACTGCGGGCGGAAGCGGAGGCTCCCGGACCGCAGTACAATCTGAGCCATGAGTTTTCCTGAAATGCGAATGCGGAGGCTGCGGCGCAGCGAGGCCATGCGGGCGCTGGTGCGCGAGACAACGCTTGAACCCGGCGACCTGATCTATCCCCTGTTTCTTTGTCCCGGCGAGGGCGTGCGCCGTCCGGTGGGCTCCATGCCGGGAGTCTTCAACCTGTCGGTGGACGAGGCGGTCAAGGAAGCCGAGGAAGTCGCTCGGCTCGGCGTGGGCGGCCTGTTGCTCTTTGGCCTGCCGGAGTCCAAGGACGAGCGGGGCTCGGGCGCCTGGGACGACGACGGGATTGTGCAGCAGGGGTTGCGCGCGCTCAGAGCGTCGGCCGCCTCGAAGAAGCTGGTGCTGATTGCCGACGTCTGCCTCTGCGAGTACACCAGCCACGGCCATTGCGGCATGATCGTCGAGGGCCGGGACGACTTTGAAATCGACAACGACAGTTCGCTCGATTTGCTGGCCCGCACCGCCGTGAGCCAGGCCCGGGCAGGAGCCGACGTGGTGGCTCCCAGCGACATGATGGACGGGCGCGTGGCGGCCATCCGCAAGGCTCTGGACGCGGCTGGCTGTGCACAGACGCCCATCCTGAGCTACGCTTCGAAGTTCGCCTCGGCCTTCTACGGGCCGTTCCGCGAGGCGGCCGACTCGGCGCCGCAGTTTGGCGACCGCAAGTCCTATCAGATGGACGGAGCGAATCTGCGCGAGGCCATGCGCGAGATCGACCTGGACATCGGGGAAGGCGCGGACATGATCCTGATGAAGCCGGCCATGCCCTATCTGGACGTGGTGCGGACGGCGCGGGAGCGGGTGGACGTGCCCCTCGGCGCCTACCAGGTCTCGGGGGAATACTCGATGCTGCAGGCGGCCTTCGAGAAGGGCTGGCTGGACCGCGACCGCGCCATCCTCGAGTCGCTGATGGGGATTCGCCGCGCCGGAGCGGGATTCATCGTGACCTACTTCGCCAAGGAAGCGGCGAAGCTGCTCTAGGTTTCTGACCGTGTGATGATGTGTCTTGGGTTCGTGCTTTCCCAGGTGCCCAAAAGCGAGGCACCTGGGGCACCCATCTTCCTTCAGTGGTTGTATTCGCTTCTTCCGGCACCTGGGCCGCGCGTCCTACTCCTGGATGAATGCCAGCAAATCGGCGTTCACCTGGTCCTTGAGGGTGGAGCACATTCCGTGGGGCGCACCGGGATAGACCTTCAGCGTGGAGCCTTTGATCAGCGCGGCCGAGAGCAGCGCCGAGTCGTTGATGGGCACAATCTGGTCGTCGTCGCCGTGCAGGATCAGCGTGGGCACGTCGAACTTCTTCAGGTCCTCGGTGAAGTCGGTCTCGGAGAAGGCCTTGATGCAGTCCAGGACGGCCTTGAATCCGGCCTGCATTCCCTGCAGCCAGAAGAAGTCCCGCAATCCTTGCGAAACCTTCGCACCGGGCCGGTTGGCGCCGTAGAAGGGTTCGCTCAGGTCCTTGAAGAACTGCGAGCGGTCGGCCAGCACTCCGGCGCGGATGTCGTCGAAGACCTTGATGGGTAGCCCGCCGGGATTGGCCGCCGTTTTCAGCATCAGCGGCGGCACGGCGCCGATCAGCACCGCCTTGGCGACGCGCCAGGTGCCATGACGACCGATATAGCGCGCCACCTCGCCGCCGCCGGTGGAGTGGCCCACATGCACCGCATCGCTCAGGTCGAGCGCCTCAGTCAGTTCGGCCAGGTCGTCGGCGTAGGTGTCCATATCGTTGCCGCCCCAGGGTTGGCCGGAGCGCCCGTGTCCGCGGCGATCGTGGGCGATGGTGCGGTATCCATGCGAGGAGAGAAAGACCATCTGGTCTTCCCATGCGTCGGCCTGCAGCGGCCAGCCGTGGCTGAAGACCACGGGTTGACCCTCGCCCCAGTCCTTGTAATAGATTTCAGTACCGTCTTTGGTGGTAATTGTGGGCATGAAAAGCCTCCTTGTTTCGGGTTGGGGGAAGTTCGTGGGACTCCGTCCCGGTGCTGCGAGGAGCCCTTTGCAGCGGGGGTGGCGCCGGTTCATTCCGGCTGCGACACGCCTCAACAGGCGCAACCTAGGAGAAATCTAACAGAATGAGGACAAAGCTGTGTGAATCGAAATGCTCAGTCCGCGAACTCCGCCTCCGGGCCTTTTCATTGGACAGTGAGGAGGAGAATACGACCGCCCGCGGAGGGTACGTTTTGCGATGGAGGCGGAGTGTGGTCTCCTAGTAGCAGAACCCGCCTATGCTGAAATCAATTGAAGGTTATTTTGAATTCACGCGCCTGGGGACCAACTGGCGCACCGAAATTCTGGCCGGCGTCACCACCTTTGTGACCATGGCCTATATCGTGCTGGTGAACCCCGCCATTCTGGCCGCGGCCGGGATGCCGCTGGCAGCGGTCACGGCGGCTACCTGCCTGTCGGCGGCCTTTGGCTCGATCCTGATGGGCGTGGTGGCACGCTATCCCATTGCGCTGGCGCCTGGCATGGGCCTGAATGCCTACTTTGCCTACGCCGTGTGCATCAAGATGCACGTGCCGTGGCAGACTGCCCTGGGCGCGGTCTTTCTGTCCGGCGTGATCTTCCTGGCGCTGACCGCGGTGGGCATCCGGCAGATGATTCTGCACGCCATTCCCCACGAACTCTACGCCGCGGTGGCCAGCGGCATTGGCCTCTTCATCGCCTTCATCGGCTTTCGCAACGCGGGCCTGGTGGTGAGCGACCCGAACACCATGGTCAGCCTGGGCAACCTGCGCAATCCCACCACTGCCCTGGCCCTGCTGGGCCTGCTCGTGATGGTGGCGCTGCAGATCAAGAAGGTGAAGGGCGGCATTCTGATCGGCGTGGTTTCAATTACCGCCATAGCCTGGACGATGGGTCTGACGCATTGGGCGCCGTCCTCGGGAGGCTTTTCCAGCCTGGCCTCCACCGCCTTCAAACTCGACATTCGCGGCGCCCTCAACAAGGGGTTTCTGGAGATCATCTTCGTCTTCTTCTTTGTCGACTTGTTCGACAACCTGGGGACCCTGGTGGGGGTGGCCAAGCGCGCCGGGATGATCGAGCCCGACAACAACATTCCCCGGCTGAACAAGATTCTGTTTGCCGATGCCACAGCCACCGTCTTCGGCTCCATGACGGGAACCTCGACCGTGACCAGTTACGTGGAATCGACGGCCGGCGTGGCAGCCGGCGGACGCTCCGGCGTGACCGCCATCGTGACCGGCCTCCTGTTCCTGGTGGCCATCGGCGCCGCTCCCTTTGTGGGCATTGTGCCTGCCGCGGCCACCGCGCCGGCGCTCATCCTGGTGGGTTCGATGATGCTCACCACCGTCTCCGAAATCAGTTGGCACGATCCGCTCGTGGCGGTTCCGGCCTTCCTTACTCTGGTGTTGATTCCCTTTACCTGCTCCATCGCCAACGGACTGGGCTTCGGCGTCATTGCCTGGGCCGCGCTGCACCTGGTGGCCGGCAAGATGCGCCGCAGGGATTGGCTGCTTTATGTGTTGGCCGTGCTGTTTCTGGTGCGATTCATCTACTTGGGAACAAGCTAGGGACTGGCGCCGCGATGATCCGTCGCGGCAGGTTGGCAGGTTGAATCCCCCTGCTCCCCTGCTCACCAAAAAGTCGTAATCTCTTCCCCTCCAACCCCTGTACTATGAGTGGGAGGCTTGAGTAGAACTCTCGACGGCACGTCCCTTTGGGGGAATTCGTACAGGCGGGACCTGGTCCCAGGTTCATTCCTGCAACGAATCGGCCCTGAGAATCGCTGCGGATTCATTCGAGATGCACCTGGGGCCCCTGCCGGAGAAGCGGATGAAAACGACCTGGAAATTCGAAGCAAAGGGGTTGACGCTGCCCCGTCTGGGGATGGCGGCCGCGGCCTCGCTGGCGCTGGCGCTGGGACTTTCGTCCTGCGAGAACGTGGCCAGCTATACGCAGCCCAGCCTGGTGCGCGTCATCGACGCTTCCTATATTGCGCCGGCGGTCAATGTGTTTGTGGAGAGCGTCGAACTGGCGGGAAACATCGGCCAGGGAACCATCACCTCCTACGGCACGCTTGCGGCTTCGCCCGACGCCCTCATCAAGATCACGGCAGCAACCGGAGGGGCGGCCCTGGTTACGACCAATGGCACGCTTCTCGCGGGCCACCAGCACTCGGTTTTTCTTACCGACAACGGCGCGGCGACCAACAGCTATGAAGTCACGGTGCTCGAAGACCAGCAGGTGCCGGCGGCCGGCGGCCACTCGGCCTTCCGGTTTCTCAATCAGGCGCCCAAGACCGGCGCGGTCGATGTGTATATGGTTCCCTCGGGCAGCACGCTGGCCAACACCATTCCCATTGCCACGGCGCTGCCGGTGGGCGCGACCGCCGGCTACATCAGCTTTACCTCGCAGACCGTGACCATGGTCATTACGCCCACCGGCACGGTGGCGACCAAGTACACTTCCACCGCCATGGGCCTGGTGGGCGGCGAAGTGCGTACGGTGCTGATTGTCGACACCCAGTTGACCAGCAATCCGCCGGTTCAGGTCTTCATGGCCAACGATGTGAACTAGGGCCTGTCACTGTGCCGGAACTGCCGGCGCGTTATACTTTCCGCCAATGCAAATTCTGGACCCATCCATACGCTCGATGTGGGGACTGGCGCACGACGGGGCCATCCTCACGATCATTCTGGCCTTTGTGGGCTATCTGGTGACCTTCATGATCACCCGAATGCTGGCCCGGCGCCGCGACAAGCTCGAAATGGTGACCAGACGCCTGAACGAGTTCTACGGGCCGCTCTATGTCGCCTCCCAGGCCGGCAACATCGCCTACCGCTCGCTGCTTAAGAAACAAGGCAAGACGCAGAGCTTTCCCATCCTCGACAGCGAAATGAAGGAGTGGATGCTGTGGATGACCACCATCTTCATGCCCCTCAATGACATCCGCGAAAAGATCATCATCGAGAAGGCCTACCTGGTGGTTGAAGAGCAAATGCCGCACTGCCTGCTGGATTTTGTCACCCACGTGGTGGGTTACAAGGCGGTGCTGGCCAAGTGGTCGGAGGGCGACTACTCCGAGCGGCGTTCCACCATCGGCTGGCCTCCGGAGTTTGACATCTACGTCGAGCGCTCGTATGCCGCCCTGAAGGCCAAACAAACCAGCCTGATGCACAATTCCCTCTGGAAGTACTACCACCAGTTCCGCACGCGGAAAAGCCACAAGTAGAGCAATTCTCCTGTTAGTGCAGAGTGCAGCGTGGACCGGGAGGTCCACGCTACAGCCGGCCGGGAGGCCAGCGTTACTGGTTCCTGCTCTACTCCCTATTCCCTGTTCCCTATTCCCTTTCTTCCGTCTACTCCACCAGCTTCAAGCTGGTTTCCGCTGTGGCCAGGGAACTGCCGCCCACCCAGATTTTGTAGGTGGTGGGCTCGACGGTGCGCTGGATCTGGACGTTGTAGAAGTTCAGCTCGTCGAATCCGAGAGGGAAGTCGACGTGTTTGGTTTCGCCGGGGGCCAGGGCGATGCGGGCAAAGCCCTTCAGCTCGCGGACCGGCTGCTCCACCGAGGCCGCGGTGTTGCGGATGTAAAGCTGCACCACCTCGGTTCCGGCCACGCTGCCGGTGTTTTTCACGTCCACGCCCACGGTGGTGACCGGCTGGTGACCGGAGGCCAGCACCTCGCGCGCTGGAATCTCGGAGCGGCTGAGGGTGGGCTGCTGGTAGCTGAAGCGGGTGTAGCTCAGGCCCCAGCCAAAGGGGAAGAGGGCCGAGTTTTCCTCGTCCATGTAGCGCGACATGAACTTCTCGTCCGCGCTGCGAGGCATGTGGCTCAGGTCGCCGTGCGCCGGGCGGCCGGTGGGCAACTGCGCATAGTAGAGCGGCTCCTGGCCTACGGCGCGGGGCAGGCTGGCCGGCAGTTTGCCGGAGGGGTTCACGTCGCCAAAGAGCACATCGGCAACGGCATGGCCGGCTTCGATGCCGGGGCTCCAGGCCTCCACGATGGCGGGCACATGCTGGGCGGCCCACTTGATTTCCAGCGGCCGAGCGGCCAGCACCACCAGAATCACCGGCTTGCCGGTGGCCGCGACGGCCTCCAGAAGCTGCTGCTGCGCGCCGGTGAAGCCCAGCGTGACGCGGCTGGAGGCTTCTCCCTCCATCCAGTCGGTGCTCTCGCCCAGAGCCAGAATCGCTACATCGGCCTTTTTGACTGTTTCAACCGCCTCGGCGATGGTCTTGGCGTCGTCCGGAACGGGCAGGGAAGCAAGGGTTGAGTTGGCACCACCAAAGCTGATCTGTTTGAGCACGTTGGCGTCTTCGCCGCTAAGCAGACCGCAGCCCGGAGCGTAGAGCAGCCGATCGCTCAGCCGTTCGGCGAGCGCGGTCCTGAGGGTGACCACGTATTTTGGATCGCCCTTGACGGTCCAGGCACCCAGCATTTCGCGCTGGTTGTCGGCCATGGGGCCAATCAGAGCCACCTTCTTCACCTTGGCAGTGAACGGCAGCAGGGTTCCCACGCCCTCCACCGGCTCGTTCTTGAGCAGAACCAGGGTTTCGTCGGCCACTCTGCGAGCCGCGGCGCGGCGCTCCGGCGTGGCGTCGTAGGCGGGAGATTCGGCTGTGTAGGGGTGGTCGAAGAGGCCCAGGGCGAACTTGACGCGCAGAATGCGGCGGACCGCCTCATCGACGACGCCCTCGTGGATTTTGCCGGATCGAACCTGTCCGATCAGCACGGTGCCGTAGAGGTTGCCCTCCATGTCCATCTCCACGCCGGCTTCGAGAGCCTTGCGGGCCACCGTGGGCCCATCGCCGATGGAGTGGTTGATCAACTCGGCCACCGCGCCCCAGTCGGAGACCACGAAGCCGTCAAAGCCCCACTCCTTGCGCAGAATCTGGTTGAGTGTGAAGGGATTGGCGGTGGCGGGAACGCCGTTGATGGAGTTGAAGGAACTCATCAGCGTGGCGGCGCCGGCCTCGACGGCGGCGCGATACGGCTCCAGGTAAACCTGGCGCAGCGTAATTTCGCCCATATCCACGGCGTTGTAGTCGCGGCCGGCAATGGCCGCGCCGTACGCGGCAAAATGCTTGACGCTGACCGCGGTCGAGTCGGGCTTGGAGAGGTCGTCCTGCTGGTAGCCCTTCACCCAGGCGCGGGCCATGGCCGAACCCAGGTAGGGGTCTTCGCCGCTGGACTCGATGATGCGTCCCCAGCGCGGGTCGCGGGCAATGTCCACCATGGGCGAAAAGACCCAGGCGATGCCGTCGGCGCGCGCCTCCGTGGCGCCGAAACGCGCTACCGTCTCGGCTGCCGACGGATCCCAACTCGCCGCCAGCGCCAACGGCACCGGGAAGGTGGTTCGGTGGCCGTGAATCACGTCGAACCCGAAGAGGATGGGGATGTGCAGGCGCGCCTTTTCCATGGCGATGTGCTGGTAGTGATTGGTGGCCTCGATGCCCGACACATTGAGCATGGAACCCAACTGGCCCTTGGCCACCAGCTCGTCATAGTGGAGGTTGGAGGCGCCCGGCCCGGTGGCGAATCCGGCTGAATACTGCACCAGTTGCCCGATCTTTTCCTCCAGCGTCATTTGCTTGAGCAGCGCTTCGACGCGCGTGCTCACCTCTTTCGACGCCAGTTGGGGGTTGGGCGCCGGCACGGACTGGGCCACTGCCGCGACACAGCCGAGGGCGGCAATCGACAAAGGGGAAAGCAGGTTCAGTAGAAGGCGAAGCGCAGGTGTTTTCATGGCGCGCCCATCATAAAAGGTTTGAGGGCGCACTGTCAGGGCCAGAGCACACATGTTTCCTGCCTCCTGCTTCTTGTCGCGGGTTCGCGTTCCAGAAAGGATTCTTCCCTCGCTGCGAGGTGTGAAACGCCGGCGGGCTTCCTGAGCAGGAAAAGTCCTGTCGCCCGAGAGCGCAAATGCACTAATCTTGGCTGAGACACGTATGGCACTTTACTTTCGTTATTTTCGCAAGGCGGTCTGGCAGGCCCTCGATCACGACGTGTTGAACACGTCCAAGGCGGCTGCCTACTCCGGGATGCTGATGCTGTTCCCGGCGCTGGTGGTGCTGACCACGCTGCTGGCCGAGGTGCCGGAGGGTACATCGCTGGTGGGTGAGGTGCGCGCTGCCTTCGAACAGTTGCTGCCCGCCGATTCGATGTCGCTGCTGCAGTCCGCTCTGGAAACCCGGCGCATCCACTCTGCGCAGGTGATTCTTTCCGCGGTCAGCCTGTCGGTTTTTGCCGGCCTGGGCATGATGCTGTCGCTGATGGAGGGCTTTCGGCGGGCTTACCGCCTGAAACGCGAAAGCTGGGGCTTCTGGGAACGGCGAGCCCGGGCCCTGCTGCTGGTGCCGATTGTGCTGGTGCCGTTGGCGCTGGCGACTCTGCTGCTGGTTTTTGGACGGCAGATCGAGGCCTGGATGATCGACAATGCCGACCACGAGTTGCGCCGCGCGGTGATCTTTTTCTGGCGCCTGGTGCGTTGGGGAATCTCCATGGCCACCAGCACCTGCGTTCTGGGAGCCTTGTATCACTTCGGCACGCGGCGCAAGGAGCACTGGCCCCTGGTGGCGCCGGGGGCCATCACCGCCACCGTCGTCTGGTTTCCCGCTACCCTGGCGTTTGGCTGGTATGTGACGCGCATTGCCAACTACTCGATGTTCTACGGCTCCTTTGGCGCCGGCATCGCCACCCTCGTCTGGCTCTACATGACTTCGTTCAGCACCCTGCTGGGCGCGGAGCTGAACGGCGTTCTTTTCCGGGAGCGCCAGGAAGAGGCGGAGCCTTCCCTGGTTCCCGAAACCAGTCCCGCAGGTCTGTGACCGATCTCACCGACCATTGTGTGGTCCTCCGTGCAAAATACATTGAGGCGGTCTGCGGGCTTATCCCCCGTGTACAATAAATCGGGCCGCAATCAGATTGAGCTTCTTTAGAGCGGTCCAAAATTTTCGTGTTCTTTCCGCCATCGTGCAACCTGGCGTTTTCCTGAGGAAAATGCCGTTTCAAGCCGATGGTTCATGGAACAACAATTTCAAGATCGCGATAGCCCACTGAAATTCATTTGGAGTAATCCCCATGCCGTTTGCAGAATTGAACCTGACCGACACCGCCTCCCAACGTCGCGCAAAGATCGTTGCCACGCTGGGCCCGGCCTCTAACTCCGAGTCCGTTTTCCGGGATCTGGTTCGTGCCGGCGTCGATGTGGCCCGCCTGAACTTTTCCCATGGCACCCACGAGGAGAAGCGGGATCTCATCAAGATGATCCGCAAGGTAAGCCGCGAGGAAGGCAAGCCGCTCTGCATCCTGGGCGACCTGCAAGGGCCGAAAATCCGCACCGGGAAGCTGAAGGATGGCCAGCCCGTTCTGCTCACCGCCGGCGAGCGCCTCACCATTACCGCGCGCGAAGTTCCGGGCAACGCATCGCTGGTGGGCACGACCTTCAAGACCCTGGCGGAAAACGTCGAACAGGGCTCCCGCATTCTGCTCTCCGACGGCCTCATCGAGTTGCGCGTGCATGAAGTGCTGGGCGACGACGTGGTTTGCGAAATCATCAACGGTGGCATGCTGGGAGAGCACAAGGGCATCAACCTGCCAGGTATTCCGGTGCGCGTTCCCTCGCTGACGGAAAAGGACGCCGAGGATCTGGAATTTGCGCTGAAGGCCGGCGTGGATGCCATTGCCGTCTCCTTCGTCCGCACGGCCGAGGATGTACGCCTGGTTCGCAACCGGGTTACCGCCCTGGGTGGAGAGACCTGGATCATCGCCAAGCTGGAAAAGCCGCAGGCCATCGAGCACCTGGACGCCATTCTGACCGCGGCCGACGCCATCATGGTGGCGCGCGGCGATCTGGGCGTCGAGATTCCCCCGGAGCGGGTTCCCGCCATCCAGAAGCACATCATTCGCCGCGCTGCCGAATTCCGCAAGCCGGTCATCACCGCCACGCAGATGCTGGAGTCGATGATCGAAAACCCGCGCCCCACCCGCGCCGAGGTTTCCGATGTGGCCAATGCCGTCTATGACGGCACCGACGCCGTGATGCTCTCGGGCGAATCGGCCGTGGGCAAGTACCCGGTCGAGACCGTCTCCATGATGGCTCGCATCGTGGCCGACGCCGAGCGCAACATCAAGGAACAGAACTACACCGAAGCGCGCGAGCGGCGCACCAGCCTTTCCATCGCCGAGACCATCTGCGAAGCCACGGCCCACGCTGCCGACGACCTTGACCTGCGCGGCATCGCGCTGTTCACCGAGTCGGGACAGACCGCTCGCCAGCTTTCCAAGTACCACCCCTCGGCGCCCATCTTCGCGCTGTCGCCGGTCGAGGTCACCATCAACCGCCTCAACCTGCTGTGGGGCACCACTCCCATCCGCTGCCCCAAGGTGAACACCACCGAGGCCCTGGTGGATTGCGCCGAGCAGCTGCTCGAACAGAACGGCTTCGTTCGCAACCGCGAAGTTATCGCCATCGTGGCCGGCACCCGCACCAAGTCCGGATCCACCAACTTTCTGCGCCTGCATGTGATGGGCGAGCACGCTATGGAAGGGGTCCGCTTCTTCTCGCCGCACGACGATGAGAATGCCCCTGTGCCGGTTTCCATTGCCAAGCCCAAGCGTCCCGCCGCACGGCCCCCCGCCAAGGCTCCCGCAAAACGCAAGTAACCTGTTTCAAAGCTCAATCAAAAAGCGCCACTCCCGGCTGGGAATGGCGCTTTTTGGTTGGGATCGTTTCGATTGTTTGCGTTACTTCGCCGCCAACTGCCGCAGCACATATTGCAGAATGCCGCCGTGCTCGAAGTACTCGATCTCCTGGGGCGTGTCGATGCGGATCTTGGCGATGAACCGCTTGACCGCGCCATCGGCTGCCGTCGCTGTCACCGCGAGCATCTTGCCCGCTGCGAACCGCTTGGCCAGCAGTCCGGAGAGCTCCGGAAAGTCGAAGACCTCTTCGCCGGTCAGGCCGAGCAACTCGGCATTCTGACCGGCCTCGAATTGCAACGGCAGAATCCCCATCCCCACCAAATTCGAGCGATGAATGCGCTCGAAGCTCTCGGCGATCACCGCCCGCACTCCCAGCAACTTCGGCCCCTTGGCCGCCCAGTCGCGCGAGCTGCCGGAGCCGTATTCCTTGCCCGCCAGAATAATCAGCGGTACGCCGCGCTCGGCATACTTCACGCTCGCGTCGAAGATAGACATCGGCTCGCCTTCGGGAAGCAGTCGCGTCACACCGCCCTCAGTGCCGGGAGCGAGCTTGTTCCGCAGCCGCACATTCGCAAAGGTGCCGCGCACCATGACTTCATGATTGCCGCGCCGCGAACCGTAGCTGTTGAACTCCGAGGGCTTCACGCCGTGTGCGGCGAGGTACTGTCCCGCCGGCCCGTTGGCCTTGATGTTGCCGGCCGGAGAGATGTGGTCGGTGGTCACCGAGTCGCCCAGCACCGCCAGAACGCGCGCGCCCAGAATGTCCGTCACCGCTGCGGGAATCGGGGTGATGCCGTCGAAGTAGGGTGCCTTGCGGATGTAGGTCGAATCCGGCTCCCACTCGTACACGTCGCCCAGGGGGAACTTCAATCCCTGCCAGTTGGCGTCGCCCTCGCTTACGTTTGCGTACTCGCGGCGGAAGCCCTCGCTGGAGACGCCCCTTTCAATGGCCGCGGCCACTTCGGCTTGTGTGGGCCAAATATCGCGCAGGTAAACCGGATTGCCCTCGGGGTCTGTGCCCAACGCAGTGGTCTCGAAGTTGTGGCCAATGCTCCCGGCCAGAGCGTACGCCACCACCAGCGGTGGGCTCATCAGGTAATTGGCGCGCACGTCCACGTTCACGCGGCCCTCGAAGTTGCGATTGCCGCTCAGTACGCTGACGGCTACCAGCCCGTGCTCGTCGATGCTCTTTGAAACATCCGCCGGCAGCGGGCCGGAGTTGCCGATGCACGTCGTGCATCCATAGCCCACCACGTTGAAGCGCAGTTTTTCAAGATAAGGCAGCAGGCCGGCCTTGGCGTAATAGTCCGTCACCACGCGCGAGCCCGGCGCCAGCGAAGTCTTCACCCACGGCGGGACTTCCAGTCCTTTTTCAACGGCCTTTTTGGCGAGCAGACCCGCAGCCATCATCACCGAGGGGTTGGAGGTGTTGGTGCAGCTGGTAATGGCCGCGATCACCACCGAGCCGTGGTCCAGATATTTTTCCGGATCGACGCCGAAACGGCCCTTCACTGTTGTTGTGACCAATGCCGCGGGGTGCCCCATCCTTTCGCCGTCTTTTGGGCGAAAGGGTGGGAAACTATCAGTTTCCAGGGCGGTGTCCGTCACCGCCCCGCGTTCCCACTTGGCCGCCGTGCGCGTTCCCAGCGGTTCGGCCGTAGGCGACAGCAAACCCGGCAGTTGCTTCTGGAAGCTGGCGGCTGCATCCTTCACCAGTACGCGATCCTGTGGGCGCTTGGGTCCGGCCACGCTCGGCTCCACGCTTGCCAGGTCCAATTCCAGCGTCTGCGTGTACACGGCCTCAGGCGAACTGGCGGAGTGGAAAAGCCCCTGTTCCTTGTAATAGGCCTCCACCAGCGCAACCTGTTCTTCGCTGCGGCCGGTCAGGCGCAGGTAGCGCAGGGTTTCAGCGTCCACCGGGAAGATGCCGCAGGTGGCGCCATACTCTGGAGCCATGTTGCTGAGGGTGGCGCGATCGGCCAAAGGCAGCTCCGCTACGCCGGGTCCGTAAAACTCGACAAACTTCCCCACCACGCCCAGCTTGCGCAGTGCCTGGGTCACGGTCAGCACTAAATCAGTCGCGGTTGCGCCTTCCTTCAACCTTCCGGTCAGACGGAAGCCCACTACCTGCGGCACCAGCATGGAGACGGGCTGGCCCAGCATTGCCGCTTCGGCCTCGATGCCGCCCACGCCCCAGCCCAGCACGCCCAGGCCGTTGATCATGGTGGTGTGCGAATCCGTGCCGACCACAGTGTCTGGATAAGCCACCATCTCACCGTCTTTTTCGGTGGTAAATACCACCCGCGCCAGATATTCAAGATTCACCTGGTGGCAGATGCCCATTCCCGGCGGCACGGCACTGAAGTTGCGGAAGGCCGTCTGGCCCCACTTCAGAAAGGCATAGCGCTCGCGGTTGCGCTGAAACTCCAAAAACGTATTGGCATCCAGAGCCCCCGCGGCGCCGTACTCGTCCACCTGCACCGAGTGATCGATCACCAGTTCGGCGGGAACCAGCGGATTGACCCGTTCCGGGTCGCCGCCCAGGGTCTTGATGGCATCGCGCATCGCGCCCAGGTCCACCACCGCCGGCACGCCTGTAAAGTCCTGCATCAGCACCCGGGCCGGCATGTAGGCAATTTCCCGGCTGGGCTCCGCTGTGGCGTCCCAGTTGGCCAGAAATTCGATGTCCTCAGCCGTCACGTTCACGCCATCCTCGCGGCGCAGCAGGTTTTCCAGCAATATTTTCAAACTGAAAGGCAGGCGGCTCAGATCGAATCCGCGCGCCGAGAGCGCTGGCAGGCGATAGATGGTGTAGGAGCGGCTGCCGGAGGTGAGCGTGGCCCGGCTCAAAAAGCTGTTCATGGGGAAAAGGCCTTTCCATCCGCAATGGAGCGGACAAGTCTCTGAATTTGAACGCCGAAAACTCCGCCGCGCGGAGTTTCAACCAGGCAACCGGGCATCCCTCAGGCCTCGCAACGGAGTCTGGGAAACCAGGACACAACGGAAATAGATTACTCAGCGGAGGGGATTGCGTCCACGGTCGGGCCGCCCGCGGCGAAAACGCCGGAGCGTCGGCATTGAAGGGAGTTGTGATTGGCTGCGCATGGTCTCGAAGGCCGGTCGCTTGACCTGCAGAAATGATAAGCGGTCTGGCCAGAGGTATGCTGAGGGCTCTTTTATCGCCGCGCCAGCAGCAGCATCAGCGCAAACAGCAGCACCGGCACCAACGTAAGTCCCGCGTAGAGCAGCATCTTGCGCCCGCCGGGCAAATTGCGCCCGCGCAGGGCCGAGCGCCGTTCGCCCTCTTCCACGCCCACCTGTTCCTGGTGCTCCAGGTCCCAGGCCATCTCGCTGGCGGTGGCGTAACGGTGGCGTGGGTCGCGCTCCAGGGCGCGGTAAAGAATCTCCTGCAACTCGGGCGAAATCGCGGGGTTCAGCTTGCGTGCCGGGGTGGGGTCCTTCAGCACCCGCTCGTTCATCACCGCCAGCGGATTCGGCCCGCTGAAAGGCGTCTCGCCGGTCAGCATCTCATAGAGCATCACGCCCAGCGCGTAAATGTCGCTGCGCTGGTCGCCGCGCTGGCCCTTCACCTGTTCCGGAGAAATATAGTCGGGCGTGCCCAGGGTAGCCGTCATGTTGGTGAAGGTGAGCCGCCGTGCGTCTTCCTTCATGGCAATGCCGAAGTCGATCAGCTTGATGTGGTCCTCGGCGTCGACCATGATGTTTTCCGGCTTC
>Ga0302201_10000127_pt1 | contig 63799 bp, 51 predicted proteins | sample II_Bog_N3_2_FD_194586 | JGI IMG/M metagenome (GOLD analysis project Ga0302201, IMG submission 194586) | Peat permafrost microbial communities from Stordalen Mire near Abisko, Sweden - II_Bog_N3_2 | ecosystem: Environmental > Terrestrial > Soil > Wetlands > Peat | place: Sweden: Abisko... | reverse complement strand
CATCGGCTCTCCCGACTTCAGCGAGATTGTGCTCTATTTGCTGAAGTCGAGCAAAATTTCAGAGGCGACTGTACAGTGACTGTACAGTTTTACCCTAAAATTTTGGCCGGATCTGATAAGTCGTTCATGATAAACGACTTGTTTATGGTGGAGGCGGCGGGAGTCGAACCCGCGTCCGAAATCGCTGTCAGCCAGGAGTGTTCATGCTTTGCCCGGTTCCTTTTGGTTTCGCTCCCGGCACTCAGAACGGACAAGATGCGCCGAAAACTAGTCCGATGATCTCGCGCAAGCAACACGGACCGAGCTGCTCACGCCAGCCCACTGTATGACGTCCGCTCACAGCCCGTAGGCAAAGCCGTGGAAGACGGCAGCTTATTTAATTAAGCTGCAAGTGCCAGATTATCGTTGGCAACTTTGTTTTTGCAGGCGATTACGGGTGCCCACACCCCGACATGACTCCTAAGCCGCAATCGATCCCGTCGAAACCGTGACGCCCCCATGATGCTGGCAGCTTGCCCAAAACTGCGGGAAGATGCCCAGGTGCGAGCCGGGCCAACTGGCTCGTGCTGCTAGCCTTCATTCTACGTCAATTCAGGTTTGGCTGCCGTCCTGGTGGTTTCCGCCTATTGTCTTTCGAGATCGATGCTCTCGTACTCGCGGCGGTTGATGGCGGCGCGAATCTCGGAAGGCGTTTTTCCCTGGCTGGTCAGCCGATAGGCGAAGAAAGCCTCCTTGGCGCAGGTGGAGCACTCGGTCCCATGCAATCCCTCGTAGCAACTGCGCAGACTGGTGTGACCGAGCGCGCGGTCACAGCGGCAATAGCAGGGAAGCTGGTAGATCACGCTGCCGATCTTGGCGGCTTGCTGGTAGACGTGCAGTTGCCAGGGGTAGCGGAAGTTCTCGCCCGTCAACTTGGCGCCCGACAGGATGGGCGGCAAGGCGACCACTTTGAGCGGAGCGGAGGGGTGGTAGGCGGGAATATCGTCTGCCGGAATAGACCACTGCGCGTAACTGGCGATCGTAAGCGCACAAATACCCAGACCCAAAACCCAGCGGGGGCTTTTCCAATGAATCATCGCGACCCTCTTGTTGATCTTAGAACGGAAGCGGGGGAATCGGAAGTGAGAGGCAAGTGGGAGAGAGGGCTACGGGAGGTCCGGCACAAAAAAAAGGCGGCACGAACGGTCTTGCTGTTCGTGCCGGGAGGCCAGTGACGCAAACTACTTCCAACTCTGGCGGGACAGGATATGCCCCCTCCATCACTGGAATATATACAACGTAACATAGAATTGGTCGAATGCAAATACAATAATCGAAATTATTTTTTCGTCTGGAGGTGAGCGAACCCTTTCGGACCTTCAGCATCTAATGGATGAGCAAATTCGGGAAGCAAGCTAGAAGTCTTTGGGAAGCAAGCCACAAGTCGATTTCAGAAACGAGCGAGAAAAAATGACAACTTATTTGGAATCATCCACTTCCGAGCAACAAAATCCGACAGAAACACAGCCGTTCCGGTGGCTCGGAGTGGGGGTGGTAGCGGCCGCCTCGGTGCTGGTTGGAGGATTAGCGGCAGCCTGGTGGTACCGGAAGACCATCTCAAAGCTCCACGAGGCCGATGGAAACTCCGAAAATCCAGATTTCAGGATTTTCAGGGACGATTCACCCGAGGAGATCTGACGCGAGGAAGAGAATTTGCGGGAGCGATCAGGCGAGGGGGTCCAGGCCGGCCGCCAAATCGAAGTCGTTCGCCGTCAAGCCACCCGCGTCGTGGGTCACCAGAGCCAGGCGCACGCGGTTGTAGCGAATGTCGATGTCCGGGTGGTGAGCGGCCTCCTCAGCACGTTCCCCCACGAGATTGACGAAGGCTAGGGCGGCCTTGAAATCCTTGAAATCGAAGGTCCGCGTCAACTCCCCCTTCTCGATGCGCCAGAGGGGCAGGGCATTCAGACGGGAAGCAGCTTCTTCTGTGGAAAGACGGTCCATCGGAACTACTCCAGAAGTGATTTTGAAGAAACGTGCGGAACCGGGGAGTGGGTAAGATCGAAGGTCGAGTAGCGGATGTTTTGGCCGTTGATCTCAGAACGCAGTTCGTGCCACAGTTCGTTGGGAATTTTCAGGAAGGTCTCCACGACCCTGGGATCGAACTGGGTTCCAGAGCAGCGGAGAATCTCCTCACGCGCCACGTCAAAGGTGTGGGCTACGCGGTAGGGGCGGTCGCTGGTGATGGCGTCCATGGTGTCGGCCACGGCGAAGATGCGCGCCCCGATGGGAATATCGTTCCCTTTGGTGGCGCTTGGATAGCCGCTGCCGTCGTAGTGCTCCTGATGGGTAAAGACGATCTCAGCCGCCTTGCTGAGAAAGTGAATTTTGCGCAGCATTTGGTAACCGCGGGTGCAATGCTCGCGCATCAGTTCCTGCTCTCCCGCGGTCAGTTTGCCGGGCTTGCGCAGGATTTCATCGGGAATGGCCATTTTGCCAATGTCGTGCAAGAAGGCGCCGCGCGCAATGGTTTTGATCTCGGCGGGGCTGATGCCCATGGCGCGCGCTAGTGCGATGGTGTAGGCAGTGACGCGCTTGGAGTGGCCCTCCGTCTCCGAATCCTTGAGGTCGAGCGCGTCTCCCAGTGCCTCGAGGGTTACGTCGTACGAGTGCTCCAGGTCTTCCATCGCCTGGCGCAGCATCTCGGTTCTGGCGCGAACCACCTGCTCCAGATTCTGCTGGTAGTTTTGGCTCTCCTCAAGCGCCTGGCGGTGCTCCAGGGCGCGCAGCACGGTGCTGAGCAGATGTTCGCGCTCGAAGGGCTTCAGCAGGTAGTCGTAGGCGCCCCGGCGCATGGAATCAATAGCCACGCCGATGTCGTGAATGGCCGTCACCATGACCACGGGAAGGTTGGGCTGCTGGGCGTGCATCCGTTCCAACAGCGCAATGCCGCCTCCATCCTGCATCACGATGTCGGTAAGCACCAGATCGAAGGCATTGCGGTCCAGCATCTCGCTTGCCTCGTGCCCTCCACCGGCTATCTGCACGTCGTAGCCCTGCCGCTCCAGCGTGGCGGCGATCATGGACCGGACGTGGGGCTCGTCATCCACCACCAAAATGCGCGGGGTCCTGCGCGGCCAACCGCGCACGTGTCCCTCCACGAGAGCGGACTGATTCAATGCGGGATTCGGTGCTTCCGGTTCTATCAAATTCGATGCCAAGCCCCATCCCCCAAAATTCTTTGCCCCCTGCAGAAGGCCCGAAGACAAGCTTATCTTAACTGTTGCGCTCGGGCATCCGCCTGATTTGGATGCGCGTTAAGCAAACAGTTTTCTGTTCTCTTATTATCGGCAATCTTCGCCTCAACTCCAGTCGTTCGAATGAGGCGCCGGAACAACCGGTATCTCTGGAGACAAACGCAGAATTCTCCGACAGATGCCGGAAGATCCGTCCAAATCGGGGAGATGGACAGGGGGGCGGCACTTTCCGTGGCGGGTCCTGGGCGCAGCAAGGATGGAAGCGTCCCGGCTTATGAGACAGGCCTGAATCTCCGTCTAACCGAAGAGAAACTCTTTGTCGCGCAGATCCTTGATGGTGTCGCGCAGCCGGGCAGCCTGCTCGAACTCGAACTTCTTGGCGGCCTCGCGCATTTGTGCTTCCAGCTTTTCGATGTATGCTCCCAACTCGGTTTGCGAGGCGAACTCCGGAATTCCGGCCGTCTCCTCTTCGGAGACATCGCCGTACTCGGCCTTGAGAATCTGGGCCAGTCCCATGTCTACATGGCTGATGATCGATTGCGGCGTGATGTCGTGTTCTTCGTTGTAGGCGCGCTGGATGGTACGGCGGCGGTCGGTCTCGTCCATGGCGCGGCGCATCGAATCGGTGATGCGGTCGGCGTAAAGGATGGCCTTGCCTTCCAGGTGGCGCGCGGCGCGGCCCATGGTCTGGATCAGTGAGCCGGCGGAGCGCAGAAAGCCTTCCTTGTCCGCGTCGAGAATCGCCACCAGGGAAACCTCCGGCAGGTCAAGGCCTTCGCGCAGGAGGTTGATGCCGATGAGGGCGTCGTACTCGCCCTTGCGCAGGCCGGCCAGCAACTTGACGCGCTCCAGGGTTTCGATTTCGGAGTGCAGGTAGCGGCAACGGACGCCCACTTCGGTGTAGTAGCCGGCCAGGTCCTCGGACATGCGCTTGGTGAGGGTGGTGACAAGGACGCGCTCGTTGCGCTGGGCGCGGTCGCGAATTTCGGCGAGGAGATCGTCGATCTGGCCCTTGACGGGGCGAATCTCAACCTCGGGGTCGATGAGGCCGGTGGGGCGGATCACCTGTTCGACCACCACGCCGGCAGAACGCGTGAGTTCATAGGGTCCCGGCGTGGCGGAGACATAGATGGCCTGCTGCACGCGGTTTTCGAACTCGTCGAACTTGAGCGGGCGGTTGTCCATGGCGGAAGGAAGACGGAAGCCGTAGTCCACCAGGTTCTGCTTGCGGCTGCGGTCGCCGAACCACATGCCGTGGACCTGGGGGATGGTGGCGTGGCTCTCGTCGACGAAGAGCAGAAAGTCGCGGGGGAAGTAATCGAGCAGGGTGGGAGGGGCCTCGCCGGGCAGGCGGCCGGAGAAGTGGCGCGAATAGTTCTCGATGCCGTGGCAGTAGCCCATGGATTTGATCATTTCCAGGTCAAAGCGGGTGCGCTGATGGATCCTTTGCGCTTCGACCATGCGGCCCTGAGATTCGAGTTCGCCGACCCATGTATTCAATTCGGAAACAATCGAATCGACGGCCTCGGCCTTGCGTTCGGGCTGCACGACGTAGTGGCTTTTGGGGTAGATGGGCAGGCGCGCGTACTTCTGCTTGACGGTGCCGAAGAGGGGATCGATCTGCGCGAGCGACTCGATTTCGTCGCCGAACATTTCAATGCGGTAGGCCAACTCGTCATAGGTGGGGAAAATCTCGATTACGTCGCCGCGGACGCGAAAGGTGCCGCGGCGGAAGTCGGCGTCGTTGCGCTCGTAGAGAATTTCAACCAGGCGCCGGGTAATGTCCTTGCGGCTGATGTGCTGGCCCTTCTCGAGCAGGAGCAACATGCCGTAATAGGCCTCAGGCGAGCCGAGGCCGTAGATGCAACTGACGGAGCTGACGATGATGGAGTCGCGGCGCTCGAAGAGGGAGCGGGTGGCGGAGAGGCGCAGCTTGTCCAACTCCTCGTTGATGGTGGCTTCCTTCTCGATGTAGAGGTCGCCGGCGGGGATGTAGGCTTCGGGCTGGTAGTAGTCGTAGTAGCTGACGAAGTACTCGACGGCGTTCGAGGGGAAGAACTGCTTGAACTCGTGATAGAGCTGGGCGGCGAGGGTCTTGTTATGCGCCAGGATGAGGGCGGGGCGGTTGGATGCCTCAATGACCTTGGCCATGGTGAAGGTCTTGCCAGAGCCGGTAACGCCAAGCAGCACCTGGTGCTTTTCGCCAGCGGCCAGGCCCTCAAGCAGCTCGTCGATAGCCCGTGGTTGGTCACCCTTCGGCTTGTAGCTCGAGACCAGTTGAAAGTCCATGGGGAGATTATAGTCGAAAGGCGAATAAAAAGAGAATACATAAACAGTAAATCAAAGAGACCTCACGGGCAGCGAAAGAAGACAGTACGAGGAAGGGTCGAGAATCCGCGAAAAAAGGTTCCATCGGGAGAAAACCCGGGTTATATTGCACACTAGCCACAAGCCACAAGCGGATTCCCGATCCGCACCCAGGGACAATCAAATAGCTTCTGACCGAGGAAGGCCTGCCGTCTGCGCGGATTGACGGGCAACCAGCAACGTGGGGCAGGGCCAGGATGGAGTTCATGGCGCTCGACGACGACAAGTTCGGCGAACTGAAAGGCCTGCTCAGGAAGTTTGCAGCCAATCCAAAATTCCACGAGCGCGTCCTCGCACTCTGGAAGGAGCCTTTCTCCAATCCGGAGACCCGGAAATTCATCTCGCTGGAGGAAGCCAGGCAAGAGAGAACGAAGTGGCCGTGGTCTTTACTGGCGGGATTGGGAATTTTCATTCTTCTCTACTTGATCAGCGGCTATCTGGGCCATTCCTTTCAACATGCACTTGAATTTTCCGGAAGACTGGGCTTGCACACGCCAACCCTGCAACCTCTCTCGTGGTGGCAATGGCTGATCGTTTTCTGCGTGGTGATGAGCGCGTGCATCTATGTGGGCCCGCTGTTGTTCAAGGCTCCAGGAAACCCTCCGGACCCTTTGTTCGGTCGGCTGCTTCAGGAGGGAATGAAGGAACCGAAGCCGTTTTCAAACCAGTTGATCCTGCGCGTTCTTCAGGACCATCGATTTACGGCGGTGCTCGAGCGAGCGCTGGAACGGACACTGCCCGAGTCGGAACAGAGCTCGCGCTGGAATCCGTATGTGCAGCGACTAGCCGAAGCGCTCAGATACGATGAGGGGATTCTGGAGCTACTTCAAGCCCACCAGGCCACGCCAAGCTCCAGCGTCGTCGAATTGCATCCGATCGACCAAACCATCACCCGCCAATTGATTCACACCACGCGCAGGATGCTGTTCGAGAAGGTGGCTGCCGACCCGGATCTGCTCTACATCTGCGATGGAATGGCCCAGTGGCACCGGGGGTGGATCAAGTGGTTGGCGACGATCGATTTTGCCAAGGCAAAGGAACTGTTTGGAAAGCAGGGAGAAAAGGGGACGGCGCACGGGGCGGATATTCAGGGGATTGCCAACGTCGCGCTTGTGGTTCTGGTGATTATGAGCCTGGAGGGTTGGGCAACGCGGGGACCATCGGAACCTGACAAGGCAGATCACCAGGAACATGCGGAACTCAACGAGAACATAAAAGACCTCCGAGACGCGATTTTCAAGATGATGGTCGAAAGCTGCAAGGCGACGCCCGAGCAGGCGGTCTGTCCCACGCCTGCCGCCATCAACATCACTCCGCCGAAGAGTGATCCAGCGATCATCAACGTTCCGGCTCCGACGATCAACATACCTTCCAAGCTATCGGTCGAGGTAACCTCCACATCCACAACATCTGCTGAGAAGTTGGTTCTACAGCCCAAGGCTGAACCGAGCCAGGAGGCGACCGCGGGGGGCGATACCTTTCTGACGTTGGGGCCGGACGCGCCAAAGGATGCATCGACGAGACTTATGGTGGATGAGGGCAAAGGCGTTACGTGTTCGTATGGAGCCGCGCTGGTAACGCAGAGCCCCTGGCCGCCGGACCCTGTGGAGGTAAAAGTCTCCAATGCGGATTCTCTGAATGCGGAAACGTGTCCGAAGCTCGATGCGCAGCAACCGGAGAGGAATGTTGTTTACGCGGGTTCGAAGGCGCTTTATAACGGCCTGCTCAGGGCCTCTGTGAGTGTTGCGGAGATGCATCGGAAATGGATGGGGGTGGGCAAGGAGTTTGTGGTTTTGCGCATCCATGCGCAGAGCGCGCCGTAGCGGGGGATGGGCGGGCTCCAGGTACGGACTGGAGCCCGTATCCGGCTGCTTAACTTGCGGGAAGAAACCATCCAGCCGAGACAAAGCACTTACCAGGGCAGAGACTGACCGAGGTGGAAGAACCCGCCGGTGGGGCCGTCGTCGGGGAGAAGTGCCAGGGCGGCGCTGGTTTTGCCTCCCTCGCTAAGCTCCAATGTGGCTTGCGGGCCGCCCATGTCGGTTTTGACCCAGCCAGGATGGGCGGAGTTGACCTTGATCTTGGTGTCGCGCAGCTCGTAAGCCAGATGAATGGTGAAGGCGTTGAGAGCGGTCTTGGAGGCGTCGTAAACGAAGGATTTGGCGTGATAGAGGGGGGATGCGGGGTCGGCGTGCAGGGTGAGCGATCCGAGGATGCTGGAGAGGTTGACGATGCGACCGGAGGGGCTCTTCTTCAGGAGGGGCAAGAGAGCCTGGGTGAGCGCCACCTGAGCGAAGAAGTTGGTCTCGAAGACCTTGTGCAGCAGGTCGGCCGGGACCTGGGCGACGGAGTGCTCGGGACCATCGCCGGGAAAGACGCCGGCGGCGATTCCGGCGTTGTTGATCAGAATGTCGAGACGGCCGTAATGGGAGTTGAAGTAGTCGTAAGCGTGCAGGTAATCGGCTGGCTTGGTGATGTCGAATTCGAGCACGGCGGCATCGACGCCCGCGGCGCGGAGCTTTTCAAGAGCCTTCTCGCCCTGGGCGAGGTCGCGCGAGCCGATGACGACTTTTACGCCGGCATCTTTGAGTTGGAGGGCTGTCTGGAAACCGAGACCGCGGTTTCCACCGGTAATAAAGGCAATTTTCTGAGGCATGAGGGAAGCTTCTCCTGTGCCGCTTTGGATTCACGCGGGGGCGGCGGGGGTGCAGAAGTTTTCCGGAAGCCCTGGAGCGAGTCCGCAAGTCAGCAAACCGGTGATGGCGTGCGGGAAGGGAAGTCAGCGGACTTTGAGGACAATGATGGTTTCGTCGTCGAAGCGGTCGTGGTTGCCCTGAAAGCGGGAGACGTCGGAGAGTATAGCGTCGGCGATCTCCTTCGCGGGCGCGTCCCGATGGCTGCAGAGGAGGCTGGAGAGGCGATCCTGGCCGTACATTTCTTCTGCGGCGTTCTCGGCGTCAAGGATGCCGTCGGAGACAAAGACGATGGCGTCGCCGGGCTCAGTGGCCAGGGAGAGTTCCTCATAGGCGACGTTGGCAAAGAGGCCGAGGGGAAAGCCCTCGGCGCGCACCGTTTCCGATTGGCCGGCGCGGCAGAAGATGGGCTGCACGGCGCCGGAGTTGGCGACCTGGAGGGTGCGGTCGTCGTCGTTCCACAAGGCGAAGAGCATGGTGACATACTGCGACTCGAGCTTGCGCTCCTGAAGGGCATCGTTGAGCGAGGCGAGCAACTCGGCGGGTTGCGGGCGCAGTTGCGCGGCAGAGCGCATGATGCCGCTGACCAGGGCCGCAAAGAGCGCCGCGGGCGCGGCCTTGCCACTCACATCGCCCAGCACGATGGCAGTGCGGCCGGGGCCGTAGTCGACAAAGTCGTAGAGGTCGCCGCCAACGCCGCGGGCGGGCAGGAAACGCACCGCCATTTCGGCGTTGGCCATTTCAGGCGCGTTGGGCGGCAGCAGGCGGAGTTGGACTTCGCGGGCCATGGCGATGTCGCGCTCCAGTTGCCGTTCCTGGGTGCGGACGGCCTGGTAGAGACGGGCGTTCTCAATGGAGATGGCCACCTGGGCGGCGAGGGTGGTCAACATGCGCTCGTGCTCTTCATTGAAGAAGTTGGCGCGGGTGTGCTCGAGGTCAAGGACGCCGATGATACGGCCCTTGTAGAAGAGTGGCACAACCAGCTCGGAGCGGGTTTCGGGATTCAGGGGCAAATAGCGCGCGTCCTTGCGCACGTCGTGGACGTTGATAAGACGCCACTCGCGCACCGCGGCGCCGACCAGGCCGCTGGAGATGGAGATGCGGCGCATGGGCGCCTCTGAAGAGCCGAATCGCCAGGAGTAGCACGTGATGAGCGTCTCGCCCTTCTCGTCGAGCAGCAGGATGGAGAACATCTGGTAGTCGATGAGACGGCGCAGGAGTTGTCCGACGCGCTCGAGGAGCGGAGTCAAGTCGAGAATCGAGATCAGCTCGGTGGCGATTTCGTTGAGCACCGCGAGCGTCTGAGCCTGGCGGGAGATGCGGGCGTAGAGACGGGCGTTCTCAATGGCCTGGGCGATGCGGGAGGCGGTGAGGGTAAGCAGGCGGAGGTGCTCGGGACGGAAGTAGCCGGCCTGTTCGCTCTCAATGTCCATGACGCCGATGAGGCGGTTTTTCGCTATCAGGGGCACCGCCAGCTCGGAGCGGACGTCGGGGTTGACCTCGACGTAGGATTCGGAAGTCGAAACGTCGTTGAGCAGCACCGGCAGGCGGGTGAGGGCAACCTGCCCGACCACGCCGCGGCCCATGGGAATGTGCAAACGCTCGACATGGGAGGTGTGGCCAATCTGAAAGCGCACGCGCAGCTCATGGGTGCGGTCGTTGAGCAGCAGAATGGCGAAGATGCGATAGGGAATGACCGCCCGGACGAGGTCGGAGGTGCGGCGGAGAAGGGTTTCGAGATCGAGCGTGGTGTTGAGGGTTTCGGCCAACTCCATCAGGTAGGAGACATCCGCCAGTTCGACGCGAATGTTCATGGGGTCAAGATGGGCCCCAGGAGTCGCGGGGTCTGCGGGGCGGTAGTCGCCTTCGAGATCGTGCGGTTCCGGCGGAGATGGAGGAGTGGAGGCCATGGGCGTCGATGGAAATGATAGCTGATGCAGGGAACAGTGGGCAGGGACCAGTCAACAGTGAACAGTCGACAGTGAGTGGTGCAGTCGTAGGAGAGTGGACTGCAGACAGAAGAATTCGCAGAAATGAACGCGTTCAGAGCCGGGGACGAAGGACGCTTTCGCATCCGGGCCTTTCGTCTCTGATTATTTTTCGCCGATGATCGGAATCTGAACCCTGTCTACTGGCGGATGTCCACTGATCACTGTTCACTGGCGGCGGTCTCTACTTCGCTCCGAGTTCGCGGACGATGGAGACGGAGGCGGAAGCGCCGATGCGGTTGGCGCCGGCTTCGAGAAGGGATTTCACGGTGGCCAGGGTGCGGATGCTGCCCGCGGCCTTGACGCCGCAGCGCGCGCCGGCCACGCCGCGCATGAGCGACACATCGGCGGCGGTGGCGCCCCCGGTAGAGAATCCAGTAGAGGTCTTGATGAAGTCGGCGCCGGCCCGGATGGCGATTTCAGAGGCGCGCAGTTTCTCTTCCACCGTCAGAAGGCAGTTCTCCAGAATCACCTTGAGCAGGGCGTTGTGGTCGTGGGCAATGAGGGACGTGGTGTGGATGGAGTTATATACGCCCTCATGGTTGCCGCTCTTCAGCAGGCCGATGGGGATGACCATGTCCAACTCGCGCGCGCCCAGGCGAATCAGGGTCGTAGCCTCCTGGCAAAGGGTGGAAACGAGCGAAGCGCCGAGGGGAAAGCCGATGACCACACCCACAGGAATGCCGGTGCCGCTGAGTACGGAAACCGCGGTGGAAACCCATATGGGGTTGACCATGGCGCAGGCAAAGCGATAACGGATGGCTTCGTCGCAGAGGTTCTCAACCTGGTCGCGGGTCGCGTCGGGCTTGAGCAGCGTGTGGTCGATGACGCTGGCCAGCATCTGCCAATTCTCCAGCGTTTGCGCGGCAAAGGCGGCAGAATCAAAAAAGCCGTTGTCGAAGTCCAGATCCTGATCCAGAAGAGGGACGGTCCCAGTCATGTGCAGTGCTCCTTGCCGGTCGATTGCCGTTCTTTGGGCCACGGTTCGCCGGGCACGCTACCGGAGGTGAGTATAGTGTCCTCCGGTGCGCAGTTCCAAATGAATGGACGCAGGCCGGAGGTCTCCGGTTGCACGCCGTATCAGATTGGACATTTCAGTCCGGTTTGGGCGACTCAATCCTGTTGTGCATGTCCTTTGGTTTGATGGAACTGCGAACGTATTATTCCGGATGGTCGGGAGTCATGAGGCAAATGTCGGGCAAATTGCGATAACGCTCGGCGTAGTCCATTCCGTAGCCGATGACGAAGAGGTTGGGAATGGAGAAGCCCACATAGTCGGCATCGATTTTCTCCAGGCGGCGCGAGGGCTTGTCGAGCAGCGTGGCAATGCGCAGGGATTTGGGCTTCTGTTGCAGAAAGAGCTTGCGCAGGTAGGCGAGGGTAAGGCCCGTGTCGAGTATATCTTCAACAACCAGAACGTTTTTGCCCTCGATTGGCTCGTCCAGATCCTTGATCATTTTGACCGCGCCGGAAGAGCGTTGGCCGCGGCCATAGCTGGAAACGGCGACAAAGTCGAAGGTGGCGTCGGCCTGGACGGAGCGGGCCAGATCGGCGAGGAAGGGGGCAGCGCCCTTGAGCACGCCGACCATCACCAGCTTTTCGCCTTTCAGGTCACGGGTAATCTGAGCGCCCATTTCAGCGACGCGCTCGGCAATCTGCTGGCGGGTATAGAGGACTTCGAGCCCCTGGTAGGTCACGGTAGCCATAGGAACAGTATCGCGCGAAGACCTTGCGGTAAGGCAAGTGCCTCTGTGCAAATTCCGATCCTTTCAAGCCCGGGATGACGTGAATCGAAGCCAGGCATCCCAGGCGGGAGGCCCGATTTCCTGTCGTCCCCCGTCTATACTTGAAAGGCTATGATTCCTTTTCTGCACATTTGGCACCTGAGTATACCGACCTTCGGCCTGATGCTTTGGCTGGCCGCCGTCGCCGCAGCTATTGTGATGGACCGCGGATTCCGCCGCTCGGGCATTACGGCGGACGCCGTGGGGATGGTGGCGGTGGCGGTGGTGGCGGGCATTGTGGGCGCCAAGCTATGGCACGTGATCGATACGCCGATAGAGTTTCGCGAGCAGGGCTGGAGCGTGCTGTGGGATACGGCCGGGTTTGCCTGGTTTGGCGGGCTGGTCTTCGGTATTTCGGCGCTGGTCTTTCAAGGCTGGTGGACGAAGATCGGCGGGTTGCGGACGCTGGATCTGGCTGCGCCGGCGGCGGCCATCGGCTATGGGATCGGCCGCATCGGCTGTTTCCTGTCGGGCGACGGCTGCTACGGGATCGCGACCAAACTGCCCTGGGGCATGAGTTTCCCGAATGGCATTGAGCCCACGCCGCTGGGGGTCCGCGTACATCCCACGCCGCTCTATGAACTGGGAGCGGGTTTGATGATCGGCGCCTGGCTGTGGTGGCGCGGCGGCAAGCAGAGAGGCACGGGCGCGATTGTGGGCGAGTACCTGATGCTCAGCGGAATCGCCCGTTTTCTGGTGGAGTTCATACGGCGCAATCCGAAGGTTGTTTGGGGCTTGTCCAATGCGCAACTGGCCAGCCTGGGCTCGGTGGCGGTGGGTCTGGCGCTGGTGGCGTGGGCCGCTGCGCGACGGGTCCAAGGTCCCGACGAACTGGTAAAGGCGGCCTAGACCGCGCGCTTCCGCCAATTTCCGCATTCTTGCCCTGGGTCCCCGGGCCGTCGTGGGATAATCTTGACTCATGGGAGTCGAGTCACTCTCCATTTTTTGAACATATTATTGGAAATAGGATAAAGTCGGCGCAACCGACGCGGAACGCCACAGGCCGGCGGCACGACAATGCTCTTTCAATGCAGCTTCGATTGGGATGGAGGCACTCGCAATCCTGATACTTGAGGAGACGAGATTGGGCAAATTGAATTTATTGAAATGGGTTTATGCTCAACTGCCACATCAGGGCCAGCGCGCGATAGAGCTGGACTTTGTGCGCGGCGTCGCGATTCTTATGGTCATGGGCGTTCATTTTTATACTGTACCGACCAACAACGTGCTCTACCACTTGGCGGAGTACCCTGGCAGGACATTTGGTGGAGCGGGAGTCGATCTATTCTTCGTCCTCAGCGGCTTTCTTGTCGGCGGGCTGTTGATGAAGGAATACAAGGCGCAGCAATCGGTCGAAGTTCGCCGATTCATCTTGCGCCGCGGAATGAAGATCTGGCCAGCCTATTACGTTTTTATCCTGCTGGAAGCCGTCACCCATGCTCATCCGTTGAAGACATTCCTCTGGCAGAACCTGCTGCACGTGCAGAACTATACGGGGACTTCGATCAGGCATACCTGGTCGCTCTCCGTCGAGGAGCACTTTTATCTTGTACTGGCATTCGGCATGGGATGGATGGTTACCCGCCATTGGACTCCGGCGCGTATGCTGAAACTTTTTCTAGCCGTAATGGGCATGGTGCTGATCCTCAGGACGATTTCCTGCTTTGTTTTCGGCTTCAGCGCCGCGTTCGAACAGACGCAAAACAGACTGGACGCCTTGGTATGCGGCGTTACTCTGGCGCTTCTCTTCCATTTTTATCCGAAGAAATTCGACAGCATTTCGCGGCGCAAGCTTCCTCTGCTCGCCATCGCCGCCCTCGCGGTGGTCTTCGCCTGCACGGTTCAGGCGCCGGCGATCCGCAACAGTATTGGATTCACGATCATTTATATTGGCGCGGCCGCGTTTCTGTTGCTGGTGTATTCTCACTCAACGCGTATTCGCGGCTGGATTCCCTATCGCATCGTGGCGGCCATCGGTGTCTATTCTTACGGAATCTATCTTTATCACAATTCTATCCGCAAGCCGTGCCTCATGCTGGTGAGCCATTTTCCGGCGGTTTTGCAGTGGCCTTCTTTATGGCTGGCGCAATGCATCGCCGCAATTCTTCTCGGGGCGGCCATGACGCGCATTGTGGAATGGCCTTTTCTGCGCTACCGCGATCGAATTCTTCCACAACGGGTTCAGGACATTGCATCGGCCAAGGAGGAACCAGCGGACCCTCTTGGAATTCCTTCGACCGTCGAAGCGGAAGCCTAGCTTTTCGTGGAACCGTGGTGTGGAGCGGCTACAGCCTTTTGATAAACGCCATGGCTTCGTCCAGTTGCGGGAATTGTGCTTCATCCTGCTTGAACTCCCGGGAGTGGACGCAGCGTCGCAGACCGCGCATGCGGACCGGGTGCTTGAGGTGCAGCATCTCGTGGTAGAGCAGGTACTCGACAGCATAGCGTGGGCTGGAGGGGCGGTCAAAGACGCGGCTGACCACGATGGTGTTGTGGGCGGCATCGTAATGTCCCAGGGAGCGCTTGGCCAGGCCTTCGCTCCAGGTGAGCTCCGGCCGGCCGAGCATCCCGCCGAAAAACCGCACGTTGAGCGAGTCGAAGACTTCTTCCAGGTGGTAGTAATGGCCTTCGGGGCCGAAGAAGCGCTTGTTGCCGCGGGCGCCGCGAATCAATTCGGTTTGGCGGGTGACGGCGGCGCTGGAGGCAAAACGCTTGTAGCGCAGGTTCTGCGCCGGGTCGATGGGCTTTTTGTAGAGCTTGGCGAGCAGAATGTGGGCAATGGCGCGGATGACGGACTCCGGCGCGCCCTCCAGCAGGTCGGAAAGGCTCACAAAAAGCTGGCCTTCGCGCAGCCGGATCGTTGTATTCAGAGAGGTAAAGCGCCGGAAACGGACCGCGATGGGCGGCATCGGCGCGCGAGGGCGCAACGCCCTGTACTCCTCTTGAAAAATTGGACTGAAATCTGCGGCCACCAAGAACAGCTTACAGCTTGCAGCCGGCAGCTCACAGTTTGTGGGGGGCGGCAGTTCCATTTGCAAGGCGATTGCAAGGGCGGAAACTGGCTTCATAGCCTTATTTCGGTTCGGCGCGCTCCTGGCCCTTTTCGTCCTTGTGGAGCTTGAAATACTCGGTTTGCTCGGTGAGGAGGCGTGTGGCCTGGTCGGCGAGTTCCTCTCCGCTCTCGATGGCTTCCTTGCGGGCCAGTTCGAAGCCGGGTTCTCCGGCCAGGACGCGCAAAATTCCCAGCCAGCGCGGCGTCGCCTCGGTGAGGGACTTGAGGGAGGGGCGAAGGTCGGCTTTGCGGTCGGAGTAGAGGTCGAGGTTGGAGCCCAATTCGTCCATGAGAGCCGTGAAGTCCTGCAACTCGTCGTCCAGGCGGTGGCTGCGTGCAGCCCCGCGCGCGCGGTTGGTAAGGCTCTTGATGACTTCAGCGTGCTCGTCGGTGAACTTGGTGTAGAGCTTGATGCGGGCGTCCGGGTCGATGCCGGCCTCGCGAATCTGGTCGATCTGCGCCTCGGTGAGAGGCTCGCGCTGCTGCTTCTGCGCGGGAAGCGGCAAAGCACAGGGCAGACAGAGCGCAATGAGGAGGATGGAGTGCTGCGGAAAGGCGGCCTTCAGCTTGAGGAAAATCGGATTCGGGCGCATCGATCTCGCTCCCTCCCGGCGCCTCTCATTGAACCACACTGGCGGAGATCTGCGAAAGAGGAGAATGCTCCCGTTGAATGGGAAAGAGCGAGTGAAAATCGCGGAATGGCAAGGCAGGAGCTATTTTCGGAAGACCTGCATCATGGCTTCAGTCTGTGCCTGATTCACTTCCGCCAGGGTCTGCTCGACCAGCGGCCGGTCCTCGAAGTTGCTGGAGTGGAGCATCCCGTTGAGCCGGAAGGCGGTGTGGCGCAGCAGGATCTGGGCATCCTTGAGGCGTTTGTTGTTGTCGGCCACCGTGAGGTGAATCTTGTGCGTCAGGGTCTGGATGCGCACGAGCAGGGTGGAGGCTTTCTGGACATCGCCGGCGGCGTACTGGTGCACGCTGAACTCGGTCATCTCATGCAGCAGTTGAGCATAGAGAAAATATTGCTCGCGGGGCTGGGCTTGGCTGGCCCTGAGTTCAAGCGCATCGATGGACTGTTGATCGGGTATTTTATCGTCCGGGCCGGAGGCACAAGAGGGGACTACGGTCACGGTGAGAACAACGAGGAGTGCCGGAGCCACGAGCCGCATGAGGAACCTCCGCTTGCGGTCTTGCCTTGGCCGTGATTATGGGTGGAACTGCGAAATTGCGCAAGGGGAAAGTTTTGCGCTTTCGCCCAGTTCGTCCGCCGCGGATCTTGCTTTCCAAGGTTACCGCACGTCCTGGTTGCATCTTGAGGCGCCTCGCGGCTATTTACTGAGCAAAAGGAGACGTTGTCGTGCTTGCCACTCCTGATCCGGGAATTTTCCTGCAGCCGAATCCAGAAAGTGGTGGTAGTAAGTTGCAGCGGATTTCTTGTCGTGGAGGGAATCGTAGGCGGTTGCCCAAAGAAAATAGGTGGCCGGGACTTCCGGGAGGTATTTTGACCGCATGGTGAGAGCGTGCAACGTAGTGGAAGGCTGATTGGTTTTGGAGGCCGCAAAGGCTAGGCCGCTCCATCCCTCGCCGCTGGCGGGGTCAAGGCGGGTAGCCTTGTCGAAGGTGGCAAAAGCCGCGGCAAATTTGAGCTGGCGAATCAGGTTCTGGCCGTGGGCAACAAGCAGGGCCGGATCGTCGGGAGCGGCCGCCAGCAGAGCGATGTAGAAGTGGTCGGAGCCGGTGGCGTCTCCGGCCTCGGCGAGCATCTCGGCCAACATACGGGTAATGGCGGCGTCGGTGGGGTGGGCGTCGTGCAGTTTCTGGATGAGGGGCAGCGCTTCCGCCTTGTTCTGGACGGCCAGCACGGTGGCGAGCTGCGCGGTAAGAGCCGGGTCGTCGGGCGATTGGGCGAGGGCCGCACGCAGGAGGGACTCGGCCTCCGGATACTGTTTGCGGGCGATCAGCAGGTGTGCGAGGCCGGCGTTGGCGGGTGCGGATTTGGGGTCGGCGGCGAGGACGCGGCGATAGGCGGTTTCAGCGGCGTCGAATTGGCCGGACTGGTCGGCGAGAGTGGCAGCCAAAAGCGTGTCGGAGGGGGTCTCGGGGGAGAGCTTGAGAGCCTCCAGGAGGTCGTTCGAGGCCTCGGAGGGGTCGGCGGCGCTGTCGATCCGGGCCAGAGCGCGCCAGGCGCGAGCTTTGGCGGCGGATCCGGCATCGCCGGGGTCAAAGGCCGTGGCGGCAGCCAGTTCCGTGCGCGCCTCGGGAAGCTTTCCCTGGCGGGCCAGCAGCAAGCCGAAGGAGGCATGTGCCTCAAACGATTGGGGATTGGCGTCAACGGCGCGCCGGTAGAGGCCTGCAGCATCGTCCAGGCGGTTCTGGGCGTCGGCCACGTAAGCGGCGTCGAAGAGGGCGCGCGCGTCGGTGGGATGGGCAGCCAGCCAGGGATTCAGAGCGGCTTCTGCAGCCTTCCAGTCGGATTTGACAACCGCGGCTTCCGCGTCGAGAACCGCCTGCGCAGGGGGCTGGGGGACGGTCTGATCCACGGCTTGTGATGTGGCGGGGGTCGCTGGCTGCGGGGCCGAACTTTGCGCGGAGACTTGGGCGAAACCGCCAGAGGAAGCCAGCAGAAGAAAGAAAACGGCAAGACGAAGCACGGAATACCTCACTCTACAGTCTAAAGGGCGGCTCCAAATTGGACGCGGAAGCGCGGCGTTGGGCATCGTCGCAGCAGGCTCATCCGGCGACCTCGGAAGCCGGCGGAGTTACCCGCGTACGAGGATTGGGGAAAGGTTGCAGAAAAGGTATTGCCAAAAATCAAAGACAGAGGTACCACAAGAGAACAAGCTAGTTTTCATGCGCTCGCCGAGCCTGCGATCCCATGAAAACGGAACCAATTCGGGCAAGTGCCGGATTACAGGGGGCAAACATGTACAAATATAAGAGTACGCAACAACATTTCCCGCTCACCTCGGCCTACCTTTGCCAGGACTGCGATTCGGTAGGCGATTGCTCGACGATGTGCCCGGCTTGCGCTTCAAGAATTCTGTTGGGGCTGGCGACGGTGCTTGACCGCAAGGATGTGGCAAGCCAGGAGAGGAATATGGTCGTGTTTCCGGGCAAAGCGGCGAACCGCCGCAAAGTCGGTTGAGAGGATTCAAGGGAACGAAGCCGGACTATCTTCAGGGCGCGCAAGTCTTTGGCGTTTCCGAACGCCTTATAATGAAAAATGGCTGATTGTGCTCCGGGCTTCGCTAAGGGGACCGGGACGCGGCTGGCCGACTTTTCCCCCGGTGCCTTCCCTTTGAATGACGCCATCATCATCCGCGGAGCGCGGACGCACAATCTGAAGAACATCTCCTGCGAGATCCCGCACGGCAAGCTGACGGTGGTCAGCGGCGTTTCCGGTTCGGGGAAATCGTCGCTGGCCTTCGACACGATCTATGCCGAAGGGCAGCGGCGCTACGTCGAGTCGCTCTCGGCGTACGCGCGGCAGTTTCTGGAGCGCATCGAAAAGCCCGATGTGGACGTGATTGACGGGCTGGCGCCGGCCATCGCCATCAAGCAGAAGAACTCGACGCGCAATCCGCGCTCGACCGTGGCGACCGCAACCGAAATCTACGACTACATGCGTCTGCTCTATGCGCGCTGCGGAACGGTGCACTGCGTTCATTGCGATGGTCTGGTGAAGCGCGACTCGATCGACGAGGTGGCCCAGGCAATCCTGGCGCTGGGCGAGGGGACCCGACTCAATGTGCTGTTTCCGGTGCATCACGCCGAGCCTGCCGAAGAAGCCAAGCCGGTACGCCGCACCACCAAGGCAAGCACCAAGCCAGCTGCAAAAGGGGCCGTGGAATCTCCGCTGACCGAGGCGCTGAAGGCGCGCCTGGTGGAGCTGCGCACTTCCGGCTTCAACCGGCTTTACCAGCGCGGCCACATCTTTGAGTTTTCGACGCCCGAGTCGCTCCTGGACCTGGATTTCACGCTTCCGGTGGGAATTCTTCTGGATCGCATCGTGGTGAGCGCCGAGAACCGCGCGCGCATTGTGGACGCCGCCGAAGTGGCCTACCGCGAGTCCGGTGAAGTGATCTTCGAAGAGGTTCCGCGCGACGAGGATGCGCCCCGCCCGCGCCATCGCTTCTCCGCGGCTTTCGAGTGCAAGAGCTGTCACAAGCCCGGCCACGAACCGGAGCCGCGGCTGTTCAGCTTCAACAATCCCTTCGGGGCCTGCCCGCGCTGCCAGGGCTTTGGCAACACAGTGGACTTCGACCTGAACCTGGTGATTCCGGACAAGGGGCTGAGCCTGAACGGTGGCGCCATCGACCCCTGGAACCGCCCCAAGTACCGGCCGTGGTTCCTGGAACTGAAAAAACTGGCCCCGGAACTGGGCGTACCGCTCGACGTGCCCTGGCACGACCTGCCGGAGGCGGCGCGGGAGATTGTGCTGCGCGGGAAAGGCGGATTTGCCGGGGTCTTTGGCTTCTTTGCGCAGATGGAGCGCAAGAAGTACAAGCTGCACGTGCGGGTGATGCTGAGCAAATATCGCGGCTACGCCGAATGCCCGGACTGCCGGGGCCAGCGTCTGAGGGCCGAGGCGCGCAGCGTACGGATCAACGAGAAAAACATTTGCCAGGCGTCGGCGATGACCATCTCGGAGGCCAGGGAGTTCTTTGGCGCGCTGAAACTCTCGCCGATGCAGGAGGAGATTGCCGGTCCGATTCTGGAAGAGGTGCGGCAGCGGCTGAGTTTTCTGGATGCGGTGGGACTGGAATACCTGACGCTGGACCGGCTGGCTTCCACGCTTTCCGGTGGCGAGGCGCAGCGGATTCAACTGGCCAGTTCGCTGGGCTCGCGGTTGGTGGGGGCTCTCTATGTGCTGGATGAGCCCTCGATCGGCCTGCATAGCCGCGATACGGCGCGGTTGATCCACATTCTGGAAGCGTTGCGGGACCTGGGCAACACGATTGTGGTGGTAGAACATGACGCCGACGTGCTGCGCGCGGCCGACCACCTGCTGGATCTTGGCCCTGGCGCCGGGGAGTTTGGCGGCAAGCTGCTGGCGGAGGGCGTTCTGGCGGAGATCGAGGCCAACCCCAATTCGCTCACCGGGCGCTATCTGTCCGGACAGCTCACCATTCCTGTTCCTACGCGGCGGCGCGCGCCGGGGCGGGAGCGGCTGGTGTTGCGCGGCGCACGGGCCAACAACTTGCATGGGTTGGACGTGGAGATTCCGCTGGGACTGCTCTGCGCCATTACCGGCGTTTCCGGCTCGGGAAAATCCACGCTGGTGCACCAGGTGCTTTACCGGGCCGTGGCGCGGGCGCTGGGCCAGTCGGATGGGTCCGATCCTTCAGGAGTTTTTACTTCCTTGACGGGAGTTGAACGGCTGAACGACGTAGTGCTGGTCGACCAGACGCCTATCGGGCGGACGCCGCGCTCCAATCCCATCACCTACATCAAGGGCTTCGACCTGGTGCGCGAACTGTTTGCCGCGCAGCCGGAGGCCAAGCGGCTCTCGCTGTCGCCGGGGCATTTTTCCTTCAACGTGCCGGGAGGCCGCTGCAACACCTGCGAGGGCGACGGCACGGTCACGGTAGAGATGCAGTTCCTGGCCGACGTGGAATTGCCCTGCGAGGACTGCAACGGTACGCGCTACCAGGCGCGGGTGCTGGAGGTCCTGTACAAGGGCAAGAACATCCACGATGTGCTGCAGATGACGGTGAAGGAGGCTCTGCGCTTCTTTGCTGGGCAAACGCGTTTACAGGAAAAACTTGCGGTGCTGGACGAGATCGGACTGGGCTATTTGCGGCTGGGCCAATCGGCCACCACGCTCTCAGGCGGCGAGGCGCAGCGTGTGAAACTGGCGGCGCATCTGTCGCAGGTGCGCGCGGCCAACGCCAACGCCAAACCTTCACAGGCCAGCCGCGTGCTCTACATTCTGGACGAGCCCACCACGGGGCTGCACTTCGACGATGTTTCCAAACTCCTGACGGCGTTTCGCAAGCTGATCGACGGTGGAGGCTCGCTGATCGTGATCGAGCACAACCTGGACGTGATCAAGTCGGCAGACTGGGTGATCGACCTGGGGCCGGAAGGCGGCGAAGGCGGCGGCAGGATTGTAGCTGAGGGCACGCCGGAAGAGATCGCCGGCAATCTGCTTTCGCACACTGGCAAGTGGCTGGCGAAAATGCTGTAGGGCCGGGTTTGAACGCAAATGAAAAGGGGTGGGCAAAAGCCCACCCCTTTCACCTTGTCCGGGACAATTTAGCTGGCGTTGGATTGTTCCAGGAGGGCGTTCACTTTGGAGATCACCTGGAAGGCGTCGGCGATGTAAACCACGTCGGCCTTGCCGCGCGTCCAGCCGCAGTTGGGATCGAGCGAAATGGCGCGACGGTCGGCGATGAAGCGCCAGCCCACCACGTGCGGTTCTTCACCGTGGCAGCAAGTGGAAAGACCCTTGGCGTGGCGCGGGGTCGAACCGGTTTGGCCGATCTGGTTGAGGTGGGTGAGGAAGGGAAGTACGGGCTGACCGTCGCCGCCCTGATCGACCAGCGACTTGCTGCTGCCCAGCGAAGCGCCGGTGGTCTGAAGGAAGCCGAGAATCAGCTCGCCAGCCTCGGCGGCATGGATCTGGCCGTCGGCCTGCTTCTTGGTCCAGCCGGCACCGGCGACCAGGAGCATCCTGGCGTCGGGACGGATGGTCTGGGTGCCTTGGCTGGGCGCGCGGAAACCGGAAACCGTGGTGCGCAGAGCGGGAAGATCGACAGAGATTTGCTCGACCTGTGGGGTAGATGCATAACCAGCGAAGGCCATGTTGGTGCCGGTGTCCAGCAGCAGGAACCAGGGTCGGGCATCGCGGCTGAGGACGGCTTCGACGCGCTGGCGATAGAACCAGCGGGTGGCTTCGATGGTGTCTGCGCCTTGAAGGGCGAGAGCCGTGATGTGGGTGTCGATGAAGCCGCCGAGGCGGTGGGCGACGCCGGCGGCGACGCGGGCGAAACGGGAACTGGACGGAGCCAGCACGATGGTGGCTTCTGCGGTGCGGCAAAGGGCTTCAACGGCGGCGGCGTCCGAACTGTAGCGCGCCTGGGCAAAGGCTTCGCCGGAGGCGGCCAGCAGACGCGCACCGGTGGAGGCCAGGGCGGTGGCAGCGGCGGAGGCGTCGGCGGCCACAATGCCGATGGTGAGTGGAATAGAGAGCCGGGTGGTGATCTCCAGAGCGGCAGTTACGGCTTCAAGAGAGGCGCGGGTGAGCGTGGAACCGGTTTCGTCGGCGTGCGTAAGTACGAGAATCGATTTCATGGTTACTCGGCTCCAATCCACTCGACCAACTCGTGGGCGATCTCGTCAGGCGTCAAATCTTTCACGACGCGGGTGGTGCGCTGCTGCCTGGGCAGTGCGACGGAAACGTAGCGCAGGCTGTTGGCCTCCAGCGCGACTTTTTTGGCCTTGGCGAGTGCCGGCATGATCGTGCGCATGTTGGCCATGCCGATCTGCGGATTGTTGCGCGGCTCAGCCAGGTTGCCGGTGGCCCAGCCAAGGACGGCAGGAGTTCCGGCGCACACCGAGACCTGGTGCTTGCCGCCCTCCACGCGCTCCAGCACTTCAAAGGAGCCGTCGTCGCGGAGCTCGATCTGGTCGACGCCCTGAAACTGGTCGGTGATGCCGAGGCGCTCGCCGACCAACTGGAGAGTGACGCCGGCGCCGCGGGTGGCCGATTCCCAGCCGCCGAAAAGCAGGAGCCGGGCGCGATCAAGTCCGGGAATGGCTGCAATCGCCTCTGCCAGCACGGCGGCCGTAGCGGTTGCGTCGGGGAAACCGCCGATGGGGCCGTCGATGGGAACCAACTCGAAGGCGACCTTCTGGGCAATGGTCATCATGACCTGTTGCAGCTTGGCCTTGGGGCCGAGCGAGACCAGCCAGAGCTTGCTGCCGGGGTTTTTCGCGGCGAGGGCGGCGGCTTCATAGAGCGCGCTGGCAGCCCAGGGGTCCAGGACCGCGGGAAGCACCATTTCGTTCTTCAGGCCAGGGCCGTTGGGCCCGGTGATTGGCTCAAGGGTTTGCAATGGATCGGGAACGATGCCGGCGCAAACCACAATGTGTACAGCATTTGTCATGGTTCTTTCCTTTTTCTCTACTCGAGTGTTTCATGGCGATCCTGCCGGTCCTGGGCCGAATTTGCGCGCATATTGCGCAAACTCCGCACAAAGGACCCGCGTATCGCTTTTTACAGGGAATTTTCAGACGAATTCAGGACGTGCCCGCATTCCCTCAGGGGTTGAGGCCCCTCTGATTCTGCAGAGTCGAGGTACGGGTTGATGCCCGTACCGTTCATCGTAAAGTTTATCGCAGTAGCACCATCGAGCCGAAAACTCAGTTCTCCGCCGAGTGCAGACCGCCCGAACCACCGCGGAATTCGATATTGGAAAGAATCCCGTCGGGAGAATGAGAGCAGTTCCAGATACAGGCACCGCAATGGATGCATTTTTCGCGTTCGAAGACGGGCACTTCATCGGTGCCCAGGGTGATGGCCTGACCGGAGCACATGGCGATGCAGGTGTGCTCTTCGCAGGAGATGCAGAGGTCCAGGTCGCGGAAGATGACGTGATCGGCAAAGCCCGGCATGGCCTGGACCTTGCCGCCCATCAACAAAGCGTCTTGATGAGAAACAAGAAGGCGGCCATCGAATTCGATCTCCGGCCATCCGCGCGCGGAGAGCAGGGCGTCGTGCAGGGGACGGCCATCGGCCAGGGCTAGTTCGGCCGCATCCTTGCGCTTGAGGCCCTCGGTCGAATTCGCCGCGAAGGGGCGAATCTGCCGGTGCGCCGGAGGAATGTGCGCCTTGAGCGACAACCGGCCGCCGGTGAGGCCGGCCAGGGCCATGCCGATCATGCCCTTGACAATGCCGCCGTGGAAACCGTTGCGGGCGTTTTCCGCCTCGCGGGCACCGCGCTCGATCGAACTCGCACGACGGCGGGATTCGTAAGTGGCGGCGAGATTTTCGCGAGTGAAAGGCTTGCCGGCGCGCAACAGTTCCACAACGGCATCGGCCAGTTGGGTGCCCGTCGTCCAGGCTTCATCCACGCCGGAGCCGGTGAGCATGTTGGTCGAGCCGGAGCCCTCGCCGATGCGGGCGTATCCGTCGCCAGAAAGGAAAGGTTCGCCGTGGCGGCCGGACTCTTCAAGCGATTTTGCGCCCCAGGAGCGCAGAGTGCCGTCCTTGAGATGGGGCCAGAGGGCAGGGTGCTGGATGTAGTGCTGAAGGTAGCGATATGCGGTCCGCGAAGGGTCGCTCATCCAGGAAGGCACGAAAATACCCACCGAGACCAGCCGGTCCGGATGCACATAGAGGAAGCCGAAGATTTCAGGTTCAGGATAGCCGAAGCTGTGCCAGACGGTTCCCGGCTGCAGGGGAGAGTTTTCATCCTCAGGCAGCTCGATGAGAAACTTCATGCCCATGGCCCATTCGCGCTTCGCGTGGCCTGCCGGCATGCCGAGTTTCTGGTCGATGGCCTGGCCCACCGGACCCACCGGACCGTCGCCGACGACAGTAAGTTGGGCGTGCACGTCCATTCCTGCCATAAAGCCGTCGGAGGGGGCGCCGGATTTGTCCACGCCCTGATCGGCGAGGCGCAGGCCTTCGACCTTTTTGTCCCGAATCAACGGCTCGCTGACCGGCATGCCGGGCCAGATTTGGACCAGGCCGGTGGCCATCAGTTGCGAGCCGACCCACTGATTGAACTGGCCGATGGAGAGCACCAGGCCGCCGTGCTTGTTGAGGAAGCTCGGGGTCCAGGGGAGGGTGAAGGCGTGGTCTTTCAGCCCGAGCAGCGGTCCCACAACGCGCAATACGGCGTCTGCCGCGCGCAGGGCGAGTGAGCGCCGGCTGGCGCCGTTGGGGTCCAGCAGATACATCACGCGCTCACGCTTGACCTCGCCGGCCATAGGGATATCGGCGAGATCGAGGTCAGGGAACGAGGCGCGAATCCCTAAGGCTGGAGTGACGACGCCGCTGACGCCGGAGGCAATGTCGTCGGCACGCTCGTAGCAAAGGACCTGGAGAGGCATACCGGGGGCAACGCGGCTCTCAAAGGCCGGATCGGCGGGGTCCTGGTTCCAGGCCTGGGTCAGCGAGGTGAGAAAGCCGCCCATGGCGGGGCCAAAGCCGGCGCAGGCAATGTCGACTTCCATCGACTGACGATCGACTTCGGGTGCGGGCAAAGCGCTCTCGCAGGTCCCGGAATCAGGACCTGCGTCCTCCAGCGTTGCTTCCACGTTCATGCCGGCCTCTCGGGTTAAATTCATGCGGGATAGTCCAGGGCCTCGGGAATCATGACCTTGGCAACGGTCTCTGCGGCGCGGTCCTTGGCCAGGCGCGAACCGGCCAGGCAGCAGGCGAGCTTGTTCTGCAAGCGGAGGAATTCGGCGTTTCCGCCACAGGCGGCGCAGGGACCGGCCTTATGCGGATGGGCGCCGTCTTCGGCGAGCACATCGACGGTCATGGCCGAGATGCCGGGCATGGTCTCTTCGTACTTTTCGATCTCGCTGGCGAGGAAGCAGGCGGTGTGAGCTTTGTCATCCCAGCAGGGGTGCTCGTTGTAGCCGAAGACCAGTTCGGCGGAAATGCGCGAGACTTCGCCGGCCGCCTGCGCGGCCTGCACGTGGCAGAGGTCGCTGAGGAACTGCACGGTTTCGCCCAGGCCCTCGGAGGCGACCGGATCGTCCGCGCCGCGGGCTTCAAGCTCGAGGACATCAAGAATCTGGCAGCGCGAGGCGACCAGCCAGCAGAGCGCGTCAGCCAGGGCAAAGGTCACGCCCTGGCGCTGGCCGTGATAGAGCTTGTTGCCGGCCGGGTCAGTGGACTTTTGCAGGTGGTTGAGCGTCCAAAGCCACATTTGCATGGCCGAGGCCAGGGTGCAGGCGCCGGTGCCGGGATGCGTGGAGGCGATGCGGCGCATATCGGAGGTCCAGGCGCGTAATTCGGCCAGGAAGACCTCGGAGGTCATGGTGACGGTCAACTGGCGGCGCTGCACCGCTTCAGGGCCTTCATAGGTGGCTTCCAACTGCGCGTCCATCCATTTGTTGGCCAGGAAACCGGGGCAATCCTCAGTGATGCCGTAGCCGCCCATGAGGCTGACCGCCTCGCGCATTAGGTTGGCGCCGTGGCCGGTGTTCCAGAGCTTGGTGGCAGGGCAGATGACGTTGGCTTCGGCGTCGCGGAGAACATACTGGACCAGCGGATCGGTTTCGAGATCCGCGCGGCGCGGGTCGTCGGAGCTGAGGGTGGTCAACTCAATGGCGCGCTGTTCGCTTTCGCGGAGCGCTTTCATCTCCGCGCGGCCGCCCTGGATGCCGCGCTCCAGCAGAATGGCGGTTTTCAGCTTTTCGATGGGGTCGAGTTCGTCGAAGAGGCGGGCGGTGGCGAAGCCCAGGGAAGTGGCAGCCTCGCCGGTGGCCCAGACATCGACCAGCCGGTGCAACGCGTCCTCGCGCTGCTGGATGCCCTGTTCATAGCGGATCGAGCCGGGCTTGGCGCCTTCGGCTCCGCGGAAACGGCCGCGCTGGTAGCGGATGATGGGCTCGACGGCGGAGAGCAGTTTGGCCGCAGTCATCACGCCCACCGCGACGCGCGTGCGACGGAAGACAGCCTCAATGATTTCGCTGTGGTTGTAATTGGGGACGATAACGCCGTCCTTGACGGTGTATCCTCCCACGATGCGGTTGGCCGGCACCTTCAAATTGAAGATGGGATCGCCGGTCGAGGAGAGCTGGTGCACCAATTTCTTGGTCGCAGTGCCGGGGTCGAAGATGCCCTCGTCGGTATCTTCCAGAATCACGACACAGCTGCCCTTGATGCGTGGGTCGTCGGTGTTGACCGCGGCGGTGACGAAGTTGGCGAAGGCAATGTTGGTGATGAAGCGGCCGCGCTTGTCGACCTGGAGCCAGGGCTCTTCGCCGTCTTTCCATTCCGCCACGCGCACCTTGCCGCTCAACATGCCGGTATCGACGCCGACATAAGGGATAGGCTCGGTAAGGACGAAAGCGCCGCGCCAGGGCTTGCGGTCTTCTCCCGGCTGCGGAGGGGCGGAGAGGCTCATATAGTGGGAAGCCTGCTCGGCGGTGCCGCGCTCGTGGATGGGCGAGAGGGCCAGGAAGCCGGCCAGGCTGGCCGTGGCAGCGCCGCCGTCGACCCAGGCAAGCTCGAAAGCGGCCAGGGCGAGGGCGAGGTTCTTGGGGCCGACGATGAATCCACCCTCTTCCGGATCCATGAAGATGGCGGTGATGCCGGCGCGGTCAAAGGCCTGCAGCATCTCGTTCTTTCCGGGGGTCCACTCATGGGTGTTACGTTCCCCGGCGGCCACCAGGCGAGCCACGATTCCCCGGGCCACGCCGCGCACGGACTGAACCAGCATCTGTAAATCGAAACGGTCTGCAAAACGCCATTGAATCTGGCGGATAGCGTCTCCGGGAAGGGTCAGCATCGTTTTGGTCTCGGATAGCGCAGAAGTTGCCATGTTTTCATCCTCAAGCAGCGGTCATATTGTCTTTGAGAGGGCGGGGAATCACCAGTGACCTGTATCACCTTGGCGCGCGCACCCAGCGTGTGTAAGCGCAACAAGGCTCAAGGTAACTATTTTGTAGCAGTGACGACAGTTTCAATGGCTGCGGCGAAAGCTAGATGTCGAGATCGTCGTCGGTCTCGACGGCCACGGCGGTGCCGCGGCGTTTGGCCAGCAGATAGCCGCGCAGAAAAGGCTCCAGATAGCCGTCCAGCACCTTGTCCACATCGCCCACCTCAACCTTGGTGCGATGATCCTTGGCCATGCGATAGGGCTGCAGGACATAGGAGCGAATCTGCGAACCGAAGTTGATTTCGAGCTTCGAGTCTTCCAGTTTCTTGGTCACCGCGCGCTTCTTGTCCAACTCGTACTCATAGATTCGCGAGCGCAGAATCTTCATCGCCTTGTCGCGGTTCTTGTGCTGGGAGCGCTCGTTCTGGCAGCAGACCACGATGCCCGTGGGCAGGTGAGTCATGCGCACTGCGGAGTCGGTGGTGTTCACGTGCTGGCCGCCCTTGCCGCCGGAGCGGTAGGTGTCGATGCGCAGGTCTTCTACTCTCACGTCCACGTGGATGGTCTCGTCGATTTCCGGCGAAACGTACACCGAGGCAAAGGAAGTGTGACGCCGCTTGGCGGAGTCGAAGGGCGAGATGCGCACCAGGCGGTGCACGCCGCTTTCTCCGGCCAGCATGCCGAAGGCGTACTCGCCCATGATGGTGAAGGTGGCTGACTTGATGCCCGCCTCTTCGCCGTCCTGGTAGTCGTTCATCTCCGTTTTGAAGCCCTGCTGCTCAGCCCAGCGCAGGTACATGCGCAGCAGCATCTCGGCCCAATCCTGGCTTTCAGTGCCGCCGGCACCGGGATGAACCGTGACGATGGCATTCATGGCATCGACTTCGCCATTCAACATCGTCCGCGCTTCCAGATCCTCGGCAAAGACGGCGAGGTCCTTGATGTCGCGTTCGAGATCGGCGAGCACATCCTCGCCCTCGCGGGCCAACTCGATGTAGGCGTCGATGTCGCCCGAGCGGCGCACCAGTTCCTCATCGGCGGCCACCTGCGATTCCAGGCGCTTCTTGTCGCGCATCAACGGCTTGGTGGCGTTGGGATCGGACCAGAGTGCCGGATCGGCCAGTTTGGTTTCTATGTTGGCGAGTTCCCTGCGGATGCGGGCGGGGTCAAAGATACTCCCGCAGGTCGCGGACTTGATTCCGCACGGGAGCGTAAGCGAATTCCAGATCGTTCAACGCCATGGCTTTGCTCTTATGACCTGACTTGGTTTTGAAGAATGCGCTTGAGACAGACCCTCGCGGACCCGAACACAATGCCTAAAGCCAGTATGGCACACACCCAGCCAAATACGTCGCCGTGCATGGTATAGAAGGTCAAGTCGTCGCGGAAGCCGAAACCGGCGGGCAAGGCGTCCGCCTGATGGCGCGGAATGCTCTGGCGCACCCGGCCATAGGGGTCGATGGCCGCGGTGATGCCGTTGTTGGTGTCACGCAAAATCCAGCGGCGGTTTTCGATGGCCCGCATGCGCGCCATGTTCAGATGCTGCCAGGGAGCGCTGGTGTCGCCGTACCAGCCGTCGTCGCTGATGTTCACCAGCACCTCGGCGCCCAGCCGGGAAAACTCCCGCACTTCGTCGGCAAACACCGACTCATAACAGATGAAAACTCCGTAGCGGTGGCCATTCAGGCGGAAAACCTTGCGCCCGTCGCCACGCGTAAAGTCCGATACTTTGCCGGTGAGTTTGTGCGCAAAGGAGAACAGCTCCTTGTAAGGGATGTACTCGCCGTAGGGAACCAGGTGAATTTTGTCGTAGCGGCCCACGCGCGCCCCATCCGCGCCCACAATCAGCGCGGAGTTATAGTCGTGCCAGGCCTGCTCCTGGTCGGAGTAATCCATGCCGACATTGCCCACAACAAGGGGCGAGCCGTTGCTGCGCGCAATGCCGACCAGGGTTTGCTGAAACCGCCCGTCCTCCTCGACGAACGGCGCCGGCGATTCCGGCCACGCAATCAGTTCGGGATGGGTGGCGTATGGCGGGCAGACAATCTCTCCGGTAGGCGCGCCGGTCTGCGGAATTCCCGCGATGTAGCTCTTGCACTGCTCGGCGGCCAGGCGCTTGAAATCCGCGATGTGGCTGTCCCACTCCGCGCCGGCCCAGGTGTTGTCACCGGCCACATCCAGATTGGGCTGCACCAGCACCGCGGTGGCCGTCGCTGCCGGCCTGGGCGGCGCAACGAAAACTCCCGCCCCGCCGCACACCAGCAGAAGGCCTCCTGCCGCGCCCCACAGACGCCGACTGTGGAAAAGACTTCTGGGATGCAGCTCCAGCAGCAGCCCGCCGGCAAGCAGCGCGTTGACCGCAACCAGCAGAAAGCTGATCCCGTAAACGCCGGTCCATGGCGCCAGTTGGTTGACCAGCGTGTTGTCCACTTGCGAGTAACCGAGCTGATCCCACGGAACGGAAGTGATGCGGGCTGCGGCCAACTCCAGGGCAGTCCACAGGATCGGCGCCGCGGCCAATGCCAGGCGCACGCTTCCTGACGCCCTCAGCACCAGCGCCACGCCCAGGCCGAAAAAGCCGAAATAAAGCCCCAGCACCAGGCTGAATCCCGCCAGCAGCAGCGCAGAGACCACCGGTGGCAGACCGCCGTGAATCAGCATGGTGTCGTAGATCCAATAACAGTTGCCGCAATACCAAAGGACGCCGCAAACGTAGGAGAGCAGGAAGGCGCTGCGCAGCGGGCGCAGACCTTCCGCGCACTGCGGGGACAGAATCGCGTACAAGAGTGGGACCAGTCCGAACCATGCGAAGATGGCGCGCCAAACCGGCAGCGGTCCGGCCAGGGGGAACGGCAACTCGAGCAATCCGGCAGTCAAACCCGCCGCGGCCCACAGCTTCGCCTGCGACTTCCACGATGTAGGGTGCATACAGGGTCAGAGTTTATCGCAACGGGCCTGGTAGCGGCAGGGAAGCGAGACACCTCTCGAGTCCCCTTGAACACGCCGGAATTTTGGAGCGAAGCCGCGAGATCCGCGCTTTCGCTAAAAACACTGGCGCAGGCATGGAAACAGGCTACAATTCCCCTATGGCGCTGGCTATCTTTGGACTTCGCGTGCTGGAAGTGATGTTTTTTGTCGGCCTGGCAGGGTCGAGCGTGGTTGTGCTCATCAGCTTCGTCGAAGATGCGAAGGAGCTTTTTGGCAAGGATGAATAACAGCTCTGCTTCGACTGGCGGAAATTCACTCAAACGTTATTCTGTTGACTGCCCCGCAGTTCGGACATACACTCACCGCAGGGCGGGCGGGAATACAAGCTCTCTCAACTCAAGAAAGCCGGCCTTCGCGCCGGCACATTTGTGATGGCATCCACTAGAACGACCATAGCCCCTCCTTCCGACCGCGTACGACTGATCGTGGCATCCTCCGTGATGCTCACGTTTATCTCCTTTTGGCGCGCCGCCGCCATCGTTCTGAACGATCTTGGTTCGTCGGCTTTTTACGCCGGAGGCATTGCCGAGCAGGCGGTCGGCGCAGCCGCCCCCTGGTTCATCCTCGGCATCATGCTGTTCAGCTTCGCGGTCCGGGCGGTCTACGTCGAGAGCTGTTCGATGTTTACCCGCGGCGGCGTATACCGCGTGGTCAAGGAGGCCCTGGGCGGCACCTTTGCCAAGTTGAGCGTTTCCGCCCTGATGTTCGATTACATTCTTACGGGTCCAATTTCCGGCGTGTCGGCCGGTCAATACATTACAGGCATGATGAACGAGCTTCTGGTGGTTGCCAACAATAGTCACTGGCTGCCTCCGGCTCTGATGGACGCTCACAACAATCCCTTCCAGTTCAATATGAATTCCACCGCAGCTGTCTTTGCCGCCGCGGTGACGATCTATTACTGGTGGCAAAACATCAAGGGGATCGAAGAGTCCAGCGACAAGGCGATGCGGGTGATGCAGATAACCACCGTGATGGTGATTGTCCTGCTCGCCTGGGGTGTCTACTCGGTGTATGTGCGCGGCGCGCATCTGCCTCCGGCGCCGATTCCATCAAATCTCAAATTCAGTGACGATGCGCTGGGATTCCTGAAGAAGTCCGGCCTCCCCATCTTTGGCCTCTTCGGCATACTTATGGCCTTCGGACATTCGATTCTGGCCATGAGCGGCGAGGAAAGCCTGGCTCAGGTCAACCGCGAGATCGAGCATCCCAAGCTGAAGAATCTGAAACGGGCTGCCATTGTCATCGCCATTTACAGCCTGATCTTCACCGGCGGAGCCACCCTGCTGGCGTCCATGCTGGTTCCCACTTGGGAACGGACGCATATTTACCAGGACAACCTGATCGCCGGTCTGGCCATGTACATGGTCGGACCCATCTTCTGGCGTATAGCTTTCCGTATCTTTGTGGTTCTGGTCGGTTTCCTCATACTTTCCGGCGCCATCAATACTTCGATGATCGGCTCGACCGGCGTGCTGATGCGCGTGGCCGAAGACGGCGTGCTGACGGACTGGTTCCGCAAGCCGCACCCCAAGTTCGGCACCAGCCATCGCATCGTCAACATGGTCTTCATCCTCCAGATGTTCACCATCATCGCCAGCCGGGGCAATGTCATCCTTCTGGGCGAGGCCTACGCCTTCGGCGTCATCTGGTCTTTTACCTTCAATAGCCTTGCCATGCTGGTCTTGCGCTGGAAATATAAAGGCGAGCGAGGCTGGAAAGTTCCGCCCAACATCCGCATTGGAAAATACAATGTCCCGGTCGGGCTGTTCTCGGTCTTCCTGGTGCTCCTCTCCACCGCGATCGTCAACCTGTTCACTAAGTCGGTAGCTACCGTCAGTGGCATCGTCTTTGCCGCCGGCTTCTTTATCATTTTCAGTGTCTCGGAGCGCGTGAACCTGCGCAAGCACGCACAAACTGCGCGGCAGATGCGTGACTTCTTCCAGTTGGAACACCAGGACACAGTTAGCAGGGAATCGGCGGCCATCCGCGCCGGCGGCGTGATGGTTTCCATGCGCGACGCAGCCAATCCCTACGCCCTCAAGTGGACCCTCGCGCACACCAGCACCGAAGAACAGGACGTTGTCGTCATCAGCGTGCGCATGATGGGCGTGGGCGGCCCGGAGTATCTCAGCGCGGAGCAGCAGAGTTTCAGCGAGCACGAGCAAATGCTCTTCACCAAAGCCGTCTCCGTGGCCGAAAGCTTCGGCAAGAAGGTCTCGCTCCTGGTGGTTCCCGCCGGCGATGTCTTTGCCGCGCTGGTGCAGGGAGCCAACTCGCTGGAGGTGGATTCGATCGTCTCCGGCTCTTCCAGTTCCATGACCGCCGAAGATCAGGCCTTCCACCTGGGACAGGCATGGGAAGCGCTGCCCGAGCCCAAGCGGCAATTCAATTTCTATGTCATCAGTCCCGGCGGCGAGACCAAGGTCTTTTATATTGGGCCGCACGCGCCCACGCTGGGTCCCGACGACGTGCAACTGGTCCATCGTTTGTGGCTGAACATGCGCCGCGATCCCACCATGCAGGACCTGCATCACAGCGACATTATTACGTATGCCCTGACGCGCCTGGCCGGACAGTACGCTCGTGAAAACGTGGAGATACTGCGCGATCTGCGTAACTATCGCTGCGCCCAGGCCCCCTCCGCCATGCGTCTGGGTGCACACGGCATCTCCGGCCTTGCCGCGCCGGCCCCGGTTACCGACCGCACATTGCCTCCGACTAAACCCACACACCTTTGATGGGAGCACGCGCTCCCATCAAAGGTGTTTCTCCTGAAGCAAGGGTGACTCGTGCCTGTACACTGCCCCGACTCACTCTCCACGCGCCCCACCCTTGAATGGCTGGTGCTGGCTGGATAGAACGTTCGCATCGAAGAACCGTTCTGACCGCCTGGACTCTCCTGCATCCCCCTTGCACAGACATTTCTGCTTCGGCTTGGTCATCGCCGTTGGATAGCTTGTTTTTTGCACCCATGACTCGTTCGTCCTCTCATGGGAGCCTTTGAGCAAGCCGCAGTTTCTGAAAGAAAAGAGCCTGTACCATGCCGCAAACCAAGGAAGATGCGCGTGGGCATGAGCCACGGAGTGAACGCAGGTTGGTCGGAAAGACCTATGCAAAGGCACCTATAAGTCAAACAATAAGCTTAACTTTGTTGATTCCGAGTTGATCTGTCATATTTTTTGTTTGTAAAAGAGTCTACAGTTGCGTATTGTGTTTCACAGGACAGGTGGTTGGCCCGAAAAGACCTTTCAGTTAACCTGTTCGGGGACTGAATCACTTATAAGTACCTAACAGGAGGAATCGTGGGAGTTTCAGAAATTCTGGTGCAGATCGACCGCGAGATTGCGCAGTTGCAGCAAGCTCGCGCGCTCCTGGCAGGCGGAGCCGCCAAAGCCCCTAAGAAGGCTGCGGCCGCGCCTGCCGCGAAGAAGCCTCTCAAGAAAAAGAGGAATCTCACCCCTGAGGGCCGCAAGCGCATTGCCGAGGCCGTCAAGCGTCGTTGGGCCGAACAGAAGAAGGCCACATCCGGCAAGTAAGCGGAAAGACAAGAAAGACGGGCTGGCTATGATGCCAGCCCGTCTTTCTTGTCTTTCGCAATGTCAATGCGGATGTTTGGTTGCGAGGGTAAGCCAGGTCTGTGGCCGTCAGAAATTATTCTTCGCTCTGACACCGGCGGTACGGCCGGTCATGAAGCTCGTGCCTGGACTTCTTGATTTGCGCACCGGAATAGAAGCACGGAGAACGACTTAGACAGTTTCCCCTGGTGTCCAGTGCACCACTTCAACCCCGGCATCGACCAGCGCAGCCAATTGTTCCGGCGTCCCCGTGAGCGGTGGAAACGTTCCAAAGTGTAGGGGGAGCACGGCCTTCACGGCCAGCAGGCGCACCGCCAGCGCGGCTTCGCGCGGTCCCATGGTGAAGTGTCCTCCGATCGGCAGCATGGCCACCTCGGGCCGGTATAGCTCCTGAATCAGTTTCATATCTCCGAAGACGGCTGTATCTCCGGCATGGTAGAGCACTGGACCATCCGCAACGGCAAGCACGTATCCTGCCGCTACTCCGGCGTAATGCGTACCATTTTCATCGCGGACGCCCGCCGAATGTTTTGCCTCCACCATGGTGGCCGCCACATCCTTCAGTTGAACCGTTCCCCCCAGGTTCATCCCGATGGTGTGGACCACGCCCTTGCCCGCGACATAGTCCGCCAGTTCATAGACGGCCACCACCGTCGAGCCGTGCTTGGCAGCTACCGGCACTACGTCTGCAATATGGTCGCTGTGCCCGTGCGTCAGCAGAATGTAATCGATCCTGGCGGGAAGGGAATAATCCTTGGGAAACTTCGGATTGTTTTGAATGAATGGATCGATCAGGATGTTGGTTCCCCTGGCGGATCGGACCAGCACGGTCGCATGTCCCAGCCAGGTGATGCGCGTTCCCTTCAATGAAGTCATCGTCTCCTCCTTGTCAGGGCGCAGGCCCAGGTTTGTCTCAACGCGTCATAATGACCTCAGAGACGCTGTCTTTGGCCAGAAACTGGCGGTGGCCCGACCAGCCGGCAAAAAGCCGCTCAATGCTGCGGTTGGTAAATGTGCGCTGAATGGGGAACTGTTCAGCCATCTGCACCTCGATGTCATCGCCGGGCGTCAGATGATAGCGGTAGCACACTCCCTCTTCGCCGCGGGTCCGGTTATGGAAGAATGCCAGCACCTCGCCACCTGGATTCATGGCCGTCGACAGCTGGTTGACCAGGGGCGCAACCAGCGCATCGGGCAAATAGTCCAGCGCCGTCCACAGCAGCACCACGTCGAACATGCGCCCTGTGAAGTTGAAGGATTGATCGAGAAAGCCCTTCACATTCCAGATGGGCTTGCCGTCTTCGTCCGTGCCCGTCTGCCAGTTTCCCGTCCAGGCATCGTGGACCGGGTCGGCCATGTAGACGCTCTGGCCCAGGCTGGTCAGGTAGTTGATGTTGGCGGGCGAAGTGTAGCCGGTGTCGATGACGCGCAGGCCTGGCTCCGCCTGGAGGCGCTTGCGCAGCGCCGACCAGGCGCCAGAGTGACGCAGCGTCCGCGGCCCCGTAAGGCCCTGGACCGAAGCGGCAGGACCGTTGTCCTGCTTCTTGCCGAACCATCGACTAAACACCTTGAGATCCCCTTGCGGCCCGGCCTGTTTGAGCCCGCCGGACCGGCCAACCGTTATGGCTCAAAGAACCCCGCCGGCCTGCGCAACGGCCACCGGATCGAGCTGCTTTTGCGCACCCTGCGTCAGATCCACCTTGCCCCGGAAAACTGCATTGTCTTCAACCGCCAGCCGCAGGGCGCGTATATCGCCGACCACTTGGCAGCCGGCGCGCAGTTCCACTCGGCCGCTGGCCACGATGTTGCCCTGGACCTGGCCCAGGATCAGTACGTCTTTGGCCGAGAGGTCGGCGGCGACGTTGGCATTGGGCCCGATCGTCAGCCGGCTCTCCGAGAGACTCACCGTCCCTTCCACGCGCCCATCCACTATCAGGTCCTCACTGCCCTTCACTTCGCCGCGAATCACGACGGTCTTGCCGATGCGTGCGGGAGTATTCTCAACTGCCATGGTCTGGTTCCTTTCGGGGCCTGTCTGACCGCGTTTGAAATTCACGCAGGCCGCTCTACTTCAGTCTACGGGAGATTCGAGCATGCAGCGGGCCCTCACCGAACTATACGCAACCCGGCCCTCCTGCTTCAATCGCGGCACCAGATCAGCAGTGTTGCGTCTAAGCAGACATGTACCGCATCAGACAACAAGGCAGCTCAGGCCAGCGGCTGGTTTTGCCGTCAGGGCCAAAGCCGCAGTTGCCTTCCGCAAACAGGCTGAACCCGTCTGGATTGGAGAATCGCTCGAGTGCTGTTTAAACTGGACGAAGTGCGCAGCCTCTTGACCATCGTTCTGATACTGCCTTGGGCTGTTGCCTCCCTTGGCCAGGGAGCACTGTCACCCGTTCAGGCCCAGGCGCTGGTGCATCGCGCGCTTTCCACTGAGTTGCGCGCCGCACAGGATACCAGCCACCCCATGCGCTACCGGCTGCGCAAATCCAGCCCCCGGCTGACCTCGACCAAAGAAATTCTGGAGACCCGGGACGGCGACGTGGCCCGGCTGGTCGCGGTCTTCGACAAACCCCTCAGTCCGACCGACGAGTTGCAGGAACAGGCCCGTCTGGACACACTGGCCGGCGATCCCACCCGTCAGCGCCATCGCAAACAGAACGAGGAAGAGGACGCCGGCATCGTCTTCAAGCTCCTGCGCATGATGCCCAAGGCGTTCGTTTATCAGTATGCGGGCGTGGGCGCAGGGCCCTCTGGATCGGTGCAGAAGTTCACCTTCAAACCCAGCCCCGGGTTCAGTCCTCCCGACATGGAGACCCAGGCCCTGACCTCCATGACCGGCGAAATCTGGATCGACGCCGCCCAGGAGCGGGTGGCGCGCCTGGAGGGCCATCTGGAGCAGGACACCGACTACGGCTGGGGCATTCTGGGCAAACTGAACAAAGGCGGCTGGATTGTGCTCGAACAGGCCGACGTGGGCAACCGCCAGTGGCGCATCGTCCGTCTCCGGATGCAGATGAGCCTGCGCGTATTCTTCAAGAACAAGAGCTTTGATACGGTGGAAGAAATGACCCAGTATGCGCCCCTTCCGCTGGGCCTCAGCTACGTGCGGGCCATCCAGATGCTCCGCGGCGCACCGGACCCCAGCGCATACGACAATCGGTAGAAGTACGCGCCCCCGGGGCTATCTCGTGTCAAATGAACGCCGTGCGACACTCGCCTGGAGGGTGTGATTCCAGTCACAGCGAGAAGCCCATCAAGAGGTTCTTCTCGAATTGTGAATCCCGTAGGAAAGTTACTCACTTTTGCCGTTGCTGTCTTGTTCTGTGCCTGGGTTCCGGCTGCGCATGCCGAGGACAAGGCCAAGAACAGCGACTGCATGGCCTGCCACTCCAATCCCGCGATGACGAAGGATTCGGGCGGCAAAAAAGTCAGCCTGTATGTGGATGAAAACAAGCTGATGCAATCCATCCACGGCAGCCTTTTCACCTGCGTGGATTGCCACAAGCTCGCGAACGATCCCAAGGACAAGAACAAGCGGCGCCGGCCGGAGTGCTCCGACTGCCATACCGACGAACAGGCAGCCTATGAGCGCGGCCTGCACTCAAAGCCCACCAAGGGAGGCACCGCGCCCGCGGCCACCTGCATCGACTGCCACGGCGCCCCGCACGAGATTCTGGCAGCCGACGATCCGAAATCGCCGGTGAATCACAGCAACATCCCCGCCACCTGCGGACGCTGCCACGGACAGAAGTTCCTGATGGAATCCAATGGAGAAAGCGCGCAGGCGTTTGTCTCCTACCAGCAAAGCGTGCACGGTCTGGCCATCGAGAAGGGCTCGAAGAAGGCCGCGGTCTGCACCGATTGCCACGGCACCCACGAGATTCTGCGCGCCAATGACCCCAAGTCGCCGATCAACAAGTTCAATGTTCCTGCCACCTGCGGCAAGTGCCACAGCACGGTGTCGCAGACCTTCATGGCCAGCATTCACGGGCAGGGCCTCGCGCGCGGCAACGGGTTGGCGCCAAGCTGCACGGATTGCCACGGCATCCACACCATCAAGGCGCACATCGACCCCAACTCGTCGGTTTCAGAGCAGAACCTGGCGCGCACCACCTGCGCGCGCTGCCACGAAGGCGTGCGGCTGTCCAAGGAGTTCGGCGTACCGGGGAACCGGGTTTCCAGCTATATGGACAGTTATCACGGCCTGGCCGCGGAGGGCGGATCGGCAGTGGTGGCCAACTGCGCTAGTTGCCACGGCGTGCATAACATTCTGCCTTCCAGTGATCCACGCTCGACCATCAACCGCGCCAACCTGGACGCGACCTGCGGCAAATGCCACCAGGGAGTTACCCAGAAGTTCACCCTGACCCGCGTGCATCTGGAGGATGGGACCCACCCCAGAGACATCGGCTCAATTGCGGTGCGATGGATTCGCTGGTTCTACCTGGTGCTGATCTTTGGCGTCATCGGCGCCATGTTCCTGCACAATGCGATCATCTGGCGCAGCAAGGCGGTGGCGCGGCGGGCGATGCTGAATCCGTACATGGTGCGCATGACAGTCAACCAGCGCTGGCAGCACCTGGTGTTATTGACCAGCTTCATTGTGCTGGTGATTACCGGCTTTGCGCTGAAGTTCCCCTATTCGGGTCTGGCCGAGGCGCTGGCCATGGGCGAGAAGCTGCGCAGCATCGTTCACCGCGTGGCGGGCGTGATTCTGATCGGCGCGGGAATCTACCACGTCTTTTATCTCGCCATGACCGCGGAAGGGCGCCGGCTGATCTGCGCGTTTGCGCCGGGACCCAAGGATGTCTTCGATGCCTGGGCAACTATGCGCTATTACCTGGGCCTGGGAGGGGAGAAGCCCAGGTACGGGCGCTTCAGCTACGCCGAAAAGGCAGAATACTGGGCGCTGGTCTGGGGCTCGGTGCTGATGGCGGTCACCGGCATCATGATGTGGGCCAAGGTCACCACCGGCAACCTGCTGGCGCGCTGGTGGGTGGATGTGGCTACCTCAATCCACTACTACGAGGCGATTCTGGCCACCCTGGCGATTCTTGTGTGGCACTTCTACCAGGTCTTCCTCGACCCCGACGTCTATCCCATGAACTGGGCGTGGTGGGACGGCAAGATGCCGGTGCATCGCTATCGCGAGGAACATGGCCTGGACACCGAGGCGCTGGCCGCTGCCGGGGTTGAGAGCGAGCCCGTAGAGGACGAGGATGGAGCGCCGCCGGTCGAGGCCAAGCCGGAGGGCAGGCCGCCCGAAGAATAGGGAACTGCGGATTCTTGCGCAGTTCCCTTGCGGCTGCATTGTTTTCGTGAAATGGAATCCAGCGTCGCAGCGATCCAGGTGAGTGAATCCGCATCTGGAGTGCCGGGCGTTCATTCAACAACACTGGTCAGATGCGCCAGTCGTCGGCGCGCCAGTTCTTGATCCGCTCCTTGATCTGTTTGCGGGTCAGTTTCTCTTCCAGAGCCTGCTTGGCCAGAGCCACAACTTCATCGTCCGCGGCAAAGCGAAGACCGATCAACTGGTCCTCGTTGAGATGACACATCTGGGTGTGCCACTCAGTCGGGGCCAGGGCTTGCAGGCGCAGCCGCTCTTCCAGGCGGATGACCCGGTCCTGCACTTTGAGCGGATAGGTGCGCACCTTGGCGAGCAGGATGAACGCGGCCAGCGATAGCACCAGAAACCATCCGGAAGAGTAGCCGAAATGGCGGATCAGGTGGTGGATGGCGTAAACGAGATTGACGACCAGAACCGCTAGCAGAACAAAGTGATAGGGCGGATCGAAGCGCGCGTGATTCTTGAAATTCTGCGCAGTGGGTTTACTCATCGGAGGCCTTGCTTTCCTTCAGGCCGAAGTTTGCTGGGGTGGGCGGGAGCAATTCAACGTTTCCGTTCGCAGCGGCGCCAGAGGCCTGGGAACTCGCGCTCTCAGGATTCTGCGCGGCTGGGCCCGCAAGTGTCAACGCAGATAAGTCGCTTGGCCCCAGCATTTGCGGATGCTTTGGGATGAGATGGAAGCGGCCGCGCACCAGGTAGTCCACGAAGAGTCCGCCCGCGAGATATGGGTTGGCAAGGGCGATGGGCACGGCGTAGGCGGTGGTGGCTAGCGATTCGTCGATGCTCTTGTTGGAACGGCTCAGGCGGCGCAGACCGGGAACCTGGGGAATCTCGAAGACCGTCAGTTGCACATCGGGGTGTTTGCGTGCGTAGCGCACCAGTTTGTAGGCGATCTGCTTGGGTGTGGTCATGGCGGCGTCGGGGAAGACGCTGCGGCGAAATGTGCCGGGGAAGTAGGAGTTGAGAATGCGCCGCGCAAAATCGGAACAATTATTGAAGAGAAGGTCGAAGTGGGAGACGTTTTCGCCGTGGTTCATGCGGGCGATGAATGCGTCGTCCTGCTCTTCCGTAGTCTCAAAGCGGAAGGCATAGATGCGCCGCTCATACGAGACGCCGATCAGTTCGGTCCAGCCTCCGTGCACCATGTTCCCGGCCGGGATGTTCATTCCCAGGCCGAGCAGATGGGTCTCGTGGTAGCGGTCGCGCAAGCGCTCTACCGCATCGCGGTCCACGCGCGTCGGGACGTCGGAGGGCTTTTCGACCGAATAAAGATAGGGAACGAGCGGGATGGCCACCCAGTCGAGATTGGCGATTCCCTGGTAGCGGGAGACAACGGCGCCGGTTTCTCCGGGCTGGCAGCGGCGCAGATGTGTGGGAGATTCCGCGCAAACGCGCTCGAAATAAATGGCCGTGTGCCCAGTGGGATTGACGGCGCCGAAGAAGCCGTAGGGCTCTTCCATGAGCAAGGCAGCCTGCGCACGGCACGGCGCGGAAGAAAAACCCAGGAAAACCAGGATCGAGAGAGCAAATGCGAATGTGCGCAGTTTTCGCGTAGCAGGCATTGATTCTCCCCTGATCAAGATCGTTGCGCTCGCTTTCAGTGTGTCCCGCTGCCGGGTTATGGTATGAGTGATTGCCGATACGACGTGAAGAGAACTTGGCGCTCGCGGTTGGAGCCATACCGCAGGGAAACAACCGCAAACCGGCAAGGTCCTTCTTTTTGTTTTGACACAAGCTGAAAAGAAAAGTTGTGGCCGGCCTGCTTGGAGTGGGTCGCGAAGATCCCGCTCCGCGGAGTGATCGTTTACTCTGGTAGCGCTCTATTTCCCGAGACCTGCACGCAATCAAATCGTGCAGGACATTGGGACATTCCGGTTCTCCGCGAGGCTTGAGTTGAAACTGCGCAATCTGCTGCTGCTTGCACTGCTTCCGTGCGCGACCCTGTGCGCGCAAGTGACGTTGCCTAAAATTCTGACCAGCCACATGGTGGTCGAACGCGATCTGCCGGTGCATGTGTGGGGAAAGTCGGCGCCCGGCGAAGAGGTCACGGTGAGTTTTCGCGGCGAAACGCGCACGGCCAAAGCCAGTGAACTGGGCCGGTGGAGCGTCTATCTGAAGCCGGGAGCGGCGGGCGGACCGTTCGAGATGAAGGTCGAGGGCGCGGCTGGTGCGGCGCAGGCCATCACCCTCGACGATGTCCTGGTGGGCGATGTGTGGGTGGCGTCGGGCCAGTCGAACATGGAGTTCCGCATGCACCAGGCGGCGACGGCGGCCCAGGATTTGCCCAACGCGGCGAACCCCAGAATCCGCCTGCTGATGGTGAAGCAGAATGCCGCGGAGTACCCGGAAGACGACGCCAGCACCGATGGCTGGACGGCATCCTCTCCCGAAACCGCGAAGGATTTTTCTGCCGTGGCCTGGTACTTTGCCCGCGCGATTGAACAGCGAGAGAAAGTCCCGGTAGGGGTGATCGACTCGACCTGGGGCGGCACCATGGTCGAGTCCTGGACACGCCTGACTGCACTGGGCGAGGACGCTTCTCTCATGCCGGTCTTTCTTTCGCGGGGCCGGATGACGGATCGCGAGGCGGATGCGCTGCTCAATGACAAGGCGATCGAAAAGCAGAGGGCGGAAGCCAGGGCGCAGGGCAAGCCGGAGCCGCAGTTTCCCTGGCATCCCATGCTGGCCATGTGGTCGCCCAGCCTGCTCTACAACGGCATGATTGCGCCGCTGACCCCCTTTCCCATTCGCGGTGTGATCTGGTACCAGGGCGAGAGCAACAGCGCGATCGAGAGGCAGCCGAGTCTCTATCACCACCTCTTCCGGGCGATGATTGAGGATTGGCGGCGGCAGTGGGGCCAGGGAGATTTCCCGTTCCTCTACGTGCAGATTTCGAATTTCAAGTCTTCCCCGGCCGAGGATTGGGCAACCCTGCGCGAGGCGCAGTTGAAGACTCTGGAACTGCGCAATACGGCGATGGCCGTGACCATCGACATCGGCGATCCGGACAACGTGCACCCTACCGACAAAGTGGACGTCGGCCTGCGGCTGGCGCGGGCGGCGCGCGCGTTGAGCTATGGAGAGGCCATCGAGTTTTCGGGTCCTCTCTATCGCCAGGCCACGCCGGAAGGGAACGCGATCCGCGTCTGGTTCGAGCACGCCAAGGGGCTGACGGCGAAAGACGGAGCGGTGACCGGGTTTGAGGTTGCAGGCAAAGACGGAAAGTTTGCGCCGGCCACGGCGACGGTGGAAGGCACCACGGTGCTGGCAACGAGCCCCTCGGTGGCCGAGCCGGTGTACGTGCGCTACGGATGGGCCAACAGCCCGCAGTGCAACCTGTTCAACGCCGAAGGGCTGCCCGCTTCGCCTTTCACCTCGACCGAGTAACAGGCGAGCCTACGGCTTCTCCGCTTCCTTTTCGGCTGCCCGCGAGTAGCGGATGACTTCCACCGTGGAGGTCGCCACCAGACCCTCTTCGATCATGGCGTCGAGGAAGGGAATCAGCTTGGCGACCCGCTCTTCAGTGTCGATGATGCTCAACTGAATGGGTGCGTCCTTGGAAAAGCTCCAGTGGCCGGAGCGGCGGATGCGGCTGCCTGACCCATAGCCTTCGATGCCGCGGAAGACGATGGCTTCTTCGATGCCCAACTCGATGCACTTGGCCAGGATCGCCTCGTGCAGGGGCTTGCCCTGCCAGCGGTCGTCCTCACCGAAATGAATGCGCAACATGCGCGCGGAAAATTGTTCTTTCATGGCAGGACTCTCTCTCATTCCGCGGAGATTTGTGGTGAAGCGGTCGTTTGCGCAGCCTCGGTGTCGAGCGGACGATAGGCAAACTTGACGATGTCCACGTCGGAGAAGACCACCAGCCCCTGCTCCAGCATTTGATCCACCAGGGGCAGAAAAGCGCGCAGCTTATCCTCGGTGTCGATGGCCGAGAGCATCAGCGAGCCGTGGTGCGAGGGGAGCAGCGGCTTGTCCTTGTGCACCCGCCGGTGCGTCCCGTAGCCCAGAATGCCTCGGTAGACCGTGACGCCGGCAATGTCGTTGGCTCGCATCGCTTCCACCAGCGCCTTGTAGAGCGGCTTGTCCATCCACTGGTCTTCCTCGCTCAGGTAGATGCGCATCATCTGCGCCTTGCCTTCGATCTTGAGGTGGGCGGGCGCCATGGGCTTCTTGGGCTTGGAAACTTGGGCCGGCTTGGCGACAGTCGTCTCCTGCATCTCGATCAGCCCGGTGCCGGCCAGTTCTTCCAGCTTGCCCAGCAGCGCATCCACCTTCTCGCGGCTCTCGATGAACTCGATTTTGAGGGGCAGGCGGTCGGAGATCTCCACCATGTTCGCCGAGTGCATGTGGTGATCGGCGCCGAAACCGGCAATGCCCTTGGTGACCGTGGCGCCGGCCACGCCTCGATAAAAGAGAAAGTCGAGAATGCTGGAGTAGACCGGAACCCCGTGGTGGGTGATCCCGTCGCTCAAGTAGATCGTCACTTTGACGGCTTTTCCAGGCTGCAACATGGTGTCTCCCTGAAGGCAACTGTGGATTCTACGGCATCCTGCCCCGGTTGTGGGCTACGTGCCGGCGTGCTGGCTCAGGAAATGGTCTCGGCCAGCACGGCTCCGCACCAGACAGCAGCCAGACCGGCGATGAGGCTTCCCACCGCGTAGAGGGCCGCCAGCGCGAAGGCCCCGGAGCGCAGCGTCGAGAGCGTCTCCCACTCATAGGTGGAAAACGTGCTGTACGCACCAATGAAGCCGATCGGGATCAGGAAGCGCCACGCCGGGCTCAGTTCAATGTGCTTGCCAAGATAGGTAAGCGAGAACCCGATGATGACGCAGGCCGTCAGGTTGATCACGAAAGTGCCGTAGGGAAACTTCGTTCCCATCCGTCCGGCAATCGTGGATCCAACCCAGTACCGGGCGATGGAGCCAAGCGCGCCGCCCGCGGCGATAAGCAGGTATTTCTGCAATGCCGATCTCCTCATTTGAGGTTATACAGCAAAGAGCCGGCAGAGGTTGGCCGCGCTAGCGGTCGGTGCAGGAGTAGCAGGGGTCGATCGAGGCCTGGATCAGCGGCGTATCCGCCAGCCGCGCGCCCAGCACCATCCAGCGGATGGCCGGCATGTTGGCGAAGGTGGGGGTGCGCACATGGATTCTGGCTGGATTGCGCGAGCCCTCTTTCCAGGACACTGAGTACATGACCTCGCCACGTGGCGCTTCCACGCGGCTGGTGGCAGTTCCGGTCATGAAGTTGAACTTGTCGTCGCCCGTGTGCAGTTCGCCCGGAGGCAATTTGGCCAGGGCCTGGCGAAGGATGCGGCAGCTCTCCATGATTTCGAGAGCGCGGACCATGAGCCGGGCGCGCACGTCGCCGTCCTGCTCCACAGGCGAGTTGAATTCCATCTCCGCGTAGGCGGCGTAGGGCGCGGCGTGGCGAAGATCTTGTGCAAGCCCCGAGGCGCGCGCTGTGGGGCCCACCACGCCGCAGGATGCAGCTTTCTCGTGGGTCAAGACACCGATCCCGGCGCAGCGGGAGCGGGCCGTCCTGCTGGTGGTGAAAATCGGAATCACGGTCCGCGCCATCTCTGCCTCAATGGCTTCCACCATCTTGAGAATCGCATCCGGATCCTCGATGTCGCGATTGACCCCGCCAATGCGGTTCATCGAGTAGTTGACGCGATTGCCGGAGATGGCCTGCAGCACGTCCATCACTTTCTCGCGCAGTTCGAAGCAGGTCATGAACATGGTTTTGAAGCCCATCAGCTTGGCTGCGATTCCGGCCCAAAGCGTGTGCGAGTGCAGCCGCTCCAGTTCCGCCACGATGACGCGAATGTATTGGGCGCGCGGAGGCGGAGTCAGTCCGGTCAAACCCTCCATGGCCTGGCAAAGGGTGAGGGTGTGAATGTTGGAGCAGATGCCGCAAACCCGCTCCATCAGCGCGATCACTTGTATGTAGTTGCGCGATTCGGCAAGGTGCTCAATGCCGCGGAAGTTGAACCCGATACTCAGATTGGCGTCGGTTACGGTCTCGCCGGTGCAGATCATGTCGAGCTTGTAGGGCTCTTCCAGGCCCGGATGGTAGGGCCCCATGGGAATTTTGTAGCTCATTTGACCTCCTCGCGCAGGTTCACTCCGGGCGTTTGTCCCTCGCGCAACAGCAGGGGTTGGTAGTCGCGTCCCACAAAGTCGATAGCAAAGCCCTCGTGAATCTCGCGCTCGATCCAGTCGACCGCCTCGCAGAGGTCGTAGATGCTCTCAATGGATTTCGCGGCGAGCTGAAAGGGAAACCCAAGCAATTGGCCGTCCAGGTCCCAGTGATACTCCAGGCGCAGGCCCTCGTCCTTGGGAAGTTCATAGGCGGTAATCGTGATGAAGCGGGCATGAATAGCGTTCATGGCCTGGGCCAGTTCGCGGACCGTCAGTTTGCCGGGTTGGAGCCAATGCACCCCGCCTTTTTCGACCCATGGTTCGTGGATGCCGAGTGTTGCAGGGATGAATTCCAGGGAAGTCATTGCGCGCCTCCAGCGGCTGAGTCATTCTTTGGGGCCGTGGGGGGAACCGGCGCGGCCGCGGCCCTGGGAGCGGGCGGCTTGCGGGTGAGAGTGTAGGAGTTCTTCAGCTCGCCAATGTTGAGATAGATAGGCGGGCAGGCTGAATCCTGGCTGAGGGCATGTTCCTTGCAGCCTTCCACGCAGCGGCCGCAGAAGGTGCAATGCCCGGGATCGTAGCTCCACGTGAATTCGCCCTTGGCTGCCTTGAATTCGATAGCGCGCGCCGTGCAGCGGAATTTGCAGATGGCGCAGCCGATGCAAAGCGCCGGATCGAAGCGCACCAGGCCGCGGTAGTGCGGAGTGACCTTGGGGCGCGCGGGAAAGCGCAACGTGCGCGAGCCGCCCCACAGGTTCTTCCAGAGCATGGTGAGAATATTCATGATCTAAGCCCCATGAAAACCGCGGACGAGATGGCCAGCACCGCGAAGATCAGCGTGCATTGCCAGTAGAAACGCACCGTCGTATCGATGGCCAGACGCGCCGTAGCGGAGGCCAGCACCGACAAAAGCAGCACAATGGCAATGGAGATGGCGACGAAGAGTAAAATCGCGAGCCACCCGAGCGTGACGTGGGGAGCAAGCAGAGTGGCGATGAGGCCGGTGCCTGCCACCCATTCAAGCCCATGCGACAGCTCCCACATCGCCAGTTCGGGGCCTGCATACTCGGTCATGGGGCCGGAGTAGATTTCCTGTTCCGCATTGGGCAGCGAAAAAGGGTTCAAATGCAGTTTGGCGGGCAGGCAGACCAGGATCGCCGCCACGCCCAGGTAACGCAGGAAGGAAGGCGGAAGTTGCGCCAGAGCTTCCAGCCGGAAAGTGTGCTGCGAGGCGGCAATGGAGACGATGGCCAGCAGAAAGACGACGTTGTAGGAAACGCTCAGAACGGCTTCGCGCGCCGAACCGATTTCGCCGAAGATGGAGCGCGAAGAGAAGCCCGCGGCGATGATGCACATCGAGGGCACTTCAAGCAGCGCCAGCAGCAGGATCAGATCGCCCTGGAAACCTCCTGAAGCCGGCAGCACCGGAAGCAGCGCCACGGCGCCAGCTGCCGACGAAACCGCCAGCAGCGGCCAGGCCTTCATCAGCAGTCCGCCCACCCCACTGCGCTCCGGCATGTCTTTGCCCAGCAGCTTGATGAAATCGTAAAAGGGCTGCATGAACGGGGGCCCGATGCGGCCCTGCATCAGCGCCACCGACTTGCGCTCCACCCAAAGGAAGAACCAGGCGAAGGGCACGGCGAAGAGTAGTCCCGGAAAGATGAGCAGGCGCGCCAGTGCTGTGATCAGATTCATGGCTCCTCCTCTCCGGCATCAGGTGCGGTTTCGGGCTGCGTTCGGCCTCTCGCGGCCAATATCTCCGCGGCTTTGGCGATCCCTTGCACAATGGCGTCGGGTCGCGGCGGGCACCCGGGCACAAACACATCCACAGGAATATGCACGTTGAGCGGGCCGTCCAGTGTGCGGCTGTCGATAAAGACGTTGGTCGTGGCGGGGCAGGAGCCGATGGCCACCACGGCCTTGGGACCGAGCACCTGGCTGTAGACGGTCTTGATGGCGCCTACCGCGTTACGGGTGACGGGACCGGTGACGCACAGAATGTCGGCGTGGCGCGGGCTGCCCTCCAGCCGCACACCCAGTTGCTCGGCGTCGTAGCGGGGCGTGAGGCTCGCAACCAGTTCGATGTCGCAGCCGTTGCAACTGCCGGAGTTCATGTGGAAGATCCATGGGCTGCGGCGGCGGCAGTAGCACATCAATCGATTCCAGAGCTTCATGGTCTACCCCCCAGCAGCATCTGCAACGAGTCCGGCCATGCGCCGGCGGCCAGAAGCAGCGCCACCAACGCCACGATCGTGGCCTGCATCAGGAATGGCTCCTTGCTGCGCAGAACATGCGGGCTATGCGGCGGTCCCCACCAGATGCGGGTCAAAGCCAGAACATACGCGATCAGCGCAAAGACAGACGAGAGGATGAAGACCGTCAACAGAAGAGGGTTGATGCGCAAGGCGGTTTCATAGAGTCTCCAGCGGCCGATGTATCCCAGGGTCGGAGGTATGCCCAGCATGGTCAGCATACCAAAGAGGAAGCCGAAAGCGCTGAGCGGATAGCGCGCGGCCAGGCCTATGTGTTCGCCGTCCAACGCGCCGTCGGCTTCCGGAGCGCTGAGGCAGGCAAACAGCAGCGCCTTGGCCAGGGCATGGGAGGATGCTGCGATCAGCGCGCCGTCAAGCCCCAGAGTTGAGACGGAGGCAAGCCCGAGCAGCAGGAAACCCATGTCTTCCACCGTAGAGAGAACCAGCAGTCGCTTCAGGTTGCGCTGCGTGAGCATGAGCAGCGCAGCAATCACCGAAGTGGCCGCAGCCACAGCCAGCAGAAGCGCCGGAGGCGTGAGCGCACTGGGAATCTCCTGCGCCCCGATGGCGAACTCGGCAAATGCGGCCATGTCCACGACGGCGATGATCAGGCCAAGAATCAATGCGGGTAGTTCATCGGCCAGCCGCAGAAGCCAGAAGAAGAGCGGCACAGCGGCCAGTTTGACGCAAACGCTGGTCAGGATCAGCGCCCGCGACCAATCCTGGTGTTGAGAACTCATCAGCAGGACGCTGGCCACCATCGATCCCGCGGAGATCAGGACCACCGCGAGATACGCGAGTTTGGCGGCGTGTGTCTTTGCACACTGTGCAACCAGCAGGATGGTCAGCAGCGCGCCCAATTCCAGCAGCCCAACCCGTAGCCGTGGATCGACAACGATCAGCCCCGCAATCGTGGACGCGGCGACAAGAAACATCACAGGCACAAACCTGCGCATCGGGAAGCTCGCCAGCGCCACCAGAATCAACGCCACTCCGGCCACCGAGCAGGCGGCCACCAGCAGCAGCGGCGTTTGCGTGGGCGGCAGGAGCATCTCGCCAGGAGAGAGACTGGAGACCGCTCCCGGAACCAGCCAGCGAACCCCGGCGAAAACAACGGCAGCCAGCACCACGACCAGAAGCGCAGAGCGCCGCTCCATCCAGGAGACGGCGACGCCCAACCCGCGCGAAGCAACCTGCAACCCTTCCCAGACGTCCAGATAGACCCGATCGACACTGGTCCAGCGGAAGAAGGAATGCCAATTCTCCATGAAGATGTCTGAGAAGTCGCCGGCGGTGAGCCGGTCCTGGTCGGAAAGCGGTTCTCCGCCCGTGAAAATCCCCCCCCCTGCGCCGGCCAGCGCCGCCCCGCCAGAGGCTGTGGCCGGGCGCGCGACGTAGGCAACGGCGTAGATGGCCCCGCCCAGAACAATCGAGACCAGGGCCAGCATCAGGCCGCCCACGCTTGAGAAGCTGCCGGCGTCGGCGGACATCCCCAGCCACGTCACATGGACGCCGGCTCCCAATGACAGGGCGCCAAGAATCGGATTGAGCAAATAGTTGACGGCCAACTGCGGCGCGACTCCCAAGACGATGCTGCCCGCGGCCATCAGCCCCATTCCCCACTGCATGGTGGCAGGAGCCTCGTGCGCCTCGCGCGTTGCGTCGGTCAGCGGACCCAGGAAGACGGCACTGGTGGCCTTGGCGCCCAGGAAGACGGTTCCCAGGCTGGCCGCCCAGGCAACCACCGCCGGCACTGCCCATCCGGCTTGCAGGGCTGCCGCATAGAGCATCCATTTGCTGGCGAAGCCGCTCATCAGCGGAATGCCCATCATGCTGCCCACGCCAATCAGCCAGGAGAGGGTAGTGTGCGGCATGCGCGAGGCGAGACCGCCCAGCTGGTTCATGTCGCGCGTCCCGGTCGAGTGCTGCACCGAGCCGGCGGTCAGGAAGAGGCCTCCCTTGAAGAAGCCGTGATTGAGGCAATGGAGCAGGCCGGCGGTGATGGCCAGCGGCGTTCCGATGCCCAGCCCCATCATCATGTAGCCGATCTGGCTCACGGTAGAGAAGGCCAGCATCCGCTTCAGGTCCGTCTGTACCATGGCGTACATCACGCCCACCGCCATGGTGACGGTGCCCACCCAGATCAGGGTCGCGCCCCAGGCAAAGGGCCAGGCGCCAAAGCTGTGCATGCGCGCAGCCAGGTAAACCCCGGCCTTCACGTAGCAGGCGGCGTGGAGCAGGGCGCTGACCGGTGTCGGCGCGGCCATGGCTTCGGGAATCCAGGTGTGCAGCGGGAACTGCACCGACTTGGCCACCAGCGCCACCAGCATCAACACAAAAACGCCGCCGGTAAAGCTGTGCGCCACCTTGGGGTCGGTCCACAGGGCGCTCCCGGTGCGGTAATAGATCACCAGAATCGCCGCCAGCAGCCCGTACCCGGCAATGTGCGTCATCAGCAGCACTTTGCGCGCGCCGTTCACCGCCTCGCGGTTGGTGTACCAGAAGCCGACCAGGGTGAAGGAGCAGAGGCCGACCACCTCCCAGCATAGATAGAAAAGAAAGAGGTTGGCGCTGAAGACCAGTCCGACGAAGCCCCCGATGAAGATCAGCATCGAGGCGTAAAAGCGCGTGGCGGCGGGGTCCTTGGCCATGTAGCCGATGGAGTAGAGCAATACGAATCCGCCCAGTCCCGCGCCCATCAGGGCAAAGAGCACACTGAGCGCATCGACGTGCAGGACCAGCGCCAGCGGACCGTCCCAGCCGAGCAGGTTCACGTCGATGGCCTGGCCTGCCCGGACGAAAGGTACAAGGGCGGCAACGGCCAGCACCGCCGGCAGGCAGGTGAGGGCGGCGAGAACTCCTTTCGCTCGTGCAGAACACAACCGCGCTACAAGAATCTGGAGCGCGGCGCCCAGCAAAAGCGAGCTTGGCGCAATCAGAACCAGGGATGCAGCTGTCATGCCCCTCATGTTAGGACGTTTCTACTATTCGGATGATGTGATGGCGCTCACGTGTGAGTCTTCCATTGCGAGACGCCGCGCAGTTCTGTCTGTTATGGGATTAGAGGGTCGATACATAAAAATAATTGACTCGTAACAGTAGGATTCTACGTGAGTTCCAGTAGCCCATCGACTGCACCGGAAGGCGGCAATCGGTAGCATCGCCCTCGATTTGGTGCTCCAGGGGAACCCGGGTGGAAAACCCGGGCGAGCTTCCAGCTGTGTAAATTGTTCGCTTGCAACCGAGTCTCCGGGTTTTTCCAGGCCCGGAAAACCGGGCCTGGAACGGCCAGCCTTGCCTAAACAGCCAGCGGCCAAGCACTTAGTTGTGCTTGCCCTTCCACTCCTCGTAGGGACCCTGGAAGTCCTCGATGCCGTCTTCCTTGAAGACCCAGAGCCGGGTGGCCACTTCGTCGATCAGGTCGTGGTCGTGGGTGACCAGCAGGACCGTGCCCTCGTAGCGCTGCAAAGCGATATTGAGCGCGTTGATGGCTTCCAGATCCAGATGGTTGGTGGGCTCGTCGAAAATCAGGATGTTGGGCTTGGTCAGGATCAGCTTGCAGAAGGCCAGCCGCGCCTGTTCGCCGCCGCTGAGAGCCTTGGTCTGCTTTTCGCCTTCTTCGCCGCTGAACAGCATCTGGCCGAGAATGCCGCGGATTTCCTCCGAGTGGGCCGCGGGGTTCCAGCGGTGCAGCCACTCAGCCACGGTGAGGCCGGGCTCGATGGTGGCGCCCACGTCCTGCGGGAAGTAGCCGATCTGCGCCTCGTGGCCCCAGAAGACGGCGCCCTTGTCCAGATCGAATTCGCTGTCGGCCAGGCCGGGATAGTTGGCCAGAAGGCTTTTCAGCACCGTGGTCTTGCCGGCGCCGTTGCGACCCATCAGGCAGATTCGCTCGCCGCGCAGCACGCTGGCCGTAAAGCCGTCCAGAACTTTGTGGTCGCCGTAGAACTTGGTCAGGCCCTTGAATTCCAAAACGTGCTTACCGCTGGGACGCACCTGGTCGAAACGAATGTAGGGGCGCGCAATGTTGGAGCGGGCCAGGTCGTTGGTCTGCAGCCGCTCCACTTCCTTGCGGCGGCTGGTCACCTGCGAAGACCGGGTTCCGGCGGCAAAGCGGGCGATGAAATCGTTCAGCTGCGAAATCTTCTTCTCGCGCTGCTCGTTCTGCGATTCCAGCGTGGAGCGAACCTGCGTCTTGGCCAGCACCATATCGTCGTAGCCGCCGGTGTAGGTGATGATGGTCTGGTAGTCGATGTCGGCGGTGTGGGTGGTGATGCTGTTCAGGAAGTGACGGTCGTGCGAGATCACGATCAGGGTGCCGTCATAGTTGTTCAGGAAGTCCGACAGCCAGTGAATCGACTCCAGATCGAGGTAGTTGGTAGGCTCATCCAGCAGCAGCGCTTCGGGCTTGCCGAAGAGGGCCTGCGCCAGCAGCACGCGCATCTTCTGGCCGCCCTGCAACTCGCCCATCTTGCGCTCGTGGATATCGTCGGGCAGGTCGAGGCCCTGCAACAGCACGGCGGCGTCGCTCTCTGCCGTATATCCGTCTTCGTCGCCGATGGTGCCTTCCAGTTCGCCTAGCCTCATGCCGTCGGCGTCAGAGATCTCCGGCTTCTCATAGATGCGGTCGCGCTCTTCCAATGCGGCCCACAGGCCTTTGTTGCCCATGATGACCGTATCGATGACACGGTACTCGTCGAAGGCGAACTGGTCCTGGCGCAGAACGCCGAACTTGCGCGGACGCACCACCGTGCCCTTCTGCGCGTCGATCTCGCCGGTCAGAACCTTCATGAACGTGGACTTGCCGGCGCCATTGGGGCCGGTAAGGCCGTAGCGACGCCCGGCAATGAAACTGACGCTCACATCCTCGAAGAGGACTTTCGCGCCGAAGCGCATGGATACATTGCTTACACTAATCATTCTTGTTCTGGTTCCTATATGCGGGCCGCAACGGGGCGACGGCTGCGCGGGCCGGATGAATCTGGGGTTGGGTCTTGGTTTGGGGCGCGCGCACGCGGGCAGCCCCTCGGGACGTCTGCTCTTCTAGTTTCTCATAAGTCGAGGAAAGTGGCTTGGTCCGCAAACACCTATTCGATTCGTACTGCCTCGAAAACAATGGGCACGGTGCTGGTTGCGGGTCGCGTACTACCCGAAGATGGCGGTCACAATGTGGTTGACCGCGAAGGCTGAGATGTAGGCCAGCACCAGCATGTAGAGAAACTGGATCGCCGGCCACCGCCAGCTGTTGGTTTCTCTGCGGACCACCGCGATGGTCGAAGTGCATTGCATGGCGAAGGCGAAGAAGATCATCAGCGCCAGGGCGCCGCCCAGGGTCATGTCGTGGTGCAGGGCGGTTTGCAGGTTCAGGGCCTGTGTACCCGGATCCGCCCCGTAGAGAGTGCCCATGGTGCTCACCATCACTTCGCGGGCCAGCACGCTCGACAGCAACCCGATGCCGATCTTCCAGTTGAAGCCCAGGGGTGCAATCGCAGGTTCGATAAAGTGGCCCAGCCGTCCGATGATGCTGTCGGCCAGTTCCGGCTCGGCGACGGTGCCGCCCGCCACGTGAATGAGCGGCAAATGCGCCAGAACCCACAAAGCCAGCGTGACGCCCAGAATGACTTTTCCGGCATTGCGCAGGAAGATGCGTGCGCGGTCCAGAACGCGCAATGTCAGCGAATGCAGCGTGGGCATGCGGTACTGCGGCAACTCCAGAATGAAGGGTGCATCGCTGGACCGGAGGATGGAACTCTTCAGCAGCCAGGCCGTGGTCATGGCCGCCACAAAGCCGGCCAGGTAAAGCCCCAGCATCACGATGGTCTGAAGCCCCAGGAAGCCGTGCAGATAAGTCTTGCCGGGAATGAAAGCCGCAATCAGCAGCATGTACACCGGCAGCCGCGCCGAGCAGGTCATGAACGGAGTCACCAGAATGGTGGCTAGCCGGTCGCGCCTGTTCTCGATGGTGCGCGTCGCCATGATGGCCGGAACCGCGCAGGCGTAAGCCGAGAGCAGGGGAATGAACGCCTTGCCGTTCAGGCCGATCGAACGCATCACCCGGTCCGCAATCAGCGCGGCGCGGGAGAGGTAGCCCGAGTCCTCCAGAATGCCAATAAACAAAAAGAGCAGAAGAATCTGGGGCAAAAAGACCAGGACCGAGGAAATGCCCTTCCATGCGCCGTCCAGAATCAGCGACTGCAGCCAGCCGGAAGGAATCAGCGGACGCGCCAGGCTGCCCATCTGGGCCAGAATGCTCCCGAAACCATCGGAAAGCGGCTGTCCAATGGAGAAAACCACTTCGAAAACGCCAACGACCACGACCAGAAACAGAAGCGGCCCCCAGAAGCGATGCAGAAGCACGTCGTCGATCTTGCGCGTGCCCTCCACCGACAGCGGAGCGCGATAACCGGTGCGGCGGCTCACCTGCGCTGCCCAGGTGTGGGCGCTCGCGGCGTTGCCCAGCACGGGCAGCGACAGCGGGTGAGCGGCTTCGCGCTCGGTGTGCCGATTCAGAAAGAGCGGCACGGCGTCGATGCCTGTGCCATGCACGGCGCTGATCTGGGCCACTGGGGCGCCCAGCTCACGAGCCAGCTTGAGAGCGTCGATCTGCCCGCCGCGGGCTTCCATCAGGTCGCTCATATTCAGCAGCACCAGGGTCGGCAGCCCCAGCGCCAGCACCGGCGCAGCCAGCATCAACTGGCGGGTCAGGTGCAGGGAATCCAGAACCAGCAGCACCGCGTCGGGCTTGGGCGTGCCGGGCATCATGCCGCGTAGCACATCGATGGAAACGCGGGCGTCTTCGGAATAGGGAGAGAGAGAGTAGATGCCAGGCAAATCGATCAGGGTCAGATCGTCGCGGCCCACGCCTGCCATCAAGCCCATGCGCTGCTCAACAGTCACGCCGGGATAGTTGGCCACCTTCTGGCGAAGCCCGGTCAAACGATTGAAAAGGGTAGACTTGCCGGCGTTCGGAGGCCCGATCAGTACGACCGTTCTTAGGTCTCCGGGGGCATTTCGTGCTGCGGGGGGGTGAAAGGTCGGGGGAGCGCAGCACTCGCTCATCGTGCGACCCCGATCAACTCCGGAAATTCGTCGCCGTCAACCGATTCGATGTCTTCTGCTTCGGCCGGACGAACACGAATGGCGTCCGCGGTTTCATGGCGCAGCGCGACCTCCATCCCGTCCACGCCATAGACGGTCGGATCGCCAGCCGGTGCGCGGCGCAGCGCCGTGACCAGCGCATCGGGGACAAAGCCCATATGCATCAAATGGTTCTGCACGGAATCGGGAAGGTCAAGGGCTACCACAACCCCTGTCTCGCCAATCTTCAAATCGCTCAAAATGCTCAAAATTCCGGACTCCGTTATGCTGCCGGAAGGGCAGGGTTCACAAACTACGACCGGAATAGTCGCAATTTGAGTATACGACCTCTTGTGTCCTCATCGCAAACCCTGAATCGCGGATCGTCCGCCCCGGGCGGGGCAAGTGTTTCGGATCAGGAAAAGTGCGGTTTTGCACCCCCGTGAACCTCTTCCCAAGCCCTCCGGACGGAGTCCTTTTCCCCATTGATTCGATTGATGATTTGTTTCTATCAGCGCCGTGACCGCTTGGATGTGATCTGAATCACATTAGACACGAGGCTGCCTTCAACACCGGGTGGCGCCCACCCCGGCCTGCACCGTGACCAACCTTCGGCAATTTCGATCAACCGCCAGGTCTTCGTCAAATTCAGCTACTTTTGAGCTTTTAGCCATTGCGCGCACCGGAAATCGTGATATATGCATTTCATGGACGCGCAGGAATTCAAAGCATCTCTCGTTCACTTCCACCCGCCCGACGGACTGACGCCTCCGCTGGCCGCGCTGTGGTGGGATGCAAAAGGAGAATGGGCGCGAGCCCACGCGCTGGTCGACGAGTTGGAGACGCGCCCCGGCATGGCGGTTCATGCCTACCTGCACCGCAAGGAGGGAGCCGCCTCCAATGCAAACTACTGGTACGAGCGCGCCGGGCACGATTTTCAGAGGGCCGCGCTCCAGGACGAGTGGCTGGCCCTGGTCGAAGGGCTGGCCGCAGCGGAAGCCAAGGACTAAGCGGAGTGCCGGAAATACCCTCCCCCGGCCACGCGTCAATAAACCTGGAATCTAAGCGACCGTTGTGCCGGTCTCAGGAGGCGCCGTGAAAAAGCGGCCAGGACAATCACTCGCTTTGACGTTTTTTCTTGCAACCGCTCTGATCGCGGCCGTCCCACCTGCTCCGTTCGTTCCCCAACTGCTGGCGCAATCTCAATCTCCATCCAAAGGCATGGACCCCAAGCTGCTGGCCAGGGCAAAAGCCGGCGATGCCGAGGCACTGTTCCTCGTCGCCTATGCATATGACAAGGGCGTTGGCGTTCCCCAGGATCATGCCGAGGCCGACAAGTGGTATCGCAAGGCCGCGGAGGCCGGCTACCCGCGCGCCATGGCAAGACTCGGCGCCATGTACGCGCTTGGTCACGGCGGTTTGCCCAAGGATGACGTCCAGGCTGTGGTCTGGTATCGCAAGGCAGCGGAGGCTGGCCAGGCTTTGGCCATGACCAATCTGGGCCAGATGTATGCCGCTGGGCGGGGCGGATTGCCCCAGGATGAATCTGAGGCGGCTATCTGGTATCGCAAAGCGGCGGAAGCAGGCGACGCTTTCGGCATGACCGATCTCGGCGAATTCTATGCAACTGGCCGTGGCGGCTTGGTCCGGGACGATTCCCAGGCTGTGATTTGGTATCGCAAGGCGGCTGAGTTCGATAACGTGCGTGGCATGACAGATCTTGGGGACATGTATGCGGCCGGCCGGGGAGGGCTGGCCAAGGACGACGTTGAGGCCGTGGACTGGTTTCGCAAAGCCGCGGAGGCCGGAGATTCGTCCGGAATGTTCAAGCTGGGCGTCATGTACATCACTGGACGGGGCGGATTGACCCAGGACAAAGCTCAGGCGGAGAGTTGGTTTCGTAAAGCCGCGCAACTGGGCGACGCGAACGCCCAAAAAGCGCTAGCGCAAATGGCACAGTCAAGTATTGCTTGTATTGGAAGAGAAGGGTTGGTCAGCCAGCCAACGCCCGTCGATTTGTACAAGGACGCGTCCAGCTGCATCGATCAAGAACGGTATGACGAGGGACTATTCCTGTATTCAGTGGCGGGCGCCTACGGAAGATTCGATATGTTGAGGGTCAAGGATGCAACCGCTCACGACGTCGCAATCATGCTGCCAGGAATCATCTTCAGGCCGCTCGACAAAACAAAATTGGCTGCCTTCCAGGAACGTGTAAAGCAGTTGAGCAGCAGTGACGCGCTGCGAGGAAAGTATTGTCTGGACCTGAAGAGCATTAGCCCACCGCAGTATTTTCCTGCTTACATGATTTCACACGGATTGGCTGCTACCGCCCGTGCCTTGAATGTTCCGTTGCAAGGCAGCAGCCCGGGCGATAATCCGCTGGTTTCTCCGTTCGATGCGGCCAAGGCCTGGAACCAGGCAGTCGATGAGTTTTTAAAGTGTCAAAACGCAGGTAGCCTTTAACCGTTCTTCGCAGGTTGTGCACATCCTCGTGGCCGTCTGCCGCTGGGCGTAAAATTTTAGGCTGGGAACAGGGAAGAGAGAACCACGATGCAATATCGCCATTTTGGAAAACTCGACTGGCAGGTTTCGGCGCTGGGCTTTGGCTGCATGCGCTTTCCTACGCACGATGGGAACCGCATGAGCCCGAACATCGACGAAGCCGAGGCGATACGCATGGTTCGTCAGGCCATCGACAACGGGGTGAATTACGTCGATACCGCCTATCCCTACCACGGCGGCCAAAGCGAAGTCGTTCTGGGCAAGGCGCTTGCCGACGGCTATCGCGAGAAGGTCAAAGTGGCCACCAAGTTGCCCGTCTGGATGGTGAACGAACCCGCCGACTTCGATCGCTTGCTCGATGAGCAACTCAAAAAGCTGCAAACCGACCACATCGACTTCTACCTGCTGCACTCGCTCAACCTGGGCCGCTGGCGCGAGATCGTTCTCAAGCACAATCTGCTGGCCAAAGCCGCGGAGGCCTTGGCCGACGGCCGCATCCGCCACCTCGGTTTCTCCATGCACGACGATTTCGCCTGCTTCGAAGAAATTGTCGACGGCAGCGATCTGTGGAGCTTTTGCCAAATTCAATACAACTACATGGACACGGAAAACCAGGCCGGTACGCGCGGGTTGAAATATGCGGCAGGCAAAGGCCTTGCGGTAGTTGTCATGGAGCCCCTGCTGGGCGGGCGCCTGGCCGATCCTCCAAAAGATATTCGCGAGATCATGGACCAATTCCCAGTGCAGCGAACCCCAGCCGATTGGGCGCTGCAATGGCTCTGGGATCAGCCCGAGGTTTCGGTGGTCCTCAGCGGCATGAGCGACATGCCCCAGGTGGAAGAGAACCTCCGCTCGGCACAAGCTTCGCGCATTCATGGATTTGGCCCGGCGGAACAGGCGCTGATCGCGGAAGCAAAAGTAAAATACAGCGCCCGCACCGTGATTCCGTGCACCAAGTGCAGCTACTGCATGCCTTGTCCCAACGGCGTCAATATTCCTGGCAACTTCGAGTTCTTCAACTACGCTCACTCCTTCGACGATGTGGCAGGTGCGCGCTTCAAGTATCAGGTCTTTCTCACCGAAGCGCAGCGCTCCGGTTGCTGCATCGATTGCGGCACCTGCCTGGAGCTTTGTCCTCAGCACATCCCCATCGGCGAGTGGATGCCGAAGGTCACGGCCCTGCTGGCCTGAGTCAGCCGTGGAACGGTGAGAAAAGCAGCCGCCCAACGCAATTTGATGCGCGTGGCGTATTCCATAATGCGAAAATAAATTCGCAATATGAGATTCGAGGGCCGGCCTGTGTCTGGCATCACAGCGGCTCTACCCCCCTAAGAGGCGAGACTTACATAGCGGTTGTGTCGCGCCCGGCCGCACTATGAGGCTAAGCGAATGAGTGAAAAGAAAATGGTTATTGTGGATGGGAACGAGGCAGCTGCCTCGGTTGCCTATCGACTCACCGAAGTAGTCGCCATCTATCCCATTACCCCGTCGTCCCCGATGGCGGAGTGGGCCGATCAGTGGCGTTCCGAAGGAAAGAAAAACATTTGGGGCGCTTTGCCCATTGTGGAAGAACTTCAGAGTGAGGGCGGCGCGGCTGGTGCGTTGCACGGAGCCTTGCAGGCGGGAGCATTCGGGACCACGTTCACGGCCTCCCAGGGCCTCCTGCTGATGATTCCCAACATGTTCAAGATTGCCGGTGAGCTCACCCCGGCCACCATGCACGTCACGGCCCGCACGCTGGCCACGCATGCATTGTCGATCTTCGGCGACCACTCCGACGTCATGGCTTGTCGCTCGACCGGCTGGTCGATGCTCTGCTCGAACTCGGTGCAGGAAGTGGCCGACATGGCCCTGGTGGCGCAGATTGCCACCCTCGAATCCCGCATTCCGTTCATCCATTTCTTCGACGGCTTCCGCACCTCCCACGAAGTCGGCAAGATCTTCCCCATCAGCGACGAGACCATCCGCGCGCTGGTTGACGACAAGTTCATCATCGATTATCGCCAGCGCGCGCTCAGTTCGGATCGTCCCATCATCCGCGGCACGGCGCAGAATCCCGATGTCTTCTTCCAGGCCCGCGAGGCCTGCAATCCCTTCTACGATGCGGTTCCGGGAATCGTGCAGTCGGTGATGAACCGCTTTGCCGACCAGACCGGCCGCGCCTATCACCTCTTCGACTACTACGGTGCCCCCGATGCCGAGCGCGTCATCGTGCTCATGGGTTCCGGTGCCGAAGCCGCTGAAGAAGCCGTCGACGCCATGGTCAAGCAGGGCGAGAAGGTTGGCATGGTCAAGGTTCGCCTCTATCGGCCCTTCGACGCCAGCGCCTTCCTCAAGGCTCTGCCTTCCACCGTCAAGTCGATCGCGATTCTGGACCGCTGCAAGGAGCCTGGTGGCGCCGGCGAGCCTCTCTATCAGGACGTTGTGACCGTGATGGCCGAGAATGAGGCCACGCTGCCCTTTGCCACCAAGCCGACCGTAATCGGCGGCCGCTATGGCCTCTCCTCCAAGGAATTCACGCCCGCCATGGTCAAGGGCATCTTCGACGAGCTGACCAAGTCCGCTCCCAAGAACCACTTCACCATTGGCATCGACGACGATGTGACGCACACCAGCCTCACCTACGATCCCACCTTCTCCACCGAGGATCCCAAGACCGTGCGCGCCCTCTTCTACGGCCTCGGTTCCGACGGCACCGTGGGCGCCAACAAGAACTCCATCAAGATCATCGGCAGCGAGACCGACAACTATGCGCAGGGCTACTTCGTGTACGACTCGAAGAAGTCCGGCTCCATGACCACCTCGCACCTGCGCTTCGGGCCCAACCCCATCCGCTCGTCCTACCTGATCACCCGCGCCAGCTTCGTAGCCTGCCACAACTTCAGCTTCCTTGAGAAGATGGACGCCGTCGAAGCCGCCATGCCCGGCGCTGTCTTCCTGCTCAACTCGATTTATTCCGCCGCCGAAGTCTGGGATCATCTGCCCATGACCGCGCAGCGCGAGATTATCCGCAAGAAGATCGAGTTCTACGTGATCGACGGCTACAAGGTGGCGCACGAAGCCGGCATGGGTTCGCGCATCAACACCATCATGCAGACCTGCTTCTTCGCCATCAGCGGCGTATTGCCGAAGGATGAGGCGATCGAGCAGATCAAGAAGTCCATCAAGAAGACCTACGGCAAGCGCGGCGAGGCGGTTGTCGCCAAGAACTTCGCGGCCGTCGATGCGGCTCTCGCGCACCTCGAGAAGGTCGCGGTGCCCACCGAAGCCAATTCCGAATTCGACATCGTCGGCGCCATCACCGGCAATCCCCCCAAGTTCGTCCACGACGTGCTGGGCAAGATCGCGGGCGGTCATGGAGACCTGCTTCCGGTCAGCGCTTTCCCCGCCGGCGGCGCATTCCCCACGGGCACCGCGCAGTACGAGAAGCGCAACATCGCCCAGTCCATTCCGGTCTGGGACAAGGACCTCTGCATCCAGTGCGGCAAGTGCGTCATGGTTTGCCCCCACGCGGTCATTCGCGCCAAGATCTACCCCGCCGATCTGGCGGAAAAGGCGCCCGCGACCTTCCAGTGGGCCAAGCCCAAGTGGAAGAGCATGGAGGACGAGCATTACACCCTCCAGATCGCTCCCGAAGATTGCACCGGCTGCGCCGTTTGCGTGGATGTTTGCCCGGTCAAGAACAAGAGCGACGCCAGCAAGAAGGCCATCAACATGGCGCCCCAGCCCCCGCTGCGCGAAGCCGAGCGCGACAACTGGAACTTCTTCCTCAGCATTCCGGAAGTGGATCGGGCCAAGCTTTCCCACACCCAGGTCAAGGACCTGCAACTGCTCCAGCCGCTCTTTGAGTTCTCGGGCGCCTGCGCGGGCTGCGGTGAAACGGCCTACATCAAGCTGCTGACCCAGTTGTTCGGCGACCGCCTCTACATCGCCAACGCCACGGGCTGCTCGTCCATCTATGGCGGCAACCTGCCCACTACCCCCTACGCCACCAACGCGGCGGGCCGTGGACCGACGTGGGCCAACTCCCTCTTTGAAGACAACGCCGAGTTCGGCTTCGGCATGCGCATCGCCCTCGATCAGCAGAAGGAATTCTCTGAGCTGCTCGTCAAGCGCCTGGCGCCTGCCATCGGCGACGAGCTGGCAACGGCTCTTCTCACCGCCCCGCAATCGACGGAAACCGAGATCGGCCAGCAGCGCGAGCGCGTCTTGGCTCTGCGCGCCAAGCTGGCTGCCGACCCCACCTCCGATGCCCATAACCTGCTCGCCATTGCCGACTCCCTGGTCCGCAAGAGCGTCTGGATTCTAGGTGGAGACGGTTGGGCGTACGACATCGGCTTCGGCGGCCTCGACCACGTCCTCGGCTCCGGCAAGAACGTCAACGTCCTGGTCCTCGATACCGAGGTCTACTCGAACACCGGCGGACAGATGTCCAAGTCCACTCCCCGCGGCGCGGTAGCCAAATTTGCCGCCAGCGGCAAGAGCAACAGCAAAAAGGATCTGGCCATGGAAGCTGTCAGCTATGGCTCGGTCTATGTCGCAAGGGTGGCTCTGGGCGGCAATGACAGCCATGTGGTCAAGGCCTTCCAGGAGGCCGAAGCGCACGACGGTCCGTCCATCATCATCGCTTACTCCAGCTGCATCGCTCACGGTTACGACCTGGTCCACGGTCTCGAACAGCAGAAACTTGCCGTCCAGTCCGGCTACTGGCCGCTGATGCGCTACAACCCGGGACTGCGCGATAGTGGCAAGAATCCCTTCCAGCTCGACTCCAAGGCTCCGGCCATCCGCCTGAAGGACTACATCTATCGTGAAGCGCGTTACACGATGCTGGTCCGCAGCAACCCGGATCTGGCCGCCAAATTGCTAGTCGAAGCACAGGACGACGTGGAACGCCAGTGGCGTGTATACTCCGCAAGGGCTGGGATGCCAGGCCGCGGAGAGACCCCCCACATCGCTCCCGAAGAAAAGCCGGAAGAGAAGTTGGCAGCCGTTCCTGCCGGAGGACCAAAATGATCGATTTTTCAACACAATACCTGGGACTGAAGCTGAGCGGCCCGATCGTGGTTTCATCCACGCCGCTTTCCGAGTCCCTCGACAACCTGAAGCGGATGGAAGATGCCGGAGCCTCGGCAGTGGTCCTGACCTCGCTTTTCGAGGAGCAATTGCTCCTCGAATCGCGGGCTCTCGACGACGACCTCTCGCGCGGAACTGAGTCCTTCGCCGAGTCTCTCGACTACCTGCCCGACTTGAAGGACTACCGCATGACCCACGAGGTTTACCTCGAGTATCTGCGGAAGGCGAAGCAAGCGGCAGGGATTCCCATCCTGGCCAGCCTCAATGGAGCCACGGTAGGCGGTTGGGTTCGGTTTGCCAAAGACATGGAAGATGCCGGTGCGGATGCCATCGAGCTGAATACCTATGCCTTGGCGACCGATCGCAGCCAGACCTCCGCGGAGCTCGAACTCCAGTTGCTGGAGTTGGTCTCCGCCGTCACCGGCGCGGTCAAGGTTCCCGTCTCCGTCAAACTCTCGCAGTCCTTCACCAGCCTGCCCCATCTTGTGGCGCGCCTGGAGGATGCGGGTGCCCGCGGCGTCGTGCTCTTCAACCGTTTCTATCAACCCGACTTCGACATCGAGACGTTGGAGGTGCGGCCTACGCTGCACTTCTCTACCCCCTCGGAGTTGCTCCCGCGGCTGCACTGGGCTGCCATTCTCTATGGCCACATGAACATCGACCTGGCGATCACTGGCGGCGTTCATTCGGCTGAGGATGTGCTCAAGTGCATCATGGCCGGGGCGGGCATCTCCATGATGGCGTCGGCTCTCCACATTCACGGCATCGAGCACATCGGTCGCGTTCTGGCCGACCTGCGCTACTGGCTGGAGAAGCATGAATACACGTCTCTCTGGGAGACGCGTGGCTGCCTCAGCCGCCGCTCGGTACCGGATACTTCACCCTTCGATCGCGGCAACTACATCAAGACGCTCAGCAGCTACAGCCTGCGTCAGACCGTAGCTGCGTTCTAACTCTGAAGTCCGCAGTTATTTTCTTCAACCCCAGCGGCGGCCGCACTTCGGTGCAGCCGCCGTTGTTTTTTCCTCCACCCATGCCCTGCAACGCCACCTATTCTCTGTAACGACGCCCATGTTTTGTAACGCCGTGTATGACAGCGTCGGCTCCTGTCAACTAATTTTCGCAACAAGGCCCTTGTTGT